>RCUM01000006.1_pt1 | contig 337845 bp, 276 predicted proteins | sample 2166141 | NCBI WGS metagenome assembly RCUM01 (sample SAMN09932756, study PRJNA488358) | compost metagenome | isolation source: compost soil in crotonic acid-enriched | place: Germany: Experimental Botanical Garden | reverse complement strand
ACCGCTGACCTCCTGCATGCCATGCAGGCGCTCTCCCAGCTGAGCTATAGCCCCGGATTTCTAGCCTCGCGGCCCAGCGACATAAAAACATCGCTTGTGTAAAACTGGCGTCCCCTAGGGGACTCGAACCCCTGTTACCGCCGTGAAAGGGCGGTGTCCTAGGCCACTAGACGAAGGGGACGCAAACCCTTCTATACAACTGATCAACGCTGAGTGTTGATCGCTTCGGAGCCGGTGTGGCCAGGCTTCGAAGTGTAAATTGGTGGAGCTAGACGGGATCGAACCGTCGACCTCTTGCATGCCATGCAAGCGCTCTCCCAGCTGAGCTATAGCCCCTCATCGTTGATGTCATCGCTGAGGACGGGGCGAATCTTAAGGGCGTATCGAAAGCCTGTCAAACTTATTTTTGAAAAATTTCAAAATTTTTCGTCGGCATAACAATCACTTACCGCCCTCCCCCCGTAAATTCGGGAGAAGCGCCGAAGGCACGATCAAAAGATCGCAGCCTTCGGCAGCTCCTGCACAAAGCCGCAAGCGCTTAGGCGATAGCGCCCAGCAGCTTTTCCCACTCTTTGTTTTCTTTCTTCGACACGCCACCCAGCAGGTCAATCGCCTGCCGCAGACGATAACGGGTCAGATCCGGGCCAAGGATTTCCATGGCATCGAGCACCGAGACGGAACTCGCCTGACCGGTGATCGCAGCAAACATCAGCGGCATCGCATCGCGCAGTTTCAACTCCAGCGATTCGACCACGGCCTGAATCGTCGCGGTGATGTTGTCCTTCTCCCACTGACGCAGGCTTTCCAGCTTCCACAGGATCAACTGCATCAACTGGCGAACCTGATCGCCCGAAAGCTTTTTCGATTCAAACAGCTTGGCATCCGGATTGACGCCGCCGGCGAAGAAGAACCCGCCCAACGGGGCAACCTGGCTGAAGGTTTCAACGCGGCCCTGAACGTGCGGCGCGATCTTCATCATGTATTCGGAATTGAACGCCCACTTCTGCACGCGTGCAGCGAACTCTTCCACCGGCAGATCACGCAGCCACTGGCCGTTGAGCCACGACAGCTTCTCGATGTCGAAGATCGGCCCGCCCAGCGAGACACGCTTGAGATCGAAGTTGTCGACCATTTCCTGCAGCGAGAACTTCTCGCGCTCGTCCGGCATCGACCAGCCCATGCGGCCGAGGTAGTTGAGCATCGCTTCAGGCATGAAGCCCATGCGCTCGTAGAAGGTCACCGAGGTCGGGTTCTTGCGCTTGGACAGCTTGCTCTTGTCCGGGTTACGCAGCAGCGGCATGTAGCACAGCTCTGGTTGCTCCCAGCCGAAGTACTCGTAAAGCAGAATCAGTTTCGGTGCCGATGGCAGCCACTCTTCGCCCCGCAGCACGTGGGTGATGCCCATCAGGTGGTCGTCAACCACATTGGCGAGGAAGTATGTCGGCAGGCCGTCGGTCTTCATCAGCACTTGCATGTCCATGCGATCCCACGGGATCTCGACGTCGCCACGGAGCATGTCCGGCACCACGCAAACGCCTTCAATCGGCACTTTCATGCGGATAACGTGCGGCTCGCCAGCGGCCAGACGGGCGGCGACTTCTTCTTTCGACAGCAACAGTGCGCGGCCGTCGTAGCGCGGGGTCTCGCCGCGAGCCATTTGCTCGGCGCGCATCTGATCCAGCTCTTCAGCGGTGCAGAAGCACGGGAACGCGTGACCCATGTCGACCAGTTGCTGGCAGTACTTCTGATAGATGTCGCCGCGCTCGCTCTGACGGTATGGACCGTGCGGGCCACCAACGTCCGGGCCTTCGCTCCATTCGATACCCAACCAGCGCAGGGCGTCGAAGATCTGCTGTTCGGACTCGCGGGTCGAACGCAACTGGTCGGTGTCTTCGATGCGCAGGATGAACTCACCGCCATGCTGCTTGGCAAAGCAGTAGTTGAACAATGCGATGTAAGCGGTACCTACGTGGGGGTCCCCGGTAGGCGATGGCGCGATGCGAGTGCGGACGGTGGTCATGGCATGTCTCGAAAAGAATGAAAAGCAAAACAATCAAGCGGCGAATGGTAACAGGCGACACCCGCCCCGCTCCAGCGGGCAGGGCATTTAAGCCAAGTTTGCGTCTGGAACGCCCGTAAGCCGTGGTGAATGGGCAAATATCAGCGGATGGCATTTACCGTTTATCGGCTGTATGCCAGATTCGCCTGCTGATAACTTTCCTTACAATTCATCGACTACAGTTTGCCCATGCCTGCCCAACTCAAGCGTCGCCTGTTGATTTTCCTACTGCTCGTCCTGCTGGTCGCCGGGGGCTTTTTCGCCCATTGGTTCTTCAAGGGACGCTTTTATGAAAGCACCGACAACGCTTATGTCCAGGGCGAAATCACCCGTGTCTCGAGCCAGTTGAGCGCGCGCATCGATGAAGTGCTGGTGCAGGACAATCAACACGTGGAAAAAGGCCAGTTGCTGGTGCGCCTCGAACCGAATGACTTCCGTCTGGCCATCGATCGCGCCAATGCCGCCCTCGGCACCCGCGAAGCCGAGCGCCTGCAAGCGCAAAGCAAATTGACTCAGCAAGCCAGTCTGATTGCTTCCAGCGACGCACAAGTGGCAACCACCCAAGCAACGCTCGGGCGCTCGCAGATGGATTTGTCGCGTGCCGAAACCCTGCGCAAGCCCGGTTACGTTTCCGAAGAACGCGTGACCACCCTCTCCGCTGACGCTCATATCGCCCGTTCGCAAGTGGCCAAGGCGCAGGCCGATGCGCAAGGTCAGCGTCAGCAGGTCAACGCCCTGAACGCAGAAATCAAACGCCTCGACGCACAGATCGCCAACGCCCGCGCCGATCTGGCGCAAGCCGAACTCAACCTGACCCGCAGCGAAATCCACGCACCAATCAGTGGTCTGGTCGGCCAGCGCGCCGCCCGTAACGGCCAAGTGGTGCAGGCTGGCGCTTACCTGCTGTCGATCGTCCCGGACGAAGATATCTGGGTGCAGGCCAACTTCAAGGAAACCCAGATCGGCCGCATGCAACCCGGGCAGAAAGCCGAGCTGACCTTCGATGCCTATGGCGACACGCCGATCGAAGCGCGGGTCGACAGCCTGTTCGCCGCGTCCGGCGCGCAATTCAGCCTGCTGCCGCCGGACAACGCCACCGGTAACTTCACCAAAGTCGTGCAACGCATTCCGGTGAAACTGACCTTCAAGGCCGACAACCCGCTGCACGGCAAGATCCGCCCGGGCATGTCCGTCACTGCCAAAGTGAACATCAAAGACGCCCCGGACAATGGCCGGTGATTCGCTGATCCGCCCGGTCGGCGAACCGACCCGGCGCGATTGGATTGCGGTGATGAGCGTGATGCTCGGCGCCTTTATGGCCGTGCTCGACATTCAGATCACCAACTCGTCACTGAAAGATATTCAGGGTGCGCTGTCGGCGACGCTGGAAGAAGGTTCGTGGATTTCCACCTCGTATCTGGTCGCGGAAATCATCATGATTCCGCTGACCGCGTGGCTGGTGCAGTTGCTGTCGGCGCGACGTCTGGCGGTGTGGGTGTCGCTGGGGTTTCTGGCTTCTTCACTGCTGTGCTCGATGGCCTGGAGCCTGGAGAGCATGATCGTCTTTCGCGCCATGCAAGGCTTCACTGGCGGCGCGCTGATTCCGCTGGCGTTCACCCTGACCCTGATCAAACTCCCGGAACACCATCGTGCCAAAGGCATGGCGATGTTCGCCATGACCGCGACCTTTGCGCCCTCCATCGGCCCGACGCTGGGCGGCTGGCTCACGGAAAACTGGGGTTGGGAATACATCTTCTACATCAACATTCCGCCGGGCCTGATCATGATTGCCGGCCTGATGTACGGGCTGGAGAAGAAAGAAGCGCACTGGGAACTGCTGAAAAGCACCGACTACACCGGCATTCTCACGCTGGGGATTGGCCTCGGTTGTCTGCAGGTATTCCTTGAAGAAGGCCATCGCAAGGATTGGCTGGAGTCGAGCCTGATCGTGACCCTGGGCAGCATTGCCCTGCTCAGCCTGATTACCTTTGTGATCGTGCAGATTTCCAAACCGAATCCGCTGATCAATCTGGGCATCCTGCGTAATCGCAATTTCGGTCTGTCGAGTATTTCCAGTCTGGGCATGGGTGTCGGGTTGTACGGTTCAATCTATCTGTTGCCGCTGTATCTGGCGCAGATCCAGAACTACAACGCCCTGCAGATCGGCGAAGTGATCATGTGGATGGGCGTGCCGCAGCTGTTCCTGATTCCGCTGGTGCCCAAACTGATGAAGTTTGTTTCGCCGAAATGGCTGTGCACGATCGGCTTTGGGCTGTTCGGGTTGGCGAGTTTTTCATCGGGGGTGCTCAACCCGGATTTTGCCGGGCCGCAGTTCAATCAGATCCAGATCATTCGAGCGCTGGGGCAGCCGCTGATCATGGTGACCATTTCGCTGATCGCCACGGCTTACATTTTGCCGCAGGATGCGGGGTCGGCGTCGAGTCTGTTCAATATTCTGCGTAACCTCGGCGGTGCGATCGGGATTGCTTTGTTGGCGACGCTTCTGGATGCGCGCACCAAGACTTACTTCGATTATTTGCGCGAGGCGGTGGTGCCGACCAATCCGCAGGTGGCCGAGCGGTTGGCGTCGATGACTGATCGGTTTGGCAGTGATACGGCGGCGTTGGGCAAGCTGAGCGAGATCGTCCATCAGCAGGCGGCGATCATGGCTTACAACGATGCGTTTCACTTTGTGGGGATTGCGCTGGGGATCAGCATGTTGGCGATTTTGTTGACCAAGAAATTGCCGCAAGGGCTGAAGGCTGGGGAGTCTCACTAACTGCAACTGATCGTTCCCATGCTCCGCGTGGGAATGACTCCGGCGACGCTCTGCGTCACAGCGGACGCGGAGCGTCCGGGGCTGCATTCCCACGCAGAGCGTGGGAACGATCCTCCTTACACAGCCAAAAGCCGTTCGCGCAGTTTGGCAATCTCGTCGCGCATCTGCGCCGCCGCTTCAAACTCCAGATCCCGCGCCAGCTGATACATCTTCTCTTCCAGCGCACGAATACGCTTGGTGATCTCGCTCGGCGAACGCAGTTCTGCTTCGTACTTGGCGTTCTCTTCGGCGGCTTTGGCCATGCCTTTGCGCTTCTTGCTGCGCGAACCCGGCACGGTGGCGCCTTCCATGATGTCGGCGACGTCCTTGATCACCCCGCGCGGAGTGATGCCGTTTTCCAGGTTGAAGGCGATCTGCTTGTCGCGACGCCGCTCGGTTTCGCCAATCGCCCGCTCCATCGAACCAGTCATCCGATCGGCGTAAAGAATCGCCCGGCCATTGAGGTTACGCGCCGCCCGGCCGATGGTCTGAATCAGCGAACGCTCGGAACGCAGAAAGCCTTCTTTGTCGGCGTCGAGGATCGCCACCAGCGACACTTCCGGCATGTCCAGACCTTCACGCAGCAAGTTGATCCCGACCAGCACATCAAAGGTACCGAGGCGCAGATCACGGATGATTTCCACGCGCTCAACGGTGTCGATATCCGAGTGCAGATAACGCACGCGCACGCCGTGATCGGCGAGGTAATCGGTAAGGTCTTCGGCCATGCGTTTGGTCAGCGTGGTGACCAGCACCCGCTCCTCGACCGCCACGCGTTTGCTGATTTCCGAGAGCAGATCGTCGACCTGAGTCAGCGCCGGACGCACTTCAACCTGCGGGTCGACCAGGCCAGTCGGCCGCACCACTTGCTCAACCACCCGCCCGGCGTGCTCGGCTTCGTAGTTGCCCGGCGTCGCCGAGACGAAAATGGTCTGCGGGCTGACCCCTTCCCACTCGTCAAACCGCATCGGCCGGTTGTCCAGCGCCGACGGCAAACGGAAGCCGTATTCAACGAGGGTTTCCTTACGCGAACGGTCGCCCTTATACATCGCGCCGACCTGCGGCACGCTGACGTGGGATTCGTCGATCACCAGCAAAGCATCGGCCGGCAGATAATCGTAGAGCGTTGGCGGCGCCGCGCCGGCCGGGCGACCGGACAGGTAGCGCGAGTAGTTCTCGATGCCGTTGCAATAACCCAACTCGAGGATCATCTCCAGGTCGAAACGGGTGCGCTGTTCAAGACGCTGGGCTTCGACCAGTTTGTTGTTGCTGCGCAGGTATTCGAGGCGTTCCTGCAATTCGACCTTGATGTGTTCGATGGCGTCGAGCAGGGTTTCGCGTGGCGTTACATAGTGGCTCTTCGGGTAAAAGGTGAAGCGCGGCATCTTGCGGATGACTTCGCCGGTCAGCGGGTCGAACGCGGAAATGCTTTCGACCTCGTCATCGAACAGCTCGATGCGGATCGCTTCCAGATCGGATTCCGCCGGATAGATGTCGATCACGTCGCCGCGCACACGGAAAGTCGCGCGGGCAAAGTCCATGTCATTGCGCGTGTATTGCAAGTCGGCCAGCCGCCGCAGCAGCGCACGCTGATCGAGTTTGTCGCCGCGATCGACGTGCAGCACCATCTTCAAATAGGTTTCCGGGCTACCCAGACCGTAGATGCACGACACCGTGGTGACGATGATCGCGTCTTTACGTTCCAGCAACGCTTTGGTTGCGGACAGGCGCATCTGCTCGATGTGGTCGTTGATCGACGCATCCTTCTCGATGAAGGTGTCGGACGACGGCACATAGGCTTCGGGCTGGTAGTAGTCGTAGTAGGAAACAAAATACTCGACGGCGTTATTCGGGAAGAACGCCTTGAACTCACCGTACAGCTGCGCAGCAAGGGTCTTGTTCGGCGCCAGCACTAGGGTCGGGCGCTGAATCTGCGAAATGACATTGGCGATGCTGAAGGTCTTGCCCGAGCCGGTCACACCGAGCAGCGTCTGGTGCGCCAGCCCGGCCTCGATGCCCTCCACCAATTGGCGGATGGCTTCTGGCTGGTCGCCGGCGGGCTCGAAGCGGGTGACGAGCTGGAATTCGGACATATACACCTCTGGGATCGCGGCATTCCGAGCAAAGCGGAACACCACGGGGACGACCGCAAACGACCGGTGTCGCGCAAGAAAAAACCTGGATTGTGCTCAATGTGGTGGCGATTGCCTCACCTTTCAAGGCAAACGTCCTACATCCGGTAAAGACTCTGACACGAGCAGTCGACTAACGGTCAAGAAATAATCGGAAAAACTTACCCTAAAAGCCGAATCGCCTGTCGCCATTATTCAGTAATGGCCTCTATACTAGCTCCCCGTTTGTGCACCGCTCTAGTGCATCCGGCTGGAGCGCGACACGTCCCTCCATTCTCCATTCAGAGCCGCCGCAATAATGAGCCTGTTCTCCGCTGTCGAAATGGCACCCCGCGATCCAATCCTGGGCCTCAACGAAGCATTCAACGCCGATACCCGGACCACCAAGGTCAACCTGGGCGTGGGTGTTTACTGCAACGAAGAGGGGCGAATTCCACTTCTGCGCGCCGTGATCGAAGCCGAAACCGTTCGCGCCGCTCAACACGCTTCGCGCGGCTACCTGCCGATCGATGGTATCGCCGCCTACGACCAGGCCGTGCAAAAGCTGCTGTTCGGCAACGACTCGCCGCTGATCAGCGCCGGTCGCGTCATCACCACTCAGGCCGTCGGCGGGACCGGCGCACTGAAGATCGGTGCCGACTTCCTCAAGCAACTGCTGCCGAACGCCGTCGTGGCGATCAGTGACCCAAGCTGGGAAAACCACCGTGCCCTGTTCGAAACCGCCGGCTTCCCGGTGCAGAACTACCGTTACTACGACGCAGCCAGCCACGATGTGAATCGTGCCGGCATGCTCGACGACCTCAACGCCCTGCCGAACGGCTCGATCGTTGTCCTGCACGCCTGCTGCCACAACCCGACCGGCGTCGACCTGACCCCGGCGGACTGGAACAACGTGCTGGAAGTGGTTAAAGCCAAAGGTCACGTGCCGTTCCTCGACATGGCCTATCAAGGCTTTGGCGACGGCATCGATGAAGACGCCGCGGCCGTGCGCCTGTTCGCTGAGTCCGGTCTGACTTTCTTCGTTTCGAGCTCGTTCTCCAAATCGTTCTCGCTGTACGGCGAGCGCGTTGGTGCGCTGTCGATCATCAGCGAATCGAAAGAAGAAAGCGCGCGCGTGCTGTCGCAGGTCAAGCGTGTGATCCGCACCAACTACTCCAACCCGCCGACCCACGGTGCGAGCATCGTTGCAGCTGTATTGAACAGCCCGGAACTGCGTGCACAATGGGAAGCCGAGCTGGCGGAAATGCGTCTGCGCATTCGCGGCATGCGCGAGCAGATGGTTGCCCTGCTGGCAGAGAAAGCCCCGGGCCGCGACTTCAGCTTCGTCGGTCGTCAGCGCGGCATGTTCTCCTACTCAGGCCTGACCACTGAACAAGTGCATCGCCTGCGTAACGAGTTCGGCATCTACGCCCTGGACACCGGCCGCATCTGCGTGGCTGCGCTGAACCAGAGCAACATCAAGGCGGTAACGGATGCGATTGTTCAGGTCATCTGATTTCGCACTGTGATGAAAAACGGGAAGCCTTGGGGCTTCCCGTTTTTTATTTGTCCCGGATAACGCCCCATACCCTCTAGACTGCACACAAATCCAAAATGTAGGAGTTAGCCTGCTCGCGATAGCGGCGTGTCAGGTAATGAAGCTTCGACTGACACGACGCTATCGCGAGCAGGCGAAGGCCTACAGGTTTTGTGTACACCCGAGATTTCTGAAGAGACCCAATATGAAAAACGACAACCTGCGCGCCGACCGTGACGATCTGGATGATTTCATCCCCCGCGCATCGGCCAAGCGCGAAAAGAGCCTGGTACTGCAAGTCGCCGCCGGGGTGTTCCTGGGTGGCCTGGTCCTGTGGCTGGTGCAACTGGCCGCCACCGCGGCTTACGCCAAACTGATGATGGGCACCATCACCTTCGGCAGTTAAGCCAGTTCGATCGCACGCTGACTCGCGGCGTCGTCATAAACGACGTACAGCGATTCGGCGATCTGACTCTTGATCGCCTTGGTGCTTTCAAGACCCAGGACGAAGCCTTCGGCCTTGCCACCGGCGCGGTTCAATTCCTCAGCGGTGCTGGCCTGGGTGATTGCATCGAAGAGTTTTTCGGCGTGAGGGCCAACGCCCTTGGGTAGGCTGATTTGCGCGATGCTCATGCGAACACCTCGCTGTTGCGGGATAAATGGTTCATGACGCAGACCTTTTTCGGCGAATGGCCGGCAGCGCGTGTGACCACTTCCGGGCGCCCATGGTAGACCTCTACCGCAGTTCTGGTAACCGCCAATCGCTGACAAGTCACCGTTCGTCCCGAGGATTCAGCTAATTTTACAACCGGCGCTTGACTTCTCTTTTTGAATCAGTAACATACGCACCAATTCCGCAATAGCTCAGTTGGTAGAGCAAATGACTGTTAATCATTGGGTCCCTGGTTCGAGTCCAGGTTGTGGAGCCAAATAGCAAAGCCCCTGAATCGAAAGATTCAGGGGCTTTTTTGTGGGCGCTCGAAAAGATCTGAAGATCGCAGCCTTCGGCAGCTCCTACAGATTCAGCGTTCATCCGCAGAATCGGCGGAGCATGAGATCTGTGTAGGAGCTGCCTAAGGCTGCGATCTTTTGATCTTGAAATGAAAAAGGGCCGATCTGTGTGTAATAGATCGGCCCTTTTTGTTTAGAGACAGCCGTCAGACGTGCTCGCTACTCTTTACCTGCACCTTCGACGCACCCTGCCCATGATCGTGATCATCCGGCTCGATGACCGGCACTTCCTTGCCATCGCAGTCATGCAGCTTGCCGTCGCTGAAGTAATCGCCTTCACGCAGCGCCGCCAGGTCGCGATAGCGCAGGGTCCGCTCTTCCGCCGCCGCAAACACCGACTGCTGATCCGAGTTACCGGCGGTGAAGTGGTTGAAAGCCAGGTTGAGCAGGATCGCCATGATCGCCGACGAGCTGATGCCCGAGTGGAAAATGGTCGCGAACCAGCTTGGGAAGTGATCGTAGAAGTTCGGTGCGGCAATCGGGATCATGCCGAAACCGATCGAAGTGGCGACGATGATCAGGTTGACGTTGTTGCGGTAATCAACCTTCGACAGCGTACGGATACCGCTCGCTGCCACCGTGCCGAACAGCACGATACCGGCGCCGCCGAGTACCGACGTCGGCACTGCTGCGATAACCCGACCCATGAACGGCAGCAGACCAAGAATCACCAGGAAGATACCGCCAGTAGCGACTACGTAACGGCTCTTGATCCCGGTAACCGCCACCAGCCCGACGTTCTGGGCGAAGGCGCTCTGGGTGAACGAACCGAAAATCGGCGCAAACATGCTCGACAGCATGTCTGCCCGCAGGCCATTGCCCAGGCGTTTGGAATCGACCTTGGTGCCGATGATTTCACCGACCGCAAGAATGTCCGCCGAAGTTTCCACCAGGGTCACCATGACCACGATGCACATCGACAGAATTGCAGCGAAGTGGAAGGTCGGCATGCCGAAATGGAACGGCGTCGGGAAGCCAAACATCGGCCCCGTGGTGACGCTGGAGAAATCCGCCATGCCAAGGAACACCGCCAGCACCGTGCCGATCACCATGGCCAACAGGATCGACAGACGCGAGATGGTCGAGCTGCCGACCTTGCTCAGCAGCAACACCAGCACCAGCGTGACCGCCGCCAGACCGATGTTCTGCATGCTGCCGAAGTCCGGCGCATGGCTGTTGCCGCCCATGGCCCAGCGTGCGGCCACCGGCATCAGCGTCAAGCCGATGGTGGTGATCACGATGCCGGTGACCAGCGGCGGGAAGAACTTGGTGATTCGCGAGAACACCGGCGTAATCAATAAGCCGATCAAGGACGCGGCAATCACTGCGCCAAGCACCGACTGGAAGCCGCCCTCCCCGCCACTGCTGACGATCGCGACCATGGTCGCCACACCGGAGAACGACACGCCCTGCACCAGCGGCAACTGACAACCAAAAAACGGTAGACCCAGGGTTTGCAGCAGCGTCGCCAGCCCCCCCGCAAACAATGAAGCAGCAATCAGCAAACCAATGTCCGCCGGCGACAGGCCGGCCGCCTGGCCGATGATCAGTGGCACCGCAACGATACCGCCGTACATGGTCAGAACATGTTGCAGGCCGTAAGCCATATTCGCGCCGACCCCGAGATTTTCGTCCTCGGGCCGTTGGTGTGAAACATGGGGCGTTTTCATGGTGGGGGGTTCCCTGGTTTTTGTTATGCGCACACTGTATTCAAAACTCGCGACAAGTGTCCATGGTTTTGTATACAAAATATCAGACACGGGTTACTCGTCACTCAAACGGCCTGATGTCTTGAGTACCCCCTCATCACGTGGCACGATCAGAAGCCATGCTGTACGGACCAACGGATGCCCCCAGCCGGGCAAGAAAAGGAAGTCACCATGAGTGGAAAACCCGCTGCACGCGCCACAGACGCCACAACATGCCCTGCCCATGCGGCGCAGAAAATAGTTGCCGGTTCTCCCGACGTATTCTTCGATGGTCTGCCTGCCGCGCGCCTTGGCGATCCAGCCTCTTGCGGCAGCGCCATCAGCGGCAACATTTCCGCAACCGTCTTCATCAACGGTAAAAACGCCGCCACCCAAGGCAGTCAGGGTAGCCACGGCGACGTTATCGTCGGCGGTTCCGGCACCGTCATCATTGGCCAGAGTGGTGGTGGCGCGCCGATCAGTCCCGTTCCGCCGATCAACTTGGGTTTCGACGAACAGTTCACGTTACTGGACGCCGACGGCGAGCCTGTCCCCGACTTCGCTTACAAAATCACCACCGCGTCTGGCAAGGTAATCCGTGGCGTCACCAATGAGCGCGGACTGACCCAGAGAGTATCGACCCGAGCGAGCGAACTGCTGCATCTGGAGCCTGACGACCTGGCCTGAACAGGAAGAACCAGTGGCTGAATTCACCTGAAAGGAGTTGTAACCAGCATGGCGCAGGCAATCCTCAGCAATAACCGGGCTCCCTCGAATCGACAGGGTGGCAGTACGCATCCCGCAGCCGTTGTCACCAAATACACCAAACGAGCCGACGAAAACGGCTGGCTGAGTGTAAAACTCGAACCAAAAGGCACGCTCATCGCCCTCTGCGAATACACCAAAGTGACCTTCACCAAAGAGTCCGGTGGTCGAACCTACTTCCGGATTGCCGACGGCAATTCGGAGTTCGTCGGGCAGACGGCCAGCCTGAAAACCGAAAATGCCTTGAAGTACCTGATGGATACCCCGCCAACGGCGCCGGCCACCGTCAAGGTCAAGTACACCGGTGCACCGGTTCATGCGGTCTCGGAATTTAAAGGCAAACTCCTGCAGCAATGGGCACAGGTCAGTTTCAATGGCAAAACGGCGAAGGTGACGCTGAACAGCCAGTGGGGCGGCGAATTTACCCCGATCCCTCCCGGACGCCACCGGATCATGGCCCCGGACCGCTCCCACGGAAATATCTCCACGGATGGCTACAAGGCACAAGGTAATCTGCATTGCACCGACGTCTGGTTTCCAATCGAACTGCAAGGCACAAAAGGCAACAGCAGTCGTTACATCCACGTCGGTCATTTGTCCGACGGCTGTGTCACCTTTTATGAGCTGATCAAATGGAACGACATCTACGACTACCTGATCTGCCGGCGAGTTAAAGGTGAAGGCGGGAAATATGTCGGTGAATTGCTGGTGGAGAAATAATTGAAACGGTTGCTACTTATCCGATTAATACCCGCGCTGTTGCTGGTCGTTGCCAACAGCGCCAGTGCCGACTTTGGCTGTGATGACTTTCTGTCGAAGCTCGCAGACAAGCCATCGTTTGTTGAATTCAAAGGCTGCACACAGGCGCTTGACCGCATGGGCCAGCCATTTTCCGCCAGCTATGAAGTGTCCGGGGCCAATGCTTCGAAAGCCGAACAGTACCTTGAACAGCACTTCGGGATTTCGCCGATCACGCGCGCCTGTTGTGTCTGGGACTCGACCCAAAATGGTTTCAGAGACCCGGCAACAGGCATCAACTACCTCATCAGCATTGGCTCAGAGGAGACAGAGGTCAGGCAACGGGAGTCGTGGGCCAAGATCAATCTGTTCACGATCCAGGTCGATGCTTACGCTGAAGATCCCTGACCAGACTCGATAAGGCGTCCTAGCACCGGCCTCAACAACTCCGGGCTCGCGACCCGAATCCCGAACTCAACCTCAAGCAGACCGAGTAGATCCCCGGCGTCCGCGATATCACGCCGCTCGCTCTCGGCGCCCATGCGGTGAACAGCGAAGCTGCCGTTGTTCAGCGTCTTGCGCCAGCCCTCACCGGTGCGCGCAACCATCAGGCGCTGACTGAACGGTGACTCAGGATGGGTCGAGACGTACCAGTTGCCAATGGTGTAATCGATGTCTTCCTGGCGTTGCAGGTCGAACAGGTACATCGGCCGCCATTCACCCGCCACGTTGGCACGCAGCATGTAGCCGTCGGCCTGTTTCTCAATGCGATAAGGTTCGTGAGGCGTTGGTTGCTCAGTCTCGGTGTCAAGGAGCAGCGGTGCAGTCGGCACCATGCCACCGAAGCCGACATCTGTGATGTAGCGCACGTCGTCGATAGTCACCAGACTCAAACGGTGTGTGCGCGCTGTCCAGCTGCCTTCGGGCTGATTCATTACCACGCGTCCGCTGATGGCCCGAGCGTCGAAGCCCAGTTCCAGCAACAGGGCAAAGAACAGGTTATTCAGTTCATAGCAGTAACCGCCGCGCCCACCGAGCAGGACTTTCTCTTCAATGGACGGCAGATCGATCAACACCGGCGCGCCGGTAATCGTCGCCAGATTCTCGAAAGGGAACACGCCGGTATGGCGCAGTTGCAGCAAGCGCAGGGTCACCAGTGTCGGTTCCGGTGGCGTTTCAAAACCCAGACGTTGCAGGTACAGCTTCAGATTCGTCAGGCGTGGCTCACTCATTGCTCGATCCTTATGCATGGGGCCGCAGGTCACTGCGTTGATGGTCGCCATGTATACGGGATCAGGCACTGTTTTCGACAATTGATTTCGCCAATCGCCCGCTAGCGCTTCTTGCGGGAACCGATGCGAATCCACGTCGGCGCATGGTCGCTGGCGTGCGGTTCATTGCGCACCCAGGCGTCTACGCCGGCTTCATGCAGATAAGGACTAAGCGCCGGGTTGAGCAGCAGATGATCGATGCGCAGACCGGAGTTGGTTTGCCAATGCTGCCGAAAGTAATCCCAAAACGTATAGAGCCGATCCTCGGGATACAGATGCCGCAGCGAATCGGTCCAGCCCTGATCGAGCAAGCGCTGATAACACTCGCGGCTCTCGGGTTGCAGTAGCGCATCCTTGAGCCAGGAACGGGTGTTGTAGATGTCCATGTCGGTGGGCACGACGTTGTAGTCGCCGGCCAGCACCACCGGGTGATCGCTGCTTTGCAGGTCTTGGGCGTAGCTGATCAGCCGTTCGAACCACGCTAGTTTGTAATCGAATTTCGGCCCCGGTTGCGGGTTGCCGTTGGGCAGGTACAGGCAACCGACCAACACGCCATGCACCGCCGCTTCCAGATAACGACTGTGCTTGTCATCGGGATCACCCGGCAGACCGCGCCGGCTCTCCAGCGGCTGCGCATCGCGGGCGAGAATCGCTACACCGTTCCAGGAGGCCTGGCCCTGCCAGATCGCGCCGTAACCGGCGGCTTCCAGTTCTGCTGCGGGAAACGCCGTGTCGACGGATTTGAGTTCTTGCAGGCAGGCGATATCAGGCTGCTCGCGCTTGAGCCAATCCAGCAGGTTCGGCAAACGCGCGCGTAAACCGTTGACGTTGTAAGTGGCGATTCGCAGGTTTTTCATCGGCTGAGGCTCCTGCCCAAGGGCTGTAAAAATTGTGACCCCGTGATCATCGCGCCGGTTGCATCGGATCAGTCTCGTGCGGCGTAATGGGCACTCGCCTTTTACCCGCACTGCCGAGACCGGAATCCCATGCAAACCACGCTGCAAGGTCAGCGCATCCTCTTGCGCCCGCTCCAGTATTCAGATGCCGACGCCCTACTCCACGCTGCCGCTGACGGCGAGTTGTGGAACCTCACCGTCACCGTGGTGCCTTCGCCCAGCACTGTCGACAGTTATCTGAAAAAAGCCCTCGATGGCCGTGACGCCGGCACGGTGATGCCGTTCGTGATCGTGTTGAAAGATAGCGGCCAAGTCATCGGCTCGACGCGCTTCTGGAAGATCGACCCGCTCAATCGCAAACTGGAAATCGGCAGCAGCTGGATCTCCGCAAGCTGGCAGAAATCCTTCGTCAACACCGAAGCCAAATACCTGATGCTGCGTCACGCCTTCGAAGTGCTCGACTGCGTGCGCGTGCAGTTCACCACTGACGAGAACAACCAGAAGTCGCGCAACGCGATCCTGCGGCTTGGCGCGCAGCAGGAAGGTATTGTCCGCCACGAGCGGATCATGCCGGACGGGCGCAAGCGCAACTCGGTGCGCTTCAGCATCATCGATGACGAATGGCCACAGGTGCGTCTGCACCTGGAACAGAAACTCGCTACCTGACCCTTCAGGCGCGATTACGCAGCCACTGCAAAAAGCCTCTTTTGGGTACAACCGCCGGCGCTTCCTCGGTCAGGGATTGCGCCTTGTGCAGGCGGAAATCGAGCAGCGTCTGCATCGCGTCGTGGATGTCATGACGCGCATCGAGGCACGGTTTAAGGTACGACTTCTCGATGCGATACAACGCGCAAAAGGTCTTCGCCGAAAAGTCCGCCGGCAACGCGGTATCGGACAAGATTCCTGCCTCGCCAATCACCTCGCCCGGCCCCATGCGCCCGGACTCGAACGGTGTACCGTGGCGCTTCAACGTCACCGACACCACACCGGACTCGATAATGAACAAGTGATCGCTGACCTCCCCGCCCGCCAGAATGACTTCGCCGGCGCGGAAGGTTTGCAGGCTCATGTTCTGGCTGAAGGTGTCCTTCTCTTCCTGGCGCAGGGTTGAGAAAATCGGCGAGCTGTCGAGCAACGCCCGGGGCCGCGACAGGTTGGTCGGCGCAGCACTTTCATCGCTCGACAGCAGATTGACCCCGGAGGCCTGCAAGTGCCGATAGGCCAGATCGAACAACTGATTGCGCACCACCCGTTTCTCGCCCATTGAGGCGACGAAACCGCTGATCTCGTATTCCGCGCCACTGCTGCCGGAGCTTTTCAGTGCGACGCTTGGCGCAGGTATGTCGAGCAACTGGCGACAGCCCTGCATCGCCCGCTCCAGCGCATCGATCACCGAATTGGGCCGCGCATGCGGGCTTACCTGCACGCTGACCGCGACACCAAACATATTGCTCGGCCGGCTGAAATTGATGATCTTGGCCTTGGCCGCCAGCGAGTTGGGGATCACCGCCATGCTGCCCTGACTGGTTTGCAGGCGCGTGGCGCGCCAGTCGATATCGGTAACCCGGCCTTCGGTGCCGTCGATGGAAATCCAGTCATCGAGTTGATAAGGCTTGGTGGTGTTGAGGACGATCCCGGAAAACACATCGCTGAGCGTGCTCTGCAAGGCCAGACCGACAATGATCGCCAACGCCCCGGAGGTCGCCAGTACGCCTTTGACCGGCAGATCCAGCACATAGGCCAGCGCCGCGATGATCGCGATGAGGAAAATCACCGCGCCGAGCAAGTCCTGCAACAACCGCCCGGTGTGGCCGACCCGCTGCATCATCACCGCGCCGATCAACACCGTCAGGGTGCGCGCACCGAACAGCCACCAGCCAATCTGCAGGCCAGTCGCCGCTAGGTGCAGCGGCACGTTGTCGGCCCACGGCGCCGGCTCCATGGGATTGAGGCCTTCGTTGAACAGCAGCACGCTGAACAGGCTGAAAATCAGCACCCGCACCAGCAGTTTCCACTCGCTGCCATGGGAACTGATCAGACGCCATAAACCCAGATCGAGGAGGATCAGGATCAACGCGCAGAACAACGGATGTTCGGTGAGCAGAGACAGCATCAAACAACTCCGACGGGGGCCAATCGCGAGAAGATCGCACAGATTGAGCAAGTGTAGGAGCAATTGATTTCAGAGGATGAACACGCCCGCAAAAACACCACAAAACCCATGTAGGAGTGAGCCTGCTCGCGATGGCAGGGTATCAGTCAAAGAGACTTCGACTGACACTCCGCCATCACGAGCAGGCTCACTCCTACATTTATTGCATAGGACTTGAGTTATGTACCGTTAGTCAGGGTGCTGTAGCTGGTCATCAGGTTGCGGTAATCCGGGATGTGATTGGAGAACAACGTGCCCAGCCCTTCGATGTCGTTGCGCCAGTCGCGGTGCAGCTCGCAGGCCAGACCGAACCAGGTCATCAATTGCGCGCCAGCGCTGGACATGCGGTTCCACGCCGATTCACGGGTCAGTTCGTTGAATGTGCCGGAGGCGTCCGTCACCACGAACACATCGAAGCCCTCTTCCAGCGCCGACAGCGCCGGGAACGCCACGCAAACCTCAGTCACCACACCGGCAATGATCAATTGCTTCTTGCCAGTGGCCTTGATAGCCTTGACGAAATCTTCGTTGTCCCAGGCGTTGATCTGGCCCGGACGGGCGTGTTCATGGGCGTTTCCTCTTTTCTATTGGCAACAGCCATCCCTGGCCTGCGAACCGGCCTACGCGTCCTGTGTAGAGCGCAGTGGTGGTGCGTTAAGCGTGCATCTGACCGAAGCGGCCGGACTGGAAGTCGGCGAAGGCCTGGTGGATTTCCTGCTCGGTGTTCATCACGAACGGGCCGTGGCCGACGATCGGTTCGTCGATCGGCTCGCCGCTGAGCAGCAACACCACCGCGTCCTGGCTGGCTTCGAGTGTCAGTTGATGGCCGTCACGCTCGAACAGCGCCAACTGCCCTTCACGCACCGATTCCACACCGTTGACCTGCACCGAACCTTTGAGCACCACCAGCGCGGTGTTGCGGCCTTCGTGCAGATCCAGCGTCAGCAACTTGCCGGCGTTCAGGCGCAGATCCCACACATCAATCGGTGTGAAAGTCCGCGACGGGCCGGTGTGGCCATCAAACTCACCGGCGATCAGGCGCAGGCGACCGGCGTTGTCCTTGAGCGCAATGCTCGGGATGTCGCTGTCGAGAATGGTCTGGTAGCCCGGCGCGGCCATTTTGTCTTTGGCCGGCAGGTTGACCCACAACTGGACCATTTCCAGTTTGCCGCCGGTTTTGGCGAAGTTTTCCGAATGGAATTCCTCGTGGAGGATCCCGGAAGCCGCAGTCATCCATTGCACATCGCCCGGGCCGATCACACCGCCACTACCGGTCGAATCGCGGTGCTGAACCTCGCCTTCATAAACAATAGTCACGGTTTCGAAACCACGGTGCGGATGCTGACCAACGCCACGCCGTTCGATGGTCGGGGTGAAATCGGCTGGACCGGCGTGATCGAGCAGCAGGAACGGGCTGATGTGTTTGCCCAGGTTGTCGTAGGAAAACAGCGTGCGAACCGGGAAACCATCGCCGACCCAATGGCCGCGCGGGCTGGTGTAGATACCGATGATGTTTTTCATGGTTGTCTCCAATTTGGGTGAGTGACGCGATGGATCAAGCTTAAATCCATGACCATTAATGCACTAGACTGCAAAAATCAGCCTTAGCGTTCTATATGGAGAACGATGGTGGAAGACCTCAACACCCTTTACTACTTTACCCAAGTGGTCGAACATCATGGTTTCGCCGCCGCCGGGCGCGCACTGGACATGCCCAAATCGAAGCTCAGCCGACGGATTTCCGAACTGGAAGAACGCCTTGGCGTGCGCTTGCTTCACCGCACCAGCCGCCATTGTTCGTTGACCGAAATCGGTCAGGCCTATTACCAGCGCTGCCTGGCCATGCGCGTCGAAGCCGAAAGCGCCGCCGAGCTGATCGAACGCAACCGCTCCGAACCGCAGGGACTGGTGCGCCTGAGTTGCCCGACAGCGCTGCTCAACTCGTGGGTCGGGCCGATGCTCACCCGTTACATGCTCAAATACCCGCTAGTGGAATTGTTTATCGAGAGCACCAACCGCCGCGTCGATCTGCTGCACGAAGGCTTCGACATCGCCCTGCGCGTGCGTTTTCCGCCGCTGGAGAACACCGACATGGTCATGAAGGTGCTGGGCAACAGCACGCAATCGGTGGTCGGCAGCCCGCAGTTTGTCGAACGCCTGTCGTCACCGCCCTCACCTGCCGACCTCAACGGCTTGCCGAGCCTGCACTGGGGCGCGGCGCAGCGCGAATATCAATGGGAGCTGCTCGGGCCGAATGACAACACGGCACTGATTCGCCATACGCCACGCATGGTCACCGATGATTTGATTGCCCTGCGTCAGGCGGTGATTGCCGGCGTTGGCGTGGCGCATTTGCCGAGTGTGGTGGTGCGTGAGGACATTGCGGCCGGTCGTGTGGTGGAGTTGATTCCCGGTTGGGCGCCGAAGTGCGGCGTAGTGCATGCGATGTTCCCTTCGCGGCGCGGGTTATTGCCGTCAGTGCGCACGTTGATTGATTTTCTCGGCGAGGAATTTGCCCACAGTGACATTGCCTGAATCGGTGGTGCGCCCTTCGCGAGCAGGCTCGCTCCCACAAGGATTTTGTGAACACCACAGATCTCCTGTGGAAGCGAGCCTGCTCGCGAAGAGGCCAGCCCGGACAACACAAATCCTGAAAATGATTCATGACTTCTGATCAACAGTGCTTTGCCCCGCCAGCGGTTTTTCTCAACGATGCAGACGCCGATACTCCTACCCATTCCCACTGTAACCCTGGAGTTTTTCATGTCTGTTCCCGCTTTTGGTCTGGGTACATTTCGCCTGCAAGGCCAAGTCGTCATTGATTCGGTGAGCACCGCTCTCGAACTAGGCTACCGGGCCATCGACACCGCGCAAATCTACGAAAACGAAGCCGACGTCGGCGAGGCCATCGCAGCCAGCGGCATACCGCGCGAAGAGCTGTTCATCACCAGCAAGATCTGGGTCGCCAACTTCGCCCAGGATCGCTTGATCGACAGCCTCAAGGAAAGCCTGCAAAAACTGCAGACCGACTACCTCGACCTGACGCTGATTCACTGGCCGTCGCCGGAAAACCAAGTGCCGGTCGAAGAGTTTATGGGCGCCCTGCTCGAAGCCAAGCGTCTGGGCCTGACCCGACAGATCGGTGTTTCCAACTTCACCATCGAGCTGATGCAACAGGCGATCGCGGCGGTCGGTGCCGACAACATCGCTACTAATCAGATTGAACTGCACCCGTATCTGCAAAACCGCAAAGTGGTCGAGTTCGCCCAGAGCCAAGGCATCCACATCACCTCGTACATGACCCTCGCCTACGGCGAAGTGCTGCAAGATCCGCTGATCCAGCAGATCGCCCAGCGCCTGCAAGCCACCCCGGCGCAAATCACCCTGGCCTGGGCCATGCAGTCTGGCTACGCGGTGATTCCGTCGTCGACCAAGCGCGCCAACCTGCAAAGCAACCTTACCGCTACAGCGCTGACACTGAGCGACGCCGATATGGCGCTGATTGCCACGCTTGATCGCGACCATCGCCTGACCAGCCCGAAAGGCATCGCGCCGCACTGGGACTGAGCCGGCGCCCGTCAGATTTGCAAGCGTTGCGCGAGTCCGGCCATGGCCTTGCGCAACGTCTCGCTCGCCACGTCCAGCGGCGCCGCGTGCGTCTCGCGACACGCCTGCTCGAGCGCTACACATGCCGCCACCACCCGCGCCGCGCCGACCATCTGCGCCCCACCCTTGATGTGATGCGCCAGCTCGCGCAACCCTGCGCGATCCTGCTCCTGCTGCAAAAGCTCCAGACGTTGCAGATCGAGGCGCACGCTGTTCAACACTTCCTTGCGCAACTGTTCGATCAAGGCACGATCATCCCCAGCCATTTGCTCCAGCGTGCTCAGGTCGATTTCCGTCAGCGCGGCCACCTCGCCGGGGTCCACCGTCTTCTCGCAATGACTGGCAGCCGTCAACGCCTGCGCCAGGTCGTGCAAGCGGATCGGTTTGAACAGGCATTCGTCCATGCCGGCATTCAGGCAGCGCGTCCTTTCCTCAGCTTGCGCATTGGCGGTAAAGCCGAGGATCAGACAAGGCTTGCGGCCGGCATGCGACTCGGCATCGCGGATGGCCCGCGCCAGTTGGTAACCGTTGCGCCGCGGCATGTTGCAATCGGTGATCACCACATCGAACGCCTGCGCCCGCCACTGCTTCAGGCCTTCATCACCGTTCTCGGTGTCGACGGTGCGATGGCCGAGTTCACTCAACTGCCAGCACAACAGCAATCGGTTCACCGGATGATCGTCCACCACCAGAACACTCAGTGAAGCCGTTACCGCAAGCGCTGCTTGCGGAGCACTTGGGGCGCGAGCCAGAGCAGCCAACAACGGCAGTTCAAGACTGACTTCGACGCGTGTGCCTTCACCCGGTGCACTATCAAGCCGCAGCGTACCGCCCATCATTTCACAGAGGTTGCGACTGATGACCAGCCCCAGCCCGGAACCACTGCGGGCTGATTGCGAGTCATGGCTCGCCTGCACGAAAGGGTTGAACAGCCGTCGTCGGTCGTCGGCGTTAATCCCCACCCCGCTGTCTTCAATAAGCACTTTCACACTCAGGCGTTCCGCCGTCGCGGTGGTCACCGTCAGCCGTAGACTGACCTCGCCCTCCTCGGTGAACTTGATCGCGTTGCTCAACAGATTCGACAGCACTTGTTTGAAGCGCGTCGGATCAATCAGCACGTCAATGTTGCTGCGGGCATCAAGTTCGATGTGCCACAACAAGCGCTTCTGCCGCGCCAGCCCTTCAAACACTCGACACACCGACACCACCTGCTCACGCAGGTTGGCACGCTCAGGCACGAGGGACAAATGCCCGGTCTCGATCCGCGCGATGTCGAGGATGTCGCCGATCAACGCCAGCAACTGTTGCCCGGCGTTGGATGCCACCTGAATCGCCAAGCGATCGGTCACGCCTTCCTCGGCGCGCTTCAAGGCCAGTTCGAGCATGCCGATCAAGGCGTTCATCGGCGTGCGAATTTCATGGCTCATGGTCGCCAGAAACGTGGTCTTGGCGCGATTGGCATCATCTGCCACGTCCTTGGCTTCCTGCAATTGCTGCAACCATTGCTGGCGCCGGCGAATCTGTTGGCGTTGAAAAACGATCCAGGCCAGCGCAAGCGCCAGCAACACCGCCGCACCGGCAAAACCGAGGAGAATCTCGCGACGATGGCGTAACCAATAACTGTCTTCCACCACCACATCGTGGCTCCAGCGCTCTACCAGTTCGTCCATCTGTGGCGGGGCGATGCTCAACAACGCCTTGTTCAGGATCGAATGCAATGCCGTCATCTGCGGTGCCGTCGCCAACGCAATGCGCGCCGGTTGATCGCCGATGGTGCCGGTAATGCGCAGACGCTCACGGTAGTGACGTGCGATCAGAAAGCGCGCCACCAGCAATGAACTCACCGTGGCATCGACCTGACCCTTGGCAATCAACGCCACGCCTTCAGCGGGGCTTTTGACTTCGACCAGACGGATGCGCGGCACGCGGCTTAACAGGTAAGCACGTAACGGATGGCCGCGATAAATCGCCAGCCGTTTATCGGCCAGATCATCGAGGTTGAGCGGTCCCTGCGCGGTGATTGCGCTGACCAGCACAAACGGATTATTCAGGTAGGCGCGGGTAAATTGCAGTTCGGCTTCGCGCTCGCTGCTCGGTGTCACCACCGGCAATACATCCAGTTCACCGGCCTTGAGCTGTTCGATCTGCCGATCCAGCGACGTCCCGCGCACGATCTCGAAGTTCAACCCGCTGCGCTGGCTGATCAGACTCAGCAGTTGCGCCGACAGTCCGCTGAAACGGCCATCGGCATCAAAAAATGTCAGCGGCGCGAAATCTTCGATGGCTCCAACCCGGACAACTGGATGCTGGTCCAGCCATTCCTGCTCATTCGCACTGAGCTGCACCCGCGACTGTTCAGCCATATCGGCGAGGCCGACGCTCCAGCGTAGCTCGATGCGCTGGCGCCGCTCCATGGGGATGGCCGTCAATGCCTTGTCGACGATGCGTTTGAGGCGCCCATCGCTGCGCAACAGCGCGAAGCCGAACGAATTGGCGTCCAGCCCGGCCGGACCGGCCAATTGCAGGTCGTTACGATAATTGGTGTTGATCAGGTAGTTGGCACTGATGAAGTCGCCCAGATAAACATCGTCCGCGCCGAAGGCCACCGCACCGAGCGCATCCATCGCCGACGGGTAACGCTGCACACTTGCCCGGGGATAAAACGCCTGCACGCTGGCCAGAGGCAGATAGTCCTCGACCATGGCCAGGCGCTTGCCGGCCAGATCGGTGGGCAATTGTTCATCGAGTCGAGTCACCAGCATCGGCTGATCTTCGGCGTAGGCACGGGACAGGATGAAGGCCGGGTCGGCGGCTTCAAAACTGTTGGAGGTCCCCAGCAGATCGAGATCGCCGCGTTTGAGTGCCGCCATCACGGCATCGCGGTTGGCGAAACGGCGGACTTCGATGCGCACGCCGAGCAACTGCCCCAGCAGGTCGGCGTAATCGGCGGTCAGACCTTCGAGTTCCTGTTGATTACGGGTGATCTCGAACGGCGGGTAATCCGGCCCGGAAATGCCCATGCGCAACACCGGATGCTGACGCAGCCATTGCCGGTCCTGTTCATCCAGGCGCAGCTGGACATTTTCCAGTCCGGTACGGGTCAGCACTTGCAGCACCTGCGGCGTGTCGCTTGCCCAACAGGTGGCCATCAGCGTCAGCCACAGCCAGACAATCCGGCGCCCCTGCCTCATGTCTGTCCGCTCAGATCACATGATTGCGCTTGGCGAAATCGCGCAAGTGTACCGCTGAGTTCACCCCGAGTTTTTTCATCAGACGGGTCTTATAGGTGCTGACGGTTTTGTGACTCAGGTGCATGTCCTCAGCAATCGCCTTGTTGGACTTGCCCCGCCCCAGTTGCGCGAAAATGCTCAACTCACGGTCGGAGAGCTGCTCGATCATCTGTTTTTCCGTGATCTGCACGGCATTCAGCGTACTGAAATGGTCCGGGAGCGCAGAGAAAAAGGTATGCCCCGACACCACCGCCCGGATGGCATTGCGCAACTGCTCCAACTGATTGGTTTTGGTCACGTAGGCCATGGCCCCGGCGCGCACACAGCGTTCCTGATAGAACATCGGCTCGTGTGTACTGAACACCAGCACTCGACAATGAAGATCATTGGCCTTGATCCGGGCCAGCACCTCCAGCCCGCCGAGCACTGGCAGATTCAGGTCGAGGATCACCAATTGAGGCTTGTGTTCACGAATAAGCGAGATCACCTCGTTGCCTTGGGACGCCTCGTATATCTGCTTGAATCCTTCGGCTTGCAACACGATCCGGATGGCGGCACGCACCACCGGATGATCGTCGACGATCAGCGCTAACTTCATGGCCACTCCCGGTGCAAAGACTGACGGTCAGGCCACCGATGGGGGCTGATCCAGACTCAGTGGCTGCACAGGGACTGTTGCATGGAACGGGGAGCAAAGCACCTGTCAGGTCTGACAGTTGCGGCCGGGGACTTTTTATGCATGCGCAACGTACTGCATCAGCGGGTGTGGCTTGTGAGCGGCCGGTTTACCTGGCTTTGCGTGTACATCGACCAGCGCCATCAACTGACTGATCGACTGTTTTGAAGGCAACGTCAAATGACTGATCTGCACATTCTCCTGAGCGAACCCCGAGGTCTGTTGCAACGGCGCCGTGCCTTCGTTATAGATCAACGCCTGACGAATCTGCGGGTTATCAAGGAAAAACCCCAGCAGATCCAGCGAACGCGCCGCCAGTTCGGCATTGATGACCACCACATCGAACGGCTCACAACCGTAGTCCACCAGCGTCAACAGCTCAGTGAGGCTTTGCACCGGGGCCACGCGGTAGTAATCGAGGCTGTTGAACAGACGCTCGATTTTCATCCGGTGGAAATGCTGCGAATCTGCTATCAGGATGCGCAGGGCTTTATTGATCATGCTCAATCTCCCGGTGTCACGGTTTCTGGGTGCGGCAAGACTACGCAAGCCACACGACAGGATCTGTAGGACTTTTCCTAAAAGAAGGTTCACTCATCCAAGTCACGCCGATCACTGTGCTGCTGCAACCAAAGCAACAGATCAGCCCCGGACATCGGCCGCGCATACCAATAGCCCTGCCCTTGGGAACACCCCAATGCCAACAGTTCACGGCGCTGTGCATCGGTCTCGATCCCTTCGATCACCACGCTCATGCCGAGGGTTTCACCCAACGCCAGTGTGCTGCTGATCGCCGCCCGGCATCGCGGTTCGTGCTCAAGATTGCGGATGAATTCGGCGTCGAGCTTGATCTCGTTGAACGGCAACTGACACAAGCGCTGCAAAGATGAGAAGCCGGCGCCGAAGTCATCGATCGATAGACGACAGCCCATCATTCGCAGGCGGACGAGGCTTTCCAGGCTGGTGGCCGGCGCTTCTAGCAGACCGCTTTCGGTCAGTTCGAAAGTCAGGCTTGCACCGCAAGCGCCGTGGTGCGCCAGAAGGTTCTTCAACGTGGTCGTGAGCTGCGCATTGGCCAACTGCACAGCGTGCAGATTGAACGCAACATTCAGGAAAACTCCCTGTGCACGGGCACTTCGTTGCACGCCCAGTGCCTGCTCGATCTGCGCAAACAGTAGCTCGTCGAGCAACCCGCAACGCTCCAGTACAGGCATGAACAAAGCGGGCGAAAGGATGCCGTGGGTCGGATGGAGCCAGCGGCATAGCACCTCTACACCACAGACCTCACCGGTCTGCAGGTTGAATTTGGGCTGATACCAGGCCTGCAATTGCTGCTGCGCCAACGCCTGACGAACCGATGCCTCACTGGCCAGCGTCACGGCAGCGGCCGTGGGTTGCGCCAGAGCAGGCCTGTCGAGGGATTTGCTCAGCAGATTCGCCAGCACTTGCACATGCAAAGGCTTGCCTACATCGCCCAGCAGTTCCAGGCCAAGCAACGCCACCATCTGATGCACCGCACGACGTAGGTCTGCCGACAGCGAACTACTGATGATCACCGACTTGACCTGCCCCGAGGCCCCCACCCGCTGCAGAAACTCCAGCCCGTCCATCCCCTCCATCTGCAAATCGCACAGGGCGACATCGACGGTACCGACTTCCTGCAAGAGCGCCAGCGCCTGAGCTCCGTCACTGGCCTCGAAGATTTCGCGACAACCCAGCGTACGCAGCATGTTGACCGCCACCGAGCGCTGGAACGCATGGTCTTCCAACACCAACACACGCAGCGGCAGAGCAGGCACGGCGATTGAGTCGTCGATGCCGGGAGCATGGTGTGTCGTGGCCAATGGCGTATTCGACTCGCCAGCAGAGATCTCAACGGTTGTGGGATTGTTCATGAACATCGAGGTGCTCCAGCAAAGGGCCAAGGGTTTGCCGGTCCGGGGTACGGATCAGCATCAACTGTCGTCGGTGGTTGGCATAAATCGTCTGAGCCTGCGGCTGGCCGCGAACGGTGTCATGAATCACGCCGTGGCGAATCTGTGCATTGCTTGCAAAGAACCGCACCCAATCCACGCCAGTGGCGGCGATCAACCCCGCGTTGATGATCATCAGGTCAAAGTGCTGGAAGGGCTCGCTGGAGTAATGGGTCACGCCCAACAACTCACGAAACGAGTGCACCCGCGTCAGTTCGCGACAGCCCAGTTCTTTAAAGGTCTTGCCGATTCGGGCGTGCAACGCAGGCTCCTCGTCGGCAATCAGAATTCGCCAGCTTTTGTAGGACATTGGTTTCGACAGAGGTAGAAAAGGTCGCCGCTCGCGGCGTAAGAGGCGACACACTAGGCAAAACAGTCGTCAAAGCATGTAGGACGAGTCTGAAAAAACACCAAGAAATCTCCGACACCCTTTGAAGAACAACGCCACGTCGGAAGGATCCGACGTGGCAACCCGCCTCACCAAAGGTAGCGATACCCCAGGCTCACTCCGAATGGCTGTTCGATGCCATTGCCCTTGGCGTACTCGGCATCCAGCGAGATCTTGCTTTTCTCACTGACCTGCAATACGCCGCCGAAGCCGAGTTCGACGCGGTTGCCCGGCAGCTCGGCATCGAGTTTGTTGCCATTGACGCTGACCTTGCTGCTGCCGGCATGCTCGGTGATGTACGACGCTTTGACATACGGTTGGGCCTTCATGCCATTGCTCAGCTCCAGGCTGCGACCGAACAGCGAACCGACACGGCTTTGCAGTGAATCCAGATCATCGGACTTGACGCGCAGGCCGTTGCTGGCGGTGTAACTGGCCCCTTGGGTGCGGGTCGCAGTGATTTCCAGTTGCGGCTCGACGAACCAGCCATCCTTCAGATTGATGCGCTTGCCAACCTCGATATCAGCACCGACACCATTAGTGCTGTAGGAACCTTTTACCGCTTGCCCCAGATTGTTCGGCGTTTTGATGTCCGTATCGAAACGGCTGTACTTCAGGACGCTGTCAACGTAGACGCCATTGTCATTGAGGTAAGTGGCGTAAATGCCGAACATGCGGCTGTCGATATCGCCCGACGCCCCTTCACCGAAATCCAGATCGGAACGCGCAGTACCGACCATGCCACCGACATAAATCTTGCCGCTGTCCACTGCGAAAGCCTTGTCGGCACCGATTTCCAGACCGCTGACGTCCTGGGAATAGGCGCGGCTGGAATGCTCGCTCACATCGAAACGCTTGCCGATGGCGCGGGTCCAGAGCCCCCCGTCATCCTCGCCCATGCGCAACTCGCCGAGGCGCTTGACCAGAGCGTTCATCTGCGCGTTCCACAGGCTGGCGCCGGCGGTGTGCGCGGCGATGGCGGCGTTGGCCCCTTTGGACAGGTTTTCCGGCGCCGGGTCGATCGGGCGCGGCGGTGGCGTCACAGGGCCCACCGGATCCACTGGATTGACCGGATCAACTGGCGTCACTGGCTCCACCGGATTGCCGGGGTCTACTGGCGTCTCTGGATCCACCGGCGTTACCGGATCAACCGGAATCGCTCCCCCGCTCGCCAGTACCCAGTCATCACCCTGTTGGCGCAAGGTATAGCGGAATGCACCCGCATCGACGTGGCCGCCATACAGGGCGAATTTCGCGCTGCCGCCGTTCGTATCGACCAACAGCAAGCGGCCATCGGAGGTCGTCGGTTCATGACCGGTATCGCCGACGATCAGCGTGTGATCACCGCTGGCCATGCCGACGCCTTGCACGATCAGCAGATCATCACGCTGATTGGCGATATCGGAATTCATCAAAATGCTGCCGCTGCCGGACAGGGCATTGACCGTAAGCGTCTTGAACGTACCGTCGTTGCTGGGCGTAAACGCCAGACGACCGCCATTGAGGGTCAGCGAGTCCAGCGTTTTCACGCCGTTCTCCATGACATTCACCGTGCCACCGGCGTCTGCCACCAGACCATTGGCTTGGGCGCCCGTGTAGAGATTGACCTGACCGCCATTGCTGACCGTGCTGTTGTTGGCCGTGCCGGTGTCGTACACGCTTTGCGTACCGCCTTGAACACGCGTGTCGTTGGCCACCGCCCCGCCAATCAAGCCACGGCGAAGGGTTTGCTCACCGCCGGCGTCAATCACGCTGCCGTTGGCCACCGCCATGTTGATCAGGTTTTGTGTGCCGCCAGCACCGACCTGAGTATCGTTGGCAATCGCCATGACATCCAGCGTCTGTACGCTGCCTGCATTGATCAGCGTGCGATTGGCCGTGGAACGTGTGACGGTCTGCTGACTGGCATTGAGCACGGTGTCATTGGCGATACCGCTGGTGCCCACCATCTGTGTGCCGCCGTTATTGACCACCGTGCCATGGCTGACGCCACTGAGAACGTTTTGTGTCGCACCATCTACTACGGTGTCGTAGGTCACACCGTTCTGAAATACGCTCTGCGTCCCACTACCGCTGACCGTGGTGCGATGGGCCGTGCCGTTGGTTCCGATCGATTGCACGCCGGTGGTAACGCTTTCGTCATAAATCACTGCCCCGCCATTGACTGAAGAGGTATAGGCACTGGCGTGCAGTGGCAGCAAAAACGCAATGGCGACGGCCACGGCGACAGGGTTGCGCTGGAACAACGGGGAACGGGTTTTCATCAACAGAACCTCACGTGCGCCCTCTTGGGCAACGGCGTAAATAGAGTTGAGTCAGAACCTTTGAGGGAACCGGTTCGCACTCGGGGAACCGGCAATTTAGAGAATCGAAGGGACTTTCTGAGTAGGATTTTTCCTTGTCTTTGTAGGAAATTTCCCAAGAGCATTGATCGGTCTTGACCCATGCTCAGATGCAAGAAAGCGAGCCCGTTGCAGGCTCGCTTGATCGCTCATCAGCCGCGTGCACCGACCACGCTTGAACCGTAAGAGATGATGACCTCCACCCGACGGTTGAGCTGACGGGAGCGAGCATTGCCGTTATCGGCAATCGGAAATTGCTTGCCGTAGCCTTTGGTGATCAGCCGATCAGCGCCGATGCCCATTTGCTTGAGCGCGAAAGCCACGGCGTCTGCGCGCCGCTCCGACAGACGCTGATTGAAATCGTCACCGCCGACATCGTCGGTAAACCCTTCGATGCGCACCTTGCGTTCAGGGTTGGCCGCCAGATACTGCGCCAGTTGTTCGAAGTTGCGCTGGCTGCCGTACTTGAGATCGGCCTTGCCGGTGTCGAACAGCACATCGCCGAAGGTCACGACTTCCCCGCGCTGGGTTTTCTGCGCTTTCATCGCTTGCAGCGCCTTGAGCTGCTGAGTGCGCACGTCGAGTTGCACCTGGGTACGCTCGGCGTCGATTTTCTTCAGACCCGCCTCGGCTTGGCGGCCGGCAATGGTCTGCTCGGCCAGGGCGATTTTCTGGCTGGCCAGATAGGCCAATTGATCGACTTGCGATGCCTGGCGGTCCTTCTGCGACGCCTGGTCGGCCGCGTTCAACGCCGTAAAGGCAGACTTGGTTTCAATAGCTGCGAGGGTGTTGGCTTCCGGCTTGTTTTGCAGCGCCGCGAACTGTTCGCGGGCTTGCAGCAGTTGCGGGTTTTCAGGCGGCGTGGCGCAACCGGCCAGTGTCAGAGCGATCAGCGAAGCGATGGGCAACAGTTTGAAATTCGACATGAACAAGTCCTTATTGAGCGCTGGCTGGCGGATTGAAACCGGTGACCGGGTCTTGCAGCATTTCCTGCTTGAGCACCTCAATGCCATTGCGCGCGTCAGCCAATTGTTTCTGCCATTTCACAGCGCGCGATTTACGTTCGGCGAGGTTGGCATCGGCTTCGATCTGTTCGGCCAACAACTTGGCTTGCGGGTAGTTTTTCTCACCGAGGGCGCGTTCCATCTGGAACATCTTGTCTTGCGCTGCCTTCATTTCCAACGGTGCGTATTGGGTTGCTTCGGCCGACACCGCACGGTTGACCGCGTCCTTGGACAAGCTGATCTGTTGCTCTGGAAGCGGCGCGCTGGCGCAGGCACTCAACGCCGCAGCGACGGCCAGTCCAGAGACGGCCAATCGTGCACGGGAAGACATACGTGGAAGGGTCATCAACAGCTCCAAATGTTAACCAGTGAAGTGAGCTCGGCTGTATGCCGAGACCACCGCACGTTAGCGACAGAGAGCCAGTGACGAATGTAGGAAAATTCGCAAGAACGACAGGGAAAATGGAAATAGATTGCTACGCCAGACGCTCATCCAGTTGTGCCGCCAAACGCTCCATCGATTGCTGCAAGGCATCCACCGCTTCGGTCAGAACCTGCGTGTCGAGACCTTCGCTGGCAACTTCCAGCGCTTCACAAGCCTGGATCAGTGAGTGCGCCTTGATAATGCGTGCGCCGCCCTTGACCCGGTGGGCCAGATTAGCGAGCCCGGGCATGTCGTGCTGGGTAAACAGGCGCATCAGTTTGGCCATGTCCTGCGCATTGCTCGTGGCCAGATCGCTCAACAGACTGTTGATCGACGCGCGGTCGCCACGGGTCAATTGTTCGAGGCTGCCCAGATCGATGTCACCGATGCCGACATCGCCGGGCTCGTCTTCAGTCGGTGAACGAGGCCGTGGAACGACTGCGGCCAGACGCAGATTCAGATCCCTGAGGCTGATCGGTTTGAACAGGCAATCGTCCATGCCGGCCTCGGCGCAACGATCCTTCTCCTCGGCCAGCGCATTGGCGGTAAACCCCAACACCAGGCTGCGCGCCAATCCTCGCGTCGCCTCTTCATCGCGGATCGCCCGGGCCAGTTCGTAACCATTCATGATCGGCATGTTGCAGTCGGTGATGACCACGTCGAACGTCTGATTGCGCCAGGCACGCAGACCATGGGCGCCGTCCTCGGCATCCGTCACCCGGTGGCCCAGATAACTCAACTGCTGCGACAGCAGCAGACGGTTGGCCGGGTAATCGTCAATCACCAGAATATTCAGACAGTGACTGGCCTGCAGTGCCACGTTTTCCTCGACCGGCGCGGCGTCCAGAGGATCGAGTGTCGGCAGATTCAACCGCACCTCGATCTGCGTGCCCTGCCCCAACTCGCTGGTCAGCGTGAGGCTGCCGCCCATCATTTCGCACAAGGTGCGACTGATCATCAGCCCCAGCCCGGAGCCGCCCTGGGCCGACTGACCATGGTTGGCAGCCTGGGAAAACGGCGTGAACAATTGCGCCTGATCCACAAGCGAGATGCCGCGGCCACTGTCGGTCACGCGCAAGCAAAGGCGCAGTCGATCATCACTGCCGGTCTCGACCTGCACGCTCAATACCACCTTGCCCACATCGGTGAACTTGATCGCATTGCTCAACAGGTTCGACAACACTTGCTTGAAACGCAGCGGATCGATCAACACGTCGACGTTGCTCAGGGCGTCCAGATCCAGTTGCAGACGCAACTGTTTCTGGCGCGCCAGGCCTTCAAAAATGCGCGCAACCGATTCAATCAGTTCACGCAGATTGGCGCGTTCCGGCGCCAGCGACAGGCGCCCGGACTCGATCCGTGCAATATCGAGAATGTCGCCAATCAGGTCCAGCAAGCCCCGCGCTGCGCCCGAGGCCACTTCAACGGCAAAGCGATCCAGCACACCTTGATCGGCCTTTTTCAGCGCCAGTTCGAGCATGCCGATGATGGCGTTCATCGGCGTCCGAATTTCATGGCTCATGGTTGCCAGGAACGTGGTTTTGGCGCGGTTGGCGTCATCGGCAACATCTTTGGCGATTTGCAGTTCCTGCAACAGATGCTGACGCTCGCTGACATCGATCCAGCCAGCGATCATGCCGGTGACGGCACCATCGCTGCCACGGTATGGCAGCATCCAGTGATAGATGGTCAGCGCGCGGCCGTCCGCCAGATTCAGGCTGCGGTCCTGGATGCTCGGCAAGCCGTCCTCCATCACCCGTAGATAATCATCCTGAAACGTCTGTGCTTGCTGCATATCGCTGAGCACGCCGTCCGTGACCAACTTGCCGATGACCGCTTCGCGCTCGGTGCCAAACACTTGCAGATAACCACTGTTGCAGATCACCAGGCGACCTTCGCGATCGCGCACGTAGATCGGATGCGGCGTGCCGTCGATCAGCACGCGCATGAACTCCATCTGATCGTTCAGCGCGATTTCCGCCTGACGGCGCTTGCGCATCAACAGACGCAGATAAGCGATCCAGCCCAGCGCCACCAACAGCAACACGCCGGCGATCACGAAGCCCTGGATGATCATGCCGCGATTGCGCAGCCAATAACTGTCATTCACCACCACTTCGCTGCGCCAGCGGTTGGTCAGCTCATCCATTTCCTCCGGGCTGATGCTCAACAGGGCCTTGTCGAGAATCGAGTACAGCTCCAGCGCACCGCGACTGGTGGCCAGTGCGATGCGTGCAGGTTGGGTGCCGACGGTACTGGTGACCTGCAATTTGTCGCGGTACTGACGCGAGATCGTGTAGCGGGCACTGACCAGTGAGTTGATCGCGCCGTCGACCTCTCCCAGCGCGACCATCTCCATGGCTTCGGCAGCATTGTCCGCCGGCACCAACTGCACATTGGGGTATTGCTCGACGAGGTATTCACGCAAGACATTGCCGCGAATCAGCGCCAGACGTTTGCCGGCCAGTTGATCGAGCGTCTGCGGCTCGTCGCCACGGCGCATGACCAACACGAACGGATTGATCAGGTACGGCCGGGTAAAGCGCAGTTCGCCTTCGCGCTCAGTACTCGGGGTGAAGGCGGCGAGCATGTCGGCCTTGCCGCTGGTCACCTCGCCGATCAGGTCGCCCACCGAATCTACGCGCTGCATATCGAATTGCAGACCCGTGCGCAGGCTGATCTTGGCCAGCACGTCAGCGCTGATGCCGCGAAAGTTTCCGGCCTGATCGACAAAGGTCAACGGCAGAAAGTTTTCGTTGATCGCGACTTTGATACGCGGATGGTGATCCAGCCAACGCTGTTCGTTCACGCTGAAATGCAGCCGATGCTGGCCGGGAATGGCCACCCCGCCGACACTCCAGCGGCGCCGGATGCTCATACGCTCTTCCGCAGGAATGACCTTCAACGCCGCATCGAGAATGTGCAACAACCGGGTGTTTTCCCGGGTCACGGCAAAACTGAAGGGCTGGGTTTCCATGCGCGAAAAATCGCTGAGCTGAACGTTGTTGAGGTAGTTCTTCTTGACCAGGTAATTGGAGCTGAGCAGGTCGCCCAGATAGACGTCAGCCTGACCGAACGCCACGGCACCGATCGCCGTCAGTGTCGAGGGATACAGTTGCACGTCGGCTTTTGGGTAAAACGCCTTGACCGTTTCCGGTGGCAGGTAGTGATAGAGCATCGCCACCCGTTTGCCCGCCAGGTCTTCCGGCAGGTTGTGACTCTCATCGATGCGCGTCACCAGGGTCGGGTTATCGTCAGCGTAAGGCGAAGAGATTGCCAGTTCGGGGTCCGCCGCCTCAAAACCGTTAGCGGTGCCGATCATATCGATCTGGCCGTGCTTCAGCGCCGTCAGCAGATCGCCGCGCGAGGCGTAGCGCCGGACCTCGACCGTGACGTGCAGCAATTGTTCGATCAGTTGTGCGTAATCGGCCGTCAGGCCTTCGTAATCATTGCCGTTGCCGGTGATCGCAAAAGGCGCGTAATCAGGGCTGCTGTCGCCGAGCAACAGACGCCCCTTGCGGCGCAACCAGCTCCAGTCCGGCTCATCGAGTGGCACGGCATACTCGTCGACATCCGAGCGACCGAGCAATTGCAATGTATCGGGCTGCGTCGCGGCCATGGCCTGCAGCAACGACATTGAGCCGAACAGTGCCAGACCGGCCAGGCAATTTCTGACGAAAATAATCATCTAGAGCAGGTTGTTACGCTTGGCAAAATCGGCGAGGTACACCACCGACTTGACGTTGAGTTTCTCAATCAGCCGCGTCTTGTAAGTGCTGACGGTTTTGTTGCTTAACAGCATGGCTTCGCCGATTTCCTTGTTGCTCAAACCCTTGGCCAATTGCTGCAGGATCGTCAACTCGCGATCAGACAGACTTTGAATCAGTTCCAGATCGGTGGCCTGCGCATCGCTGCGGCGCACCGAGCTACTGGCAAGATTGGGGAAGAAGGTATAGCCGTCCATCACCACCTTGATGGCTTTGACCAACTCGTCGAGGTCGTTGGTTTTCGACATGTATCCGGCTGCGCCAGCCTTCATGCAGCGCATGGAATAGAACTGTGCCGACTGCGACGTCAGCACCAGGACCTTGCAAGACAGGTTCAGCGCGCGGATACGCGAGATCACCTCCAGGCCGTCGAGCTTGGGCATGGCGATGTCCAGAATGATCAGGTCGGGGGTATGTTCGCGGGCCAGCTGCACAGCATCGGCGCCATTGTCCGCTTCCGCGACGACTTCGAAATGTTCCTGTTTCAACAGCATCTTGACCGCAGAGCGAATGAACGGGTGATCGTCCACGATGATCGCTTTCAACATAAAAACCCCTGTAAGACGTTGATCAACTACTTGGCAACGCCACAAATAACAATGGGACAGCAGTCCAGATGCTCCACGTGCAGAACATACACGAGCACCACAGAATTGTAGGAAAATTCTTGGAAAACACCGCACAGCACCGCACAACGATCAGCGCTCGCCCTCTGGCTTCTCCAGCCATTGCAGCAAGTCATGTCCGTTCATGGGACGGGCCAGGTAATAACCCTGACCCATTTCGCACTCCAGCTCGCGCACATGTTCAAGCACCTTTGGGCTGCTGATGCCTTCGATCACCAGATCCATTCCTAACGAACGAGCCAGCACCCTCGTACTGGCGACCATCGCCCGGTTGCGTTGACGGTCGAGGTGCTGGACAAAACGGCCATCGAGTTTTATCTGGGTGAACGGTAACTGGCACATCAGCTTCAACGAGGAAAACCCGACACCGAAGTCGTCGACCGCTAATCCGCAGCCGAGCAGGCGCAAACGCAACAAGTTCTCCTGCGTGCCGGGCGGGCAATCGAGCAAACCGTTCTCCGCCAGTTCGAGCATCAGAACCGATCCGTTGAACCCGTGCCGCTCCAGCGCCCGTTTGATGTGTTCCACCAGAGCACTATGGGTCAGTTGCGAGGCATGCAGATTGAACGCCAACTGCAAGGCCACACCACGATGACGCAAAATGTCCAGCAGGTTCAGGCCCTGCTCAAGCAACTGTTTGAACATCTGGTCGGTCAAGTCATACGCCAGCACGGCGGAGAGAAAGTCGCAAGGCAACAGCGTCCCGCGCGCGGGATGCTGCCAACGCACCAGCGCTTCCACGCCGATCACCGCACCGCTGTGTAATTGAAACTGCGGCTGAAACCACGCCCGAAACTCACCCAGCGCCAGCCCGCGGCGCACTTCATCTTCGTGGGGCAACTCTTTGCTCGGTGGCGCCAGCACTGGCGGGATCCGCCCGTGTTTATAGCGATACAACAGGCGGTTCAACGCACGCAGCTGCACCGGCCGGCTCAGCACTCCGAGCAATTGCAGACCGCCCAGCGAGGCCATTTGCCCCAAGGTACGCGCCAGCTCCGGGGGGAGTTCACTGCACAGCAACACCGCGCGCACCATACCGCTGTGGCTGGCAACACGGAGGAATTCCAGGCAATCGAGGCCCCGGTCAGTGAGGTCGCAGATCACGATATCGACCCCGCCCTGCAGGTGCATCTGCACCATGGCCTGCTCGGCATCCGGTGCTTGCAACACGTCACGCACGCTCAGGCGTTGCAACATCCTGACCAGCACGTTGCGGGCAAACTCATGATTTTCCAGCACCAGAATACGTGGGGAGGTCATCTTCCTTTAATCACTCAATTGACCCGGGAGACCGGATAGTGGCCTGCGCCAGCAGGGTTGAACGCAGGACTTATCCTGCGTCAATGTAGGAAATTTCCCAGAAGCTAATGCGTCATCAGTAGTAAACGATCTGCACAACCATGATCGCTTCGAACGGTCCGACCTCGGGATTGCCCAGCGACACCACCGACGCGCTGAACGGCACATCGATATGGCTGACGTCCGCCGGAAAATTCGCCAGAGGGAAAGGCTCGTTGATCTGCACCAGATTGTTGTGGGCATCGCGCACCTGAATGCCGAACTGACTATCGGCGGATGGCAAGATGTTGTAGAGGCCCTGTTGGTGGGTGGTCACAAACGTCGCACCGATGTTGATCGCGCTGCTGCACTTTTTCTCCAGGGCCAGGTTGAAGGGGCCGGTCGGATTGGGTGGGGAAAAACCGGTGGTGGTTTTCTGGATCACGCCAAAGTCGACAATGCCCGGCTCCGGCGTCACCGTGACGTCGACTGTGCACGCAGTGCCGACAATGTTCTGCAACCCGGAGAGTTGAAAACGGAAGTTGCCCGCCGGGTTGCTCGGCCCGCCATTCAAGCCATAGAGACCGTCGAACTGGAACACGTCGTAGGTGTCTTGCGAGGGACGCTGCAAGGGCAACAATCCGCGTTTGCGGATCACCACCTGAAACGCAATGCTGGGCGTCACCCGTGAACACGCGAGCATGTCAGCGCCGCTGGTCGCGTCCGGGCAACCACGGGATACGAATCCGCTGTTCACGCCCTGGGTCGGGTTGGAGCTCCAGTCGCCGTCCCAGGCTGTCACGCCGCGATACACCAGACCGAATTCGATGCCCCACGGGGTGGCATTGAGTCCTGCCGGGTTGCCATAGAAGTAGATCGGATCGTCTTCCCTGAAGTGCAGATCGAAGAGTTTCCAGCAGTCGGCCGGCACCACATGGGTTTTCGAGCGCCAGATGATCGTGCCGTCCGGCACGGTGTCCGGCACCGACACCGGGCCAATGTATTCGCTCAGGTAGCTGCCGCCGTCCAGCGACTTGCAGACCATCGCCGAAGCCAACTGCGACGCGCCCAGCAGCACTGCGGCCGCGGCCAGCCGAGTCAGCGTAGAGAACAGGCTCACGGTCTCACGCCTTTGCAGACGTTCGCCACGCAGTTGAACAGCGTGTCGGACTGGCCACCGAAGTCATTCATGTTCGACACCCGCAAGGTGCTGAACGCGGTGTTGCTCAGGGCAAAGCGCGCATTGCCGCGTGGCGCGATCATCACCGTATCGATCGGCATTCTGGTTTTTTCCGGGCCGGCCAGCAGCCCGACCACAGTGATGTGAAACGGTGTCGGGTTATCGACAATCAGCTGTTTCGCTGCCGGGTCGATTTTCAGGTTCAGGCCCAGCGCGAGGTCTTCACCACGCTCACGCTTCACCGCTGCCGGGCGATAGAACAATTTGATCTTCGACTGCAAGGCGATCTGCATCGAGTTGACGGCCTGGCTCTTCGGCGGAATCTCGCGAATGTTCAAATAGAACACTGACTCGCGGTCAGCCGGCAGGGCCAGTTCGGGCAATTTCACGATACGCAGCACACTGCTTTCGTTCGGCTCGATGCGCTGCAGCGGTGGCAGGACCATGAACGGTGAGGTGACTTTCTGGCCACTCTCGTTTTCGATCCACGACTGCACAATGAATGGCAGCTGCGGGTTTTTGTTGCTGACTGTGACGCTGACCGATGGTGCACTTTCCTCGAACACCAGCCGGGTGCGATCCGGCACCACAGCGGCGCTGGCCAACAGCGGCAGACTAAGGCCCGCGGCCAGAAACAGACGGTGAGCAGTAAACAAGGCAAAACGAGACATGATGACTCCGGGTTCATTGGAAGACGCGGTTACAGACACTGGGCAGGCTTGGCGATATTGCTCACCACGTCCTCCTCAGGGAGTTTGGCCAGACTGCATTGGCCGGCGTCATCCCAACGCGCTACCAGTTCAGCCCCAACCTTGATGCCCAACAGATAAGTGACGCCCGCCTCGCCGACGATGCCCACCTCCCGGTTGGTGTTCTTGTCCTGCACCGATGCGCCGAAAGGCACCGGTTTACCGTCGTTGCGGGTCAATACGACAAATGCGTTGCGGCCCTGCCCCGTGGCGAAATTGACGTAGCCGATGGCCCCCTCGGTCAGCGCCAGACGCTGGATCGGGTTGGACACTTCGGTGTTGAGCGGCAGTTTTTCGACGTTGACCCGCGCTTCGTAAGCCTGAAACGAGGGCAAGCCATCCATCACCGCATAGCCGTCCCGGTTGGTGCGGGTCTGCCCGGTGAAGGCCACGTCCGGTACGCCATCGGTGGACACCAGCAGGCGCGTATCGCCATTGGTGCCATTGCCATGGGCCGAGACCCCATAACGGGTGGCGACCAGTGAGCTGTCGAGTTCGCCGGTCAGCGAGCGATAGGTGCTGCCATCGGTGGAGGCCGACGCGTTGGCGCGGTAACTCGAAGCGCGTTTACCGACATAGGCGTTGACGTAGCGGTTGTCGCCAACGCCGCCATACACCTGATAGTTCACGCCTTCGCCGTCGTCATGGCTGTAGCCGACACTGGCGGACGAATCGCCGGAGCCCGAGCGCTGCAGGTTACTGGAGGCCATCGAATTGCCCCCCAGTGGCACCGTCACACCGAGGTAGATCTGCGAGTCATTCTGCCGACTGTTTTGCGTCTGGTAAGCCGACAGGTTTGCGGTGATGTTCTTGACGTTGCCAAGGGAAAAACTGCGCGCCACGGTCATGCCGAAACGATCGGCTGCCGGCGCGTCCCAATAAGTCGAATGGTCGTAGGAAAAACTCGTCGATAACCAGGAAAAATGCTTGGCCAGGGTCACCGAATAACGTTGCTTGCCCGAGTTCATCGCATAGGAATCAGCATCGCCGACAAACTGCGAAAAGTTGGTGAAGGTCTTGTCGGAAAAGCGATAACCCAGAAACCGCAGGTCGGTGCCAATGGCGTCAAAACGCTTGGAATAGTTGATTCTGTAAGAGTTGCCGGCCACGGTTTCGCCGTTCCAGCGCAGCTTCGCCCGAGACGTGGTGACATCACCAGACACTGCGCCGAATACGCCAAGGTCCTTGCCGATACCGATGGCATTCGACTGATAACCCGAGGCAGCCAGCACGCCACCGTAGATCGTCCAGTCCCTTGGCAGACCATAGGCCGCTTCCGAGGCGACAAACTCAGGCTCTGTGCCGCCGTTACCGGTCAGGCGCGGCTGGCCGGCGGAAACCTTGTAACGCAACTCGCCTTCACGGGACAGAAACGGAACTGCGGCGGTGGCTACGGTAAACGTTTGTTCGCTGCCATCCTCTTCGCGCACGGTCACATCCAGTGTGCCTTGCACGCTGCTGTTGAGATCCTGAAGGCTGAACGCACCCGGTGTCACCGTGGTCGAGTACAACACACGACCCTGCTGGGATACGGTGACGGTCGCGTTGGTACGCGCCACGCCACTGATCAGCGGCGCATAACCGCGCAGGTTCGGCGGCAACATGCGGTCATCGCTGCTCAGGGTCGCTCCGCGCAGGGCAAAGGTGTCGAACACATCGGAGTTCAGATAGTCCTCACCGACCGACAGCTTCGAACGTATCGATGGCAACGCGCGATAGGCGTACAAGCGGTTCAACTGGAACGCTTCGCCGTGGGGATCATTATTCTGGCTACCTGACTCTTGCCGCGCCTGATAATCGGCGCGGATGCGCCAGGCATCGAGGTTGACCCCGGCCGTGCCATAGCTTTGCAATGAACGCGAATCGCCGGACGGCGTATTGGTTTCGCGGCTGTTGGCGATCACTCGGTAATCAAGCAACGCGCCGTTGAGCCCGTCGCTCCAGGCGGCAGGCGGAATGTAGTTGGGATCGTCATACTCGAACGAGGCCTGCGGCAGGCTGATCGACAGACGTCCAAGGTTTTTCATGTACTTGATCGAGGCATTTTCAATGCCACGCAAATCCACACATTGCCCCTCAGCCAGACGCGGCAGGCTTTTGAGCAACGCAGGCTTGAGACCAAAGGTCGCCACCAGGTCTTCGGGCAGACAGGCGTAACTTTCTTGCGGGTTGGCGCCGCTCTTGAACTCGATCGAACGTGAATCGAAATAACGCTGATTGACGGTGATATCCAGCAAGTAACGACCGGGCACAGTGTATTGGGCGTGGGCAAACTGTCCGAGACTGATATCGTCGTTTTTATCGATATTCAGGAACTCCGAATTAAACTCCACAGCGTTTGAATAACGCGCACAGGAGATCAACACGCAAGACACGAAAAGTTTTCGGCCGTACACGGGAAATAGCCTTTATCAGAACTTTGACGGAAAAGAAAAAAGGGGTTTTCACCCCTTTCTCTTACAACGTGCGATACCGAGGTATCAGTTGTAGGCCACGGTGAAGTTCGCAACGCTGTCTGCTTCACCGGTGGTGACGGTCGCAGCGGTGGCTTCATACATGGCGGCGAAGGTCACGGTGTTGTTGCCGTTTTGCAGCACAACCGGAGCGACCTGCTCGGTGCCGTTATCGAGCATTTCGCCAGCGCTGGCCTGCAGACGGATGCCGACGTTCTGCGCCAGACCGGTAGTGGCGAACAGGCCCGGAACCGCTGGATCCTGCACACCGCTGAAGGTGAAGCGGGCGTTCTTCTGGGTGGTGGTGTCGCAGTCGGTCAGGATGATGTCGAACTTGGTCGGCGTCGAACGATCACCGATCGCCTTGAACTGGTTCGATGGCACCTGACCCAGGGAAACGGTCTGGTCCAGAGAGCTGGCGTCGATACCGCAGGCGCCGGATACGATTTCACCAATGAAACGTACGGTGCCAGGGTTGCCGGAAGCCGGCGTCGCAGCATTGGCGAAAGAAGCGAGACCCATGACAACGGTAGCGGCGGTAACAGCGACGATCTTTTTCATTTTTTACATCTCTTGGGATAGTTGTTTATTCGGCCCAGCGGCCTGGCTCTCCCAATTACTCATCAGCGACAACAGGCTTGCTCGCTGTAGCGAACAACCTTCATCACGGAATCTGCAACGAATGGTTCCCCCCTCTTTCCGGCCATTCCCTGCCGAACTTTCCAGGTATTCATTGCACTTCCGTAATAACGCATCGAGTCATCAGGACGCCGGGCATCTCTGCTCCGGAACAAATAGTGATCGAGACCCAAGGGTGAAAATGTAGGTTCTTTCTTGCCACCTTGTAGGACAATTCTCAGCAACCGAAAACGATCATTCCGTGGTACTCGGACTCCAGAACGCCTGCACCACCAGCGCCGATGTGGAAATCCGCGCCACCAGCGCATCCAGTTCATCGCCATCGACCGACGTTGTCGCCAGCGTCGCTTCGATTTCGATTTCATCGGCGCCGAAGGCATGCACATCAACATCGCTGGCCGGGTAGTTGCTGCGTTCAAGCTCGGCCTCAAGCAAGGCGAACACGGCGGTTTGCTGGGAGCGTCGGGCGATGACGTAGACGATGTTGGTGACTTCCGCCGAGACCACGTCCAGTGGCTGGCGGTTGATGTTGTTGACGATCGGCCGCAGCAAGGTGTTGGCGGCCAGAATGAATAGCGTGCCGAGTACGGCTTCGGCGAGCAGATCGGCCCCGGCACAGGCACCGACCGCTGCGGAGGTCCACAGGGTCGCGGCGGTATTGAGACCGCGCACGTTGCCCTCTTCGCGCATGATCACCCCGGCGCCGAGAAAGCCGATGCCGGAGACCACGTAAGCAACCACGCGCACCGCACCTTCGGCACCAGCGAGACGGTTGGCCATGTCGACGAAAATAGCTGCGCCGACGGCGACCAGCACGTTGGTGCGCAGGCCGGCGGTGCGTTGCCGGTACTGACGTTCGAAACCGATCAGGCCACCGAGGATGAAGGCGGCACTGAGGCTGACGAGGGTGTCGAGCAGCGAATCGAGGTTGAGGTTGTTGATGGCTTGCATAGTCTTGTCCTTGAAACACATAACCTTTGTAGGAGTGAGCCTGCTCGCGATAGCGGTGTGTCAGTCATTGCAATGTTGACTGACCGATTGCTATCGCGAGCAGGCTCACTCCTACAGGGGGCAGCATTACTGCCAGCCGAACCGGCGGATGTAAAAACCTTTCACGGCCTGGGTCAGCGCCATGTACGCCAGCAGAATCACCGGCAGGAACACGAAGTACAGCGATGGCAACCCCTGCAGTTTGAAGTAGTGCGCCAGCGGCCCCATCGGCAAGAAGATGCCGACCGCCATGATGATCCCGGTCATGACCAGCAGCGGCATGGCCGCGCGGCTTTGCAGGAACGGAATCTTCGGCGTGCGGATCATGTGCACGATCAGCGTCTGGGTCAGCAACCCGACCACGAACCAGCCGGACTGAAACAGCGTCTGGTGATCCGGGGTGTTGGCATCGAATACGTACCACATCAAGGCGAACGTGGTGATGTCAAAGATCGAACTGATCGGGCCGAAGAACAGCATGAAGCGCCCGACGTCACCCGGCTGCCAGCGTTGTGGTTTCTTCAGCATGTCCTCATCGACGTTATCGAACGGAATGGCGATCTGCGAAATGTCGTAGAGCAGGTTCTGCACCAGGAGGTGCATCGGCAGCATCGGCAGGAACGGAATGAACGCACTGGCGACCAGCACCGAGAACACGTTGCCGAAGTTGGAGCTGGCGGTCATCTTGATGTACTTGAGCATGTTGGCGAAGGTGCGCCGCCCTTCGAGTACGCCCTCCTCCAGCACCATCAGGCTCTTTTCCAGGAGGATGATGTCGGCGGCTTCCTTGGCGATGTCCACCGCACTGTCCACGGATATACCGATGTCGGCGGTGCGCAGGGCTGGAGCGTCGTTGATGCCGTCACCCATGAAGCCGACCACATGGCCGTTGCCTTTGAGGATGCGCACGATGCGCTCCTTGTGCGACGGCGTCAGTTTGGCGAAGACGTTGGTGGTCTCTACGGCAACCGCCAGTTCGGCATCGCTCATGCGTTCAACGTCGTTACCCAGTAGCAAACCCTGCTGAGCCAGACCGACTTCGCGGCAGATTTTCGCGGTCACCAGTTCGTTGTCGCCGGTCAGCACTTTTACCGCCACGCCATGTTCGGCCAAGGCCTTGAGCGCCGGCGCGGTGCTTTCCTTCGGGGGATCGAGGAACGCCACATAGCCGATCAGCGTCAGTTCCTGTTCATCGGCCAGGCTGTAAATCTCGCGACCTTCAGGCATCGAGCGGGCGGCCACCGCCACCACGCGCAAGCCTTCAGCGTTGAATGCTGCGGTGACCTGACGAATCCGGGTCAGCAATTCATCGCTCAAGGCTTCATCGACCTCACCGTGACGCACGCGGCTGCACACCGCCAAGACTTCTTCCACGGCACCTTTGCAAATCAACTGATGTGGCTGGCCACGTCCTTCGACCACCACCGACATACGCCGACGATTGAAGTCGAACGGGATCTCGTCGACCTTGCGAAACGCCGTGCCGACTTTCAGTTCACGGTGGATTTCCACGTGTTCCAGCACCGCGACATCGAGCAGGTTTTTCAGGCCGGTCTGGTAGTAGCTGTTCAGGTAAGCCATTTCCAGCACGTCATCGGAGTCTTCGCCCCAGACATCGACATTGCGCGCGAGGAAGATCTTGTCCTGGGTCAGCGTGCCGGTCTTGTCGGTGCACAGCACGTCCATGGCGCCGAAGTTCTGGATCGCATCGAGACGTTTGACGATGACTTTTTTACGCGACAGGAACACCGCGCCTTTGGCCAGCGTCGAGGTGACGATCATCGGCAGCATTTCCGGGGTCAGGCCGACGGCAATCGACAGCGCGAACAGCAATGCTTCGGTCCAGTCACCCTTGGTGAAACCGTTGATGAACAGCACCAGCGGCGCCATCACGAACATGAAACGGATCAACAGCCAGCTGACTTTATTCACGCCTTGCTGGAACGAAGTCACCGCGCGATCGGTTGCGCCGACACGCTGGGCCAGCGCACCGAAATAGGTGCTGTTGCCCGTGGTGAGAATCACCGCCACCGCCGTGCCGGAGACAACGTTGGTGCCCATGAACAGGATGTTGTCCAGCTCCAGAGGATTGCGCGTGTCGCGATCAGCCTGACGCGGAAACTTCTCCACCGGCATCGATTCGCCGGTCATCGCCGCTTGGCTGACGAACAGATCCTTGGCGCTAAGCACGCGGCAATCGGCAGGAATCATGTCACCGGCCGAGAGGACGATCAGATCGCCCGGCACCAATTGCTTGATCGGCAATTCGCTGCGTGGGGCGTCACGGCGCATCACCGTGGCGGTGTTGCTGACCATGGCTTTCAGCGCGTCGGCAGCCTGGTTGGATTTGCTTTCCTGCCAGAAGCGCAGCAACGTCGACAGCACCACCATGGAGAAAATCACCACGGCGGCCTTGAGGTCTTCGGTCAGCCACGAGATCACCGCCAACAACGTCAGCAGCAAGTTGAACGGGTTTTTGTAGCAGTGCCACAGGTGAATCCACCATGGCAGCGGTTGTTCGTGTTCGACTTCGTTGAGACCGTATTGCGCACGCAGCGCATCGACTTCGAAATCGGTGAGGCCATCGGAGTGCGTGCCCAATGACGAGAGCAACACACCGCTGTCGCAATGCGCGGCATCGACCAGGGTGTTGGCCAAAGTCGGCGGGACTTCACGGCTGACCGTGGTGTCGTTGATCGATTCCAGCAGCGCCAGACGACGGAAGTGCCGGGCGATGTGGCGGGTCCGCAGAAAACCTGCGAAGAATTCCTTGAGCGTAAGTTTCATGGCTGTTGCCCCTATGGTCAGCCGGGAAACCGTCAAGCAGGTACGGCCGCGCCTCGTCCACCGGAAAAACCGGCACGGCAAGGCCTGGCGCGCCGGTCAGAAACGACAGGCGTGTCGATAGGGCTGCGATCACGACTGTGTAGTCGAAATCACGCTCTGTTCAGCGTCGATGAGAAGGAACGTCCAGACATGGCCCAGGACGGGTCATGCACGGGATGCCGCTGCTCGCTGTTACGGCGAGACAACGGCAGAGAAAGGCTGCGCGTTATCTTGCCGAGAATCTGCCGGTTACCGAGACCGGCCGACAACTGTCACTCGAACAAGTACCCACTGTGGGTCTCCGCTATTGATGAAAACGCGCGAAGCTTACGCCCCGATGTCTGGAGAGTAAACCCGCAAAAGGCAGTGTGTCGGGGAATGTGGGGGATGTTCAGGAAGGGTTCAGAAATCAGATTTTTGTTAGCCATAAGGACCCCATCGCTGGCAAGCCAGCTCCCACAGGGATCTTCAGTGAACACAAATTTTGTGTCCAACACAGATCCTGTGGGAGCTGGCTTGCCAGCGATGGCGGTGTATCAGGAAATACTGAGTTAGCTGGCGGTTGCTAACAACAAATCCGCCATCGACCGATGCCCACGGTTCTTGCCGTGTTCATACAACGAACCTGCAATCTCGTCCGCACGAATCGGCAGCACCGACAGCAGCGTATCGCTCAGACCATGGCTGGCCTGGCAGAAGCCCTGCATGTAGATGCCGGCCTGGCAGCGTTCGTCGGTGATCAGTTTGTAATTGCGATCAACCTCGAAATCGCCCAGGTATTCTTCCAGCGGCGCCAGCAGTTTGCGGTGCATCTGCCGCTCGTAACCGGTGGCCAGAACAACCGCGTCGTAATTGCGTACAGTGACTTCGCCGGTGGCGTTGTTGCGCACGGCCAGTTCGATACCGTTTTCGGTGGCGCTGGCTTTCTCTACGGTGGTCAGGGTACGGAACGCGTGGCGGGCAACACCCGAGACTTTCTGCCGATAGAAGATGCCGTAGATGCGCTCGATCAGGTCGATGTCGACCACCGAATAGTTGGTGTTGTGGTACTCGTTGACCAGACGCTCACGCTCGACGCTGTTCTGCTGGAACACCAGATCAGTGAACTCCGGCGAGAACACTTCGTTGACGAACGGGCTGTCGTCAGCAGGCTTCAAGGCTGAGCCGCGCAGGATCATGTCGACCTGCACCGACGGGAACGAATCGTTCAGATCGATAAAGGCCTCCGCCGCACTCTGCCCACCGCCGATGATCGCGATGCTCATTGGCTGATTGTTCACGCACGGCTGCCTGGCCATTTGCGAGAGGTATTGCGAGTGGTGGAACACGCGGCTATCGCCCTTCAGCGCTTTGAACGCCTCCGGAATACGCGGTGTGCCACCGGCGCTGACCACCACCGAACGGGTGGTGCGTACATGTTGCAGGCCCTGGCTATCGCGGGAAATTACCCGCAGCGCTTCAACCTGGTGGTTGTGCAGCACTGGCTCGATGGTCAGCACTTCTTCGCCGTAACGGCTCTGCTCGGTGAACTGCCCGGCGACCCAGCGCAGGTAGTCGTTGTACTCCATGCGGCACGGATAGAAGGTGCCGAGGTTGATAAAGTCGACCAGACGACCGTGATACTTGAGGTAATTGACGAACGAGTACGGGCTGGTCGGATTGCGCAGGGTCACCAGATCCTTGAGGAAGGAAATCTGCAACTCGCTCTGCGTCGACAAGGTGTTGCCGTGCCAGCTGTAGTTGGCCTGTTTGTCGAGGAACAGCACATCCAGCTCGCCCTGGGTCGGGCCGCGCTCTTGCAGAGCGATGGCCAGTGCCAGGTTCGAAGGGCCGAAACCGACGCCGATCAGGTCGTGAACGATGGGCGATGCAATTGCCTGTGTCATTTCCAGTGTCCTCTGGATGAACCCCTCAACGCGGGGATAAAGCCTGGGTGGCCTGACCGGCCTGAATCAGGTCAGCAGGTCGTCTGTTGAGTAGGAACGAGGACGATGAACGGAAATTTAACCAGCAAGGATCAATGGGCGTCCCATTGTTTGATGCGCAAGCGGCAATGTTTCATGGCGTTGACGATGTGCTTTTCCACCAACGCCTTGGAAATCCCTAGATGCTCGGCAATTTCCGGATGGGACAGACCTTCGATCTTGCGCAGCAGAAAACTTTCCCGGCAGCGCGGCGGCAACTCGGCCAACGCGCGCTGGAGCATCTCCAGACGTTGACCGTGGTCGAGGGTGCCGTGGGGCGACGGGGTGAAATAGCGCTCTTCGCTGTCCAGTACATCGAGCGATTCGACCTGGCGCAAGGCGTTGCGCCGATGATCATCGATAACCAGGTTCAATGCCGTGCGATAAAGGAAGGCCCGCGGTTGTTCGATCGGTGTGTCGCTGGAACGCTCCAGTACCCGTACATAAGCGTCATGCACCACATCTTCGGCCACCTGACGGTTGCCCAGCTTGGCGTTAAGGAAACACACCAGCTCGCGATAGTAGTTTTCCAACATGACTCCCGACCGCATCGATGCAGTTCCTGTCCTTGAGCACACTGATCCAGCCGCCGCAAACGCAGTAGCAAGATAGTGGCAACGTGAGGTGCGTAATTTATAGTAATTCTCATATAGATTTAAAGAGTTGTTTCCACATCCGCCCCAAATAGTCGCGTCTGGCTACCTGTTACTTGATGTGTACGGCGCTTAAATTCCCTTGTGCATTCATCGTTTACAGGACAGCTCCCCGTATCTGTCGTGCCATGCGACAGCGTTCAGCGCCCCTGCACGCCTGTGTACTGGCCGAATGACGGGCCGATTCCACTGGCCGGAACCCTGCATGAAACGTCCCCGCCCCGCCCGACGCGCCCTGTTCGCCGCCCTTTGCCTGATTCCCGTGATCGCCGTTGCCGCGTGGCAAGTCCTGCCGCCCGGGCGCGACGCCCTCGCCACGGTGCAGGTGACGCGTAGCAGTATCGAAAACAGCGTGACCGCACTGGGTACGTTGCAGCCACGTCGTTATGTGGACGTCGGTGCGCAGGCATCCGGGCAGATCCAGAAGATTCATGTCGAGGCTGGCGACACGGTCAAGGAAGGCCAGTTACTGGTAGAGATCGACCCCTCCACGCAAAAGGCCAAACTGGATGCCGGGCGGTTTTCCATCGAAAACCTCAAGGCACAGTTGCAGGAGCAACGCGCCCAGCACGACCTCGCGCAACAGAAATACCAGCGCCAGCAGAAACTCGCCGCCGGTGGCGCCACCCGTGAGGAGGACGTGCAGACCGCCCGCGCCGAAGTCCGCGCCACGCAGGCACGCATCGACATGTTCCAGGCGCAGATCCGCCAGGCTCAAGCCAGCCTGCGCAGTGACGAAGCGGAGCTCGGCTACACGCGTATTTATGCGCCGATGAGCGGCACCGTCGTCGCCGTCGGCGCCCGCGAAGGCCAGACGCTCAACGCGCAGCAGCAAACCCCGCTGATTCTGCGCATCGCCCGGCTTTCGCCGATGACCGTGTGGGCCGAGGTTTCCGAAGCGGACATCGGCCACGTCAAACCCGGCATGACCGCCTACTTCACCACGCTCAGCGGCGGCAGTAGGCGCTGGAGCAGCACCGTCCGGCAAATTCTGCCGGTGCCGCCGCGCCCGCTCGAACAGAATCAGGGTGGCAGCCCCACCAGCGGTCGCAGCGGCAGCGAACGCGTGGTGCTCTACACCGTATTGCTCGACGTCGACAACGCCGACAACAGCCTGATGACCGACATGACTGCGCAGGTGTTCTTTGTGGCGCAACAGGCGCAAGACACCCTCACCGTGCCCAGCGCCGCCCTGCAACCCGGCTCACGCCCACAATGGCAACGGGCGCAGATCGTCGCCGCCAATGGCGAAATCCAGCCCCGCGAAGTGCGCACCGGCATCAGCGACCGCTTGCGCACCCAAGTGCTTGAAGGCCTGGCCGAAGGCGATCACATTCTCAGCGCGCCGGCCACCGGCAGCGGAGGCTGAATGCAAACGCCACTGATTGACCTGCGGCAGATCCGCAAATCCTATGGCGGCAATGACAGCCCGCTGGTGGAAGTATTACGCGGCATTGATCTGTCGATTCATGCCGGTGAGTTCGTCGCCATCGTCGGGGCGTCCGGCTCCGGCAAGTCGACATTAATGAATATCCTCGGCTGCCTCGACCGCCCTACCAGCGGCGAATATCGCTTCGCCGGGGAAGACGTCGCCCGACTCGACACTGACGAACTGGCCTGGCTGCGCCGCGAAGCGTTTGGTTTTGTATTCCAGGGTTATCACCTGATTCCGTCCGGTTCTGCCCAGGAAAACGTCGAGATGCCGGCCATCTACGCTGGTACCCCGGCCGCCGAACGCCACGCGCGCGCCAGCGCCTTGCTGGAGCGGCTCGGCCTGGGCAGCCGCACCGGCAACCGTCCGCATCAGCTTTCCGGCGGTCAGCAACAGCGGGTGTCGATTGCCCGGGCGTTGATGAACGGCGGCCACATTATCCTCGCCGACGAACCCACCGGCGCCCTCGACAGCCACAGCGGCGCCGAGGTCATGACCCTGCTCGATGAGCTCGCCAGTCAGGGCCATGTGGTGATTCTCATCACCCACGACCGCGAAGTCGCACAACGAGCCAAGCGCATCATTGAAATTCGTGACGGGCTGATCATCAGCGACACCGCCGAACACCCGTCAGCCCCACCGCGCAGCGCCAACCCCGGCGCCCTGCAAGCGGTGGATCTGCGCCAGCGCCTGAGCAGCGGCAGCACCCAGACCGGCGCCTGGAAAGCTGAACTGGTCGACGCCGTGCAAGCGGCGTGGCGGGTCATGTGGATCAATCGTTTTCGCACCGCGCTGACCCTGCTCGGGATCGTCATCGGCGTGGCCTCGGTGGTGGTGATGCTCGCGGTGGGCGAAGGCAGCAAACGCCAGGTGATGGCGCAAATGGGCGCCTTCGGCTCCAACATCATCTACCTCAGCGGCGCCGCACCCAATCCGCGCACACCACCGGGCATCATCACCCTCGACGACGTCGCCGAACTGGCCGCCCTGCCCCAGGTCGAGCGGATCATGCCGGTCAACGGCTCGACCGCTGGCGTGCGTTTCGGCAATGCCGACCACAGCAGTTACGTCGGTGGCAACGACACCAATTTCCCGAGCATCTTCAACTGGCCGGTGGTTCAGGGCAGTTACTTCAGCCAGGCCGATGAAGACAGCGCCGCCGCCGTGGCGGTGATCGGCACCAAGGTGCGCGACAAGCTGCTCAAGGATGTCGCCGATCCGATCGGCCAATACATCCTGATCGAAAACGTGCCGTTTCAGGTGCTCGGTGTTCTGGCGGAAAAGGGCTCGAGCTCCGGCGATTCCGACAGCGACAACCGCATCGCCGTGCCCTACTCGGCGGCCAGCACGCGCCTGTTCGGCAGCCGTAATCCGGAATACGTGGTGATCGCCGCCAAGGACGCACGCAAAGTCAAAGACGCCGAGCAGGCGATCGAACAGGCGATGCTGCGGCGACACAATGGCAAGAAGGATTTCGAACTGACCAACAACGCCGCAATGATTCAAGCCGAAGCACGCACGCAGGGCACGCTGTCGCTGATGCTCGGCGCCATCGCCGCGATCTCGTTGCTGGTCGGCGGTATCGGGGTGATGAACATCATGCTCATGACGGTGCGCGAACGCACCCGGGAAATCGGTATCCGCATGGCCACGGGCGCGCGTCAGCGCGACATCCTGCGCCAGTTTCTCACCGAAGCGGTGATGCTTTCGGTGGTTGGCGGCCTGGCCGGTATCAGCCTGGCGATGCTGGTCGGCGGCGTGCTGTTGTTCAGCGGCGTGGCGATCGCGTTTCAATGGCTGGCCGTCATCGGTGCGTTCGCCTGCGCGCTGGCCACCGGCGTCCTCTTCGGCTTCATGCCTGCCCGCAAGGCTGCCCGGCTCGACCCGGTCACGGCCCTTACCAGTGAATGATCGACCTATGAAAGCGCCACTGACAATTCTTGCCGCCAGCCTGTTGCTGGCGGCCTGCAACAGCCCTGCGCCACGCCCCGACAGCGGCGTGCTGCCACCGGCCGCGTGGCAATCACCTGAGCAGCCCGGTGCCGTGCAGAGCAACCGCCAATGGTGGACCCAGTTCGGCAGCCCCGAGCTGGATCGACTGGTCGAACAGGCGCGACTGGGCAGCCATGACCTCGGCGCCGCTGTTGCGCGGGTCAGGCAAGCCCAGGCCAGCGCGACGATTGCCGGCGCCCCGCTGCTCCCGGAAATCAAGGCCGGTCTCAATGCCAACCGGCAGAAACTGTTGCACGGCAAAGGCTACAGCCAACTCGACGTCAGCCCGGACAATCGCTCGCTGGATTATTACGACGCCGAGCTGAGCGCCAGTTACGAAATCGACTTCTGGGGCGGCAAACGCGCGGCGCGCGACAGCGCCGTGTTCGGTGTACAGGCCAGCGAGTTCGACCGTGCCACCGTCGAACTGACCCTGCAAAGCGGCGTCGCCAACAGTTACACGCAGGCCTTGGCATTGCGCGAACAGGCACGCATTGCCGAGCTCAATCTGGCCAACGCGCAGAACGTCCTGCACTTGGTGCAAACCCGCTTCGACGCCGGCAGCGCCACCGCACTGGAACTGGCCCAGCAAAAAAGCCTGGTAGCGGAACAGCAGCGCAAATTGCCACTGGTGCAGCAACAGGCCCGCGAAGCCTTGATCACCCTCGCCGCCCTGCTCGGCCAACCGGTGCAGGCATTGTCGGCACCGCAACAGTCATTCGAACAGTTGCAATGGCCGAACATCGCCAGTGGTGTGCCCAGCGATCTGCTGAGCCGGCGTCCGGACATCGCCAGCGCCGAAGCCAAACTGGCGGCGGCCCAGGCTGACGTCAGCGTGGCCCGCGCCGCCATGCTGCCGAAAATCACCCTGACCGCCAGCCTCGGCACTGGCGCCGATTTGGCGGCGGATCTGCTGCGCACCACGTTCTACAACCTGTCTTCCGGATTGACCGCGCCGATCTTCAACAACGGCCGCCTGAGCGCCGAGCGCGACAAGGCCAAGGCGCGTCAGGACGAACTGCTGGAAACCTATCGAGGGGCGATCATCAATGGCTTCGCTGACGTGGAAAAAGCCCTGAGCAGCATTCGCGGCCTCGACGAACAGCGCCAGTGGCAAAGCGAAGAACTGAGCCAGGCGCAGACCGCGTTCGACATTGCCCAGAGCCGCTACCAGGCCGGTGCCGAAGACTTGCTGACGGTGCTGCAAACCCAGCGCACCTTGTATGCGGCGCAGGATATGAATGTGCAATTGCGCTTGTCGCGACTGCAGGCGAGCATTGCCCTGTACAAGGCGCTGGGCGGGGGCTGGCAGGTTATCTGAGCGAAAATTATCGACTGGACTGACGCCTTCGCGAGCAGGCTCGCTCCCACATTGGATCTGCGTCGTTTACAAAGCCCCCCTGCTCGCGAAGGCGCCAGGTCAGGCAACCAAGATCCCTAGGCAAAAAAAATCGCAGCACCGGGCTGCGATTTTTTTGCGCTCAGAGTTGCCGCCCTTTCACTTTCAGATGCCGCGCGTACCACGGTCGCTGCGGCACTTTGCGGAACAGGTCGGCCATGTTGTCTTCATCGCCAAAGGTGATGCGCAACGCCAGCTTCATCGTCTCAGGATCCATCTCCACCGAGCGCCCGATCTGCAACCCCGGCACGGTGCTGCAGCCATGGGTGTCCGGCCCCAGCCACGGGTCATCGACCTCAACCCAGCGACCCGGCGCAAACCACGGCACACCGTTGACTTCCAGCCGGCTGACTTCGCCCGGATGAAAACGCTCGTGGGCGCGGAACCAGTCTTCGATGCGATCATCGATCCAGCCGTGGAAACGCCAGAACACCGGGTTCACGTGCGAGGAAAACGGGTCGCCGAGAAAGTCGTTTTCCGGCGCATACCAGCGCGCGGCAAAATCTGCCTGATCGCGCGCCATCGGCACCGGAATGTCGTTGGACGGATCCCGCGCCACCGACGCCCAGCGCATGTGCAGCCAGTCGTGCAGACCCAATTCGACTTCCGAACCGAACTGGCCGAGGCTGAGTTTCGCCAGGTAGCGCGGGTCGCGGTACTGCGATTCCCACACCTGGAAATTACTGTGATAGGTCTCGGCCGCTTTAATATCGCTGACCCACTTGGTGTACTCGTCGTCACCTTCAGTCAGCCACGTCGGTGGTAGTGCATCGCCGTCGTGATTGTCGAAGTAACGGGCGAAGCCCTGGCGGTCACGCTCCAGCTCCGGCTGCGGCATCGGGAAGGCCTGCCATGACGGCAAATCCTGCATCGAACGGGCCTTGCCGAGCATGTGTCGGTGCATGAAGAAAAAATCGATACCAGAGCCGTTACGATCCTTGCTGGGCCCACGGGCATCGCGCTCCTTGTCACGGGGGCCGGGTTGCCAGCCAATACCGCGCAGAGCGTCGCGTTTTTTCTCCGAGAGCTTGTGCCACTTGTCGCGGCTGGCGTGCCAGAGCTGGTGGAACAGGCGATGTTCCGGCGCCACCAGCCACGCCAACAGCGTCGGGTTCAAACCGGTGCGTTCGCGGGCCTCGGGAAAACGTCGCTTGATGGCGATGAAATGATTGTCCAGTTCAGGCAGCGCCAACGGCCGATCGAGGCGCAACACTTGCCCGGTGAACGTGCCGCTGCCGGCATTGCCGAACGCCGCCCAGACTTCGTCGAGTTTGACTTTGAATTCGTAGACCGGCGGCGCTTGCGGCGCATCGGTGCGCATCAGCCGCCAGTACATTTCGGCGCCGTTGCCCGGCGCCAGATCGCCGATCACTTGGTAACGCGCAGGCGCTTCTGAGCGCAGGTTGGCACCGGTATCGAGAAACCCGCGCAAACCGCGCCCCCGGTGGGCAATGTCGAGAAACAACTCGAGGCCGTCGCGTGGCAAGCCATCAAGCCCGGCCGCAGATCCGCTGAAACGGATATCCCAGACGCCGCGCAGGTTGTCCGCCAACTGCTGTCCGGCGGTATCGGCCAGATCGACCGTAGCCTCGCCCGGGGTGATCGGAAACTCCTCGCGGGTCAGCTCACGATGTGCATAAAAAGCGGCAGGCAGCGCGGCGCCCGTGAGTGCCATGCCCGCCATGAACCAGCGTCGAGAGATCGTCATTGCCCTACCTGTGTCAGCCATGAAGCAGGCTTTATCCAAGCTAGAACGTTTGCTCGCCGGGGAAATTTACGGCCCCGGCAAAAGATCGCTGCGCGCCGTCAGCGCTTTTCCTGCGCGCGACTAAATTACCCGCCCGGCCACTCGTTCCTCCCAGATAGCAAAGGCCCCTGCGCCTGCACCTCGACGGCGAACCTGAATGAGATGGCAATGACAAAACCGCGTTCGAAAAAGGCTCTATTTATCGGCCTGCCGCTGGCCTTGGCGATCAGCGCCGGCGCAGGGTTTCTGGCCTGGGATTACTGGTTTCGGGACAACCCTGGCTACCCGGTAAAGGTGATGAAACAGGCGACCGAGTTGCAGGATCGCATTCTCTCCTTCGACAGCCACATCACCGTACCGCTGAGTTTCGGCGCCCACGGCAACGAAGCCGACAAGGACGGCTCCGGCCAGTTCGACCTGATCAAGGCCAACCGCGGGCGCTTGTCGGGCGCTGCGCTGACGGTGTTTGGCTGGCCGGAAATGTGGAACGGCCCGAACGCCCCGCATCGCCCCACCGAAGGTTTTGTCGAAGAGGCCCGCAACCAACAGGAAGTCCGTTACAAGATCATCACCGGCATGGTCCGCGACTTCCCCAATCAGGTCGGCATCGCCTACACCCCGGATGATTTCCGCCGCCTGCATGGCGAAGGCAAGTTTGCGATTTTCATCAGCATGCTCAACGCCTACCCGCTGGGCAACGACCTTAGCAAACTGGACCTGTGGGCCGGACGCGGCATGCGCATGTTCGGCTTCAGCTACATCGGCAACAACAGCTGGGCGGACTCCTCGCGGCCGCTGCCGTTCTTCAATGACTCGCCGGACGCCCTCGACGGTCTCTCCGATATCGGCAAGCAAGCAGTGCAGCGTTTGAACGATCTGGGCGTGATCATCGACGTTTCGCAGATGTCGACCAAAGGCCTGGAACAGGTTGCACAGCTGAGCCGCACACCGTTGGTGGCCTCACACTCGGCGCCGCGTGCGGCGGTGGATATTCCGCGCAACCTCAGCGACAAGGAATTGCAGCTGATCAAGAACAGCGGCGGCGTGGTTCAGGTGGTCGGCTTCTCGCAGTACCTCAAACCGCTGACTCAGGGCACGCAGGACAAACTCAATGCCCTGCGCGCACGCTTCGATCTGCCGCCACTGCCAAACCTGGCCATGGCGCTGATGCCGGGCGACCCGATCATCACGGCCTGGTCGGAACAGAAACTCGGCCAGTACGCCAGCGGCCTCTACGGCATCCTTGAAGAAGAGCCGAAAGCCACCCTCAAGGATCTCGGTGACGCCATCGATTACACCGTGCGCAAAATCGGTATCGACCATGTCGGCATCTCGTCCGACTTCAACGACGGCGGCGGCATCAAGGGTTGGGAAAACGTTGGCGAAATCCGCAACGTCACCGCCGAATTGATACAGCGCGGCTACTCCGAAGCGGACATCGCCAAGCTGTGGGGCGGCAACTTTATGCGCGTCTGGGATCAGGTACAGAAATCCGCGAAACCGGCACTGATTTCCCGTCAGGACACTGCCAAGCCATGACTGACCGCCGGACCTTTCTGAAACAGGTCGGTGTGATGGCGGCCGCTCTGCCGTTCGGCGCCAGCCTCACAGCGCCGGCAATGGCCGCGACCGCGCCCGTGGCCTCCGTGAACAAATGGACGCAATTGCGCCAGCTGTTCGATCAGGACCCGCAGGCGATTCACTTCGCTAACTTCCTGATCACCTCGCACCCCAAACCCGTGCGCGAAGCCATCGAACGCCATCGCGCCACGCTCGACCGCAATCCGGGACTGGCGATGGATTGGGATCAGGGCAGCAACGAACAATTGCAGCACAACGTGCGGGTCTGGGCCGGCCAATACCTGCAAGCCAAGCCCGGCCAGATCGCCCTCACCGGTAGCACCACCGAAGGTCTGGCGATGATTTATGGCAGCGTGCAAGTGCGCGCGGATCAGGAAATCCTCACCACCGAGCACGAGCACTATTCCACCCGCAACATTCTCGATTTCCGCAGCCGCCGCGATGGCACCCGGGTGCGCAAACTCAGGCTGTTCGACAACCCGCAAAGCATTTCCCTGGATCAGGTGCTCGACACCATCAACCGCAACATTCGCCCTGAGACCCGCGTACTCGGCATGACCTGGGTGCATTCGGGCAGCGGTGTGAAATTGCCGATCAGCGCTATCTCGCGGCTGGTCGATGAACACAACCGTCAACGCGACGACAAGGATCGGCTGATTTACGTGGTCGACGGCGTGCACGGTTTCGGTGTCGACGACCTGAGTTTCCCGCAGATGAACTGCGACTTCTTTATCGCCGGCACCCACAAGTGGATGTTCGGTCCGCGCGGCACCGGCATCGTGTGCAGCCGCAGCGAAGAGCTGAAATACGTCAGCCCGAGTGTGCCGACATTCTCCGAAGCCACTTCTTTCGCCACGATCATGACCCCGGGCGGTTACCACGCTTTCGAGCATCGCTGGGCGGTGGACGAAGCGTTCAAGTTGCACCTGCAACTGGGCAAGGCTGACGTTCAGGCGCGCATTCATCAGCTCAACAGCTACCTGAAGCAGCGTCTGCAAGAACAGTCGAACATCGAGCTGGTGACTCCGCTCGATCCGCAGTTTTCTGCCGGTTTCACGTTCTTCCGGGCCAAGGGTCAGGACAGCGATGAAGTAGCCGCCTACCTGATGCAAAACCGGGTGATCTGCGATGCGGTCAGCCGCGATGTCGGCCCGGTGATTCGCACCGCGCCGGGCCTGCTCAACAACGAAGCCGAAGTGGACCGCTTCATGGCCCTGCTCGGTAAAAAACGCCGCGCCTGATCCCTCGACTCCAGTTTCCTTTTCACAGAGACGACTCATGAAAAAGCCCCATGCCTGTTTCACCTTCAAGGCCTTGCCCGCGCTGGCCCTGACCGCGCTGTGCGCCGGCCTGTTGCCCGGCGCAGCTCAAGCGGCGACAGTGCCGGCGCCAGGCAAAGTGTTCAAGGACTGCAAGGACTGCCCGGAAATGGTCGTGCTGCCGACCGGCACCTTCACCATGGGCACCCCGGATGACGAAGTCGGTCGCGAACCGGACGAAGGCCCGCGCCACGCAGTGACCTTCAGCAAACCCTTCGCCATCAGCCGCTTCCAGGTGCTGGTCGGCGAGTGGGACGCGTACGTGCGCGAAACCGGCAACAAGCCTTACGACTTCGATGATCGCCCGGGCCGCCGCTGCACCGCCGGCAAACCGGAATTCAAACAGACCGCCCGCGACCCGGCCGTGTGCATGAACGTCGCCGAAGCCCAGGGCTACATCGATTGGTTGTCGAAAAAAACCGGTCATGCCTATCGCTTGCAAAGCGAATCGATCCGCGAGTACGCCGCACGCGGCGGCAGCACCGGACCCTTCCCTTTCCCGTTCGATGAAGGCAACAACTACCAGATTTCCAAACATGCCAACACCTATGGCGCCGCCGACGGTTACAACTTCACCTCCCCTGCCGGGACGTTCCCGGCCAATGCCTTCGGCGTTTACGACGCTCACGGCAACGTCTACGAATGGACCGCCGACTGCTATCACAAGGATTACTCCGGCGTACCCAACGACGGTCGCCCATGGACCCAGGAAAACTGCGAGCGTCAGGTCATGCGCGGCAACGATTGGGGCGAGGCGCCGGTGTTCTCGCGCTCCGGCAACCGCAACAGCAGCTGGCCGACCAGCAAAGGCGACTGGCTCGGGTTTCGCGTAGTGCGCGACCTCTGATCCTGCCCATCCCGACCGCAGCCACGCCTGCGGTCGTTTAAAGAAAGTCCGTGACCATTCGTTTTCCTTAAGTACCGGCACTCCCTCCGCACCGAAGCAGGAATCCTCCATGACCAAGCCTACGCGTGGGGCGATCAACGAATTGTTCGCCTTGCTCAAGCCCTTCCGCCTGATCGTCTCTGTGTCCATCGTGCTCGGCATGATCGGCGGCCTGAGCGTCACCGTGCTGCTGGCGACCATCAACAATGCCCTGCACTCCGACGACGGCCTGACCCGCACCGTGGTAATGATCTTCGCTGGCCTCTGTGCGTTGGCCTTATTGACGACGATTTTGTCCGACATCGGCACCAACTACGTCGGCCAGCACATTATCGCCAAATTGCGCAAAGAGCTGGGGGAGAAAGTCCTGTCGGCGCCGATCGACCAGATCGAACGTTACCGCAGCCATCGCTTGATCCCGGTGCTGACCCACGACGTCGACACCATCAGCGACTTCGCCTTCGCCTTCGCCCCGCTGGCGATTTCCATGACCGTTACCCTCGGCTGCCTCGGCTATCTGGCGCTGCTGTCCTGGCCGATGTTCCTGATGATGCTGGTGGCGATTGCGATCGGTACGACCATTCAGGCGATTGCCCGGGCCAAGGGCATGCGCGGTTTCTACGCCGCACGCGACTCTGAGGATGAACTGCAAAAGCACTACAACGCGATTGCCGAGGGCGCCAAGGAACTGCGCATTCATCGCCCGCGTCGCCAGCGCATGTTTGTCGCCGGGATTCAAAAAACCGCCGAGAAGATCTGCGACACCCAGATCAAATCCATCAACACCTTCGTCATCGCCAAGTCCTTCGGTTCGATGCTGTTCTTCGTGGTCATCGGCATGGCCCTGGCCCTGCAATCCTTCTGGCCCAGCGGCGACAAAGCAGTGATGAGCGGCTTCGTCCTGGTGCTGCTGTACATGAAGGGGCCGCTGGAGCACCTGGTCAGCACCTTGCCGATCATCAGCCGTGCGCAGATTGCCTTCCGCCGCATCGCCGAACTGAGCGAGCAATTCTCCTCGCCCGAACCGCATCTGCTGCTGGAGGATCAGGGCAAGAAACCCGGTGCGGTCAACAGCCTGGAACTGCACAACGTGCGTTACGCCTTCCCACCCGTGGAAGGCAGCGAACCGTTCCGTCTGGGGCCGGTCAACCTGCGCATCGAACAGGGCGACATCGTGTTTATCGTCGGTGAAAACGGCTGCGGCAAAACCACGCTGATCAAACTGCTGCTGGGCTTGTACGCGCCAACCGAAGGCGAAATCCGCGTCAACGATCAGCCGATCACCGCGCTTAATCGCGATGACTACCGGCAGAATTTCACGACGATTTTTGCCGACTACTACCTGTTCGACGATCTGATTCAGGGCGACCGCGAAGTCCCGCAGGACGCGACCCGCTACCTCGAACGTCTGGAGATCGCGCACAAGGTCAGCGTGCGCGACGGCGCGTTCAGCACCACCGATTTGTCCACCGGCCAGCGCAAGCGCCTGGCCCTGGTCAATGCCTGGCTCGAAGAGCGGCCGGTGCTGGTGTTCGATGAATGGGCGGCCGATCAGGACCCGACCTTCCGGCGAATTTTCTACACCGAGTTGCTGCCTGACCTCAAACGTCTGGGCAAGACCATCATCGTCATTTCCCACGATGACCGTTACTTCGACGTCGCCGATCAACTGGTGCGCATGGAGGCCGGCAAGGTCAAGAGCGAACTGCAAACCGCTTGATCGACGAGGCCGCGGCCGGGCCGGAAAAATAATTTTCCGGTTTGCCGCGGCTTCCTCGTCTTAATGAGATGAATAAGAACCATTAACAACTATACCTGCCAAGGTCTTAACCTCATGTCCGCATCCCGTTTCATGCTTCGCCCTCTGACTCGAGCCCTGCTGATGCACGGCGCGACACGCACTCGACTGGCCGGCACTGGCCTTGGTCTGGCACTGACATTCACGGCAGCGCCGTATGTTCAGGCCCAGGAATGGACCCTGAACATCCCGTCGCAGCCACTGGCCCAGGCACTGCAAACCCTTGGCCAGCAGACCAGCCTGCAAATCATCTACAGTCCGGAAAGCCTGCAAGGTTTGCGTTCGACCGCGCTCAACGGCCGCTACCAGGACGACGAGTCACTCAAGGCGATGCTTAACGGCACCGGCATCCGCTACCAGCGTGACGGCAACACCGTGACCGTGCTCGGCCCGGCCACCGGCAGCGCGATGGAACTGGCCCCGACCAACGTCAACGCCAGCCGCCTCGGTGCCACCACCGAGGGCAGCAACTCCTACACCACCGGCGGCGTGACCATTGGCAAGGGCGTGCACTCGCTGAAGGAAACCCCGCAGTCGGTCACGGTGATGACCCGCAAGATGCTCGATGACCAGAACCTCAACACCATCGAACAGGTGATGGAGAAGACCCCGGGCATTACCGTGTATGACTCGCCCATGGGCGGCAAGTATTTCTACTCCCGCGGCTTCCGTATGACTGGCCAGTACCAGTACGACGGCGTGCCGCTGGATATCGGCAGCAGCTACGTGCAGGCCGACAGCTTCAACAGCGACATGGCCATTTATGACCGCGTGGAAGTTCTGCGTGGCGCAGCCGGCATGATGAAAGGCGCAGGCGGCACCGCCGGTGGCGTCAACTTCGTACGCAAACGCGGCCAGGACACTGCGCACACGCAGCTCTCGCTGTCGGCAGGCACCTGGGACAACTATCGTGGCCAGGTCGATACCGGCGGCCCGCTGAACGATTCCGGCACCATCCGTGGTCGCGCCGTGGTCACCGAACAGACCCGTCAATATTTCTATGACGTGGCCAGCCGCAAAGACCAGATCTACTACGGCGCCCTGGACTTCGACCTCAGCCCCGACACCACCCTGGGTCTGGGTTTCGCCTGGGAAGACGTCGACGCTACGCCATGCTGGGGCGGCCTGCCGCGTTACGCCGACGGATCCGACCTGCACCTCAAGCGCTCCACCTGCCTGAACACCGCGTGGAACAACCAGCGCAGCAAACGCGCCACCTACTTCGCCGACCTGAAACACCAGTTCAACGACGACTGGTCGCTGAAAGTCGCCGGGGTGTATTCGCGCAACACCCAGGACATGGAATACGCCTTCCCGAGCGGTGCAGTGCCGGTCGGTGCCACGGCTTCGAATACGCTGATGCTGGGTAGCATTTACGACTACGACCAGCGCGACTACGGCTTCGATGCCTATGTCGACGGCAAATTCGACGCCTTCGGCCAGCAACATGAACTGACCATCGGCGCCAACGCCAGCCGTTCGCACAAGGATGACTTCTACGCCGTCGCCGCGCTGCCACAACGGCAGAACGTGCTCGACCCGAACCACCACATCCCGCAACCGGACGAAAGCTACTACCTGGCCAACGCTTCCCGTGGCGGCCCGGTGGACATGCACATCAAGCAATACGGCGCCTACTCGATCGCCCGCCTGAAACTGGCTGATCCGCTGACCCTGGTACTGGGCAGCCGTGTCAGCTGGTACAAGTCCGACACCGATTCGGTGCAGTACTTCCGTGGCGAAGGCACCCAGGTCGACACCAAGTCCACCGAAACCGGCCAGGTCACGCCGTTCGCCGGTGTGCTGTTCGACCTCAACGACAACCTGACCGCCTACGCCAGCTACACCGACATCTTCACCCCGCAAGGCGCTTACAAGACCATCGATGGCAGCACCCTCAAGCCATTGGTTGGCCAGAGCTACGAGCTGGGGATCAAGGGTGAGTGGTTCGACGGTCGTCTGAACAGCTCCTTCAACCTGTTCCGCACCATTCAGAAAGATGCCGCCCAGGATGACCCGCGTTGCGAAGACAGTTCTTGCTCGATCAACTCCGGCAAGGTTCGCGCGCAGGGCTTCGAAGCGGAAGTCAGCGGTGAGGTGATTGATCGCCTGCAATTGCTCGCCGGTTACACCTACACCCAGACCAAAGTGCTGGAAGATGCCGACGCCACGCAGGATGGCGTGGTCTACAACTCCTACGTGCCGCGCCATTTGCTGCGTGTCTGGGGTGACTACAGCCTGAGCGGGCCGCTGGATCGCGTGACGATCGGTGCGGGTGTCAACGCGCAGACGGGCAACTACCGGACTTCGCCTTTGGGCGGTGACAACATTGATGGCGCCGGTTATGCGGTCTGGAACGGTCGCATTGGCTACCGTATCGATGACACCTGGTCGGTGGCGCTTAACGGGAACAACCTGTTTGACAAGCGTTACTACTCGACCATTGGTACCGAAGGGTTCGGTAACTTCTATGGTGATCCGCGTAACTTCGTGATGTCGGTCAAGGCTGATTTCTGATTGGGTGTGATGTGAGAGAGCCCCGCTTTGGCGGGGCTTTTTTTCGCCTGTTGGTCTTGGCGGCCTTCGGGCCGACCATGCTCTTTGGGTTTTGGGGGCATATCCGTTGCTGCGGGTGTTGCCGCTGGCGATTTCGCTCTTACAGCGAGTTACCTTTTCCAAACGCCGAAAAGGTAACCCAAAAGGCTTTGCCCCGGCGTACGGCACTTCGCTGAGGCTCAGTGTTCCCTCGCTACGGTGTCCATCCGGGGGCATCGCCTACGGTTTGCTTCGCTGCACCTCCTCTCGATGTATGCGGCTACGCCGCACGGCGCTACGCGCCTACCCCCGGATGAACACCTCCGCTCGGCCTGCCGATGGGGCAAAAGATCAAAAGCCGAAGCCAGATCAAAAGCCAGATCAAAAGCCCCTCACCCTAGCCCTCCCGGAGGGAGAGGGGACTGATTGAGGTGTTTGGGAGAGCTACGCCGACGTGCGATACCGCGCTGAGCTCAGGCTCTGAAAAGCAAACAAATCAGCCCCTCGCCATGAGGAAAAGGGGACTGATCGAGGTGATTGGGCGAGCTACGCCGACGTGCGATACCGCGCTGAACTCAGGCTCTAAAAAGCAAACAAATCAGCCCCTCCCCCCCCAAGAAAGAGGGGCTGACTGAGATGTTTGGGAGAGCTTCGCCGACATGCGATACCGAGTCGAACTCAGATTTTGAAAAGCCCACAAATTGGCTCCCTCTCCCTCGGGAGAGGGCTGGGGTGAGGGGAAAATCCACCTCAAATCCAAAGCCGAACACCCGCTCTTCACCACTCAATAGGCCGAGTGTCAGCTCGCCTGCTTTTGATCTTGATCCATGGGCGACGTCGGAAGGCTGAGTGGAGGGATTGATCCGGGCGTGGGAGCGCAGCGACCGTTTGGCGCAGCCAAACACAGCGAGAGGAGGTGCAGCGAAGCAAACCGTAGGCGCTGCGCCCGGATCGATCCCGCAGCGAAGGAACCCCGAGCCCCAGCGAGCGGGCCGCACGTAGGAGCAAGCGTTTTTGGTTACTTTTTAGGCGTTTGTAAAAAGTGACCCGCCGTAAGGGCGGAACCCTAAGCCGCCATTACCGCAGCAACGGATATTCACCCAAAAACCACCCCCCCAAAAATCAAACCAACACCCCCGCCAACGCCCGGCTCAGGCGTTCATGCACCCGCAAAACATCAGGCATCACCGAAGCCATCCGCAGCAAATCATGCGTCAGCCCAGGACAATGCTCAACCTCAACACTCACCCCCTGCCCCCGCAACTTATCAGCGTAAGCCTGCCCCTCATCAAACAACGGATCAAAACCCGCCAACAACACAATCGCCGGCGCCACCCCCTGCAGATCCTCCGCCAACAACGGCGAAAAACGCCAGTCCAGATAATCTTGCGGACTGCGGGCGTAATGCTGATAAAACCAGTCAAGCGTATCGCTCTCCAACAAATACCCCTCGCTAAACAACAACCGCGAATCGTGCACACGCGAAGCATCGGTCACCGGATAGCACAACAACTGCGCCTTGGGTGCGATGGCCACAGTATGCGGTTGCACCACGGCCTGAATCGCCAGCACCGTAGCCAACGTCGCGCCGGCACTATCGCCACCAAACGCCACGCGCGAGGTATCAAGCCCAAGACTTACGGCGTTTTCCGCTAACCACGACAAAGCGTCTTCGCCATCCTCCAATGCCGTTGGAAAACGATGCTCCGGGGCCAGTCGATAGCCCACCGACAACACCGCACACGGCGTGCGCTGACAAAACTCGCGGCACACACCGTCGTGAGAGTCGAGGCTGCCGACAACAAAACCACCACCATGGAAATACACCAGCACCGGCATCGGCGAGACCGCAGCATTGGGTCGATACAGACGCAGTGCCAGCGACGCACCATCGCGTGCCAACGTGTCTATTTCGCTGACCAACAGGTCTTGCGGTGCCGCCCAGCGCAGTTGCGCAGTGGTCTGTTCGAAAGTCGCGCGGGCTTCGTTCGGGGTCATTTGGTGCATGGCCGGCAGGCCGGCGTCCTGGCTGTCTTGGGCCAGATCGAGGAAGGCTTCCAGATCAGGGTGTAACGACATCGCTTAAATCCTTGTATCGGCAAAAAAGGGGCGCGCCGCGGCAGCGCCCCCGAAGATGACTGAACGTGTGGCGATCAGCCCGCGCGTGCCATGCAATGCTCGACCAACGCTTCCAGCTCACGCTGGTAATCGCTCATCAAGGCATCCATGGTGCCGGCGCGATAACGCTGGCTGCTGTAGATGCAACGCAAGGCCAACTGACCGTCATAGACCTGGCCGACAATTTCCAGCCAGTTGCCCAAATTGGCTTTGAGGCTGTAGTTGTCACCGGTTTCTTCCAGCGCCGGCACCAGCAGGGCCTGCTCGTCGAAGCTCTGGTCGAATTGCCCCAGGTAGTTGAACGTGACCCGCGCTTGCGGCAGCTCGGCCAGTTGCCTCGACACCTCAGCGCCTGCCAGATGCCGCAGCACGCCATAGCCGATGCCTTTCTGCGGCACCGCTGCCAACTGTGCCTGCACATTGACGATCGACTGGCCGATGTCGTCGCTGTCGGGGCGCAAACGCACCGGGAACATGCTGGTGAACCAGCCCAGGCTGCGGCTCAGGTCGATGGCCTCGAACAGGTCTTCACGACCATGGCCTTCGAGCAGGATCAACGCCGACGGTTGTTGACTCCAGCGGCACAGGGCACGGCTGAGCGCCGACAACAGCAGGTCGTTGATCTGCGTGCCATACACCGCCGGGACCTGTTTGAGCAGTTGTTCAGTGTGCTCGCGAGACAGTTTGAGCCGCGCCTGCGCCTGCTGACGCACGAGGTTTTTGCCGCGCAGGTTGTCGCACGGCAAGTCGACGCCCGGCTGATCCAGTTGCTCCAGCCAATACCCCAGTTCCTGCTCGGCAATCACCGGCGCCTGCGCCTGCAAGGCTTCGGCGAACGATCGGTAACTGCTGGTGCGAATCGGCAGTTTCGGTTGCAGCCCCTGCACGCACGCCTCATACGCCACTTTCAAATCATCGAGCAGAATTCGCCACGACACGGTGTCGACCACCAAGTGATGAATCACCACGAGCAGGCGCGCCTGGCCATCCGGCAAGGCGACGTGCATCACCCGCCAGACCGGCCCGTCATCGAGTTTCAAGCTGCGCTGGGCAAGGTTGGCCAAGGCTTCGACCTGCTCGCTGTTGTCCGCCTCGCGGCGCCAGAGCAACGTCTCGCCCTGTTCACTGAGGTCGCAGTAACGCTGCATCCAGCGCCCGCCTTCGTGGGAGAAACGCAGGCGCAACGAGTCGTGATGTTGCTCGATCCAGCCCAGTGCCTGCTCGAGCGCATCGAGGTCCAGCGGCTGGCGCGCGCTCAACAGCAATGACTGGTTGTAGTGATGCGCCTCGGCCATGCCTTCAGCAAAGAACCACTCCTGAATCGGCAAGAGATTGAACAAGCCCTCGGCGGCCACGTGCGTGACGTCCGTCTGCGGTTGTGCCGTGCCCTCCTTCGCCGCTTCCTGCTCGACGATGCCGGCGATGGTCTGATAACGCATCAGGTCGCGCAGCTTGAGATCCATCTGCAACGTCGGGTGGTTTCTGACGCGGGAGATCACCTGCAAACTCAAAATCGAATCGCCGCCCAGTTCGAAGAAGTTGTCGCTGATGCCCACTTGTTCGACCTGCAGCACCTGCGCCCAGATGTCCGCGAGCAGGCTTTCCTGCTCATTGCGCGGGGCGACGTATTCTTCGGTTTTGAATTCCGGTTCCGGCAGCGCCTTGCGATCCAGCTTGCCGTTAGGCGTTACCGGGAAAGCGTTCAGGCAGACGATCTGCGCCGGCACCATGTATTCCGGCAACGAGGCGCGCAGGCCCGCCTTGAGTTCATCGCCGATGTCTGCACCGGTCGCGGTGACCACATAACCGATCAGTTGCTTGCCGGAGGCATTGTCCCGGGCGATCACCAGTGCATCAGTCACCGACGGCAACTGGCGCAGACTGGCCTCGACTTCACCCAGTTCGATGCGGAAGCCGCGCACCTTGACCTGATGGTCGATACGGCCGACGTAATCGACCACACCGTCGGCGCGTAAACGCACCAGATCGCCGCTGCGATACAGGCGCTCGCCCGCCGCGAACGGATTGGGTACGAAGCGCTCGCAGGTCAGGTCCGGACGGCCGTGATAACCCCGGGCGACGCCATAGCCACCGATGTACAACTCACCGGCAAAGCCTGGCGGCAGCGGGTTCAGGTCTTCGTCCAGCACGTACAGCGAGCGCGCGCCCACGGCACGGCCGATCGGCGCGTACGCCGCTTCGCAATGCTGGCTGACCGGGACTTTCCAGAGCATCGGCGTGACCACGGTTTCGGTCGGGCCGTAGCCGTTGGTGAAGTACTGCGGACGCAGCGCAGCTTTGACCTGCTCGAAGGTCTGATCCGGCACCGCGTCACCGCCGAAGCAATAGATGCGCACGGGTGGCGGCGCAATACCGCTGGCCGCCGCGTACTCGGCCAGTTGCTTGAGATAGGCCGGCGGGAAGCAGGCAATGGTGATGCCGTAGTCGTGCAGCGCCTGATAGGTCTGCTCCGGCGTCCACAGGCAACCGTCGCGAATCAGCAGACGACCGCCGCTGTACAAGGTGCTCAACCAGCGCTCATGGGCCCCGTCGAAGGCGAACGACATAAAGTGCAGCTCGCAACTGCTGGCGTCCATTTCGTACAGCTCGGCGATGGCCTGACAGTGCATGCTCAGCGGGCCTTGGGTCACCGCGACGCCTTTCGGCCGGCCGGTGGAACCCGAGGTGTAGACCAAATAGGCCAGGCCCTGCTCCTGCACGCGACGTTCGGGGGCGTGGTCGGCGTAGCGGCTTTCATCGAGGTGATCGATTTCCAGGCGCAGCAGGCCTTGCGGCGCCGGCAACGTGCTGCGCAGACTGCTCTGGGTCAGCAATAGCGCCATGCCGGAATCTTCGATCATGTAGGCCAGACGCTCCGGCGGATAGTCGATGTCCAGCGGCACGTACGCCGCCCCGCTCTTGAGTACGGCGAGGAAGCTCACGACCATTTCCAGCGAGCGTGGCAAGGCCACGCCGATCACCACTTCCGGCCCGGCGCCGTGTTCGATCAGGCAGTGCGCCAGTCGGTTGGCGCGTTGCTCGAGTTCGGCGTAGGTCAGGTTCATTCCGGCGCATTGCAGGGCGATGGCCTGCGGCTGCTGTTGCGCGTGACGACTGATCAGTTCCGGCAACAGCGCGGCTTGATGGGTGTGTGCCGGTTCAGCGCTCCAGGCTTGCGCCGCTTGCCATTGCTCGCCGCTCAGGCGCTGCAAATTACCGAGGCGTTCGTACGGCGCCGCCAGCATCGCGGCGAGGGTGTTTTCCATGGTCTGGCGAATACCGACAACCGCCTCGGCGCTGAAGTGGCTGCGCAGGTACAGGTATTCGATCGACAACTCGTCGCCGAGCATCACCGCGAGGTCCATCGGCACGTTGGTCACGCCATGGCCGATGGATTTGCCGAAGGTCAGATCGGTGTCGTTGTCTTCCTGCAAGCGATCGTCGATCGGGAAGTTTTCGAACACCACGATGCTGTCGAACAACGCCTGCCCACCGAGGCTGGACCAGCGCTGTACATCCGCCAGCGGCGCCTGGGAATAATCACGGATGTCGAGGTTGTAGGCCTGCACTTCGCCCAGCCAGTCAGCCAGACGCTGATCGGCTTGCGGGGTCTGAATGATCGGCAAGGTGTTGATAAACAGACCGAGCATGTTGCCGACATTCGCCAGACTTTCCGGACGCCCCGACACCGTGGCGCCAAAGGTCACCGTCTGCTGCCCGGTGTAGCGTTGCAACAGCAGCAACCATGCACCCTGAATCAGCGTGTTGGGGGTGATGCGCAGGTCGCGACAGAACTGCAACAGCCGCGCGGTCTGCGCTTTATCCCAGTTCGAATAGATTGCATCGTGACCGGCGACATCGGCGCTGTGGCGCGGGTGCATCGCTTGGCTCAGTGCCGTCGGCTCGTTGACCGCCGCCAGCCGCGCCTTCCAGAACAGCTCCTGAGCGTCCTGATCCTGCGCCTGCAACCAGGCGATAAAGTCGCGGTAACGACCGTTCTCGCCGATGATTTCGCCCTTGGCGTAATACTGCAGCACCTCGCCGAACAGCCGCGAACTGCTCCAGCCGTCCATAAGAATGTGGTGGCTGGTCCAGATCATCTGGTACTGATCTTCGCTCAGGCGCAGCAGGGTCACCCGCAACAAACGCGCTTCGGCCAGATTGAAACCGAGCGCACGGTCAGCGCTGGCGAACTCGGCAATCAGTTCCTCGCTCGTCTCCCGATCACGCCAATCAAGTACCTGCATTTGCAACGGCGCATGGCGATGCACCACCTGCAACGGTTTGGCCAGGCCGTCCTGCCAATGGAAACTGGTGCGCAGAATCGCCTGACGGGCGATGACAAATTCCCACGCCTGACGGAAGCGTTCCACGTCCAGGCCCTTGATCGGCAGGCTGACCTGTTGCACGTAAAGGCTGCTGCCGTTATCCGACAGCGTGTGAAAGAGCATGCCTTCCTGCATCGGCGACAGCGGGTAGACATCCTCGATCTGGTCGGCCGGCACCGGCAACGCATCGAGCTGCGCCTGATCGAGTTGCGCCAGCGGATAATCCGCCGGCGCCTCGTCGGTCGACGACTCGAGCGCAACCACAGCGGCGAGCTTCTGCACGGTCTGCTGCTGGAACAGGTCTTTGGGGGTGAAGCGAATCCCCTGCTGGCGCGCACGGCTGACCAGTTGAATCGAGATGATCGAATCGCCGCCCAGCGCAAAGTAGTTGTCGGTCACGCCGACCCGTTCGATCTTCAGAATATCCTGCCAGACCTCGGCGAGTTGCTGCTCCAGCGGCGTCGACGGCGCCACGTATTCGCGCTGCGACTGGCTGAGGTCCGCTGCAGGCAAGGCTTTGCGGTCGAGTTTTCCGTTGGGGGTCAGCGGCAACTGTTCGAGGAACAGCCACTGCGCCGGCACCATGTATTCCGGCAGATGCGCCTTCAGCGCGGCCTGCAGCGTTTCACTCAGATCGTCCAATTGTTCGAGGCTGAGGCTGCTGTCACTCGGCACCACATACGCCACCAGTTGCTGACCGCTGTGGCCATCCACCGCCAGCACCACGCCCTCGCGCACAGTGTCCTGAGCGAGCAGACGCGCTTCGATTTCACCCAGTTCGATGCGGAAACCGCGCACCTTGACCTGATGATCGATACGCCCGACGTATTCGATCCGGCCGTCATCGCTGAAGCGAGTCAGGTCGCCGGTGCGGTACATGCGTTCGCCGCTGCTCGAGAATGGATTGGGCACGAAACGTTCGGCGGTCAGGCCGGGGCGGAACAAATAGCCACGGGTGATGCCGTCGCCGGCCAGGTACAGTTCGGCCGCCACGCCCAGCGGCGCTTGCTGCAATTGACCATCAAGCAGGTACGCCGTGGTGTTGACCAGCGGCCGGCCGATGTTCGCCAGACCACCCAGTTCGCGGCGGGTGCAGGTCGAATAGGTGGTGTCTTCCGACGGCCCGTACAGGTCGTAGACGTGCTCCACCGCCGTCTCGCGGTAGAGCGTGTCGACCAGGCTCTGCTTCAGTGGCTCGCCGGCGAGGTTGATAATGCGCACGCCCGGCGGAATTTGCCCGGTGCGTTGCAGCGCGGCAATCGCCGACGGCACGGTGTTGATCAGGCGCACCTGATCGCGCTCCGGCAAGTCCGGCAGTTCCAGGGCATTGCGCGCCATGACGATCGAGCCGCCGCGTGCGAGGGTGACGAAGATCTCCCACACCGACAGGTCGAAGCACACCGACGTCGACGCCAGTACACCTTGCAGATCGTCTTCGCTGTAGACCTCGGCGGACCAGTGAATCAGCGCCTGCACGTTGCGATGGGCAATGGCCACGCCTTTCGGCTTGCCGGTAGAGCCGGAGGTGTAGATCACGTAGGCCAGATTGGCCGAATCTCCCCGCGCAGGAAGATTGTCCGCAGGCTGCTCGGCAAATGCTGCACCACCCGCCTCGACCAGCACCACCTGCGCATCGGTCTGCGGCAGTTGCGCCAGCAGCGACTGCTGCGTGAGCAAGACTTTCGCCTGACTGTCGTCGAGCATGTAGGCCACGCGATCCGCCGGGTAATCCGGGTCCAGCGGCACATAGGTGCCACCGGCCTTGAGCACCGCCATCAGGGCAATGACCAGCTCCGCCGAACGCGGCATCGCCACGCCTACACGGATTTCCGCACCGACACCCAGTGCGACAAGATGATGAGCCAACTGGTTGGCGCGTTGATTGAGCTCGGCATAGCTCAGGGCGACGCCGGCATGACTCAGCGCCAGTGCCTGCGGATGTGCCGCGACGCGACGTTCAAAACTTTGCGGGATCAACCGCTCAGCCGGATACGCGGCCTGATGGTCGTTCCATTGCGCCAGGGTCTGGCGTTCGGCGAGTGGCAACAGGCCGGTCTCACCGAGCAGACGCTGCGGCGCCTCGATGAATTGACGCAGCACTTCTTCCAGATGCCCCGCCAGACCTAGCACGCTGCGTTCGGCAAAGTGTTCGGTGAGGTAGTTGAAGTCCAGGTTCAAGACATCGCTGGCCCCGGCGATCAGGGTCAGGCCGTAGTTGGTTTGCTCGCGATGCTCCAGGCCAGCGAAACGCAGACCGCCCGGATTGGCTTCCAGCGCTTCGGACACCGGATAGTTTTCAAACACCAGCAAGGTGTCGAACAACGCTTCGCCGCTCAGCTGGGCCAGACGCTGGATGTCCTGCAACGGCGTCTGCTCGTAGTCGCGCAGCAACAGGTTTTTGTCCTGCACGCTGCGCACCCAGTCGCCGACGCTGAGCGTGGCTTGCGGGCTGGCGATCACCGGCAAGGTGTTGATGAACAGACCCAATTGCTGCTCGATGCCCGGCAGATCCACCGGACGTCCGGACACAGTCGCACCAAAGGCTACCGTGGCCTGGCCGGTGTAGCGCTGCAACACCAGCAACCACGCGGCTTGCACCAGACTGTTGAGGGTCACTTGCTGCTGACGGGAGAAACCGTTCAGGCGCTGAGTGAAGGCTTGGTCGAAATGCAGGCGATGCATCTGTTTGCCAGGCCCCGGCACGGTACGCCCGTGACAGGCCGAAGCCAGTCGGGTCGGTTCGTCCAGTGCGGCCAGTTGTCCGCGCCAGAATGCCTCTGCGCCCGCCTTGTCCTGACCTTGCAGCCAGACGAGGAAGTCGCGATAACGGCCCTGCGCGCTTGGTACCGGCTGACCGGCGTAATCCTGCAACACCTCGCCGAACATCCGCGAGTTGCTCCAACCATCCATGAGGATGTGGTGGCAGGTGAAAATCAAACGATGGCGGTCATCGCCGGTGCGCAGCAGGCACAGACGCAGCAGCGGCGGGTTCTGCAGATCGAAACCGCGTGCGCGATCAGCCTGCGCCCGCGCTTCGAGCACGGCCGGCAAGTCCGCCACACCGCGCACATCGACTTCGGGCATTTCCAGGGTCAACTGGCGATTGATCACTTGCAGCGGCGCATCGAGGCCATCGCGGCCCCAGATAAAACCGGCGCGCAGCACTTCATGGCGATCCACCACGCGCTGCCAGGCCTGCTGGAAACGCGCCACGTCGAGGCCGTCGATATCCAGCAGCATCTGATAGACATAGGCGCTGGCATCGGCGTCGTACAGGCTGTGAAACAGGATGCCTTGCTGCATCGGCGCCAGCGGATAGATGTCCTCGATGCGCTGGGCAGCGATCGGCAAGCTATCCAGATGCGCCTGGGACAACCCGGCCAACGGCACGTCCGATGGCGTCAAACCGCCGCTCGGATGGTTCAGGCAATGGTCGATCAACTCGCTCAGCGCTACTTCATAAGCGCGGGCCAACGCGTTGATGGTCGCCTCTTCAAAGACATCGCCGCTGTAAGTCCAGGTCAGGCTCAACTGGCCCTGATAAACCCGGCCATCGATGGTCAGCCAGTTGGCCATCGGCGCGTTTGCGTCCTGACCGGCGCCCTTGTCTTCAGTGGCCGGCACCCACAGGGCGTGTTCATCGAAGTTGTTGTCGAACTGGCCGAGGTAGTTGAACGTCACCTTCGGTTGCGCCAGTTCGTTCAAGACCCCTTGCGACTCGGCGCTGCCCAGATGACGCAGCAAGCCATAACCGATGCCTTTGTTCGGGATCGCGCGCAGTTGCTCCTTGATGCCTTTGATCGAGGTTTCCAGACTGGCGTCCGGGGTCAGGCGCACCGGGAACATGCTGGTGAACCAACCCACCGTGCGGCTGAGGTCGACGTCATCGAACAGGTCTTCGCGACCATGGCCTTCAAGCTGCACCAGGGCGCTATCGGTGTTCGTCCATTGGCACAGCACGCGGGCCAGCGCGGTCAGCAGCAGGTCGTTGACCTGGGTGCGATAAACCGCAGGTGCCTGTTGCAGCAACTGGCGAGTGCGTTCGGCGTCGAGACGCGTATCGACGCTGCGCTCGAAACGGTTGCTCAACTGGCCATGCGGGTTGTCCAGCGGCAGTTCGACCGACTCATCGCGCAGTTGCCCGCGCCAGTAATCCAGTTCGCTTTCCAGTTCAGCGCTACGGGCATGCTTCTGCAGACGCTCGCCCCAATCCTTGAACGCGCTGGTCTTGGCCGGCAGACGCACAGCCTGACCGCTGCTCAGTTGTTGATAAGCGCTTTGCAGATCTTCCAGCAGAATCCGCCACGACACGCCATCGACCACCAGGTGATGGATCACCAGCAGCAGACGCTGAGTGGCGTCCGGCAAGTCAACCAACACTGCACGAATCAGCGGACCATCGAGCAAATCGAGGCTGCGTTGCAAGTCCAGGCACAGCGCTGGCAATGCTGTGCTGTCGTCCAGGGTGACCGTGCGCAACAAGGTTTGCGCCTGATCCGCCGGCGCGTGGCTCTGCTGCCAGCCATCGTTGGTTTGCCGGTAACGCAGGCGCAAGGCGTCGTGGTGGCGCTGCAACTGCACCAGCGCCTGCTCCAGCGGCGCCGCGTGCAGTGCGCTGGCCGGGGTCAGCAGGATCGACTGGTTCCAGTGATGCCGCGCCGGAATGTCGCTGTTGAAAAAGTAATGCTGGATCGGTGTCAGCACTGCGTCGCCGAGCACTTCGCCCTGCTGCATTTGCACCGCGTCGCTCTGTTGCGCGACGGTCGCCAGACGTTGCACGGTCTGATGCTGGAAGATGTCTTTGGGGGTGAAGCGAATGCCCGCCTGACGCGCGCGGCTGACCACCTGAATCGAAATGATCGAGTCGCCGCCCAGCTCGAAGAAGTTGTCGTTGAGGCCGACACGCTCGACCTTCAACACGTCCTGCCAGATCTCGGCCAGACGCTGTTCCAGTTCGTTGCGCGGTGCGGCATAGACTTCCTGCGCCTGCGCAACTTCCGGGTGCGGCAGTTGCTTGCGATCGAGTTTGCCGTTGGCCGTCAGCGGCAGGCGTTCAAGGAACGCCCAACTGACCGGAACCATGTAATCCGGCAGGGTTTCGCGCAGATGCGCCTTGATCGAATCGCGCAGTGTGCCCTGCCCTTCGGTATCCAGCGCCTCGTTGGCGACAATCCAGGTTGCCAGTTGCTGGCCGCTGATACCGTCGACCGCCAGCACCACCGCTTCGCGCACGTCGGCGTGCTTGAGCAGTTGCGCTTCGATTTCGCCAAGCTCGATACGGAAACCGCGAATCTTCACCTGATGGTCGATCCGCCCGATGTACTCGATCACCCCGTCGCCGCGCAGCCGCGCTAGGTCGCCGGTGCGATACAGACGCTCGCCGGCCTGCGGATTGAAGGGGTCGGGAACGAACCGTGTGGCGGTCATGCCGGCCTGATTCAGATAACCCCGGGCCAGACCGGCACCGGCGATGTACAGCTCACCGATGCAACCTTGTGGCACCAGGTTCAGCGAGCCATCGAGCAAGTACCACGACAGGTCGACAATCGGCTCGCCAATCGGGCTGCTGTGGCTTTGTTCAAGATCGGCCATCGACAACGGCCGGTAGGTCACGTGCACGGTGGTTTCAGTGATGCCATACATGTTGATCAGCGTGGGCGCACGGTCGCCGAAACGTTCGAACCACGGGCGCAGGCTCTGCACTTCCAGCGCCTCGCCGCCGAACACCACGTAGCGCAGAGCGTTGTTGCGCGATGACTCGCTGGCGACCTGCATCAAGGGCTTGAACGCCGACGGCGTCTGGTTCAACACGGTGACGTTTTCATCGCACAGCAGCGTGTAGAAATCCTCCGGTGAACGGCTGACGTCGTGGGGCACCACCACCAGTTTGCCGCCATACAACAGCGCGCCGAAAATCTCCCAAACCGAGAAGTCAAAGGCGTAGGAATGGAACAGCGTCCAGCTGTCCTGCGGGCCGAAATCGAACCAGTGTTCGGTGGCGCTGAACAGCCGCATGACGTTGCCGTGCGGCAGCAATGCGCCTTTCGGTTTACCGGTGGAACCGGAGGTGTAAATGACGTACGCCAGGCTGTCCGACGTGGTCAGGCACAGCGGGTTGGTTTCGTTGTCGGGCTCTGGGGTCTGATTCAGATCGAGGCACGCCAGCCCTGACGGTACCGGCAGTTGCGCAAGCAGATGGCCTTGGGTCAGCAGCAGCTCGATGCCGCTGTCCGCGATCATGTAGCTCAAGCGATCATCCGGGTAGCCCGGATCCAGCGGCACATAAGCGCCACCGGCCTTAAGCACAGCGAGGATGGCGACAATCATGTCCAGCGAACGCTCGACCGCGACACCAACACGCACGTCCGGGCCAACGCCACGCGCGATCAGCGCATGCGCCCACTGGTTGGCGCGGCGATTGAGTTCGGCGTACGTCAGGCGTTGCCCGTCGTACGTCACGGCGATCGCGTCGGGATAACGCTCGGCCTGCGCTTCAATGGCTTGGTGAATGCACTGTCCGAGCGGTTGTTCGATGCGCTCAGGGTTCCACTGCGCGAGCAATTGTTGCTGCTGGCCGGCATCGAGCATCGGCAACTGGCCAACGCACTGGGTCGGCTCGGCGACGATGGCCTGCAACAGCGCGTTCCAGTGTTGTGCCAGACGCTCAATGGTCGCGGCGTCGAACAGATCGGTGGCGTATTTCAGTACGGCTTCGATGCCATGGGCTTGTTCGGTGGTGTTGAGGGTCAGGTCGAACTGCGCGGTCTGGCTCTGCCATTCCAGTGGCTCGATGCTCAGGCCATTCAAACGGGTTTCGACACTCACGCGGCGCTCGGCCTGATGGTTGAACATCACCTGGAACAGCGGGCTGTGACTAAGGCTGCGGCCCGGTTCCAGCGCTTCGACCAGTTGCTCGAACGGCAAGTCCTGATGGGCCTGCGCTTCTTGCGCGGTCTGTTTGACCTGACGCAGCAGATCGACAAAGGACATCTGCCCATCGATGTCGGCCTTGAGCACCTGAGTGTTGACGAAGAAGCCGATCAGCCGCTCGATCTCTACCCGGCCACGGTTGGCATTTGGCACGCCGACGCGGATGTCGGCCTGACCGCTGTAGCGATGCAACAAGGCCTGGAACGAGGCCAGCAAGACCACGAACAGGGTGACGTTTTCTTGCCGGGCGAAGGCTTTGAGCGCGTTGCTCAGCGCCGGGTCGAGAATCAGGTTATGGCTGGCGCCAGCGAAGCTTTGCTCGATGGTGCGCGGGCGATCCATCGGCAGTTCCAGCACCGGTTGTTCGCCACCGAGTTTCTCTTGCCAGTAGGCCAGTTGCCGCTCCTGTTCACCGGCCTCCATCCACTGCCGCTGCCACAAGGCGTAGTCGGCGTATTGAATCGGCAGCGCCGGCAGACCGGCGTCGTGATCGAGGTTGAAACCGGCGTAGAGCTGCACCAGTTCCTCGATCATCACTTGCAGCGACCAGCCATCGGAGACGATGTGGTGCAGGGTCAGCACCAGCACATGGTCATTGGGGCCGACTTGCAGCAGCGCTGCGCGCAAAAGCGGGCCGTGCTGCAGGTCGAAAGTTTTCTGGCTCTGGGTCTGCACGAACGTCTGGATCGAGGCATCCGCGTCGTTGGCCAGCTCAGCGCTCAGTTGATGGATCTCCAGTGCAAAGGGCCCTGCGGGCAGGACCACTTGCAAGGGTTGCGCGGTTTCCTGGGAGAACACCGTGCGCAAGGTTTCGTGTCGTTCGATCAGCGCCTGGACGCTGCGCTCCAGCGCGCTGACATCCAGCGGACCCTGCAAACGCAGGGCCGTCGGAATGTTGTAGGCCGCACTGTGCGGCGCCCACTGCCAGAGAAACCACTGGCGCTGCTGAGCGTAGGAGAGCAGCAACGGCTCTTCAGCCGTGCGCTTGAAAACCGGGGCAATGTCAAAGAGGTTGACGCCTTTCTGCTTGAGCAGAACCGCCAGAGCCTTTCTTTGCTTAGCCGAAAGTTGTCCTACCGACTCGATTAACTCTTGCACGCGTTTTTCCCTCTCAAGAAATCAGTTTTTCCAGATCATCGAGGGATAGACGTTTGAGGGCCTCCAGGGATTTAGCCAATTCATCCTGAACGGGCGACATTTCGACGCGCAGAGCCTCGATTCGCGCGCAGAACGCCTTGAGGGTATCGGTTTCGAACAACTCTTTAAGCGGCACCTTGTCGCCCAGACGCTCCTTGATCCGGGTCACCACCAGCGTGGCCAGCAACGAATGCCCGCCGAGCTGGAAGAAGTTGTCCGCGAGGCCCACCTGCTCGACCTCCAGCACCTCCTGCCAGATCGTCGCCACCTCCCACTGCAAATCGCTTTGCGGCGCCTGATAGTGCTGCTGCGTCGGGCCGTCGCCCAAGGCCATCAGCGCCTTGCGATCGAGCTTGCCGTTGGGAGTCAGCGGAATGGCGTCGATCAGGTGCAAGTGGCCTGGCACCATGTGCGCCGGCAAGCGACTGGCCAGTGCATTGCGCAAGTGTTCCGCCAACACCGGTTGATCGACCACAGCCTGCGCCACCACCACATAGGCGTGCAGGTGTTTGCCGGCGGCTCCGTCCTGAGCGAGCACCACCGCTTCACGGATGTCGTCCTGCTCCAGCAGTCGCGCTTCGATTTCGCTGAGTTCGATACGGAAGCCGCGAATCTTCACCTGATGGTCGGCCCGGCCGATGTACTCGATGTTGTCGTCGCCGCCCTGACGCACCAGATCGCCGGTGCGGTAAAGGCGCTCGCCGTTGCTGGCGTAAGGGTTCGGCACAAAGCGTTCGGCGGTCAGCGCTGCGCGCAGCAGATAACCCCGGGTGACACCGGCACCGCCCAGGTACAACTCGGCGGGCACGCCACTCGGCAGTACTTGCAACTGGCTGTCGAGCAGATAGGCCACGGTGTTCGGCAACGGTCTGCCGATGTTCGCCTGCCCCTGGGTTGTGCGCAGGGTGAAGGTCGAATAGGTGGTGTCTTCCGACGGCCCGTAGAGGTCATAGACCTGCTGCACCGACGTGCTCGCGTACAGCGTGTCGACCAGGCTCTGCTTGAGCGGTTCACCGGCCAGATTGATGGTCGCCACCGAATGCGGAATCTGCCCGGCCCGTTGCAGCGCGGCAATCGCCGACGGCACCGTGTTGATCAGGGTGACCTGTTCGCGGGCCGGCAAATCGGCCAGCGCCAGCGCATTGTCCGCCAACACCAGGCAACCCCCGCAAGCCAGAGTGACGAAAATCTCCCAGACCGACAGGTCGAAGCAGATCGACGTCGACGCCAGCACGCCACGCAACTGTTCTTCGCGATAGACCCCGGCCGACCACTGAATCAGCGCCGACAGGTTGCCGTGGGTGATGGCTACGCCTTTCGGTTTGCCGGTGGAACCGGAGGTGTAGATGACGTACGCCAAATTCTGCGCAGTGACATTCGCCAGCGGTGCCGTTGTCGGGAACGCGCTCAACGCGCCCTCTTCCACCAACAACACCTGCGCACTCAAGTTTTCAGGCAGCAGCGCCAGTGCGGCCGGTTCGGTGATCAGCACGGCGGCGCGGCTGTCATCGAGCATGTGCAGCAAGCGTTCCTGCGGGTAGTCCGGATCCAGCGGCACATACGCGCCACCGGCCTTGAGAATGGCCAACAACGCCACGAGCATATCTGGCGTGCGTCGCATGCACACGCCGACGCGCACCTCCGGTCCGACACCCAGTGCCTGCAGCTTGTGCGCCAGACGATTGGCCCGAGCATCGAGGCTTTGGTAATCGATCTGTTGTTCGGCGAACAGCACCGCATGCGCTTGCGGTTGGCGCTGCACTTGCGCGGCGAGGTGTTCCAGCACCGTGCGCGCGTCCGTTGCCGTGAGGTCAGCCTTGCCCCAAGCGATGGCTTGTTGACGCTGCGGTTCTGCAAGCAATTGCAAATCGCCCAGCGGCAGAGAAGCATCGGCGAGGAACTGCGTCAGCAGGCTCTCCAGTTGCGCGCTCAAACCGCTGATTGCGGCCGCATCGAAACTGGCCCGGTCGTAACTGATCCCCAGGCTCAGCTCACGCCCGGTGACCGCCACCAGCGTCAACGGGTAGTTGGTCTGTTCCTGACGACGAATCGCCGAGAACTTCAGACCGGTGGCCGGGCCTTGTTGCAGCGCTTCGGCCATCGGGTAGTTTTCGAACACCAGAATGCTGTCGAACAACGCGCCGTTACCGGCACCGGCCCAACGCTGAATGTCGTAGAGCGGCGTGTGCTCGTGTTCACGCAGTGCCAGATTGACGTCCTGCACCTGTTGCAGCCACTGGCTGACGACGATCTCGGCGGACGGCGCCGCGACCACCGGCAAGGTGTTGATGAACAGACCGATCTGCTGCTCGACGCCCGGCAAATCCGTCGGACGCCCGGCAACCGTGGCGCCGAAGGCCACATGGTCCTGCCCGGTATAACGCTGCAACAGCACCAGCCACGCCGCTTGCACCAAGGTGTTGAGGGTGACTTTCTGCTCGCGGGCGAAGCGGTTCAAGTCCGCCGTCAAGGTTTCGCTGAATACATGCGCGTGATCGGCGTAACCGCTGGCCGCGTGCTGCCCGCCCGACACGGCACTGGCCAGACGCGTCGGCTCATCAAGATCAGCGAGGGCTGTCGTCCAGAAATCGCGGCTGGCCTGCTGATCGCGCTGATCCAGCCATTCGATGTAATCGCGATAGCGCCCCTGCCCGACCGCTGGGGTCAGGCCGGCATAACGCTGCAGCACTTCGCCGAACAACTGCGAGGTGCTCCAGCCGTCCATGAGGATGTGATGGCAGGTGTAAATCAGGTGATGCGTGGCCTCGTCCGTGCGCACCAGCGTCACCCGCAACAGCGGCGCGCCAGTCAGGTCGAAACCGTTGGCCAAGTCCTCGCTGGCCAGTTGCTCCAGCGCCGTGCCGAGGTCAGCACGACCGCGCCAGTCCTGCACGCGCCATGGCATCTGCGCACTTTGACGCACCACTTGTACTGCGGCGCCAGCGTCTTGTGGCCAGACAAATGCGGTGCGCAGGATCTCGTGGGCATCAACGGTTTGCTGCCAGGCTAGACGGAAGCGCTCGGCGTCGAGTTGTTGCACATCCACACGCAATTGATTGGTGTACGCCGGGCTGTCCGGATCGTTGACGCTGTGGAACAGAATGCCCTGCTGCATCGGCGACAGCGGATAGAGGTCGACGATGTCGCGGGCCGGGATCGGCAGCGCCGACAGTTGTGCCTGGGTCAGCGTTGCCAGACTGAAGTCCGACGGTGTCACAGCCGCCTCGCCACTGTCGCAGCAATGTTCGATCAAACGCTCCAGCTCGCGCCGGTAGGCTTCGGCCAGCGCCGCGACGGTTTCTGCGCGATACATGCCGCTGCCGAAGGTCCAGGTCAATTCCAGCTCACCGCCGTAGACCTGACCGTCAACGCTCAGCCAGTTACCCAGCGGCGCTGCCGCGTCCTGATTAGCGCCGGTGCTTTCGCCGCTTGGCACGAACAGCGCACCCGCGTCGGCGTTGAACGCGCCGTCGAACTGGCCGAGGTAGTTGAAGGTCACGCGCGGCTGCGGCAATCCCTGCAACTCGGCGGATTGGCTCAAGTAACGCAGCACGCCAAACCCGATGCCTTTGCCCGGCACCGCCCGCAACTGTTCCTTGATCGCGCACAGCGACGCACCCGGCGTCGATTCAGGGGTCAGGCACACCGGAAACAAGCTGCTGAACCAGCCCACGGTGCGGCTCAGGTCGATGTCGTCGAACAAGTCTTCACGACCATGACCTTCGAGCTGAATCAGTACCGAAGGCTGTTCGCTCCAGTCACACAACACCCGCGCCAGGGCCGTCAGCAACAGATCATTGATCTGCGTGCGATACGCCGCTGGCGCCACTTTTAGCAGTTTGTGCGTCAGCGTCTGACTCAAGCGCGTGCTGGCCCGGGCCGCTTGTGCGCGGGTCTGGGTGTCCTGCGGGAAATCCCGTGGCAGTTGCGCGTCGCCCGCCGCCAGGGTTTGCCGCCAGTAGGCGCTCTCAGCGGCCAGCGCCTCACTCTGCGCGTAACGCTGCAGATGTTCGGCCCAGCTGTGCAGCGAGCTGCTTTTGCCCGGCAAGACCAGCGGCGTGCCCGCCGCCAAAGCGGCGTAAGCGAGCTGCAGGTCTTCGAGCAGAATGCGCCACGACACGCCGTCGACCACCAGGTGATGGATAACCAGCAACAGGCGTTGCTCAGCATCCGGCAGATTCACCAACACCGCCCGCACCAAGTGCCCTTGTTGCAGATTCAGGCTGCGCTGGGCCACATCGGCCAATGCCGGCAAAGCGTCCAGGCTGTCCAGCTCACGCACCCACAACAGCTGCGGATCACGCTGGGTCTGCGGCATTGCCTGCCACACGTCGGCGGACGCCTGGAAGCTCAGCGCCAATGCGTCGTGCTGTTCGATCAGCGCGGCCAGCGCCGTGCGCAGATGCGCGGCGTCGAGCGGCGTGGTCGGCTGCAACATCACCGACTGGCTCCAGTGCTGACGCTGGGCAATCGGGGTTGCGAAGAACCGCGCCTGAATCGGCAACAATGGCAACGGCCCGCGAGCAGCAGGTGCCGCAGCCGTGACGGGCTTGGCTTCGATCAGTTTAGCCACGGCGGCCAGTTGGCCGATGGTCTGTTTTTCGAACAATTGCTTGGGGCTCAGCTTGATGCCCTGGCGTTTGGCCCGGGCAATGATCTGCAAGCTGAGGATCGAATCACCACCCAGTTCGAAGAAGTTGTCGCTGCTGCCCACGCGTTCAAGCTTGAGCACATCGGCCCAGATCGCCGCGAGCTTTTCCTCGACTTCACCCACTGGCGCGACGAAGTGTTGAGTGACCACCCCCGGCACCGGCAAGGCACGTTTGTCGAGTTTGCCATTGGCGGTCAGTGGCAGCTGCTCAAGCAGCACAATCTGCGCCGGCACCATGTAATCCGGCAGGCACGCCTGCAATTGCTCGCGCAGCGCCTGCGCCTGCAAGGTCAGCCCCGCCGCCGGCACACACCACGCGACCAGTTGCAGACGCGTCGGGTCGTCATCCAGTGACAGCGCCAGCACCGCCGCTTCACTGACACCGTCCAGGCCCAGCAACACCCGCGCGACTTCCGCCGGCTCCACGCGATAACCGCGCACCTTGACCTGATCGTCGGCGCGGCCGATGAATTCCACCGTTTGCTGACGATTGCGGCGTACCCGGTCACCACTGCGGTACACCCGCGCACCCGGCGCGCCAAACGGATCGGGCAGGAAGCGCTCGGCCGTCAGCCCCGGCTGATTCAGGTAGCCCAGCGCCACGCTGTCACCACCGATATACAACTCGCCAGCCACCTGATCGGCGACGTTGTTCAGCACATCGTCGAGCACGTAAACGTGAGCGCCGGCCAGTGTGCTACCGACCGGTACGCTGCGCGTCAGGCTCAGATCACCGACTTCATGGGCCAGCACGCCCACCGTGGTTTCGCTCGGCCCGTAGTGGTTGATGAGGCGGCAGCCCGGTTTGAGCTGGCGCACGCGCTCGACCAGCGCCGGCGAGCACGCTTCACCGCCGACAATCAACGCGTGTTCCGGCAGCACGTCGGCAGCCCGCGCGGCCTGCAACAACGCGGCCAGATGGCCCGGGACGATTTTCAGCATGCCCACTTGATGCGTGGCCATGTACTCGGCAAAGCGGTCCGGATCGAAGCCCAATTCTTCCGGCAAGACATGCAACAGGCGCCCGGAACACAGCGCACCGAAGAGCACGGTAAAGCCCAGATCCGCAGCAATGGTCGAGACCAGCGCCATGCTGCTGTCCGCCGTCGGCGCCATCCGTTCCAGCACACCGCGCACATAACTGCCCAGCGCACCGTGGCTGACCAGTACGCCTTTCGGTTGCCCGGTGGAACCGGAGGTGTGAATCACGTACGCCGGTGATTGCGCGCACAGCGTCACGGCTGGGCAAGTGTCCGGCATTGACTGCCACTGCTGCGCTGCAAAGGCGATGCCCTGACAGCCATCGACCGCCAGCGCGGAGACACGCGCATCGCCTTCGGCGCACAACAGCAGCCGTGCTTTCGCAGCGCCAAGCATCTGCTGCAGGCGTGCGTCCGGCGCCTTGACGTCCAGCGGCATGTACACCGCGCCCGCCTTGAAGATCGCCAGCACAGAAGTCAGCCAGTCCAGCGAACGCTCCATCAGCACTGCCACCGGCTGGCCGTCGCGCACGCCTTGGGCGCGCAAATGATGGGCCAGTCGATTGGCCGCCTGATCCAGCCCCTGAAAACTCAAGGCCTGATTCAAGTCGCGCGCGGCCAATGCTTCGGGCTGGCGCGCGACTTCACGATCCCAGTGCTGCAACACCAACAACGCCGGTTCGGCGTGTGCCGGGAGCGGCGCTGGCGAGATCAACGCAACACTGTGCAACGGTGCCTGCGGCGCTTTCAGCAATTCGCTGAACAGACCGAGCAAGGCCGGCACGAAAGCTTCGACGGTCTGCGGGCGATAGAGGTCGCTGGCATAGGTCATCTGACCGTGAATCAGCGTGCCGTCATCGGTGATGTCCAGCGCCAGATCGAAGTGGGTGCCGTCCTTGTCCAGCGGATACTCGGCGACAGTCAGCCCTGGCAGAGCCATCGCGCGCTGTTTCTGCATGCCGACGTTCTGGTTGAACTTGGCCTGGAACAGCGGGTTGTGGCCGAGGGTGCGTTCAGCCACCAATTCGTCCACCAGTTGCTCGAACGGCAACTCCTGATGCGCCTGCGCGCCGAACGAAGCTTCACGCACCCGCGCCAGCAAATCCTCGAAACTGCCGCGCTCATCCACCTCGCAACGCAGCACTTGGGTGTTGACGAAAAAGCCGATCAGCCCTTCGACTTCAGCACGGCCACGGTTGGCATTCGGCACGCCGACACGAATGTCGCGCTGCCCGGCCTGCCGCGACAGAAACAGCGAGAACCCGGCCAGCACCAGCATGAACAGACTGATGCCTTGGCTACGGGCGAAGGCGTTGAGTTGCAGGGATAGCGGCGCACCGAAATCAAAACTCAGGGTCTGGCCTTCGAAGCTTTGCGTCAGTGGCCGGGCAAAGTCCGGCGCCACTTCCAGCAGCGGATGTTCTTCACCCAGTTGCTGGCGCCAGTAATCGAGTTGACGCTCGCCCTCGCCGGCTTCCAGCCAGCGGCGCTGCCAGATCGCATAGTCGGCGTATTGCAGCGCCAGCGCCGGCAATTGCGGTTCGCGTTCGAGGCTGAAGGCCTGATAGCACTGGACGAATTCCTTGACCATCACGTCCATCGACCAGCCGTCAGAGACGATGTGGTGCATGCTCACCACCAGCACGAATTCCTCGTCGGCCAGGGCAAACAGACTGGCGCGCAGCAGCGGCCCGTGGCGCAAATCGAAAGGCCTTGCAGTGACGGTCTGCACCTGTTGCGCCAACGCTTGCTCGCGTTCTGCTGCCGGCAGGCGGGTCAGGTCGATACGCTCCACGGCCAGCGGTTGCTGTTCAAGGATCACCTGATGCGGCTGATCACCGTCAGTCTGGAACACCGTGCGCAGGACCTCATGGCGCGCCACCAGATGATCGAAGGAGCGCTGCAGCGCCGCTTCGTCCAGACGCCCGTTCAGGCGCAGGCCGGCGGCCATGTTGTAAGCAGCGCTTTGCGGTTCGAGTTGCCAGAGAAACAGCAGGCGTTGCTGAGCGAACGACAACGGAATCGGCGCGATATCGTGACGACTGACCGGCAGCGGCAACAGGCTGAAGTCCTTGCCATCTTCGCGCAACTTGGCCAGAAACAGCCGACGCTGTTCCAGCGGCAAGCCGACGAACCTCTTCGCGATACGTTCCGCCATTGTGCCGCTCATACTTCTTCTCCTTCCAAAGCACTCATGAACTGATCCATGTCGGACCAGTCGTCGTTCGTTGCGCCATCTGCCAGTTGCGCCAACACGGCGGCCAGATCGATCAGCAGCGGTTTCTCGAACAGGCTGCGTAGCGGCAGCACCACGCCCTGCTGACTTTTCACCCGGGCAATCACTTGCGCGGCCAACAGCGAGTGGCCGCCCAGTTCAAAAAAGTGATCGTCAAGACCCACCCGCGAAACTTGCAAAACATCCGCCCAGATCTGCGCCAGACACAACTCGGCGTCCGATTGCGGGGCGCGATAATCGCCCTGCAACTGCGCCGGATCCGGCGCCGGCAACGCCTTGCGATCGAGCTTGCCGCTGGGTGTCAGCGGCAGGTTCGCCAGCAACAGCAAGTGGCCCGGCACCATGTAGTCCGGCAAATGGGCTTGCAGGGCAGCGCGAATTTGCTGACGGAACGCCGCTTGCGTCGCGGCGTTTTCGAGCGTGGCCTGATCGGCGACTACGTAGGCCACCAGTTGCTGGCCGCCGCTGAGCGGCACCGCCAGCACCACGGCTTCGCGAACGCCAGGGCATTGCTGCAGGCGCGATTCGATTTCGCCCAACTCGATGCGGAAACCGCGAATCTTCACTTGATGATCGGCCCGACCGATGTACTCCACGGCTCCGTCAGGTCGCAAGCGCGCGCGGTCACCGGTGCGGTACAGGCGCTGGCCATCGGCAAACGGGTCGGCGATAAAACGCTCGGCGCTGAGCATCGGCTGGCGGTGATAACCCCGCGCCAGGCCCGGACCACCGATGTACAACTCGCCCACCGCGCCTTGCGGCAGCAGGTTCAAATCATCGTCCAGCACGTATAAACGGCGCGCGTCGAGACCGTGGCCGATCGGGATGCCGCGCCACGACACGGCGTCTGCCGTCAATGCCGTGCAATCGTGAATGCTCGACACCACCGTGGCCTCGGTCGGCCCGTAGGTATTGAGCAAGCGCACATGGCCCAAACCGGCCTGTTGCCACAAGCGCAAACCGTCCACCGCCATCGCTTCGCCGCCGACGTGAATCTGCCGCAGCGCACCGAAGCCGCTCGGTGGATTAGCGGCAAATTCCTGCACCAGCCAATACCAATAAGCCGCCGGCAAGTCGGCCAAGGTGATGCCGTGATCGACAATCACTTGATGCAACGCCGCGCTGTCCCACAACCGCGCATCGCGCAGGACGACTGCGGCGCCGTGGCACAGCGGCGGGAAAAACTGCTCGACAAAGCCGTCGAAGCTGCTGGTGGCGAACTGCAGAACGCGATCGCCTTCACGCAGGTCGCTGTAATCAATGGCGCGGGCGATGAACTCGCTCAGCGCGCCGTGGCTGACCGCGACTCCTTTCGGGCGCCCGGTGGAACCGGAGGTGTAGATCACATAGGCGAGGTTTTGCGCGGCGACCGTCACCGGCAGATTGTCGGCCTGATCACTGTCGGCCAGTTGCTCCAGGCACAGGCAATCGACGCCATCCAGATCCGGCAGGCTGGCGAGGCTGGCGTGATCGGTCAGCAGCAATTTCAAACCGCTGTCATCTAGCACATGGCGCAAGCGTTCGGCCGGGGTTTGCGGATCCAGCGGCACGTAGGCGCCGCCGGCCTTGAGCACCGCCAGCAACGCCACCGCCAGTTCCAGCGAGCGCCCCAACGCGACACCGACCAGCACATCAGGGCCGACACCGCGAGCGCGCAACTGATGGGCCAGACGATTACTGCGGGTGTTCAACTCGGCATAGCTGAGTGCCGGCGACGGCTCGGTCGCCAGAATCACTGCCAATGCCTGTGGCGTGCGCGCTACTTGCGCTTCGAACAGGGTCTGCACGCTGGCGAACACAGGTTCTGCTTCGGTGGCCTGAATGAGTTGTGCACGTTCCGCCTCCGCCAGCAGTTCGACTTCGCCGACGATTTGCTGCGGATCGCGGCACACGGACGCGAGGATGTTGCGCCAATGCCCGGCCATAGCAGCAATGGTGGTGGCATCAAAAATATCGGTGGCGTAGGTGAACGCCGCGAACAACTGCTCGCCCTCCTCGCGGGTGTCGAGCATCAGGTCGCTGGTGGCGGCATGTTGGCGACCGCTGCCGGCCAATTGCTCCTCAGTCAAATAGCCCACCTGCAAACCGGACTCAAGTTGCACATCGTGCAAGTCGGTCACCAGCGGCTGGTGGTTGAACATCACCTGGAACAACGGGTTGTGGCTTTGGCTGCGCGCCGGTTGTAAGGCTTCGATCAAGGCATCGAACGGCAGATCCTGATGAACCTGGGCGCCGAGCGCAGCCTGACGCAGGCTTTGCAACAGATCGGCAAAACGGGTTTGTGCGGTGACTTCACTGCGCAGGATCTGCGTGTTGACGAAGAAGCCGATCAGCCCTTCGGTTTCGCTGCGCGTACGGTTGGCAATCAACCCGCCGACGCGGATGTCGGTCTGGCCGCTGTAGCGATGCAACAACGTTTTGAACGCCGCCAACAGCACCACGAACAGCGTCACGCCCTGACGTTGCGCGAGGCTTTTCAGCTCTTGGCGCAGCGCTGCGTCGATCACCGCTTCCAGACGCGCGCCCTGATGACTGGATTGCGCCGGATAGGCACGATCGGTCGGCAGCTCAAGCAGCGGATGCTCGTCGCCCAATTGCGTGCGCCAGTAATCCAGCTGACGTTCGCGCTCACCGGCCTCCAGCCAACTGCGTTGCCACAGGGCGAAATCGCGGTAGTGCACGGTAAGTGCCGGCAATGACGGCTCGCGCCCCGCCACCAGAGCATCGTAAGTGCGCATGAATTCATCGATGAGAATATTCATCGACCAGCCATCGGCGATGATGTGGTGCAAGGTCAGCAGCAACACATGCTCCTGCTCGGCCAGACGCAACAGGCGCAGGCTGAGCAGCGGACCGTTCTCGAGATCGAAGGCCTGAGCGGCCTCAGCCATCATGTGCTGTTGCGCCAGCGGCCAGCGCTGGGTCTCGGGCAGCGCACTCAGATCAGTGATCGGCAGTTTCAACGGCTGCGGTTCGGCGACACGCTGAAACGCGCGCTCACCCTCCTGACCAAAGGTGGTGCGCAAGCACTCGTGCCGCGCCGCCAGTAGACTGAACGCCTGCTCCAGCGCCTGTGCTTGCAGGTCGCCCGTCAGGCGCACCGCCATCGGCAAGTTGTAAGCGGCACTGTGCGGGTCCAGTTGCCAAAGAAACCACATCCGCTGCTGGGCGTACGAAAGCCCGTCGCGCTCGGCGATTCCGTCACAGGCAGTCATGGGAAGCTGCGCAAAATCGATGCCCTCACGGGCCATGCCGGCGAGGAACAAACGGCGTTTGTCCTGTGGCAGTTCGATAAAACGACGGGCTAGTTTCTGGGCGTCTGCGGCATTCATGCATGGGGTCCTTGCTGATCGGCGGCGTGACCAGGAGACCCGGTCGTATCAACAAGAACGAATGACAAACGTGATGATTTAGCGCGCTGGCGCAACAGCGGCCCGACGGTAGGCACACAAACGCCGAAGCCGGTACGAGACCGGCTTCGGCTGCTTTACCACCAGGCGTGGGGATTGCTCAGAGCGGCCCCTGTGAATGCCCTTCAGCCATGGCGACAATCACTTTGCGCGGCCCCTCGAATGGCGAACGCGCGTGCGCCGAGAGCATGTTGTCGAGCATCAGCACATCGCCCTCCTGCCAAGGAAAACTGATCGCGCACTCATCGAGCACCGCGCGAATCTGCGCCAGCACCTCGTCTTCAATCGCCGAACCATCGCCGTAATAGACGTTACGCGGCAAGTCCTCTTCGTCGACGATATCGAGCAGGCTTTCGCGCACTTCCGCTTGCAGGTTGGAAATGTGGAACAGGTGCGCCTGATTGAACCAGACGTTGTCGCCGGTCACCGGATGCACCGCCACCGCCTGACAAGTCTGGCGGGTGCGCAATTCACCGTCGTCCTTCCATTCGCAGACAATGCCGTGAGCCTTGCAGTAGGCCTCGACGACCTCGCGATCGTCGGTGTTGAACACGTCTTCCCAAGCCACATCCAAGCCGTTGCCGAAGTTGCGCACATACATCAGCCCTTTGCTGACGAAGCGCTCGCGAATTGCCAACGGAATGCGCCGATAAACTTCACGGCTGTCGGCAATCGGCGTCTCGCCGCCGGACTTGGCGGCGATCATGCTGTAGAACCAGATCTTCATCGGCCAGTCGCGGGAATAAGCCTGCTCGTTGTGCAGCGGAATGCTCTGGTGCGCCGGGTATTCGGTCGAGGTGTACACGCCCTGCGTCACGTTGGTGCGCGGCGTCGAGCCGAATTCATAGTTCAACAACGGATGGCCAAAACTGGCCGCAAACTGCCGGAACTGTTCGGCACCGTTCAGACGGAAGCCGCGAAACAGCAGCCCGCCGTCGCGCAGCAGATGCTCGTCCACCAGTTCTTTCAATTCATCGAACACCGCCAACAAGTCAGTGTCCGCATCGGTCGCTTCCACCAACAACGGCAAGCGCCCCCGTTGCGGCAGCAGTGGCCGAACGGAAAATCCCACAGCAACAGCCATGACTGGCCTCCTGTAATCACTCGATAGGTGAACCGCGCGCTAAAACGCCGGTGCCGTAGCCTGCGCATGACGGCGGTGATGGACTTCCAGATGGGTCTTGATCGTGCGGATGACCCGGGCTTCGTGTTCATGAATGAAGAAATGCCCACCGGTCATCATGTCCACGGAAAAACTGCCCAGGGTTTCCTTGCTCCAGCCGATCAGTTGCTCGGTGGTCGCGCGGTCTTCCTTGCCGCCCAGCACGTGCACCGGGCAATTGAGCAACGGCCGCTGCGCCGGCGTGAAACGCCCGCACATCATGAAGTCGGCGCGCAGCACCGGCAGGGTCAGGCTCATCAGTTCTTTGTTGGCCAATACTTCTTCGCTGGTGCCCTGGAAGGTGCGCAGTTGATCGATCAATTCCTCATCGCTGCGCGCTTCGGCAAAGCCGCGATCGTAGTCACTGCGCATCGTCGGCGCAGCAGTACCGGAAGCGAACAGCGCCACCGGCTCCGGTACTCCGAGTTCGCGAAAGGCATGCGCCATCTCGCACGCCAGCAGCGCGCCGAGGCTATGCCCGAACAGTGCGTAAGGCGCCTGCAAGCCAGCCTTGTGCTCGCGGGCCAGTTGCCGGGCCAGCGCACGCATGTCGATCTGCAGGGGTTCGTCGAAACGGGCACCGCGCCCGGGCAGTTCCACCGGTTGCAAGTGCAGCCACGATGGCAGTTGGCGCCGCCAGCGGCTGTAGACCATGGCGCTGGCGCCCGAATAGGGCAGGCACAGCAGTGTCAGCTTTGTCACCGCGTTTACCTCAATAGGGTTATCTGTAAAAGAGAACGGATGAGATAGCGCGGGAATTAGTCGGTTAGCCGATCACTTCAAATGACGGAAACTCTGCACCGCCGATGCGAGGACTACCGCCCCGGCAGCAATCGCCAGCCAGAAGCCGCTGCGCGCGCCGAAGGCATCGACCAGCGCACCTGCGCCGGCGGCGCCCACCGCCACGCCGATACTCAAACCGGTCACCAGCCAGGTCAGGCCTTCAGTGAGCTTGGCCGGCGGCACAATGCGCTCGATCAACGCCATCGCCACAATCAGCGTCGGTGAGAAGAACAGCCCGGCGACGAACACCGCCACCGACAATCCAACAATATTGCTCGCCAGCAACAGCGGCAATGTCGTCACCGCCGTCGCCACTCCACCGTACAAAAACAGCTGCGGCAACGGCAGCTTCGAGCGCATCGCACCGAACGCGATACCGGACAGGAAAGAACCGATTCCGTACACCGACAACACGATGCTCGCTGCCGCCGGCTGCCCCTGTTGCTGGGCGAACGCGACGCTGACCACATCAATCACACCGACGATGACGCCCATGGCGGTCATCAACAACAGCAGCCACTGCATGTCCGTGGAGCGAATGATCGAGCCTTGATGGTGTGGCTCATGCGGATGCACCGAGGGCTCGGTACTGCGCTGGGCGACAAACGCGGTGACGCCGACCGCCAGCATCAACAGTCCCGCCAGTGGTCCGGCCTCGGGAAACAGCGTCACGCACAGCCCCACCGACAGCGGCGCACCGACGATAAAGCAGACTTCATCGAGTACTGACTCCAGCGCATAAGCCGTCTGTAACTGCGGTTGGCCGCGATAGATCTCCGTCCAGCGCGCCCGCACCATCGCCGACATGCTCGGCATGCACCCGGCCAGCGCGGCAAAGATAAACAGCGTCCAGTTCGGCGCCTGCAACCGCGTGCACAGCAGCAACATCAGCAGTGCCCCGCCGCCGATCAATGCCGATACCGGCAGAATGCGTCGCTGCCCATAACGGTCAACCAGACGCGATACCTGCGGCGCGCAAAACGCTGTGGCCAGGGCAAAGGTTGCCGCCACCGCGCCGGCCAGCGCATACCCGCCCTTCAACTGCGACAGCATGGTGATCACGCCGATACCGGTCATGGAGATCGGCATGCGCGCGATCATTCCGGCCAGGACAAAATTCCGTGCGCCGGGGGCGTTGAACAATTCGCGGTAGGGGTTTGCCATGGACTGCAGCCTCATCAAGGGCCGCCAAGTTGCCATAGGGTCGGGTGCCGTGGAAGCGCGGAATTGTTGGTGGAATGTGAAGCCCCCATCGCGAGCAGGCTCACTCCCACAGGAGGATTTGTGTACGACGCCGATCCAGTGTGGGAGCGAGCCTGCTCGCGAAAGCGTCGGCGAAATCACCACAGCCCTTTCTGCCGAATGAACTCTCACTATTGGCAACCGGTCAGCTATGTAGGCCCTCACTCAAGGCGCGATTTTGCATGCATATTTCCCTCGCCCGACAAACAGCCCTGATCACCGGCGCCAGCTCCGGCATCGGCCACGCGTGCGCCAAAGCCCTGGCCGCTGCCGGCGCGGCAGTGGTCATCAACTACAACCGTCAGGCAGAACCTGCCGAAGCACTGGCCCGGCAAATCATTGCTGACGGTGGGCAGGCCATCGCCATTCGCGCTGATGTCTCCAAGGAAGACGAGGTTGAGCGTCTGTTCTCGGCGGCCATCGATGCCTTCGGTTCGCTGGATATTCTGCTGGCCAACTCGGGTATGCAAAAAGATGCCGCCGCTGTGGACATGACCCTCGACGACTGGAACGCGGTGATCGGCGTCAACCTCACCGGGCAGTTCCTCTGCGCCCGCGCTGCCCTGCGGATTTTCAATCGCCAGGGCGTTCGTGAAGGCGTGTCCCGCGCGGCCGGCAAGATCATCCACATGAGTTCGGTACACCAGCGCATTCCCTGGGCCGGGCACGTCAATTACGCCGCGTCCAAGGGTGGTGTCGATCAGCTGATGCAGACCCTTGCACAGGAAGTCAGCCACCAACGCATTCGCATCAACGGCATCGCGCCGGGGGCGATTCGCACGGCGATCAATAAAGATGCCACCGAAGGCGCTGCCGGCGAAAAGCTGCTTGATCTGATTCCCTACGGGCGCATCGGCGACGCGAAAGACGTCGCCAACGCCGTGGTCTTTCTCGCCTCGGATGCCGCCGATTACATCGTTGGCACCACCCTGTTCATCGACGGCGGCATGAGCCTCTATCCGGAGTTTCGCGGCAATGGCTGAGCATCACCTGGAACGACAAAGCCCAATCGACGCCCACGGCATCATCGGCGACATGCGCAGCGCGGCACTGATCAACGACCGTGGCAGTGTGGATTTTTTCTGCTGGCCGGAGTTCGACAGTCCGTCGATTTTCTGTTCGTTGCTGGACACCCCGGACGCGGGGATTTTCCAGTTGGCGCCGGACTTGCCCGACGCCCGCCGCGAACAGATTTACCTGCCCGACACTAACGTTCTGCAAACCCGCTGGCTGAGTGAACGCGCCGTGGTCGAAGTCACCGATCTGCTGCCAGTGGCGGACAACGCCGATGACCTGCCGCTGTTGATGCGTCGGGTGCGCGTGGTCAGCGGCGAAGCGACTTTCACCATGCGCTGCGCCGTGCGCCACGATTACGCCCGAGCCGACACCCGAGCTCAGATGGATCAACAAGACGTGACATTTAGCGCTTCCGGCCAACCGTCACTGCGCCTGGCTTCGGACCAGCCGATGCAGATCGACGCGCAAGCGGCGGTGGCACAATTCACGCTCAAGCAAAATGAAACGGCGGCGTTCATGCTCGGGGCGACCGATGATCCACGATTCGCCGAAGGCGCCGGACACTTGTGCATGGAACGCACATTGAAGTTCTGGCGCGACTGGATCGGTCAGTCGATTTACCGCGGGCGCTGGCGGGAAATGGTCAACCGCTCGGCCCTCGCGTTGAAGCTGCTGACCTCACGCAAACACGGCGCCATTCTCGCCGCCGCCACTTTCGGTCTACCGGAAACGCCGGGCGGCGAACGTAACTGGGACTACCGCTACACATGGATCCGCGATGCCTCGTTCACGGTGTACGCGTTCATGCGCCTGGGCTTTGTCGGCGAGGCCAACGCCTATATGGGCTGGCTGCGCGGACGGGTCAGCGACTGCTGCGGCAAGCCGATGAAGTTGAACATTCTGTACGCCATCGATGGTCGTCAGGAATTGCCGGAAACCGAGCTGTCGCACCTGTCCGGTCACGGCGGTGCGCAACCGGTGCGCATCGGCAACGGCGCTTACGATCAGATTCAACTGGATATCTTCGGCGAGCTGATGGATGCGGTGTATCTGGTCAACAAATACGGCGACGCAATTTCCCACGAGGGCTGGAAACATGTGCGCGAAGTGGTCGATCAAGTCTGTGAAACGTGGCAGACCGCCGATGTCGGCATTTGGGAAATGCGCGGTGAGCAGCATCACTTCCTGCACTCGCGGCTGATGTGCTGGGTAGCGCTGGACCGGGCGATTCGCCTGGCCTCGAAACGCTCGCTACCGGCACCGTTTGCGCAATGGGACTCGACCCGGCAGGCGATCTACGCCGACATCTGGGACAACTTCTGGAATGAGGAGCGCGGGCATTTCGTTCAGTACAAGGGCGGCACCGCGCTGGATGGCTCAATGTTGTTGATGCCGTTGGTGCGTTTCGTCAGCGCCAAGGATCCGCGCTGGTTGTCGACCCTAGAAGCCATCGAAAAGACCTTGGTGCGCGATGGCATGGTTTATCGCTATCGCAATGACGACAGCAATATCGATGGCCTGGCCGGCACTGAAGGCGCCTTCGCCGCGTGTTCGTTCTGGTACGTCGAATGCCTTGCTCGCGCGGGGCAGGTTGAAAAAGCCCATCTGGAGTTTGAGCAATTGCTGCGCTATGCCAATCCGCTGGGTCTCTACGCCGAAGAGTTCGACGCCCATGGCCGGCACTTGGGTAATACCCCGCAAGCCTTGACGCATCTGGCGTTGATCAGTGCGGCGAGTTTTCTCGATCGCAAGTTGAGTGGGGAAAAGAGTTACTGGCAGCCGTAATTGTCACCAAAGGCTGTAGGAAATAGTCCGCATCAACAGCCAATTGTAGGACTGACACCTACGCAAAAGCAGGCTCACTCCCACCCCCTATGGCGAGGGAGCTTGCTCCCGCCGGGTCGCGAAGCGGCCCTGAAACCTGCCTCCCCAATCCCACTGAAGCACCGGGTTGCCTGACTTTGCGCCTGCTGCACAGCCGAGCGGGAGCAAGCTCCCTCAGCACAGTTTTCAACTGCCGTAAGACTACAAATGGTCAACATCCCCTGAACCGTGCCTGCCCTGCAACTCGCAGTCACACCCGGAAATACCCTGTTGCCAGCTGTTACATCCACCCCTACCATCCACCGCAACGGGCACAGCGGAGCTGTCCAATAAAACCCGAATTCAAGGAACCAGAATGTCCCAGCACGTCCAGCGCACCATCGACACGCCGCTTCGCAGCGGCCTGACCCGCACCCAACTCTGGGAAGCCGCGGACAAAGGCCTGATCAAATGCTGGGAAATCGGCCGCCAGCGCGCCACCCGCTTCCCCGACCTCGCGCAAAAATGTCTCGCCGGCGAACTGCCCGTGCTCGGCTGGAAAGGTGGCGTGAGCCGCAGCCTGAAGAAAAACGAGAAATTTGGCTCGCTGAAGTATCTGGCGCAGTGGCAAGGCTTGCGGGGTGAGGATCTGGATATTGATCTGGGTGAAGAGCGCTCGATGACCTGCTCGCGAACGAAGATGTTGGTGATTTTTACGCCGGATCGGACGAAGTATTTTAATCAGGTGGCGGAAGCTGAGGCTTGATTCAAGGCATCACTGGATCTGCTCCAGCCTTGACCGAAAACCGCTCCCGATAAGCCTGCGGAGTTACCCCCATGGCCCGCAGGAAGCTGCGCCGCAACGTCTCTTCACTGCCAAAACCGCAATTGGCGGCGATGCGTTTGACCGGCAAACCGGTGTCACTGAGCAAGCGCCGGGCGGTTTCGACGCGAATCAATTCGATCGCCCGCGCCGGGGTCTGGCCGGTGTCGGCGCGGTAGTGGCGGACGAAACTGCGTTCGCTCATCCCGGCTTGTTCTGCGAGGGTCGGGATGCCAAGGTCGCAGGTGAGGTTTTCGGCGATCCACGCGTGCAGTTCATCAAAGCGATTGCCCTGATTCTGCAAGGATAAGGTCACGCTGAATTGCGATTGCCCGCCCGGACGTTTCAGAAACACCACGAGGTGCCGGGCGACGTCCAGGGCGATGTCGCTGCCCAGATCCTCTTCAACCATGGCCAAGGCCAGATCGATGCCGGCCGTGACCCCCGCCGAGGTCCAGACCGGGCCGTCATTGATGAAAATCGGATTGGCCTCGACGTGCAAATTCGGATGTTGCTGTGCCAGTTGTTCGCAGCGAGTCCAGTGGGTAACCACGCGACGGCCATCGAGCCAGCCGCTCGCCGCCAACAGAAATGCCCCCGTACACACGGAGGCCACGCGTCGACATTTGCCGGCGTGTTCGCGCACCCAATCCACCAACAGCACATCTTCGGCCGCCGGATAAATGCCCCAGCCACCGGCGATGATCAACGTGTCGCTGGGCAGTTGCGGCAACGGCTCGGCCAACACCGCCAACCCCGCCGACGACATCACCGCCCCGCCGCCGCTGGCAATCACGCTCGGCGCATACGGGATCGGCAAGCCGCGCTGACGGGCGATGTCGTTGGCCGAGGCGAACACCTGCAAGGGGCCGGTGACGTCGAGGATCTGCATGTTGGCAAACGCGAGTACGTGGATGGCTTTGGGCATTTGGCGTAATTCGTGGAGTGATTGGCGTATGCGCCAGAACCTACGCGCCTACAGTGAAGCCGTCCAGCCCTTTTCATGGAGTAAGAACGATGACGTTGCAGATCGGTTTTCTGTTGTTTCCGCAGGTTCAGCAACTCGACCTGACCGGGCCGTATGACGTGCTCGCCTCGCTGCCGAACGTGCAGGTGCACTTGATCTGGAAGGATCTGATGCCGGTCACCGCCAGTACCGGACTGCTGCTGAAACCGACCACCACGTTTGAGGATTGCCCGGATCTGGATGTGATCTGTGTACCGGGTGGTGGTGGCGTCGGCGCGCTGATGGAAGATGAGCTGACACTGGCTTTCATCAAGCGTCAGGCTGAGCTGGCAAAGTACGTGACATCGGTGTGCACCGGTTCGCTGGTGCTCGGCGCGGCGGGTCTGCTGCAAGGCAAACGGGCGACCACGCATTGGGCGTATCACGATCTGCTGCCGACGCTGGGGGCGATCGCGGTGAAGGATCGGGTGGTGCGTGACGGCAATCTGTTTACCGGCGGCGGGATCACGGCGGGGATTGATTTCGCCTTGGTGCTGGCTGAAGAGTTGGTGGGTGCCGACGCGGCGCAACTGATCCAGTTGCAATTGGAATATGCCCCGGCACCGCCGTTCAACGCGGGCAGCCCGGAGACTGCGCCGAGTGAGATTGTCGATGAAGCACGTTTGCGTGCAGCGCCATCGCTGAAACTGCGCACGGAAATCACCGAGCGTGCGGCGGCGAAACTTAACTTGCGTTGATTCCCAGACAAACACAAAACCCTGTGGGAGCTGGCTTGCCAGCGATAGCGGTGGACCAGTCGATGAAGATGTCGGCTGAACAGGCCTCATCGCTGGCAAGCCAGCTCCCACAGGTAAAGGGGTTGACCATAGGTTTGTGTGCTGCCCCGGTTTCCCCCTTCACCTTTACTTGTCCCCACGCCCCCACCCGTGTAGAAAGCCCTTCCACAAATTTGCACAGGGACTTTCGATGAAGGCTTTGCCATGGCTCTATCTGGCGCTTCTCAGCCTCGGTTACGGATGGGCGCTGAGTTACGGCCACCTCGGCTGGCTGGCGCTGATTTCCATCGGGCTGCTGGTGTTCGCCGGTTTTGCCGTTCGCCAACAACAGGTGCCGGTCGCACGTTTTCTCGGCCATGGTCTGTTTATCGTGCTGGCTTTGGCGCTGGCTCTACACTGGCTACCGGGCTTCGCCAACGGTCGCGCCATTGATCCGCAACGCTTCACCGACAACGCCGTGCCGTTCGCGATGTACCTGAACCTCGACAAACCGCTGGTTGGCTTCTGGTTGTTGCTGGTGTGCCCGTGGATTGTCGGGCGACGTTCGTTGCGCCTGAGCGTCTACGCCACCGCCCTCGCCCTGACGCTGAGCGCGGTTCTTGCCCTTGGCGGCGCGCTGTTGCTGGGCGTGATCGCCTGGGCACCGAAGTGGCCTGATCAAGCGTGGCTGTGGGTGCTGAACAATCTGCTGCTGGTGACCTTGGTCGAGGAAGCGCTGTTTCGCGGCTATATACAGGGCGGCCTCAGTCAGCGTTTCAAAAATCTTCCTTACGGAGAAAATCTCGCCCTGCTGCTGGCCTCGCTGCTGTTTGGTCTGGTGCATGCCGGCGCAGGCTGGACCTGGGTGTTGCTGGCGGGTCTGGCGGGTGTCGGCTATGGTCTGGCCTACCGTTTTGGCGGGCTCGGCGCGGCGATCGCCACGCATTTCGGCCTGAACCTGCTGCATTTCGGCCTGTTCACCTATCCGATGCTCGCCGGCTGAAGCAAGCGCCATTTTGCGACGCCGTGCTGATTATTGAAAAAAAATTTCAATAAAAAGCTGTCACCGCCGACAACCTTTCAAAGCCTTGCGGATTGAAAAACCATGCGTAACAACCAGCCCATTACACAACGCGAACGGACTTTCCCGGCTCAGCAGCGGTTGATTTCCACAACCGACGCCAAGGGCGTGATCACCTACTGCAACGACGCTTTCGTCGAGATCAGCGGGTTTTCGCGTGAGGAACTGATCCGTGCGCCGCACAACCTGGTCCGTCACCCAGACGTACCGGCGGCGGTGTTTTCGCACATGTGGGGCACATTGAAACAAGGCTTGCCATGGATGGGCATTGTCAAGAATCGCTGCAAATCCGGTGACCACTACTGGGTGAACGCCTATGTGACTCCGGTGTTCGACGGCAATCAGGTGGTCGGTTACGAGTCGGTGCGTGTCAAACCCACTGCCGAACAGATCCGCCGTGCCGAAGCGCTCTACCAACGCATCAACCAAGGCAAGTCGGCGATCCCTTCCACTGATAAATGGCTGCCGGTGTTGCAAGACTGGCTGCCGTTCATTCTGGTCAGCCAGTTGAGTTTCATGATCGGCGCGACCCTGAACTCGCAGTGGGGCTTCGCCCTCGCCGCCGGTCTGTCGGTGCCGCTGGGCCTGATGGGCCTGCAATGGCAGCAACGCGGGCTCAAACGCCTGCTGCGCCTCGCCGAGCAGACCACTTCCGACCCGCTGATCGCGCAGATGTACACCGACAGCCGTGGCGCCCAGGCGCGTCTGGAAATGTCGATCCTCAGCCAGGAAGCACGCCTGAAAACCTGCCTGACCCGTCTGCAGGACACCGCCGAACACTTGACCGATCAGGCCAAGCAATCCGACGTCCTGGCGCACAACAGCTCCACCGGCCTGGAACGCCAGCGTGTGGAAACCGAACAAGTCGCCACCGCCGTCAACCAGATGGCCGCGACCACCCAGGAAGTGGCGAGCCACGTCCAGCGCACAGCTGACGCCACTCAGGAAGCCAATCGCCTGACCGGTCGCGGTCGTGACATCGCCGGGGAAACCCGCGAAGCCATCCAGCGTCTGTCGGTAGTTGTCGGTGAAACCGGTTTGACCGTGACCCAACTGGCCAAGGACAGCGACGAAATCGGCGGCGTGGTGGATGTGATCAAAGGCATCGCGGACCAGACCAACCTGCTCGCTCTGAACGCTGCGATTGAAGCAGCGCGTGCCGGTGAGATGGGCCGTGGCTTTGCCGTGGTGGCTGACGAAGTGCGTCAACTGGCGCAACGCACCAGCGAATCGACCGGGCAGATTCATGCCCTGATCGCCAAGTTGCAGCAGACGGCTTCGAGTGCCGTGCAAACCATGGAAGCCGGGCATCGCCAGGCTGAAGAAGGTGTGGCGCGGGTGCTGGAAGCGGATCAGGCGTTGGTCGGCATCAGCGAAGCGGTGGCCAACATCACCGACATGACCACGCAGATTGCGGCCGCGACCGAAGAGCAAAGTGCGGTGGCTGAAGAGATCAGCCGCAACATCAGCAATATTTCGGAGCTGGCGGATCAGACGTCGGAACAGGCGCATAACTCGGCGTTGTTGAGTGAAGAGCTGACGAAGACGGCGAATACGCAGTATTCGTTGGTGGAGCGGTTTAACCGCTGATTGAACTGGCAGGATAAAAAACCGGACAGCGAGAGCTTCCGGTTTTTTATTATCTGAAATAAAGGCAAACCCCAAAAACAGAGTAGAAGCACATTCCACGAACAATGTCTAGCTGACAACTCTGACAGTAGACAGAACATTAATAACTGAATATCTATGAAGTACCGTTTGGTCAATCGACGGGATTCCCCTACGAGACAGAAGGATTTCATCGTGAGCTACAGCGATTTTTATAATGAAAATAACGCCTCTCAGATAGATAACTTCGAAGCAGAGGACGGCGATTTCAAGTGGGAGATCGATTCTTTATCAACCAAAGCCCAAAGAACATCGTTTTACAAATCAGGCACCTCAACTAACCTTTCATGGATATTTTATGGTTCCGTGGGTTCTGTCGACTCAGAGAATCTTTTTGGTTTTATGCTCACAGTGCCGTATATCAACGAGGACATCCTGGAAGGCACTTATACACTTGCAACGGGCTTGTACTGTGACCACAGACATTCAATAAAGAAGGGCGGACTGAAAGGCTGGCGAGTTATCCCAGCGGGTGATGCGACACTGAGCATTAAGCTGGATCCTGTAAAAGGGACTGTTGAAGGTGAATTCGAAGCGACATTTACAAAAACAAAACCCGACGAAACGCCCGAACAAATAAGACCCAAGGGTAATTTCAATTTAAAAAGAGATGACTTGAAAGCCAAACAGTATTTTGAGGCATTGTCGGATACTGTTTGATGCACCGCAAAGAAAAAGCGGGAAGTCGGGCTGTGATTTAGATGTTGTCTGTGATGCCGCTTTCGCGAGCAAGCTCGCTCCCACATTTGGACCGGGTGCATCAGTAAGAGGCCGGTTGGTCGTCAGGCCGTCATCGCGAGCAGGCTCACTCCTACATTGGATATGCGGTGGTCATAGATTATGTGCCCGACAACAATCCCCTGTGGGAGCGAGCCTGCTCGCGATGAGGCCATAACAGCCAGCGAAATTACTGAGGCAACTTCAGCTTATCCAGCAGTCGATTGACCAACAGCTCGTTGAGCATGATCACCTGTTGCAGCGCCAGCAACGGTTTGCGCTCCGGGCCGCCGATTGAGTTGGCGATATTACCGGCCATGGCATGGGCGTATGAAAGCGACTCGCTAGCCTCGACCAGCAGGGTTTCGTCGTCCAGCGTGGGGTCGACGAGATAGACGGGGCGAAATTTTGGCGAGCTTGGTGGAGCCCCCAGGGCTTCGGGGCGGAGGTAGTAGTCGAGGGCGCGGCCGGTTGCTTCTTTGATCTTTTGTGGGCTGAGCGCTGGGTCGTGGGGGATTGGATCAGTGGGTGGTGGGTTTGGTGTGATTTTGAACATAGATAAAGCTCCAATTTGAAAAAACGGGAGCCATCACCCTCGCTACCAAACGGCGGGTGGCGGCCATGCGCGGGTTGGTAGACCGGTCAAATTGGGTAACCCGGCGCTCACAGAGGAGCCCCACGCATGCCCACCATACAAAGCCATATCTCAAAAAGGAGACAGCATCGACAGTGTCGCAACAACGACAATTTAAGGCGGGCTACCAAACCCGATCACTGTTTTTCAGTGACAAGGAAACGATATAGCCCGGCCTGTAGTCGTGTAAGCCGGCGGATTCTGGCGTACGCGTAGGTAACGGCGCAAGGTGTTGTAGGCCTGATGGCGTAACGGTTCATGTACTTTAAACGCGCTCACAAAATCATGTTTACGCACAGGAAATGCTGGGCAGTGCGCGCTTCCAGTTTTTTATCGTGTCAGCAGAATCGCCCCTCACCCTAACCCTCTCCCAGAGGGAGAGGGGACTGATCGAGTTGTTTGGGCAAAGTACGCCGACGTGAAATACCGAGTCGAGCTCAGATTCTGAAAAACAGATCAAAGCCCCTCACCCTAGCGCTCTCTCAGAGGGAGAGGGAACTGACCTGAGGGGCAAATCCACCACAAAACCAAAGCCGAACACCCGCGCTCCTCACCACTCAACAGGATGAGCGTTAGCTCGGCTGCAGCTCTTGATCTTGATCCACGAGCGACGTCGGAAGGCTGAGCGGAGGGATTGATCCGGGGGTGGGAGCGCAGCGACCGTTTGGCGCAGCCAAACACAGCGGGAGTAGGTGCAGCGAAGCAAACCGGAGACGCTGCGCCCGGATCGATCCCGCAGCGAAGGAACCCCGAGCCCCAGCGAGCGGGCCGCACGTAGGAGCAAGCGTTTTTGGTTACTTTTTAGGCGTTTGTAAAAAGTGACCCGCCGTAAGGGCGGAACCCTAAGTGGCCGTTACCGCAGCAACGGATATGTACCCAAAAAATATGTCGCAACTGAAATCGATCCCCCTCACCCCAGCCCTCTCCCCCATGGGGGCGAGGGGGAAAGGGAGCAGATCTTCATGCAGTTCAAAATCTCAGCCCAGCTCGGTCAGTGGCTGAGAAACTCGGCTATTTTCTGCGCAGCGCTGGCCAAATGCTGTTCATGGGTAAACCCGGAAACCTTTAATGGCTTGAGGTCATGATCGCCGGCAGCTAACCACGCCACCTCAATACTCGGTGACAAGGTGTAAGCCTCAACCGCCTCACGATTGCCCAACGCATCCCGCTCGCCCTGCACAATCAACGTCCGAGTCTGCAAACCAGCCAAATGCTCAACCCGAGGCTTCTCCGGTTTACCCACCGCATAAAACGGATAACCCAGACACACCAACGCATCAGCGCCCAATTCGTCAGCCAAAAGACTAGCCATCCGCCCGCCCATGGACTTACCGCCGATCCCCAGCGGCCCAGCGACATGACGTCGCATTTCGGCAAACACTTCGCGCCAGCATTCCAGCAGTTTCGGCGCCGGGTTCGGCGGACGCTTGCCACCGTCGATACGCCGCTGCGCCATATAAGGAAACTCAAACCGCAACACATTCACCCCAAGCCCGGCAAGGCGCCCAGCCATATTGTTCATCCAATCGCTATCCATCGGCGCCCCCGCCCCATGCGCGAGGATCAACGTCACAAACGCCTTACCCTCAGCGGCATCCCAAAGCCATCCATGATCACGCACACACTGCGCCCATTGATCCCCGTCAATACTGGCCTTGTGCTGTTTGTCCATGCTTGCCTCGCTTTTAGTCTGCCTATAACTCCAGACGAAGGATTCGCCGCGTGTCTTGCGCGCGCTCACTTCGGCTGAACCGTGGATGGGGAACCATGAACACTTCTATCAGTACCGCCTACAACTACAAGGTGGTCCGCCAATTCGCCATTATGACGGTGGTGTGGGGCATCGTCGGCATGGGCCTCGGGGTTTTTCTCGCGGCTCAATTGGTCTGGCCCGAACTCAACTTCAATTTACCCTGGACCAGTTTCGGCCGTCTGCGCCCGCTGCACACCAACGCGGTGATCTTCGCGTTCGGCGGCTGTGCGCTGTTCGCCAGTTCGTTTTACTCGGTGCAACGCACCTGCCAAACCCAGTTGTTTGCACCAAAAATCGCCGCGTTCTGCTTCTGGGGCTGGCAGTTGGTGATCCTGCTGGCGGCGATCAGCCTGCCACTGGGTTACACCAGCTCCAAGGAATATGCCGAACTGGAATGGCCGATCGACATCCTGATCACCATCGTCTGGGTCGCCTACGCCATCGTGTTCTTCGGCACGATCATGCAGCGCAAGACCAAGCACATCTACGTGGGCAACTGGTTCTTCGGCGCGTTCATAATCACCGTGGCGATTCTGCACATCGTCAACAACCTTGAATTGCCGGTGAGTTTCACCAAGTCCTACTCGGTGTACGCCGGTGCAACCGACGCGATGGTGCAATGGTGGTACGGCCACAACGCCGTAGGCTTTTTCCTCACCGCCGGTTTCCTCGGGATGATGTACTACTTCGTACCGAAACAGGCCGAGCGTCCGGTGTATTCGTATCGCCTGTCGATCGTGCACTTCTGGGCCTTGATCACCCTGTACATCTGGGCCGGCCCGCACCACTTGCACTACACCGCGCTGCCGGACTGGGCACAGTCGCTGGGCATGGTGATGTCGCTGATTCTGCTGGCACCGAGCTGGGGCGGCATGATCAACGGCATGATGACCCTCTCAGGCGCCTGGCATAAATTGCGCAGCGACCCGATCCTGCGTTTCCTTGTGGTCTCGCTGGCGTTCTACGGCATGTCGACCTTCGAAGGTCCGATGATGGCGATCAAGACCGTCAACGCCCTCTCCCACTACACCGACTGGACCATCGGCCACGTACATGCCGGCGCCCTCGGCTGGGTGGCGATGATCTCGATCGGCGCGCTGTACCACATGATCCCGAAAATCTTCGGCAAGGCGCAGATGCACAGCGTCGGTTTGATCAACGCGCACTTCTGGCTCGCGACCATCGGCACCGTGCTCTACATCGCGTCGATGTGGGTCAACGGCATCGCCCAAGGCTTGATGTGGCGCGCGGTAAACGAGGACGGCACGCTGACCTACTCCTTCGTCGAAACCCTGGTGGCCAGCCACCCTGGCTTCGTCGTGCGGCTGATTGGTGGCGCGATCTTCCTCAGCGGCATGTTCCTGATGGCTTACAACACCTGGCGCACCGTGCGGGCCTCGCAGCCTGCTGACGTCGTTGCTGCCGCGCAGATGGCCTGAGGAGTCCGCCATGAAACACGAAACGATTGAAAAGAACGTCGGCCTGTTGATGTTGCTCATGGTGTTCGCCGTGAGCATCGGCGGCCTGACCCAGATCGTCCCGCTGTTCTTCCAGGACGTCACCAACAAACCGGTGGAAGGCATGAAGCCCTACACCGCGCTGCAACTGGAAGGCCGCGACATCTACATCCGCGAAGGCTGCGTCGGTTGCCACTCGCAGATGATCCGCCCGTTCCGCGCCGAAACCGAGCGCTACGGGCACTACTCGGTTGCGGGCGAAAGCGTGTGGGATCACCCGTTCCTGTGGGGTTCGAAACGTACCGGTCCGGACCTCGCCCGGGTCGGCGCGCGTTACTCGGATGACTGGCACCGCGCGCACTTGTACAACCCGCGCAACGTCGTACCGGAATCGAAAATGCCGGCCTATCCGTGGCTGGTCACGCAAGCGGTCGACAGCAGCCACACCGAAACCAAGCTCAAGACCATGCGCACCCTCGGCGTGCCGTACACCGACGACGACATCAGCGGCGCGGTGGCCAGCCTCAAGGGGAAGACCGAAATGGACGCCCTCGTCTCCTACCTGCAAGTGCTCGGCACTGCGATCAAGAGCAAGAGGTGAGCCATGGTCATTGAAATGAGCACAGGGCTGATCCGTGGTTTAGGCACCGTTGTCGTGTTTATAGCTTTCGTCGGTTTGACTTTGTGGGTATTCAACCGCAAGCGCACCCCGGAGTTTGCCGAAGCACGTCTGCTGCCGTTCGCCGACGAGCCGCAACCCGACACAACCCCAGTAAATGAGACAAGGAGTACCCGGCCATGACCACCTTCTGGAGTACGTGGATCTGCGTACTGACCATCGGCAGCCTGATCGGCCTGACGTGGCTGCTGATCGGCACGCGCCGGGGCGAGACCAAGGGCAGCGTCGACCAGACCATGGGCCACAGCTTCGACGGCATCGAGGAGTACGACAACCCGCTGCCGCAGTGGTGGTTCATGCTGTTCGCCGGCACGCTGGTGTTTTCCGTGGGCTATCTGATCCTCTATCCGGGCCTGGGCAACTGGAAAGGCATCCTGCCGGGTTACGAGGATGGCTGGACCGGCGTGCACGAGTGGGAAAAGGAAATGAACAAGGCCGACGCCAAATTCGGGCCGATCTTCGCCAAGTTCGCCGCCATGCCTCTGGAAGAAGTGGCGAAGGATCCGCAGGCGCTGAAGATGGGTGGCCGCCTGTTCGCCTCCAACTGCTCGGTGTGCCACGGCTCAGACGCCAAAGGCGCGTTCGGTTTCCCTAACCTCGCCGACAGCGACTGGCGCTGGGGTGGCGACGCCGACACCATCAAGACCACCATCATGGGTGGCCGGATGGCGGCGATGCCGGCCTGGGGCGAAGTGTTGGGCGAAGCCGGGGTGAAAAACGTCGCGGCGTACGTCCGTCACGAACTGGCCGGTCTGCCATTGCCAGCCGATAACAAGGCTGACCTGCAAGCCGGACAGCAGGCGTTCAGCACTACTTGCGTGGCCTGTCATGGGGCAACCGGCCAAGGTACTGAAGCCATGGGGGCGCCAAATCTGACGCACCCGGCCGGGTTTATCTATGGCACCAGCCTGACCCAACTCGAGCAGACCATTCGCCATGGTCGCCAGGGTCACATGCCAGCGCAGAACGAACTGTTGGGCAACGATAAAGTGCAATTACTTGCCGCTTATGTGTACAGCCTGTCACATGGATTGAATACAGAAAAACTGATTACTGAAGACAACAAGAAGTAATCATTGCGTACACCTCTGCCGCACCATTCTCGGTGCGGCAGCATCCAGCCCCTTTGCGACGCATTGTCGCACCCCTTCACACCCTCTCCTTTCGGTTCCTCTGATTCGGGTCTACGCTTGCTCGATGCGGACTGGCTTGTGCCGGTTCCAGGTCAATGCTGACTGCTGTGTTCCGCGAACCGGCTGACTGATGTGGCCGCAAACGCCGGTAGATACCGGCTGTCGTGCCATTTACCGTCCGTCACCCGAACTGAGCGTTTGAACACACCCCGTTACAAGCGACCTGAACCCCTCGCTTTTTTCGTCCGCTGCGACATTTTGTCCGAGGCCAATTTTGTCCTTACGCGGCGCATGGAAAGGCCGCAGAATCAGCGTTGGAAAGCATTGACCCAGGTCATGGCGCGTTGCAATGACCCCCTGCTCTCTGCATACTTGCGGCCGATTTTAATCCTAATAAAACACCCAAACCGTGGAACCTTAGAATGAGCACAGCAATCAGTCCGACTGCTTATAACTATAAGGTAGTCCGCCAGTTCGCCATCATGACGGTGGTCTGGGGGATCCTTGGCATGGGGCTCGGTGTCTTCATCGCCTCGCAACTGGTTTGGCCGGAGTTGAACTTCGGTCTGCCGTGGACGAGCTTTGGACGCCTGCGCCCGTTGCACACAAACCTGGTGATTTTTGCCTTCGGTGGCTGTGCACTGTTTGCCACTTCCTACTATGTCGTGCAGCGAACCTGCCAGACGCGACTGATTTCCGACAGCCTCGCGGCCTTCACCTTCTGGGGCTGGCAAGCGGTGATCGTCGGCGCGATCATTACCTTGCCGCTGGGTTACACCACCACCAAGGAATACGCGGAACTGGAATGGCCACTGGCTATTCTGCTGGCGATTGTCTGGGTCACCTACGGTCTGGTGTTCTTCGGCACCATCACCAAGCGCAAAACCAAGCACATTTATGTGGGTAACTGGTTCTACGGCGCGTTCATCGTCGTCACGGCGATGCTGCACATCGTCAACCACGCCTCCCTGCCGGTGAGCTTCTTCAAGTCCTACTCCGCCTACTCCGGCGCGACCGATGCGATGATCCAGTGGTGGTACGGCCACAACGCGGTGGGCTTCTTCCTGACCACCGGTTTCCTCGGGATGATGTACTACTTCGTGCCGAAACAGGCCGAGCGTCCGATCTACTCCTATCGCCTGTCGATCGTGCACTTCTGGGCGCTGATCACCCTGTACATCTGGGCCGGTCCGCACCACCTGCACTACACCGCACTGCCGGATTGGGCACAATCGCTGGGCATGGCGATGTCGATCATCCTTCTGGCGCCAAGCTGGGGCGGCATGATCAACGGCATGATGACCCTGTCGGGCGCCTGGCATAAGCTGCGCACCGACCCGATCCTGCGCTTCCTCGTGGTCTCGTTGGCGTTCTACGGCATGTCGACCTTCGAAGGGCCGATGATGGCGATCAAGACCGTCAACTCGCTCTCGCACTACACCGACTGGACCATTGGCCACGTACACGCTGGCGCTCTCGGCTGGGTAGCGATGATCTCGATCGGCGCGATCTACCACATGATCCCGCGCCTGTTCGGCCGTGCGCAGATGCACAGTGTCGGCCTGATCAACGCGCACTTCTGGCTCGCGACCATCGGCACCGTGCTCTACATCGCGTCGATGTGGGTCAACGGCATCACGCAGGGCCTGATGTGGCGTGCAATCAACGACGACGGCACCCTCACCTACTCGTTCGTTGAAGCGCTGCAAGCCAGCCACCCGGGCTACATCGTTCGCGCCTTGGGCGGTGCTTTCTTCGCCAGCGGCATGTTCCTGATGGCTTACAACGTCTGGCGCACCGTGCGCGCCTCGAACCCGGCTGAAGCCGAAGCCGCTGCCCAGATCGCTGTCGTTGGAGCTCACTGATGAAGCATGAAGCTGTCGAGAAGAATATTGGCCTGCTGGCCTTCTTCATGGTCATCGCCGTCAGCGTTGGCGGCCTGACCCAAATCGTTCCGCTGTTTTTCCAGGACGTCACCAATAAGCCGGTCGAAGGCATGAAGCCGCGTTCGGCGCTGGAACTGGAAGGCCGCGACGTTTACATCGCCAACGGCTGTGTCGGCTGCCACTCGCAGATGATCCGTCCGTTCCGTGCCGAAACCGAACGCTATGGGCACTACTCGGTCGCCGGTGAAAGCGTCTGGGATCACCCGTTCCTGTGGGGTTCCAAACGTACCGGGCCAGATCTGGCCCGTGTTGGCGGTCGTTACTCCGATGACTGGCAGCGTGCGCACTTGTACAACCCGCGCAACGTCGTGCCTGAGTCGAAAATGCCGGCTTACCCGTTCCTCGTAGAAAACAAGCTCGACGGCAAAGACACTGCCAAGAAAATGGAAGTGTTGCGCACGCTCGGCGTTCCTTACACCGACGAAGACATCGCCGGGGCCAAGGATGCCGTGAAGGGCAAAACCGAAATGGACGCGCTGGTGGCCTATCTGCAAGGCCTGGGCACCATCATCAAAAGCAAACGGTGATCTAGATGGATATCGGGATGATTCGTGGCCTGGGCACCGTTGTCGTGATGGTGGCCTTCATCGGTCTGGCGTTGTGGGTGTTCAGCCCCAAGCGCAAGTCGGAGTTTGAAGACGCGACCTTGTTGCCTTTTGCGGATGATCCCGAAGCCATCAAGCACGTCGAGCAAGCTTCTAGGAGTAACAAAGAATGACTACATTCTGGAGTCTGTACGTCACAGTCCTCAGTCTCGGTACGATCTTTTCCCTGACCTGGCTGCTGCTGTCGACCCGCAAGGGCCAGCGCAGCGAACAGACGGACGAGACGGTCGGGCACTCCTTCGACGGGATCGAGGAGTACGACAACCCACTGCCGAAATGGTGGTTCATGCTGTTTGTCGGCACCATCATTTTTGCCTTGGGTTACCTGGTGCTGTACCCGGGCCTGGGCAACTGGAAAGGCCTGCTGCCGGGCTACAACTACCTCGATAACGACAAGCAGACCGCGTTCGCCAATGGCCAGACCGGCTGGACCGGCGTGCACGAGTGGGAAAAGGAAATGGCCCGCTCGGACGCCAAGTTCGGTCCGATCTTCGCCAAGTTCGCTGCCATGCCAATCGAAGAAGTGGCCAAGGATCCGCAAGCACTGAAGATGGGTGGCCGTTTGTTCGCCTCCAACTGCTCGGTGTGCCACGGTTCCGACGCCAAGGGTGCCTACGGTTTCCCTAACCTGACCGACGCCGACTGGCGCTGGGGCGGCGAGCCGGAAACCATCAAGACCACCATCATGGGCGGTCGTCACGCGGTGATGCCGGCCTGGGCTGAAGTGATTGGTGAGCAAGGCGTTGCCGACGTGGCAGCGTTTGTCGTGACCAACCTGGATGGCCGCAAACTGCCGGAAGGCACCAAGGCTGACCCGGCTAACGGCGGTAAACTGTTTGCCGCCAATTGCGTGGCCTGCCACGGTCCGGCCGGCAAAGGCACCCCCGCCATGGGCGCGCCTGACCTGACCCACCCGGGTGCGTTCATCTACGGTTCGAGCTTCGCGCAACTGCAGCAGACCATCCGTTACGGCCGTCAGGGCCAGATGCCTGCGCAGGAACAACTGCAAGGCAACGACAAGGTGCACCTGCTGGCGGCATATGTTTACAGCCTGTCCCACGGTGAAAAAGCACCGGAAGCGAACGCCGAGTAAGGCCAGCGCTTGAAGTACAAAAGGCCCCGCCAATGTTGATTGGCGGGGCCTTTTTTCATGCTGGCATTCATGCCTTGAAACGTTTGCTCAATAGACCTGAGGAAAGCTGCCCTGTAGGTTTTTCTCACCCCGATGAGCAGCATCGGGTCAACCTTCAAGGATGAAGCCTACATGTCAAAAAATGACCAAAACACATTGCCAAAACGTTTGCAGCCCCGCCCTGTTCATCACGCAACGCCGCTAAAAACGCCTGCTGCGCCGGCACGCTCAACATCGCCAGACACCATGGACCCTCCAGGTAACGGTGGCGGTCTGGACGGTCTCGGCGGCGGCCGATTGCTCTGAAAAAGCAGCAGAACACAGCGAAAATTCGCCCGATATCCTGCGCCCCTGCCCGTTGGCAGGGGCGCTCTGGCTGGTGCCGTTATGACAGTGATAAACCGATCGTCCGCAACCCACCTTTCCGATTGCCGGAAAAACCTCAACGTAGTAACGTTTCTACACCAGAATCACCGGAGGCCGAACATGATGGCCATCACGACCATTTCCAGCCGCGAATTCAACCAGGACACCAGTGCTGCCAAAAAAGCCGCGCATCAGGGCCCGGTCATCATTACCGATCGTGGCAAGCCTGCCCATGTACTGCTGTGCATCGAGGAATACCAGAAACTGACCGGTACCCAGACCAGCATCGTCGATCTGCTGGTCATGCCGAATGCGCCTGACATCGAATTCGAACCCGAGCGCGCCGTCATCACTCCTCGCAGCGTGGACCTGTCCTGATGTTTCTACTGGATACCAATGTAGTTTCCGAACTGCGAAAACCCCAGGCCGACAAGCAGGTGGTGACATGGGCAAACAGCGTCGCCCCGGCCAGCCTGTATTTATCGGCCATCACTGTGCTGGAGCTGGAAACCGGCATTCTGCGTATCGAACGCCGCGACCCGCCACAAGGAGGGATGCTGCGCAACTGGCTCGAGCGTCATGTCAAACCCGCATTCTCGGGAAGAATCCTCTCGGTCGATAGCGCCGTCGCTAGCCGATGCGCACAGCTGCACGTGCCTGATCGCAGCAATGAATGCGACGCTTTGATCGCCGCCACCGCGCTTGTTCATGGGCTGACGCTGGTCACCCGTAATGTTGCCGATTTCCAACTCAGCGGCGTTCATCTGATCAATCCATGGAACGCTGCCAATCACTGATCGTCCAAAGCCCCGCCTAATCACTGGCGGGGCTTTTTTTATGGGCGCTTGGCGAAGATTGAATGCACCGGCGTCGTATCGATCAGCGTTCGATTGCGCCACTGATTGTTCTTCACCAGATAGACCTGCAACTGCTTGCGGTCCTCGGTGAAACTGGCAATCAGATAGGTTTGCTGAGACGTACTGCCGCTCAGGTAGATGGGTACGCTACCCTCCCAATAAGCATCACCTCCATCCTTATGCAAATGGCCGGCAAAGATCGCCGTCACTTGATATTTATTGACCATATCGGTGAAGCGTTTCTGTTGCGCCTGGGTCCCCTGGTGGCGCAACGGTTTATGCATATTGATGATGATGGCGTACCCCGAGGCTCGCGCCAGTCTGAGGTCCGTCTCGAGCCAGTCGAGCGCATCGTTGATTTCAAATGTCGTTGGGTTCAATGGATGAGCAATGCGGGTGGTATACGTCGGTTCGTTATTGAGTTGAACCATATGAACTTCGCCGATGTTTTTTGAATAGGCGAGACTGCCAGAGTACTTTTTACTGAGAAACCCACTGGTGATTTTCAGATCAAAGCTGTCGACTTTACCCTCATGGTGCTCTTTGAACTCGACGATACTTCCCGCTGCACAGCTATTACTAAAACAATCATCAACATTGTTTTCATAATCGTGATTACCCAAGCCGTATAAATACTCACCTTTGAAGTGCTTGGTCAGTAAATCCTTCATGAACGAACGCTGCCAGCCATGACCAAAAGCGGTTATATCGCCATTGATCATCAAAGGCACCTGGGCTTGAGAGCCGTGCTGATTTCTGAACTCGGCAATACTCCCAAGCTGAGTATCAACCAGCCATTTCGAACGAACATCGAATTCGGCGTCGGATTCCGGCTCCCGGTCATCAGTCTTGTCGGTCCAGGGATATTGAGTATCCGAGGCAAAAACCATGTGTTTCGGTGTTCCGCTTATAGCCTGCGCCGATACAACCGTCGCCCACAAACAAACACCCAGCACAACGCTTGCAAACTTGTTAAAAGCCATACATTAAATTCCGTTTAAATTAATCAATCAGACGCAAACTTTTCGCGCAAACAGAACTTATTCGAAAAAACAGAAAACTTCAAAGCACTCATAAAGAACAATCAATTGGATTTATTTCAGAGGCACTAACCGCACAACTTGAATAACCTGCAGAGCACTGAAAACAAACATGACAAGTTCCATTCAACCTGACGTGGCCCACGCAAAACCACATTCAAAGTTTTCTTTCAGGACAGACACGCGTCGAGTTGTGCAAAGGAAACCCTGAACGTGACGCCATTCGTGCGTGCGTCCAATCTGACCAGGCTTTTTTATGAAACTCGCAATGACCGCAGCGGCGGACTGTTCTCCCGTGGAAACAATGAATTAGCCCTCAAGCCAAAACCGTCCATACTCAACAAGTCAATTGACCTGCATCATGCTTTGCTGCATTCGCTACACCATTCAGGTTTTTTACCCAACGCGACCAAAGGTCGCACCCTTGAGCCAGAGCGACCGGCGTATCATTGCGCCACTGCAACACCCCTTTCTGACCTGGGTTGGCACGTATCGACCGAGGCATTTTTCCACTGCCGTGGGATGCAATGATGAGCAACCAGATTCCGGTACACGACGTCACACCACCGAGCAAAAACGCGAACAACAGCGTTGACCTTTACGCCTCTCGAGAAAAAATCTACACCCGTGCTTTCACTGGCCTGTTCCGCAATCTGCGGATGATGGGCGGTGCGGCATTGTTTCTGCTGTATTTCGGTACGGTGTGGCTGAACTGGGGCGGTCATCAGGCCGTGTGGTGGAACCTGCCGGAGCGCAAGTTCTTCATCTTCGGCGCCACTTTCTGGCCACAGGATTTCATTCTGCTCTCGGGCCTGTTGATCATTGCCGCGTTCGGCCTGTTCTTCATTACCGTGTACGCCGGCCGGGTCTGGTGCGGCTACACCTGTCCGCAAAGTGTGTGGACGTGGATTTTCATGTGGTGCGAGAAGGTCACCGAAGGCGACCGTAATCAGCGCATCAAGCTCGACAAGGCGCCGATGAGCGCCAACAAATTCGCGCGCAAACTCGCCAAACACGCGCTGTGGCTGTTGATCGGTTTTGTCACCGGCATGACCTTCGTTGGCTACTTCTCGCCGATCCGTGAACTGGTCTTCGAATTCTTCACCGGCCAGGCCGATGGCTGGTCGTATTTCTGGGTCGGCTTCTTCACCCTCGCCACTTACGGCAACGCCGGTTGGCTGCGTGAGCAGGTGTGCATTTACATGTGCCCGTACGCACGCTTCCAGAGCGTGATGTTCGACAAGGACACGCTGATCGTCTCCTACGACCCGCGTCGCGGCGAAAGCCGTGGCCCGCGCAAGAAAGGCGTCGATTACAAGGCCCAGGGCCTGGGCGATTGCATCGATTGCACCATGTGCGTTCAGGTGTGCCCGACCGGCATCGACATCCGCGACGGTCTGCAGATCGAGTGCATTGGCTGCGCGGCCTGCATCGACGCCTGCGACAGCATCATGGACAAGATGGATTACCCGCGCGGGCTGATCAGCTACACCACCGAACACAACCTGTCCGGGCAGAAAACCCATAAACTGCGGCCACGCCTGATCGGCTATGCCGTAGTGTTGCTGGCGATGATCAGCCTGTTGGTCACTGCATTCGTGATGCGCTCGCTGGTTGGCTTCGACGTCAGCAAGGACCGCGTGCTATACCGCGAAAACGCCGAAGGCCGGATCGAAAACGTCTACAGCCTGAAGATCATGAACAAGGATCAGCGCGACCACACTTACGTGCTGGAAGCCGCCGGCCTGCCCGACCTGCGCCTGCAAGGCAAACGCGAGATCAAAGTCGCGGCCGGCGACATCGTCAGCATGCCGGTCGAGTTGTCGAGCGCACCGGAGCAACTGCCATCGAGCACCAATGAGGTGAAATTCCTCCTCAAGGATGCCGATGACGACAGCGTCCACGTTGAAGCCAAGAGCCGATTCATCGGCCCACAAATCCGTTGAGAGAACTGAACATGCCCGCAGCAAACGCCGCAAGTCCCTGGTACAAGCACCTTTGGCCATGGATCATCATCGGAATTCTGGCCTGTTCGGTGACCCTGACTCTGTCCATGGTGACCATTGCGGTGAACAACCCGGACAACCTCGTCAACGACAACTACTACGAGGCCGGCAAAGGCATCAACCGTTCGCTGGACCGTGAGCTGTTGGCACAGACTCTGAAGATGCGCGCCGCTGTGCATCTGGATGACGTGACCGGTGAAGTTGATCTGCGTTTAAGCGGTGACAGTCAGCCAAAGACTCTGGAGCTGAACCTGATTTCACCGACGCAGCCGGAGAAGGATCGCAAGATTGTCCTGACCCGCAGCGAGACCGAAACCGGGCGTTACATCGGCCAATTGGGTGACAAAGTTGAAGGTCGCCGGTTTGTCGAGTTGCTGGGCACTCAGGATGATCACATCTGGCGGATGTTCGAGGAAGAATTGGTTAACCATGACAAGGATCTGCTGCTGGGTGATGAACCGCTGCAAGGTGCCGAAGACTTGAAGAAGTAAACAACTTCAAAAGCCCCCTCACCCTAGCCCTCTCCCCCTGGAGAGGGAACTGATCTCGAGCGTTTGCACGTTTTGTGTATGACAGTGAAAATCCAGGCGACTGAGCCTGTTTTCAGGCTCACACCGATCGGCTCCTTCTCCCTCCGGGAGAGGGGACTGATCTAGAGCGTTTGCACGTTTTGTGTATGACAGTAAAGATCCAGCCGACTGAACCAGTTTTTCCGGCTCACACCGATCGGCTCCCTCTCCCTCCGGGAGAGGGCTGGGGTGAGGGCAAGCGGACAACCCCAATGCAAGGGCTTACCCCCTCAACGATGCCATGACCACCCCACTCCCCTGCTATCACTGCGCCCTGCCGGTCCCGTCCGGCAGCCGCTTCACTGCCGTCGTACTCGGGCAATCCCGCGAATTCTGCTGCCCGGGCTGTCAGGCGGTGGCCGAAGCCATCGTCGCCGGCGGTCTGGAAAGCTATTACCAACACCGCAGCGAAGCCTCGGCCAACCCCGAAGCATTGCCGGTGCAATTGGTCGATGAACTGGCCCTGTACGACCGCGCCGATGTGCAGCAACCCTTCGTCCGCCACGAAGGCGATCTGGCCGAAACCACCCTGTTGATGGAAGGCATCAGTTGTGCCGCCTGCGGCTGGCTGATCGAAAAACACCTGCGCACGCTGCCCGCCGTGGCCGAGGCGCGGCTGAACCTGTCCAACCATCGCCTGCATGTGCGCTGGGCCGACGCGCAATTGCCGCTGAGCCAAGTGCTCGCCGAACTGCGCCACATCGGCTACGCCGCCCACCCGTATCAGGCCGATCGCGCCAGCGAACAACTGGCCAGCGAAAACCGTCTGGCCCTGCGCCAACTCGGTGTCGCCGGTCTGCTGTGGTTCCAGGCGATGATGGCGACCATGGCCACCTGGCCGGAATTCAACATCGACCTCAGCCCCGAACTGCACACGATCCTGCGCTGGGTCGCGCTGTTCCTGACCACACCGATCGTGTTCTACAGCTGCGCGCCGTTCTTCAAAGGCGCGATGCGCGATCTGCGCACACGCCACCTGACCATGGATGTCTCGGTGTCGCTGGCGATCGGCAGTGCTTACATTGCCGGGATCTGGACCTCGATCACCGGGGTCGGCGAGTTGTATTTCGACGCGGTGGGGATGTTTGCGTTGTTCCTGCTTGCCGGCCGCTATCTCGAACGCCGTGCCCGCGAACGCACCGCTGCCGCCACCGCGCAATTGGTCAATCTATTGCCTGCCTCTTGCCTGCGCCTTGATGCAGCCGGCCAGAGCGAACGCATCCTGCTCAGCGAACTGCGCCTCGGCGAGCGGATTCTGGTGCAGGCCGGCTCGATTCTGCCGGCGGACGGCAAGATCATCGACGGCCAATCGAGCATCGACGAATCACTGCTCACCGGCGAATACCTGCCGCAACCGCGTACCCTCGGCGACACGGTCACTGCCGGCACGCTCAATGTCGAAGGCGCGTTGACCGTGGAAGTTCAGGCGCTGGGCCAAGACACGCGCCTGTCGGCCATCGTCCGTCTGCTCGACCGCGCCCAAGCGGAAAAACCGCGACTGGCGGAAATCGCCGACCGCGCCGCGCAATGGTTTTTGCTGTTATCACTGATTGCCGCCGCGGCCATCGGCCTGCTCTGGTGGGAGCTGGATTCATCGCGCGCATTCTGGATCGTCCTCGCCATGCTCGTTGCGACCTGCCCGTGCGCGCTGTCGCTGGCAACACCGACCGCGCTCACCGCAGCCACCGGGACATTGCACAAACTCGGTTTGCTGCTGACCCGTGGTCACGTGCTGGAAGGCTTGAATCAAATCGACACGGTGATCTTCGACAAGACCGGCACCCTCACCGAAGGCCGACTGGTGCTGCGCTCGATTCGCCCGCTCGGCGCGCGCGACAGCGATGAATGCCTGAGCCTTGCCGCCGCACTGGAAAACCGTTCGGAACATCCGATTGCCCGCGCCTTCGGCCGTGCGCCGCTGGCCGCTGAAGAAGTCCACAGCACGCCGGGGCTTGGCCTCGAAGGCTTGGTGGGCGGACAGCGTTTGCGCATCGGCCAGGCAGAATTTGTCTGCGCCCTCAGCGGTGCGAACGTGCCCGGCATGCCGAACGAGGCCGGCCAATGGCTGCTGCTCGGCGACGCTCAGGGGCCGCTGGCGTGGTTCGTCCTCGACGATCGCTTGCGTGACGACGCCCCCGCCCTGCTCGCCGCGTGCAAGGCGCGCGGCTGGCGCACATTGCTGTTGTCGGGCGACAGCTCGCCGATGGTCGCCAGTGTGGCGGCAGAACTCGGCATCGACGAGGCTCGCGGTGGTCTGCGCCCGGACGACAAGCTGCAAGTCCTGCAACAGTTGCACAAGGAAGGTCGCAAAGTGCTGATGCTCGGCGATGGCGTCAATGACGTGCCGGTACTCGCCGCGGCCGACATCAGTGTCGCCATGGGTTCGGCCACCGATCTGGCGAAAACCAGTGCTGATGCGGTGCTGCTGTCCAACCGACTCGACGCGCTGGTCCAGGCTTTCACGCTGGCGCGCCGCACCCGTCGGGTCATCATCGAGAACCTGCTGTGGGCGGCGCTGTACAATGGCCTCATGTTGCCGTTCGCCGCCCTCGGCTGGATCACGCCGGTGTGGGCCGCCGTCGGCATGTCGATCAGTTCGTTGACCGTGGTGCTCAATGCCTTGCGTCTGACTCGCCTGCCGAGTCCGCCGCCCGCCAGCACCCGATCGCAAATCCGCCCGCTGCCGGCCTGAGCCGCGCGGGCACCTGGAGTACAGATGCCAGCTCTCTACGTGATGATCCCGGCCGCCCTGCTGATCGTGGCCATCGCCGTTTACATCTTTTTCTGGGCGGTGGACAGCGGTCAGTACGACGACCTCGACGGCCCGGCGCACAGCATCCTGTTCGATGATCAGGACCCGAACCACACCGCCGCCGTGGACGAAGCCAACCCCGACAAACCGGACGACAAGGCCCCACCTCATGCTTGAACTGGCGCCCTTGCTGGTATCGGCATTGATCCTCGGCCTGCTCGGTGGCGGTCATTGCCTGGGCATGTGCGGCGGTTTGATGGGCGCGCTGACCCTGGCGATTCCCAAGGAACAGCGCAGCCGGCGTTTCCGCTTGTTGCTGGCGTATAACCTTGGGCGGATTCTCAGTTATGCCACGGCTGGTTTGTTGATCGGTCTGGCCGGATGGGCTGTCGCCAACAGTCCGGCCGCGCTGTTCATGCGCGTGCTGGCTGGATTGCTACTGATCGCCATGGGTTTGTATCTGGCCGGATGGTGGAGCGGGCTGACGCGCATTGAAAGTCTTGGACGCGGTTTGTGGCGCTACATTCAGCCGGTGGCCAACCGCTTGCTGCCGGTGTCGAGTCTGCCTAGGGCTCTATTGCTTGGCGCGTTGTGGGGCTGGCTGCCCTGCGGACTGGTTTACAGCACGTTGCTGTGGTCGGCGAGTCAGGGCAATGCGCTGGACAGTGCGTTGTTGATGCTCGCGTTTGGCCTCGGCACCTGGCCGGTATTGCTGGCGACGGGGCTTGCGGCGGAACGCGTGACTGCCATTTTGCGCAAACGCAGCGTGCGCATGGCGGGCGGATTGCTGGTGATCCTGTTCGGGATCTGGACATTACCCGGCCCACATCAGCATTGGCTCATGGGCCATTAGATCGGCGGCGCGGCCTTCGCGAGCAGGCTCGCTCCCACAGGGGATTTGTGTTGCACCACCGATCCAATGTGGGAGCGAGCCTGCTCGCGAAGAGGCCCGCACTAACACCACACCTCTCCCCGTTGATGCAAATCAACAGCGCCACCACCGCCCCCCGATAGACTCGCTCACACTGCCAGCCTATCCGGGGGAATGCCCGCATGCTCGACGCCATTCGTTGGGACTCTGATCTGATCCGCCGCTACGACCTGGCGGGGCCGCGCTACACCTCGTATCCGACGGCCGTGCAATTTCACAGTCAGGTCGGCACCTTCGACCTGTTTCATGCCTTGCGCGACAGCCGCAAGGCCCTGCGCCCGTTGTCTCTCTACGTGCATGTGCCGTTCTGCGCGAACATTTGCTACTACTGCGCCTGCAACAAGGTCATCACCAAGGATCGTGGTCGCGCCCTGCCCTACCTGCAGCGGCTGGAGCAAGAAATCCAGTTGATCGCCTGCCACCTCGACCCGGCCCAGAAAGTCGAGCAACTGCACTTTGGCGGCGGCACGCCGACCTTTCTCAGCCACGACGAGCTGCGCCAGTTGATGGCGCACCTGCGCAAGCATTTCAATTTGCTGGAGGACGAGTCCGGCGATTACGGCATCGAGATCGACCCGCGTGAAGCCGACTGGTCGACCATGGGCCTGCTGCGCGAATTGGGTTTCAACCGGGTCAGCATCGGCCTGCAAGACCTCGATCCGGCGGTGCAGCGCGCGGTCAATCGCCTGCAAAGTCTGGAGGAAACCCGCGCGGTGATCGATGCGGCGCGCACCCTGCAGTTCCGCTCGATCAATATCGACTTGATCTACGGGTTGCCCAAGCAGACCCCGGAAAATTTCGCCCGCACCGTTGAAGAAGTCATCAGCCTGCAACCGGACCGGCTCTCGGTGTTCAACTATGCGCACCTGCCCGAGCGTTTCATGCCGCAGCGACGGATCAATGACAATGAGTTGCCGGCGCCCGCGCAGAAGCTGGAAATGCTTGAGCGCACCATTGAGCAGCTCACCGCCGCCGGCTATCGCTACATCGGCATGGATCACTTCGCCCTGCCCGATGACGAGCTGGCGATTGCTCAGGAAGAAGAAACCCTGCAACGTAACTTCCAGGGTTACACCACTCACGGCCATTGCGACCTGATCGGGTTGGGCGTTTCGGCCATCAGCCAGATCGGCGACTTGTATTGCCAGAACAGCAGCGACCTCAACGAGTACCAGAACACCCTCGCCGCCGCACAACTGGCGACCAGCCGGGGCTTGGTGTGCAACGCCGATGATCGCTTGCGCCGAGCGGTGATCCAGCAGCTGATCTGCAATTTCAGCCTGGAGTTCGCCGCGATCGAGCAGCAGTTCAACATCGATTTTCAGGGCTATTTCGGCGCGCTGTGGCCGCAGTTGCAAGGCATGGCCAGTGATGGCCTGATCGCGCTGGATCGCGAGCGGATCGCCGTGTTGCCGGCGGGTCGTCTGCTGGTGCGCTCGGTGTGCATGGTGTTCGATGCCTACCTGGAACAGCAGAACCGCCAGCGTTTTTCGCGGGTGATTTAGTTTTTCGTCAACAACGAACCGACGCTCAGGTTCTGATCCGCGGTCAACCCGGACTGCCCGACCACTTTGGACAAAGCCAGATTGGCCGTGATCAGACCGGTATTCAACGCGGCGATTGCGCCTCGCAGCGCGGCAGCCTTGATGATCTTTTCTTCGTTGGAAAGGCGCTTGTCGGCCATGACCGCTTCGATGAGTGCCTTTTTCTCGGCAATCTGTTTTTGCAGTTTGCGGATCATCTTCAGCAATTGCTGGATGTTCTCGGGCAGGCCACTGGTCTCGATGTCGCTGTTTTCGCCACCGGCACTGGCGGATTTTGCAATCGATGCACCGGAGAGCGACACTTTGACGCCCTCGACCAAGGTCGGGGTTGCCTCATCGGACGAACCTGGGTTGTGTGCATTGCCGGACGCTACTTTAAACGCTTCCGGCGTTGCCGCAACGTCGCTGCTAGCGGGGCCCAGCGTACCAATGGCGGCCATCGAATCGTTCCTTGTATGCACTTTGATACCTGTTTATCGGCTGCTGGCCCTGTGGCTTTATGGCTGTAGGGCAAAGTCGCCCCAGACTGGCCTGAATGTCCTCCCGTGAGTTACCCTTACGGCTTATGTGTGTTTTCCCACAAGGATCTAAGAAATGTCCGAGCCAGTTAAACTGCGCGCTCACAACCAGGCCCATTGCAAGGATTGCAGCCTGGCCCCTCTCTGCCTGCCACTTTCTTTGAATCTGGAAGACATGGATGCGCTGGACGAAATCGTTAAACGCGGCCGCCCGCTGAAAAAGGGCGAGTTCCTGTTCCGCCAGGGCGACACGTTCGATTCCGTTTATGCAGTACGCTCCGGCGCCCTGAAGACCTTCAGCCTCAGCGACAGCGGCGAAGAGCAACTGACGGGCTTCCACCTGCCAAGCGAACTGGTCGGCCTGTCAGGCATGGACACCGAGAAACACCCGGTCTCCGCCCAAGCATTGGAAACCACATCGGTCTGCGAAATCCCTTTTGAACGTCTCGATGAGCTGGCCCTGCAACTGCCGCAGCTGCGCCGGCAGTTGATGCGCGTCATGAGCCGGGAAATCCGTGACGACCAGCAAATGATGTTGCTGCTGTCGAAAAAAACCGCCGACGAGCGCATCGCTACCTTCCTGGTCAACCTCTCGGCCCGCTTCCGCGCTCGCGGCTTCTCCGCCAACCAGTTCCGCCTGAGCATGTCGCGCAATGAAATCGGTAACTACCTCGGTCTGGCGGTGGAAACCGTGTCCCGGGTCTTCACCCGTTTCCAGCAGAACGAACTGATTGCCGCCGAGGGCAAAGAGATTCACATCCTCGACCCGATCCAGCTCTGCGCGCTGGCCGGTGGCTCGATCGAAGGCTGATCTCGATCCGCGGTTGAGCGAAGCGTTTCAGCCGCGGGTATACTGCGCCGTTTGCAGTCCTGCCAGGACACCTCGACGATGGTCTTCGACTCCTTCGACATCAAATCGCTTATCCGCCCTGTGATCGACTTCCCGAAACCGGGCGTGATCTTTCGCGACATCACCCCGCTGTTTCAGTCGCCAACGGCTCTGCGCCTGGTGATGGACAGTTTCGCCCACCGCTACGTGGAAGCTGATTTCACCCACATTGGCGCGATGGATGCCCGTGGCTTCCTGATCGGCTCGGTGTTGGCCTATCAGTTGAACAAGCCGCTGGTGCTGTTCCGCAAGCAAGGCAAACTGCCGGCGGACGTGCTGGCCGAAGGTTACGCAACCGAGTACGGCGAAGCGTTCCTGGAAGTGCACGCCGACAGCCTGTGCGAAGGCGATTCGGTGGTGATGTTCGATGACTTGATCGCCACGGGCGGCACGCTGATTGCGGCGGCCAACCTGATTCGCCGTATGGGCGCGCGGGTGCATGAGGCGGCGGCAATTATTGATTTGCCGGAGCTGCAAGGTTCGCAGCGTCTTGAGGACATGGGCATCCCGACCTTCTGCCTGACGCAGTTTGCGTTGACCGATAAATAATCAAGATCAAAAGATCGCAGCCTTCGGCAGCTCCTACATTGGAATGTGCGTTTCCCTGTAGGAGCTGCCGAAGGCTGCGATCTTTTGCCTTTAAAGCCCCATCTGCTTGCTGATGATCTCGTTCATCACCTCCCGCGTCCCGCCGCCAATCGACAGAATGCGGTTATCCCGATACAGCCGTTCCACCAGACTTTCGCGCATATAACCCAGCCCACCAAGAATCTGCACTGCCTCGGTGGTGATCCGGTCCGAGGTGTCCGTGGCAAAATTCTTCGCCATGGAGATTTCCTTGATCACACTCTGCCCCGCCGCCATCTTCGCCGCTTGCCGGTAAGTAAATTCGCGTGAGACTTCCAGCGCAGTCGCCATCTCGGCGAGGCGATGCTTGATCACCTGAAACTTGCCGATCGGCTTGCCAAACGCCTCGCGCTCGCGCGCCCACTTCAGGCTTTGCTCCAGTGCAAGCTGTGAGGTCATGTTGGCCATCAGCGCCAACGCCAGCCGTTCGCTCTGGAAGTTGCCCATGATGCAGGCGAAGCCCATGTTCTCGGCGCCGATCAGGTTTCCTGCAGGCACGCGGCAATCGTCGAAGAACAACTCAGCCGTGTCCGACGCCCACCAGCCCATTTTTTTCAACTGACGGCCAACGGTGAAGCCCGGTGTACCCTTCTCGATCAGCAGCAGACTGATGCCGCCAAACCCCGGCGCACCGGTGCGCACCGCGACGGTGTAGAAATCGGCGCGCACGCCACTGGTGATAAAGGTTTTGCTGCCGCTGACGCGATAGACATCGCCGTCACGCACGGCGCGGGTTTGCAGGTTGGCGACGTCGGAGCCGCCGCCCGGTTCGGTAACCGCCAGCGCGCTGATCTTTTCACCGCTGAGCACCTGTGGCACGACCCGGTCACGTACCTCCGGGCGCGCCCATTTGACGATCGGTGGCAGGCCGATATCCAGCGATCCCAGCCCCGCTACCAGGCCGCCAGAGCCGCAGCGCATCAACTCCTCACTGGCGGCGACCTTGGCGAACAGATCGCCTTCATGGCTGCCTCCAAGCGTTTCCGGATAACCGATGCCGAGGATGCCTGCCGCGCCAGCCTTCCGGTACAGCTCGCGGGGGAAACTTTCGGCTTCTTCCCACTGATCGATGTCCGGCAGGATCTCGCGTTCGACGAAACGTCTGACGCTGTCGCGGACCAATTGGTGGCTGGGGTCGAAGTATTCCTGAAAGGCAGGCATGGGCGAGCTCCACGGAAGGGTTCGCCGAACTTAACCGAGCGCTTGCTTGGTTTACAAGATGCAGAAGATCAAAAGATCGCAGCCTTCGGCAGCTCCTACATTGGAAATACGCGTTTCCATGTAGGAGCTGCCGAAGGCTGCGATCTTTTGATTTTTATCAGAGAGAGATGGGTTTACGCCCGGCAAACGAATGCGCCAGCGTGCCGCCATCGACCAGCTCCAGTTCACCACCCAACGGCACGCCGTGGGCAATGCGAGAGGCGATCAGGCCTTTGTTGCTCAACAGCTGAGCAATGTAATGCGCCGTCGCTTCACCTTCCACGGTCGGGTTGGTCGCGAGAATGACTTCGGTAAACGTGCCCGCCTCTTCGATCCGCGTCATCAACTGCGGAATGCCGATCGCCTCAGGCCCCAGGCCATCGAGCGGCGACAAATGCCCCTTGAGCACAAAGTAGCGGCCACGGAAACCGGTCTGCTCGACCGCATACACATCCATCGGCCCTTCCACCACGCACAGCAACGTGTCGTCACGGCGGGTATCGGCGCATTGCGGGCACAGATCGTCTTCGGTCAGCGTGCGGCACTGACGGCAGTGACCGACCCCTTCCATGGCCTGGCTGAGGGCCTGGGCCAGGCGCAAGCCGCCGCTGCGGTCACGCTCGAGCATCTGCAACGCCATGCGCTGGGCGGTCTTCTGACCCACGCCTGGCAAAGTGCGCAAGGCGTCGATCAGTTGGCGAATCAAAGGGCTGAAGCTCATGGGTAAAAAGTCCGACAAAACAACGAGACGCGGTTTATACCCGCGCCTCTGGCCAGCGTCAAATACTCAGTCCTGGGCGACCTTCACTACCAGTTTTCCGAAGTTGCGCCCCTCGAGCAGACCGATAAACGCCTCGGGCGCCTGCTCCAGGCCTTCGACCACGTCCTCGCGGAATTTCACCTTGCCATCGCGTACCCACGGCACCATGTGGCTGATGAACTCCGGCTGACGATCACCGTAGTCGTCGAACACGATGAAGCCCTGAATGCGCACGCGCTTGGTCAGCAGCGTGCGTTGCAGCATCGGCAGGCGATCCGGGCCTTTTGGCGTTTCGGAGGCGTTGTAACCGGCGATCAGACCGCACAGCGGAATGCGCGCCTTGGGGTTGAGCAACGGCACCACGGCATCGAACACATGACCACCGACGTTCTCGTAATAGATGTCGATGCCATCGGGGCAGGCCTTGGCCAATTGCTCGGCAAAATCGGGCGCCTTGTGATCGATGCAGGCATCAAAACCCAACTCTTCGACCACGTACTTGCACTTATCGGCACCGCCGGCCACGCCGACTGCGCGCAGCCCTTTGATCTTGGCCACTTGCCCGACCACCGAACCGACCGCGCCGGACGCAGCAGCCACGACCAATGTTTCGCCCTCTTTTGGCTGGCCGATGTCCATCAGCCCCATGTACGCGGTCATGCCGGGCATGCCCAACACACCCAGCGCCATCGACGGGCTCGGCAACCCGGCCGGGATCGGCACGATGTCACGGCCATCGCTGATGCTGTGGCTCTGCCAACCGGTCGCGCCGACCACCAGATCGCCTTTATGGAATTTCGGATGACGTGAATCCTCGACACGGCTGACCGCGCCGCCGGTCATCACTTCACCGATTTGTACCGGCGCGGCGTAGGACGGTGCGTCGCTCATTCGCCCGCGCATGTAGGGATCGAGGGACAGGTACAGGGTTTTCAACAATACCTGGCCGTCCTGCAGATCCGGCAAGGCTTCGCGTTCGAGGCGGAAGTTTTCCGGGGTCGGCGCGCCAACCGGCCGCGAGGCGAGGACGAAGCGTTGGTTGAGCGTAAGAGAGTCGGACATGTCAGCGTCTCCTGTGAAGGGTGAATTCAGCGGGTATAGGGAGCAGACCGCTGAGGCTTTTGCGCGTTCGATGTTTATTCAGTTGGCCGGGATTGATCGTTCCCATGCTCTGCGTGGGAATGCCGCAACGGACGCTCCGCGTTCGGCTCTGGACTTGGAACGCGGAGCGTCCCGGGCTGCATTCCCACGCAGAGCGTGGGAACGATCAGTCAGAAACAAAAATGCCAGGCGCGATGCCTGGCATTTTGTGTAGCTCATCTGCCGCCGGTTGGCGAATCAGAATGGCAGTTTCATACCGGCCGGCAGGTTCATGCCAGCAGTCATGTTGCCCATTTTGTCCTGACTGTTCTTTTCGATCTTGCGCACTGCGTCGTTGACGGCGGAGGCGATGACCGCTTCCAGCATTTCTTTGTCATCTTCGCTCATGCCTTCAACCAGGCTTGGGTCGATGCTCACGCTTTTGACGTCGTGACGACCGGTCATCACCACGGTGACCATATCGCCGCCGGCCTTACCGGTGACTTCGGCGTTGGCCAGTTCTTCCTGCATCTTGGCCATTTTTTCCTGCATCTGCTGTGCCTGCTTCATCAGGCCGGCCATGCCACCTTTCATCATGGGAATCACCTCAAAAGTACTTGGATCAAAACAGCGCCCGGCCAGCGAGGCCGGGCACCTTCAGTTATTAGCCTTGGGCGACCAAGGCATCGACAGGTTCAATAGTATCGTGTCGCACCACTGCGCCGAACTGCTGAACCATCTGCTGGATGAACGGATCGCCGTGGATCGACTCCTCCGCCTCGCGCTGACGGTTGGCGCGCCGACGGGACGCCGCTTGCGCCGGGGTTTCCTGCTCGGGCTTGATCAGCTCGATGGTGAGGCTCAGCGTGCGGCCATGGAACTGGTTCAACGCGTCGTTGAGGCGTCGCTGCTGCGTGGCGTTGAACAGTGCGCTGTGCGCCGGGTCGAGGTGCATCAGCCAATGGTCGCCATCGACGGCGATCAATGTGCAATTGGCGGCGATGCTGCCCGTCATGCCGGAGATCGGCAGTTTCGGGAACAGCTCCAGCCACTGCAACGCTAAACCTGTGGCTGGCGCCGCTGCCGGCTCTGGCTCGGGTTCCGGGGCAGGCTCGGCAGCGTGTTCGCTGGCCAGTTCGTCGAGGTAGCTGTAGGCCGAATCGATGTCCGGCTCGATGTAATCCTCATCCAGCGGCGGCTCGTCGTCCAGGTCCATGCCCGGGGTGGCGGCATCGACGTCGGCGACCGACGGCTCGGGAATCGGCGCGGCGGCCCACTCAGGCGCCTCCGGAACGACGCTGTCCGGGGTCGGCAGCGGCATCGGCGGCAACTCGGGTTGCTCGGCGGTGGTTTCCAGTACGGGCTCTACGGCTGGCTGCTGCGCAGGCTCGGGCTCGGGCTCGGGCTCTGGCTCTACCGGATCATTCCACGGTAAATCGACGACTGCTTCGGCGACGACAGCCGCTGGCGCAGGTTCTGGCTCGGCAACGGGAGCAACTTGAGCAACTTGAGCAACTTGAGCAACCGGCGCAGGCTCGGGAGCCGGTGCAGTTGCAGCCACCGGCGCAGGAGCAGGCGTCGGCCCAACCGCCGCAGCGACTACCGGCGCAGGTTTAGGCGCGGCAGCCACGGAGTTTGCGGAATCAACTGTGGCCTGGCTGATCCCCACTGGCTTTAGCGGTTGCCTCGGCGCGTCCGCGGTATCTGCCGGCCGGAAGGCGAGCATCCGCAGCAACACCATTTCGAAGCCACCACGCGGGTCCGGCGCCAGCGGTAAATCGCGGCGGCCGATCAGGCCCATCTGGTAATAGAACTGCACGTCTTCGGCAGGCAAGGCCTGCGCCAGTGCCAACACGCGATCGCGATCGCCATGGCCATTGTCGACGCCTTCCGGCAACGCCTGAGCGATGGCCACGCGGTGCAGCACGTTGAGAATTTCGGAGAGCACGCCGTTCCAGTCCGGACCTTGTTCGGCCAAGTGACGCACGGCTTCGAGCAACGCCTTGGCGTCGCCTTCGATCAATGAATGCAGGACGTCATAGACCTGACCGTGATCCAGGGTGCCGAGCATCGCCCGCACGTCGGTAGCGAGAACCTTGCCCTCACCGAAGGCAATCGCCTGGTCGGTGAGGCTCATGGCGTCACGCATCGAACCGTCAGCGGCGCGACCGAGCAGCCACAGTGCATCGTCTTCAAACGGCACGTTTTCGGCAGTGAGAACGTGGGTCAAATGCTCGACCACACGCTCCGGCGTCATGTTCTTCAGCGAGAACTGCAGGCAGCGCGACAAAATCGTTGCCGGAAGTTTCTGCGGGTCAGTGGTCGCCAGGATGAACTTGACGTACGGCGGCGGCTCTTCGAGGGTTTTCAGCAGCGCATTGAAGGAATGGCTGGAGAGCATGTGCACTTCGTCGATCAGGTAGACCTTGAAGCGCCCACGGCTTGGCGCGTACTGCACGTTGTCGAGCAGTTCGCGGGTGTCTTCGACCTTGGTGCGGCTCGCGGCATCGATCTCGATCAGGTCGACGAAGCGCCCCTCATCGATTTCCCGGCACACCGAACACTCGCCGCACGGGCTGGATGTGATACCTGTCTCACAGTTCAGGCATTTGGCAATGATCCGCGCAATCGTGGTTTTACCCACCCCACGCGTACCGGTAAACAGGTACGCGTGGTGCAGCCGCTGGCTGTCCAAGGCATTGATCAGAGCCTTGAGCACATGGGTCTGGCCGACCATTTCGCGGAACGAGCGCGGACGCCATTTACGTGCAAGAACCTGATAACTCATCGAAAACCGTCGCAACGAAGGAAGCTGAAGCGGCTAATGCTAGCGGAGCAAGGGCAAAATTGCATCCGGTGTCCTCGTCTAATATGGCTAAGCTGCATGAGCAGAGGCTTTTATCGGCTCGGGATCGGGAATTACCGGAGCGTTTATGCGGTGGGCCGTGGGGGCGTTGCTGGGAATCAGCCTGAATGTGACGGCAGCGGAAACCCCGTTGCGCTTCGCCATGCCCGACAGCTGGGCGATGCCGATGGTGCAATACGAACGCGGGCGACCCACGCAAGGCATTCTTTACGATCTGATGCTCAGCCTGGCCACGCAAGTCGGCGTACCGGCCGAGTTTCACGTCCTGCCCCGCGCCCGCGTGCAGAGCGCGATGGAACACGGCGAGATCGACGTGCGCTGCTATGCCGCACAGTCGTGGCTGCCGAATCAGTCGGGGGACTACATCTGGAGTCTGCCGTTGTTCTTCCAGCGCGATCTGTTGATCAGCCGCAAGGATCAACCGGCCAGCACTGACCCTGCGCACCTGCCCCGCCAGTCCATCGGCACCGTGCTTGGCTACACCTACCCGACTCTGCAACCGTTGTTCGACGCTGATCGGCTGCAACGGGAAGATGCGCGTAATCAGGAGCAGGTGCTGGAGAAACTGCTGGCCGGGCGTTATCGCTATGCGGTGAGTAACCAGTGGACGCTGGACTGGTTTAATCAGCGGTTGATGCCTGAGCAGCAACTGCAAGGTGTCGCCGTGTTGCAGGAGCAGAAGGTGGGTTGCTATGTGCGCAATGACCCGAAGGTGCCGGTGCAACTGGTCTTGCGCACGTTGTTGCGGATGAAGATATCGGGGGAGATTGATGAGATTATCCGGCTCTACACCGGCCACTCCGACAACACCCCATAACCTTGTGGGAGCTGGCTTGCCAACGTTTGCGGATTTTCAGTCAAATAGATGAACCTGACACAGCGCTATCGCTGGCAAGCCAGCTCCCACAGGGTCATCTTCAACAGGGGGAATATGTGTCGATTTGGTAAATCGCAGGCACAAAAAAACCGCAGTGGGCGAAACCCATGCAGTTCTGTTTGAAGCGTTCGATTGTTCGTTAAGGTGGTAACCCCACCAGCCACACCCCGGCACACAATGTTCCCGCTGTGGCTGCTGCCTTCCGGCTCTGACCAGGTTCACGGGTAATCGTTGCGGGGGGACCGATGGGGTCACCATAACGACGCTTGCCTGTCGGCGAGCCGCGCCATTGTACCTATCTGAAGCGAAGTTACAACCGTTGGTTGCAGATAAAAAATATGAACGGGCTCAAGGACATAAAGATCGCAGCCAGCGGCAGCGCCTACAGGGTCAGAACCTCATCCGCCCTGCCGCCCGCCTGCTGGATCACCAGATGAATGAAGTGCAGCTTGGCAATCGCCGGTGCCGGCAGCACGAACGGGTAGAAATCCGGCTGGCCCATGCTCCGTGACAGTTCATTGAGCATGCCGGCCAATTCGATCCACGCATTGACGAATGAGAGGAACGCCTCGCCGCCGGGATGCTCCGGGTCGTACAGCGTGCTGGGCGGAAACGGTTGATAGTCGAAATCCATTTCCCGTGCGCTCATGCCGAAGCCCAACGCCGTGTCCACCGCATCCATCATGTGCAGGTAATGCGCCCAGGTTTCCGCCCAGTCTTCCCACGGGTGCATGGTCGCGTAGGCGCTGACGTAGTACTGCGGCCAGTCCTGCGGTGCGCCTTGTTGGTAGTGACGGTCCAGCGCCTCGGCGTAACTGGCGCGTTCGTCACCGAACAGGCTGCGGAATGAATCGAGCCAGGGGCCGTTGGCGATCAGCCGATCCCAGTAGTAATGGCCAACCTCATGACGAAAATGCCCGAGCAGTGTGCGGTAGGGTTCATGCATCGCCGCCCTCACCTGCTCGCGGTGGGCGTCGTCGGCTTCTTTGATGTCGAGGGTGATCAGGCCATTGGCGTGGCCGGTCATCGGCGCGTTGCCTTCGAGGTCGACGCCGATGAAGTCGAAGGCCAGCCCAGTGTCTTCATCAACGGTTTTCGGGATGACTTGCAGGCCGAGGGTGATCAGTTGCGCAACGAGGCGACGCTTGGCGATTTCGACTTTGCGCCAACGCTCAGGGTTGTCCGGGGCGGACAGGTCGGGGATGGTGCGATTGAGGCTGCAGGCGATGCATAGGCTGTCGTGTTCGTTGGCCGGCAGCAGCCAGTTGCACGCGGCGGCTGTGTCGAGGTTGGCGCAGCGGCGAAACAGTCCGGCCTCGGGGTCGGCATCGAGCGTCCAGGTGCCCTCATACGGCCCCGGTTGCAGCGAAGTCAGGCGACTTTCTTCGGCTTGATAACCAAGCAATGCGTTGCAGGCCAGACACTGGCTGTTACGAAAGAACAGCGACTGGCCGCAGCGGCACGGCCAGAGTTTGCTGTTGCGTGAGGATTCGCCCATGAACGGCGCGATGATGCGGGAACTGAGCTGCTCGAAAAAACGGTGCATGGCGATCTCTCCCTGGGGCTTGCCAAGACTAGATCATTCCCGTGACAACATCGTTCCCGCACTTTGCTGATCGTTCCAACGCTCTGCGTGGGAATGCATCCAGTGACGCTCTGCGTCACAGCGGACGCGGAGCGTCCGGGGTGGCATTCCCACGCGGGAGCGTGGGAACGATCAAACGTTCAGGCCATGGGTTTTGAGGAAGGCGATGAAGGTTTCTTCGTCCATCACTTTTACGCCCAGCTCATTGGCCTTGGTCAATTTGGAACCGGCACCGGGGCCTGCCACGACGCAATGAGTCTTCGCAGACACCGAACCCGCGACTTTGGCGCCCAGGCTTTCCAGATGCTCCTTGGCGACATCACGGCTCATCAACTCAACTTTGCCAGTCAGCACCCAAGTCTCGCCGGACAGCGGCAAACCTTCGACGACTTTCTTCTCGCTCTGCCAGTGCATGCCGAAATCGCGCAGTTGCTTTTCGGATTTCTCAGCCAGTTGCCGGTTCTCAGGCAGTGCAAAAAACTCGCGAACCGAATTGGCCTGCTTCTCCGGCAAGGCCTGACGCATGTCCAGCCAGTCAGCATTCAGCACCGCTTCCAGCGAACCGAACTTGTCCGCCAACTTCTGCGCGCCGCCCGGGCCGACCGAAGGAATGTGCAGCTTGTCGAGGAAGCCACCCAGCGTGGCGCTGGCGGCAAACTCGGCACCCAGCTCACCCTGATCCTGAATCTGCAGACCATGGCCCAGCAACTCAGCGATGACCTGCTGGTTATGCGCATCTTCAAAGAAGCTGTGAATCTCGTGCGCCACTTCCAGCCCCACATCCGGCAGATAGGTCAGCACTTGCGGCAATGCCTGCTGCACACGCTCCAGCGAACCCAGCGAGCGCGCCAGCACCTTGGCCGTCTCCTCGCCGACATCGGGAATGCCCAGCGCATAGATGAAACGCGCCAGCCCCGGTTTCTTGCTGTCTTCGATGGCCGCGAGCAGCTTGTTGCTCGACACCTCGGCAAAGCCTTCCAGATCAACGATGTCGTCAAACTTCAGGGCATACAGATCCGCCGGCGAACTGACCAGACCTTCATCAACCAGTTGCTCGACACTCTTGTCGCCCAGCCCTTCGATATCCATCGCGCGACGCGAGACGAAATGAATGATCGCCTGCTTCAGTTGCGCGCCACAGGCCAGTCGGCCCACGCAGCGATACACCGCGCCTTCGCTGACGGTTTCCTTGCCTTTACTGCGCTTGATCAGTTGCGTGCGCTCGACGTGCGAGCCGCACACCGGGCAGTTCTCTGGAATCTGCACCGCGCGCGCATTTTCGGGACGGCGATCCATGACCACTTGCACCACTTGCGGAATCACATCACCGGCGCGACGGATGATGACGGTGTCGCCGATCATCAGACCCAGACGGGCGACTTCGTCCATGTTGTGCAGCGTGGCGTTGGCCACGGTGACGCCGGCAACCTTGACCGGTTTCAGGCGCGCCACGGGCGTCACGGCGCCGGTGCGGCCAACCTGGAATTCCACATCGAGCAACTCGGTTAGCTCTTCCATCGCCGGGAATTTGTGCGCGATCGCCCAGCGCGGCTCGCGGGCGCGGAAGCCCAGTTCGCGCTGATCGGCAATGCTGTTGACCTTGAACACCACGCCATCGATTTCATAGGCCAGCGAGTTACGGCGCTCGCCGATGTCGCGGTAGTAGTCCAGGCATTCGCCGATGCCCTTGGCCAGTTTCAGCTCGTGACTGATCGGCATGCCCCACTTCTGCAACTGCTTGAGGTTGCCGATGTGCGTGTCGGAAATATCGTGGGAAACCTGACCGATGCCGTAGCAGCAGAATTCCAGCGGACGGTTGGCGGTGATCTTCGAATCGAGCTGACGCAAGCTGCCGGCGGCGGCGTTTCGCGGGTTGGCGAAGGTCTTGCCGCCGACTTCCAGTTGCGAGGCATTGAGACGCTCGAAACCGGCCTTGGACATGAACACTTCACCGCGCACTTCCAGGGTCGCCGGCCAGCCTTCGCCATGCAGCTTCAGCGGGATGTTGCGCACGGTGCGCACGTTGACGCTGATGTCTTCGCCAGTAGTGCCGTCGCCGCGCGTGGCGCCGCGTACCAGCACGCCGTCCTGATAAAGCAGACTGACCGCCAGGCCATCAAGTTTCGGCTCGCAGCTGTACTCCACCGCCGCCCCGCCACCGAACAGATCGCCGGCCGGCAGGTCCAGACCTTCGGTCACCCGGCGATCAAATTCGCGCATATCGGTTTCTTCGAAGGCGTTGCCGAGGCTGAGCATCGGCACTTCGTGACGCACCTGGGTGAACGCGGTCAGCGCCACGCTGCCGACGCGCTGGGTCGGCGAGTCGCTGGTGATCAATTCCGGGTTGGCCGCTTCCAGCGCTTTGAGCTCGTGGAACAACCGGTCGTACTCGGCGTCCGGAATGCTCGGCTCGTCGAGGACGTGGTAACGGTAGTTGTGCTGATCGAGTTCAGCGCGCAGTTCAAGAATGCGGTTTTTGGCGGCGGTCATGGGTGTTCTCTCAAAAAGCAAAAGAGCAGCCGAAGCTGCTCTAATTCATCTATCTCTGGCAGCAGAAGCAAAAGATCGCAGCCTTCGGCAGCTCCTACAGACATCGCAATCCTGTAGGAGCTGTCGAGTGAAACGAGGCTGCGATCTTTTGATCTTGGCCTTAGCGCTTCTGGGTCAAGGCGCGACGTTCGAATTCGACGATGCGCTGACGGTAGTGCTCGATGGTCTGCGCGGTCAGGACGCTGCGCTGGTCATCTTTCAGTTCGCCGTTCAATTCCTGCGACAGCTTGCGGGCTGCAGCCACCATCACGTCGAAGGCTTGCTTCGGATGACGCGGGCCTGGCAGGCCGAGGAAGAAGCTTACCGCCGGGGTGCTGAAATGGTCGATGTCGTCCAGATCAAAGATGCCCGGCTTGACCGCGTTAGCCATGGAGAACAGCACTTCACCGTTGCCAGCCATGCTTTCGTGACGGTGGAAAATATCCATCTCGCCGAAACGCAGACCGCTTTCGAGAATGTTCTGCAACAGCGCCGGGCCTTTGAAGCCAGCGGCATCACGGCAGATCACGCTGATGACCAATACTTCTTCAGCTTGCGGCTGATCCTTGTCGGCCATCGCCGGCGCAGGCTTGCTGTCTTCAACGAAATCGTTGTCACGGCTGCTGAAGCTCGGGCCGCCGTCCAGATCCAGATCGAGGTTCAGGTCACCCTGCGCCGGACCGTTGCTGCCACGCTTGCCACGTTTCGAACCGGATTCGCGAGGCTCGCGTGCTTCGCGGGCCGGCATGCTCACCGACGGCAGGTCGTGTTCGTCCAGTTGCGGCTCTTTGTGAGTGTCCAGCACGCGAGCCGGGCCCAACAGCTCAGCGCTGGTGTCCTCGTCCGGCAGGTTGGACAGACTTCGGTCAAGACGGAATTTCAGTTTTCCCTTGCCGCCGCGCATACGGCGCCAGCCATCGAAAAGAATACCGGCTATCACAATGATGCCGATGACGATCAGCCACTCGCGCAGACCGATTTCCATGTAATCCCGTGCCTCTATAAAAAATGCTGAAAAATAAGGGGTTTACATTGTGCAAACCGCTTTAAAACGTGGCGCCAACTCTATGTTCTGACAGGCGTTTTGCCCACGTATACGAAAAATTGACATTAAACTAGCACGACCAAAGACAACTTTACACCGTCTGTCTCATTTGGCTTGCGCGAATATGTCGATTGGCCAGCAAGTCGCAGTTGGTAAAAAAGTCCTACAGACCTGAATTACCTTTTCCGACACCACGCTGACTCAGGCGTCCACCATCGCCATCGCCTCCTCGACATCCACGGCTACCAGTCGCGAACAACCCGGTTCATGCATCGTTACGCCCATCAACTGCTCGGCCATTTCCATGGCGATCTTGTTGTGGGTGATATAGATGAACTGCACGGTCTGCGACATCTCTTTGACCAAGCGTGCGTAGCGTCCAACGTTAGCGTCATCCAGTGGCGCGTCAACCTCATCAAGCATGCAGAACGGCGCCGGGTTCAATTTGAAGATGGCAAAAACCAGTGCCAGTGCGGTCAGGGCTTTCTCCCCGCCGGAGAGCAAATGGATGGTGCTGTTCTTCTTCCCTGGCGGCTGCGCCATGATCGTTACCCCTGTATCGAGTAGATCTTCGCCCGTCAGTTCCAAATACGCGCGCCCGCCACCGAAAACTTTCGGGAAAAGCGCCTGTAAACCACCATTGATCTGATCAAAGGTATCTTTGAAGCGGTTACGGGTTTCCTTGTCGATCTTGCGAATGACGTTTTCCAGGGTCTCCAGCGCTTCGACCAGATCGGCGTCCTGGGCATCCAGATAACGTTTACGCTCGGACTGTTGCGTGTATTCATCGATGGCCGCGAGGTTGATCGCACCCAGGCGCTGAATCCGCGCGTTGATGCGTTCGAGTTCTTCTTCGGCTTCGCGTTCACTGGCTTGCGCGGTTAATGTCGCGAGCACGCCGTTAAGATCGTAGCCGTCCTCGAGCAACTGATCCTGCAAAGCCTTGCGGCGCACGGTCAGGGCTTGCCATTCCATGCGTTGCTGTTCGAGCTGGCCGCGAATCAACTGCGATTGCTGCTCGGCCTGAGTCCGGCGCTTTTCCGCGTCGCGCAATTCGCGATCGGCATCTTCCAAAGCGATCTGCGCGGTCTTCAGTTCTTCATCGACGGTCATGCGCTTGTCGAGCAGTTCTTCGAGTTTCAGGCGCAGCTCTTCCAGCGGTGCCTCGCCCTCCTCCAGATTCAGACTCAACTGTTCGCGCTTTTCAGTCAGGCGCTCGGCCTGCATTTCCAGACGCTCCAGCGCCTGACGCGTGGAGTCATGCTGCGCGCGCAACGAGCCAAGACGCACGGCCAATTGATGCGCGTGATCCTTGTGCTGGCGCGCTTCCTGACGCACCCGGTCAAGGCGTTCGCGCAGGCTGTCGCGCTGGGCCAGCAGCAACTCGCGCTGCTCGGTGTCCAGCGCCATGGCATCCAGCGCTTCCTGCAATTGCATGCGCGCTTCGCCGATCTGTTCGTGCTCGAGTTCGCGTTGTTCGCCGAGCTCGACCAGCTCTTCATCGAGACGCGTGCGGCGCAGCGTCAGCTGTTCAGCCTTGGCTTTGCCAGCGGACAGCTGCGCTTTCAATTCACCTTGCTGGCGCGCTTCGTCTTGCAGCAAACGGCGCAAATGTTCGCGGCCGTTTTCCTGCTGACGCTGTTGCGCGCGCAGGGTTTGCAGACGGGTTTCCATAGCCTCGACCGTGGCTTCTTTCTCTTCGCGTTCGAGATGCAGCGCTTCGATTTCCTGGCCCCGGGCGAGCATGCCGCTTTCCGCTTCGCTGGCCCGACGCACGCGTAAAAAATGCCGACCGACCCAGTAACCGTCGCGGCTGATCAAGCTCTCGCCGGCGCTCAATTGCCCGCGCAAGGCCAAGGCCTGCTCGAGGCTGTCGACCGGCTTGACCTGACCGAGCCACGGCGACAGATCGATCTGCGCGTCGACCTTATCGAGCAAGCTGCCGGCGACGCGCACGCCATCGCTGGCCGGGCTGAGCAGGCGCAGATCGCCCTGAGTGAAACCGGATAAATCGAAGCCGCTGAAGTCGTCGACCAGCACCGCTTGCAGGTCGGCGCCGAGCACGGTTTCCACCGCCAGCTCCCAACCGGCCTCAACCTTCAGGCCTTCGGCCAGACGCGGACGCTCGGCGAGGTTGTGTTCTTTCAGCCATTCGGCAGTGCCGGTGCCCGGATCGAGCGCAGCTTGCTGCAAGGCTTCAAGGGAAGCCAGACGACCGTTGAGGCGCTGCAAATCACCCTGCGCCTGTTGCTGCGCGGTCAGCGCTTGCTGCAACTCCTGACGCAGTTGTTCAAGCTTTTCGACCTGCGCTTCTTCGCTGGTCTGCAAATCTTCGAGGGTCGCTTCGGACTCGGCGAGCTGCTCGTTGAGTTCCATGATCGCCGCGTCTTCCGGGTCAGCCGAAAGCAGCGCGCGCTCTTCACCGAGACGCTTTTGCCGATCAGCGAGACGCTCCATGCTGGTTTCCAGCTGCTGGATGCGCGACTGCTGCACTTCAGCCTGACGGCGCGGTTCGGCGGCGGTCAGGTTGAAGGCGTCCCACTGCTCCTGCCAGCCGTGCATGACCGATTCGGAATCTTCCAGCGCAGCGGCGGCTTCTTCGGCGGCAGCGCTGGTGACTTCCTGCTCAGGGGTGAGCATGTCCAGCTCTTCGCCGAGGGTCAGCAGCAACGTGCGGTCGTGGCCCAGGTGTGATTCGGTTTCGAGGCGTGCGCGCTCGGCTTCTTTCAAGTCGTCCTGCAACTGCCGCAAGCGTTGCTGGCCGTGCTGGATGCTCTGCTCGACCCGGGCGATGTCGCCGCCGACCGAATAGAAGCGCCCCTGCACCAGATTGAAGCGTTCGGACAGGTCATGGTGACCGTCGCGCAGACGTTCGATGGCCGCATCGGCATTGCGCTGCTCAGCGACCAGCGCTTCGAAACTGATTTCCTGGGTGCCGATGATCGACTCGCGCTGGCCAACCTGATCATTCAGATCCTGCCAGCGCAACGCCGACAGTTGCGCCTTGAGCTGGCGCTCTTCGGCTTTGAATTCCTGATACTTCTTCGCCGCTTCGGCTTGGCGGTGTAGGCGTTCGAGCTGACGCTCCAGCTCATCGCGCAGGTCAGTCAGACGCGCAAGGTTTTCGTGGGTGCGGCGGATGCGGTTTTCGGTCTCGCGGCGGCGCTCTTTATATTTCGAGATGCCGGCCGCTTCTTCGATGAAGTTGCGCAAGTCTTCCGGCTTGGATTCGATCAGCTTGGAGATCATCCCCTGCTCGATGATCGAGTAACTGCGCGGGCCCAGACCGGTGCCGAGGAAGATATCGGTGATGTCGCGACGCCGGCATTTGGTGCCGTTGAGGTAATACGTGGTCTGGCTGTCGCGGGTGACTTTACGGCGAATCGAAATCTCGGCGTAGGCGGCGTACTCGCCCAGCAGCGTGCCGTCGGAGTTGTCGAAAACCAGTTCGATACTGGCCTGACTCACCGGTTTGCGGCTGGTCGAGCCGTTGAAGATGACGTCGGTCATCGACTCGCCACGGAGGTTCTTCGCCGAACTCTCGCCCATCACCCAGCGTACGGCGTCGATGATGTTCGACTTGCCGCAACCGTTCGGCCCGACGACCGCCGCCATGTTACTGGGGAAGTTCACCGTGGTCGGGTCGACGAAGGATTTGAATCCCGCCAGTTTGATGCACTTGAGCCGCACGCTTAGGCAACCGTCAGGGCGGAAACCACCAGATCGCAGCTGCGCTGGGCGTAAGCCGTCAGCACGATGCGGATCTGCGGCAAATCACGGGCGAGCACGGCGGCGAGCAGGCGTTCGAACAGTTCGAGGAACTCGCTCATTGAAGCCTTGCGCTGTTCGAGGGCGAGGAAGTACGCACGGCTCATCGCCGGTTGCAGGTTCTCGACGGTCTCTTGCAGGTACGGGTTGTTGGCGAACGGATAGGCAGCGCGCATTACGGCGAAGCTGTCGTCGACGAAGCTGCGGATATCCTGACGCTCGTAGCTGGCGGTCAGGCGCTGCTGGATCTGCACGAACGGCGCCATGTCCGATTGCACTTGCCAGCCATTGGCCACCGCGTTGCCGAGCAGGATGTACAGCTCGCTCATCAACGTGCATAGGCTCTGCACCTTGTGCGGCGTCAGCTCGGTGACGTGCGCACCACGGCGCGGCAGGATCGCAATCAGGTGACGGCGCTCAAGGATCAGCAAGGCTTCACGGACCGAACCGCGGCTGACATTCAGTGCCAGCGTGACCTTCTGTTCCTGGATGCGCTCTCCCGGCTTCATTTCGCCACGAATGATGCGTTCGGCGAGGTGGTGAGCGATTTGCTCGGCGAGGCTGTCCGGCGCCTTGAACGTCATGGTTGTCCTTCAAACTCTATCGATCTGCACAAGCGGCGCAGTGTAGCGCAAATGCACGGTCATGGCGGAGTGCCCACTCAGCGGTTTTTGGCACGAATCCCGCAAAAAAGCAGGGGATCCGATGAGGGTCAATACTGAATAGACACGTTGTTGATCGACGAAATGCATTTTCCTGACCTTTAAGTCAGAAAACCATTGACCGAAAAGTCAGACCTGCTAAATTCGGTTCACGTCGGTTAACAACAATAATGAGTCTGCGAGGCCTTCCGTGATCCAGTTTTTACTTAACCAGGAACTCCGTAGCGAGCACGCCCTGGACCCGAATCTGACTGTGCTCAATTACCTGCGTGAACACGTCGGCAAATCCGGCACCAAAGAAGGTTGCGCCAGCGGTGACTGCGGCGCTTGCACCGTGGTGGTCGGCGAATTGCAAACGGATGACGCTGGCCGCGAACACATTCGCTATCGCAGCCTCAACTCGTGCCTGACGTTCGTGTCGTCGCTGCACGGCAAACAACTGATCAGCGTCGAAGACCTCAAGCACAAAGGCGAACTGCACAGCGTGCAGAAAGCCATGGTCGAGTGCCACGGCTCGCAGTGCGGTTTCTGCACCCCCGGCTTTGTCATGTCGCTGTTCGCCCTGCAAAAGAACAGCGATGCACCGGATCACGCCAAGGCCCACGAAGCGCTGGCCGGCAACCTCTGCCGCTGCACCGGCTACCGCCCTATTCTGGCCGCTGCCGAGCAATCCTGCTGCGGCAAGCAACCAGATCAGTTCGATGCCCGCGAAGCGGAGACCATCGCGCGCCTCAAAGCCATCGCCCCGACCGATATCGGCGAACTCAACAGCGGCGACAAGCGCTGCCTGGTGCCGCTGACTGTCGCCGACCTTGCCGATCTCTACGACGCGTACCCACAAGCGCGTCTGCTCGCTGGCGGTACCGATCTGGCGCTGGAAGTCACCCAATTCCACCGCACCCTGCCGGTGATGATCTACGTCGGCAACGTCGCGGAAATGAAGCGCATCGACACCTTCGAAGACCGCATTGAAATCGGCGCGGCCACCGCCCTCTCCGACTGCTACGAAGCGTTGAACGCCGAGTACCCGGACTTCGGCGAACTGCTGCACCGCTTCGCCTCGCTGCAAATCCGCAACCAGGGCACCCTCGGCGGCAACATCGGCAACGCCTCGCCGATCGGTGACTCGCCACCGCTGCTGATCGCCCTCGGCGCGCAGGTCGTGCTGTGTAAAGGCGAAACCCGCCGCACCCTGAACCTGGAAGATTACTTCATCGATTACAAAGTCACGGCCCGTCAGGAAAGTGAATTCATCGAGAAGATCATCGTCCCGCGCGCCAGCGCCGAGCAATTGTTCCGTGCCTACAAAGTCTCCAAGCGTCTGGACGATGACATCTCCGCCGTCTGCGCCGCGTTCAACCTGCGCGTCGAAAACGGCGTGATCACCGATGCACGCATGGCTTTCGGCGGTATGGCCGCGATCCCGAAACGCGCTGCCCACTGTGAAGCCGCGCTGATCGGTGCGCCGTTCACCAACACGGTGGTCGAACGCGCCTGCGCCGCACTGGCGGAAGATTTCACGCCGCTCTCGGACTTCCGCGCCAGCAAGGAATATCGCCTGCTCAGCGCGCAGAACCTGCTGCGCAAATACTTCATCGAACTGCAAACACCGCACATCGAGACTCGGGTGACCGCTTATGTCTAACCATCACGGCGTAGAAAAAACCCAGGCTGAACTGGCTGAATTGTTCGCCAAGGACCTGACCTCCGGTGTCGGCCGCAGCGTCAAGCACGACAGCGCCGCCAAGCACGTGTCCGGTGAAGCGCAGTACATCGATGATCGCCTGGAATTTCCCAACCAGTTGCACCTGTATGCACGCATGTCGGACCGCGCCCACGCGAAGATCATCAGCATCGACACCTCGCCGTGCTACGCCTTCGAAGGCGTGCGCATCGCCATCACCCACGAAGACGTGCCGGGCCTGAAAGACATCGGCCCGCTGATGCCGGGCGACCCGTTGCTGGCCATCGATGACGTGCAGTTCGTCGGTCAACCGGTGCTTGCCGTCGCCGCGAAGGATCTGGAAACCGCGCGCAAAGCCGCGATGGCCGCGATCATCGAATACGAAGATCTCGAACCCGTGCTCGACGTGGTCGAAGCCCTGCGCAAACGCCACTTCGTCCTCGACAGTCACACCCACCAGCGCGGCGATTCGGTTTCCGCGCTGGCGACCGCTGAACACCGCATCCAAGGCACGCTGCACATCGGCGGTCAGGAACACTTCTACCTGGAGACGCAAATCTCCTCGGTAATGCCCACCGAAGACGGCGGCATGATCGTTTACTGTTCGACGCAGAACCCGACCGAAGTACAGAAACTGGTTGCCGAAGTGCTCGACGTATCGATGAACAAAATCGTCGTCGACATGCGCCGCATGGGCGGTGGTTTCGGTGGCAAGGAAACTCAAGCCGCAAGCCCGGCGTGCCTGTGCGCGGTGGTTGCGCACCTCACCGGCCAGCCGACGAAGATGCGCCTGCCGCGCGTCGAAGACATGCTGATGACCGGCAAGCGTCACCCGTTCTACGTCGAGTACGACGTCGGCTTCGACAGCACCGGGCGCCTGCACGGGATCAACATGGACCTGGCCGGCAACTGCGGCTGCTCGCCGGACCTGTCCGCGTCGATCGTTGACCGCGCGATGTTTCACTCGGACAACTCGTACTACCTCGGCGATGCGACCATCAACGGTCACCGCTGCAAGACCAACACCGCGTCGAACACCGCTTACCGTGGTTTCGGTGGCCCACAAGGCATGGTCGCGATCGAAGAAGTGATGGACGCGATTGCCCGTCATTTGCAACTCGACCCACTCGCGGTGCGCAAGGCCAACTACTACGGCAAGACCGAACGCAACGTCACCCACTACTACCAGACCGTCGAGCACAACATGCTCGAAGAGATGACCGCCGAACTGGAAGAAAGCAGCCAGTACCACGAGCGCCGTGAAGCGATTCGTCGCTACAACGCCAACAGCCCGATCCTGAAAAAAGGTCTGGCGCTGACCCCGGTGAAGTTCGGCATTTCCTTCACCGCCAGCTTCTTGAACCAGGCCGGCGCGCTGATCCACATCTACACCGATGGCAGCATCCACCTGAACCATGGCGGCACAGAAATGGGTCAGGGCCTGAACACCAAAGTCGCGCAGGTCGTGGCCGAAGTGTTCCAGGTCGAAATCGATCGTGTGCAGATCACTGCGACCAACACCGACAAGGTGCCAAACACCTCGCCGACGGCAGCGTCCAGCGGCGCCGACTTGAACGGTAAAGCGGCGCAGAACGCGGCGGAAATCATCAAGAAACGCCTGATCGAATTCGCTGCGCGTCACTTCAAAGTCACTGAAGAAGACGTTGAATTCCACAACGGCCACGTGCGTGTTCGTGACCATATCCTGACCTTTGAAGCGCTGATCCAGCAGGCGTATTTCAATCAGGTCTCGCTGTCGAGCACTGGCTTCTACAAGACCCCGAAAATCTATTACGACCGCAGCCAGGCGCGTGGCCGTCCGTTCTACTACTTCGCCTTCGGCGCGGCGTGCTGCGAAGTCATCGTCGACACCCTGACCGGCGAGTACAAGATGCTGCGCACCGACATTCTTCACGACGTCGGCGCCTCATTGAACCCGTCCATCGACATCGGTCAGGTCGAGGGTGGTTTCATTCAAGGCATGGGCTGGCTGACCATGGAAGAGCTGGTCTGGAACAACAAAGGCAAGCTGATGACCAACGGCCCGGCCAGCTACAAGATCCCGGCCGTGGCGGACATGCCGCTCGACCTGCGGGTGAAACTGGTGGAAAACCGCAAGAACCCGGAAGACACGGTGTTCCATTCCAAAGCTGTCGGTGAGCCGCCGTTCATGCTCGGGATTGCGTCGTGGTGTGCGATCAAGGATGCAGTGGCGAGCCTCGGTGATTACAAACATCAGCCGCAGATCGATGCGCCGGCGACCCCGGAGCGGGTGTTGTGGGGGTGTGAGCAGATGCGTCAGTTGAAAGCGGTGAAAGCCGTCGAAGCTGAAACCGCGGTTGTTTGATGATCGTTCCCACGCTCTGCGTGGGAATGCAGCCCGCGACGCTCTGCGTCGCATCCTGAACAGCGGACGCGGAGCGTCCAGTGATGCATTCCCACGCAGAGCGTGGGAACGATCTGAGAGGTGTGTATGTACAACTGGATCGACGCCCTCGCCGACCTGCAGAACCAGGGCGAACCCTGCGTTCTGGTGACGATCATCGAAGAACTCGGCTCGACGCCACGCAACGCCGGCTCGAAAATGGTCATCAGTGCCAATCAGAGTTTCGACACCATCGGTGGCGGGCATCTGGAATACAAAGCCATGCAGATCGCCCGCGAGATGCTCGCCAGCGGCAAGCAGGACACCCATCTGGAGCGCTTCAGCCTCGGCGCCAGCCTGGGCCAGTGCTGCGGCGGCGCCACCGTGTTGCTGTTTGAACCGATGGGCCAGGTGCAGGCGCAAATCGCCGTGTTCGGGGCCGGTCACGTTGGCCGCGCCTTGGTGCCGCTGCTCGCCAGCCTGCCCTGCCGGGTACGCTGGATCGATTCGCGCGAGGCCGAATTCCCCGAACAGATCCCCCACGGCGTGCGTAAAATCGTCGCCGAAGAGCCTGTGGATGAAATCGATGAGCTGCCCGCCGGCAGTTATTGCATCGTCATGACCCACAACCATCAACTCGACCTGGAACTCACCGCCGCGATTCTCAAGCGCAACGACTTCGCTTACTTCGGCCTGATCGGCTCGAAAACCAAACGGGCGAAGTTCGAACATCGTTTGCGCGATCGTGGTTTCGACAGCGGCGTCGTGCAACGCATGCGCTGCCCGATGGGCATCGGCGAAGTCAAAGGCAAACTGCCTGTGGAAATCGCCATCTCCATCGCCGGCGAAATCATCGCCACCTACAACGCCAACTTCGGCCAGCAGACTGCCAGCGCCGAACCGATTGCCAAACTGCTGCCGGTGTCGCGGCGCAGTCAAGCCACCAAACTCAAAGCCTCAAACTGATTAGAGAACCCTCATGCCTCTGACTCGCAAAGCCTACCGCGCCGCCATCCTGCACAGCATCGCCGACCCCGCCGAAGTCGGGATCGAAGCCTCCTACGAATATTTCGAGGACGGCCTGCTGGTGGTCGATGGCGGCAAGATCAGCGCCCTTGGCCACGCCAGTGATTTGCTGCCGACCCTGCCGGCGGACATCGAAATCGAGCATTACCAAGACGCGTTGATCACCCCGGGCTTCATCGACACCCACATTCACTTTCCGCAAACCGGCATGGTCGGTGCCTACGGCGAGCAACTGCTCGACTGGCTGAACACCTACACCTTCCCGTGCGAAAGCCAGTTCGGCGACAAGGTCCACGCCGACGAAGTCGCTGACATTTTCGTCAAGGAGCTGCTGCGCAACGGCACCACCACCGCACTGGTGTTTGGCAGCGTGCACCCGCAATCGGTGAACTCGTTATTCGAAGCGGCCGAGAAGCTCGACCTGCGGATGATCGCCGGTAAGGTGATGATGGACCGCAACGCCCCGGACTACCTGACCGACACCGCCGAATCGAGCTATGTCGACAGCAAAGCGCTGATCGAGCGCTGGCATGGCAAGGGTCGTCTGCACTATGCGGTCACCCCGCGCTTCGCACCGACCAGCACCCCGGAACAGCTGACACTCGCCGGCCAACTGCTGACCGAGTATCCGGATCTGTACATGCAGACCCACATCAGCGAAAACCTCAAGGAAATCGAGTGGGTCAAGGAGCTGTTCCCGGAGCGCAAGGGCTACCTCGACGTTTACGATCACTACAAACTGCTCGGCGAGCGCTCGGTGTTCGCCCACGGCGTGCACCTGTGCGACGACGAATGCGCGCGACTGGCGGAAACCGGCTCGGCGATCTCGTTCTGCCCGACCTCGAACTTCTTCTTGGGTAGTGGCCTGTTCAACCTGCCGATGGCCGAGAAGCACAAGCTCAATGTCGGTCTGGGCACTGACGTTGGCGGCGGCACCAGTTTCTCGCTGCTGCAGACGCTGAACGAAGCGTACAAAGTGATGCAACTGCAAGGTGCGCGCCTGAGCCCGTTCAAGTCGCTGTACCTGGCGACCCTGGGTGGCGCGCGGGCGCTGCGTCTGGAAGACAAGATCGGCACCCTGCAACCGGGTTCCGACGCTGACTTCCTGGTGCTCGATTACAACGCCACGCCGCTGCTGAGCTACCGCTTGAAGCAGGCCAACAACATTGCCGAGACGTTGTTCGTGTTGATGACGCTGGGTGATGACCGCACGGTGCAGCAGACGTATGCGGCGGGTGCGCTGGTGCATCAGCGCTAATTTCCCCCGCCCCATGATCATTCCCACGCTCTGCGTGGGAATGCAGCCCGTGACGCTCCGCGTCACTGGACGCGGAGCGTCCCCAGAGGCATTCCCACGCAGAGCGTGGGAACGATCAGACAGGCACAAAAAATCCCCCGCAACTTTTCAGCTGCGGGGGATTTTTCTATTGGTCAGTCAGAGCTTGGCCGCAGGGCGCCCCGGCTTCTTGGTCTGCAACAAATGCGAGAACACCGCATGCAGATCATCCGACGCGCCTTCCTCGTCGAGGTTGAGCTTGCTGTCGATGTGATCCATGTGATGCATCATCAGATTCACCGCCAGCTCACCGTCGCGCTTCTCGATCGCGTCGATCAACTGGGTGTGTTCGTCGTACGAGCAATGCGAGCGGTTGCCGCTTTCGTACTGGGCAATGATCAGCGACGTCTGCGAAACAAGGCTGCGCTGGAAGCTGATCAACGGGGCGTTCATCGCCGCTTCCGCCAGCTTCAGGTGGAATTCGCCCGACAGACGAATACCGGCGCCGCGATCGCCACGGGAGAAGCTGTCGCGCTCATCGTTGACCATCTGCCGCAGCTCGGCGATCTGCTCGGCGGTGGCGTGTTGCACCGCCAGCTCAGTGATCGCGCGTTCGACCAGGCGACGGGCAAGAAACACCTGACGGGCTTCTTCAACACTCGGGCTGGCAACTACGGCGCCACGGTTCGGCCGCAACAGCACCACGCCTTCATGGGCCAGACGCGAGAGCGCGCGGCGAATGATGGTGCGGCTGACCCCGAAGATTTCCCCCAGCGCTTCTTCGCTCAATTTGGTGCCGGGCGCCAGACGCTGTTCGAGGATGGCCTCGAAGATATGCGCGTAGACAATATCGTCCTGGGTTCCGCTGCGGCCGGCTTTGCCTGCTCGCGGTTGTTTCTTGAGGGGTTGCAACTGTACGTTCATGGGCACTCGAGTCGGGAGAACTGCGGCGAATAGACCGTGACTGTAATACGGCACAGTAGGTCGCTGGCAAGTATCGCGTAAAAAACAGCGCGATTGTACACAATGGAAGGTGGCAACACGACTGTACGGCTGTTTGTGACTTCCGCTGTATTGCAACGATCCGTTACGTTTGAGTTTAGGCTTGATCACAGAATCCGCCGCCAGAACACCGCCTCCCCTGTAGGAGCTGCCGAAGGCTGCGATCTTTTGACTTTGATTTTAAGAAGCAAGATCAACAGATCGCAGCCTTCGGCAGCTCCTACAAGGGTTTGCGTCATGGCGGACATCTTCATTGGTATAAGGAACACCGCCGTCATGAACGACGCCACGCACACTCAACTGCGCCCACTGGCCGACACATCACCGTCGGCGATCGTCGCGGGATTCATCGCGATGATGACCGGCTACACCAGCTCGCTGGTGCTGATGTTCCAGGCCGGGCAAGCGGCCGGGCTGAGCAGCGGGCAGATTTCCTCGTGGATCTGGGCGATCTCGATCGGCATGGCGGTGTGCTCGATTGGTTTGTCGCTGCGTTATCGCACGCCCATCACCATCGCCTGGTCGACCCCTGGCGCAGCGTTGCTGATCACCAGCCTCGGCGGCGTGAGCTATGGCGAGGCCATCGGCGCCTACATCACCTGCGCCGTGCTGGTGACGATCTGCGGCCTGACCGGCAGCTTCGAACGCCTGGTGAAAAAGATCCCCGCTTCACTGGCGGCGGCATTGTTGGCAGGGATTCTGTTCAAGATCGGCAGTGAAATCTTCGTCGCCGCACAGCACCGCACCGGGCTGGTGCTGGGGATGTTCTTCACTTATCTGCTGATCAAACGCCTGTCGCCGCGTTATGCCGTGCTCGCCGCGCTGCTGATCGGCACCGCGCTGTCAGGCTTTATGGGTCTGCTCGACTTCAGCGGTTTTCATCTGGAAGTGGCGACACCAGTGTGGACCACCCCGCACTTCTCGCTGGCGGCGACCATCAGCATCGGCATTCCCCTGTTCGTGGTCGCGATGACCTCGCAGAACATGCCCGGGATCGCCGTGCTGCGCGCCGATGGTTACAACGTGCCGGCCTCACCGCTGATCACCACCACCGGTATTGCCTCGCTGCTGCTGGCGCCATTCGGCTCCCACGGCATCAACCTCGCAGCGATCAGCGCGGCGATCTGCACCGGGCCGCACGCCCATGAAGATCGCAACAAGCGCTACACGGCTGCAGTCTGGTGCGGGATTTTCTACGGGATTGCCGGAGTGTTCGGCGCCACATTGGCGGCATTGTTTGCGGCGCTGCCGAAGGAACTGGTGCTGTCGATTGCCGCGCTGGCGCTGTTTGGTTCGATCATCAATGGTTTGAGCATTGCCATGACCGAGGTGAAGGAACGCGAAGCGGCGCTGATTACCTTTATGGTCACGGCGTCGGGGTTGACGTTGTTTTCCATTGGTTCGGCGTTTTGGGGGATTGTCGCGGGGGTTTTGACGCTGGTGATTCTGAATTGGCGTAAAGCTTAAGGTCAAAAGCCCCTCACCCTAGCCCTCTCCCCGGGGGAGAGGGGACTGACCGAGGTGTTTGGAAGACATACGCCGACGTGGGATACCGAGTCGAACTCAAATTTTGAAAAGCCCATAAATCGGCCCCCTCTCCAGGGGGAGAGGGCTGGGGTGAGGGGCAGGCCCAGCGTACAACTCGAGCCGAACACCCAAACACCAGACGAAAAAAAACGGCGACCCTTAGGTCGCCGTTTCCCATGACATCAAGCTACCGGATTGATCGGCTTTTCCGGATACCAAACGTCCAGCAGCGGGCTGACTTCATACTTGGTCAGCTCGGAGCGGGTTTTCAGCCAGGCTTCAACGGCAGCGCGCTGCTCTTCGTTGACCGAGCCACGCTTCTGCAGGCAAACCAGACCGAAGTCGTCGCCGCCAACATAACCCAGACCATTGGCTTCCATGGCTTCTTTGATGAAGGCTTCGAGGAAAGCGTCAATGGCTTCTTCGGACAAGTCTTCTTTGAAGTCCAGGTTCAGCTCGAAACCCAGCTCTTGAAATTCATCAACGCACAGTTTTTTGCGCAGACGCTGGGAACGGTTAGTCGCCATTGGAACAATCCTCTTAAGTAAATACGGCGGGCACTTTACCAGTTTAAGCAATCGATTGCCCGACTCTCTGGACACAGCGACCGACCGCCTGTAAAAAAATAACGTATTGGCCTGCCCGGACAAGGCACAACCTGTTACAGGTTGGGGCATAATGCCGACACTTTCGTGACCACTGAGGACCTTTTCATCCATGTCCTCGTCTTTTTCCCCTCGGCTGTAGGGTTTTATTTCATATGATCAAATCGTTGCGTCCACTGTTTCTCGCCGGCCTTCTTCTGCCTCTGGCGCTGCCTGTTTCTGCTGCCACCATCAATACTTCCCTGACTCCCAACGTTGAAAAAGCCCTCAAGGCGAGCAAATTGCAGCCCAGCGCCCTGTCGCTGGTGATGGTGCCGCTCGACGGCCCGGGCACGCCGACCGTGTTCAACGCCGACGTGTCGGTCAACCCGGCCTCGACCATGAAACTGGTGACCACTTACGCGGCGCTGGAAATGCTCGGCCCCAACCATCAGTGGAAGACCGAGTTCTACACCGATGGCGACCTGAACGGAGGCATCCTCAACGGCAACCTTTACCTCAAGGGCGGCGGCGATCCAAAGCTGAACATGGAAAAGCTCTGGCTGCTGATGCGCGACCTGCGCGCCAACGGTGTGACGCAAATCACCGGTGATCTGATCCTCGACCGTAACTTCTTCGTGCAGCCAGTGCTGCCGGAATTCAACGATGACGGTAATGACGAGAACAAGCCGTTCCTGGTCAAACCCGACTCCTTGCTGGTCAACCTCAAGGCCCTGCGCTTTGTTGCCCGTAACGATAACGGCCGGGTACTGATTTCGGTTGAGCCGCCGATTGCCAGCGTGCGTATCGAAAACACTGTCAAAGCGCTGCCTTCCAAACAATGCACCGGTGGCGTGCGCTACAACCCGGTGCCGCAGGCCGATGGCAGCGTGACCGTGACCGTGGCCGGCCAATTGGGCGAAGGTTGCAGTTCACAGACTTATCTGTCGCTGCTCGATCACGCGACCTACACCGCCGGCGCCGTGCGCGCGATCTGGAAAGAACTGGGTGGCAGCATTCAGGGTAAGGATCGTCTGGCCTCGACCCCGAGCAACGCGAAACTGCTGGCTCGTGCCTACTCCCCGGATCTGGCGGAAATCATCCGCGACATCAACAAATACAGTAACAACACCATGGCCCAGCAACTGTTCCTCAGCCTTGGGCAACGCTTCCGCAACGATGCCGACGGTGACGACGCCAAGGCAGCGCAGCGCGTAGTGCGTCAGTGGATGGCGAAGAAAGGCATCACCGCGCCACATCTGGTGATGGAGAACGGCTCCGGTTTGTCGCGTGCCGAACGTGTCAGCGCCCGCGAGATGGCGAGCATGCTGCAAGCGGCGTGGCACAGCCCGTATGCCGCGGAATACATCAGCTCGCTGCCGATCGCCGGTACCGACGGCACCATGCGTAAACGCCTGAAAACCACTGCAATGCGCGGTGAGGCTCACGTCAAGACCGGCACTCTGAACACCGTGCGCGCGATTGCCGGTTTCAGCCGTGATGTGAATGGCAATACCTGGGCGGTGGTGGCGATCCTCAACGACAAGGCGCCGTTTGGTGCATCGTCGGTGCTCGATCAGGTACTGCTGGATCTGTACAAACAGCCGAAACTGGCGCAGACCGCTTCGGTCCTGTAACGCCGTTCAAGCAACACCACAAAACCCTGTGGGAGCTGGCTTGCCAGCGATTGCGGAATGTCAGCCACTGAATATGCTGACTGAAATGACGCTATCGCTGGCAAGCCAGCTCCCACAGGGGTTGCGGCGTATTGAAGTCAGCTCATCTGCTCGACGCGATCACGCCCGCGCTGCTTTGCCATATAAACGCCCGAATCCGCCCTCAGCAACAGCGCATCCGCGCCCTCCCCCGGTCGCCAACTGGCGATACCAAAACTCGCGGTCACCACGCCAACCACATCCACCGGCGCACTGCGCAAACCCTGCCATAACTCGATCGCCAGCGTGTGCGCATGCTCGCCGTCGATGTCCGGGCACAGCACCATGAACTCTTCGCCGCCCAACCGACAAAACACATCGGTACGCCGCAGACGATGGCCGATGCGTTCGCACACCGCTTGCAGCACCCGGTCGCCCACGGCATGGCCGTATTGATCGTTGATACGTTTGAAATGGTCGATGTCGAGCATGATCACCGACAGCTCGCCGCCGCCGCGCTCGACCCGGGCCATTTCCGTGGTCAGGCGTTCCTGGAAGTAGCGACGGTTGTGGATGCCGGTCAACGAGTCGGTCACCGACAATGCGCGCAATTCTTCTTCCACGCGTTTCAGGTCGGAAATATCCGAGATATAGCCGTGCCAGAGTACGCCGCCGCCCGGCAGTTCTTCCGGCGTCGCCTCACCGCGCACCCAGCGCAGGCCGCGCTCGGGCAGTTGCACGCGATATTCCTCGCGCCACGGGCTGAGGCTGTCGGCCGAGGCGCGAATGGAAGAGCGCACACGAGTAACGTCCTGTGGATGAATGCGCGTGAAGATCGCCTCGGCGTTGAACAGCAGCACGTCCGGCTCCAGTTCGTAGATCTCGCGGATGCCGTCGCTGGCGTAGATCACGCTGAAGCGCCCATCGAATTCCATCTTGAATTGATAAATGCCTCCGGGCACGTGCGCGCTGAGTTTCTTCAGCAACACATCCCGCGCCGCCAGCACCTCGTGCACGCGCTTGCGCTCGGTGATGTCGATGCAGATCGCTAGGTGTCCGACCCACAACCCCTGCTCATCCAGCACCGGCGTGGCGAGCATGTTCACCGGAATATGGCTGCCATCGCTGCGCACCAGCGTCCACTCGCGGGCCTCGTGTCCGCCGACCTCACCGCCCTCGACCAGCATCGCGTGGCAGGTCGGGATGCTTTTCCCGTAGCGCGCACTCAACTCGGCAGCGCGGGCCATCAGCTCACGGGGCAGGTGCAGGTTTTCCAGGGTCATGTGACCGACGACATCGGCGCTGCTGTAGCCGAGCATTTGTTCGGCACCGGGGTTGAAGGTGTTGATCACGCCGCGCAAGTCGGTGGCGATGATTGCCACCTGCGTCGCCGCATTGAGCACGCCGCGCAACTGACCGTGGGTGCCGCGCAATTCCTGTTCGCTGGCGTGCAGCTCCTGCGTGCGCAGTTCGACCATGCGCAAGGCGCGCTGACGCTGACTGACCAACACGTAGAGCAAGGCGCTGAGCAGCAAACTGAGCAAGCTGCCCAGAATGATCACGCTACCGACCGACGAATGATTGGCCTGCGCGAAGGCGTCGCTCGGCAGGATATCGACCTGATAGTCGTGATCGGCCATGCGCAGTAACCGCGTGGCCGACAGGTCGCTCGGCGCCGGCTCGTTGGTCGACTCGAACAACACTTCGTGCTGATCATGGGTCGACATGTCGAGAATGCGCACCGACAGATAGTCATGGAAGGCATCAGGCAGACCGTCGGCCAGCAACTGGCGCATGCTGATTACCGCCATCACGTAGCCAAAGGATTGGCGCTCGCCACTGTGGCTCACTGGCGCCACCAGCAGCACACCGCGCGCATAGGACGGCTCGATACTGACTAGGTGCATCGGTTGCGACACCGCCAGCCCGCCGCGTTTGTCGGCACGTTGCAGGGTGTCCCGGCGCAAGGGTTGCGCCAGCAGGTCATAGCCTAACGGTGAGCCGAGCCGACTTTGCGTCTGGCTATAGAGCACCGGCACGTATTCATCGCGCACGCCAGCCAGTTGCAGCTCGCCCTGAGCACTCAATTCTCGGAGGGAAAAGTTGGTCAGACCTTCATCACGCACCCGCTGCTCGAATGCGGCGCGCTCGGCTCCATTGACCTTGAGGGCAAACGAATAGGCCTGGGTACGCATCAATAAGGGTTGGGTGTAACCGTCGAATTCGGCGCGAGACACCGATTCAGAGTTGGCGAAGAAGCGGCGCAGGCCGTCGAGGCGTTGTTCCTGATCCTGAAAGCGTTCTTCGATGCGGGTGTAACGTTCGTTGGCCAGCAATTGGAAACGCTGACGGGTTTGTTGCTGGAACTGATTGAGAGTGGCCCAGGCGAGCAGCCCCGTGAGAATCCCGCCGGCGAGCAATACCAGCAGCGCGACCAGCCAGGCCGAGACGTCTTCACTGATGAAACCCAGAATCTTTGGGCGCACGGGGTGCAACGACATAAAGACAACTCACACTACGCCAGCATTTACGGGAAAACCCCATTGACCGTGTGTGAGTTATAGCTATTAGCCACTAATTTAGCTAGCGCGGGCAGATCCACGGAGCCTTTAAAAATCAAGGCTCTGTGGATCCAATTGCGCAAAGCGTCAACGAGCCGTGATTTTCCAGGCGCGGTGGATCTTGGTGTTACGGGCGAAATCCGGATCAATGGTCTGCGCGCTGATTTCCTCGACCGCGTAACGCTCGGCGAGGTTTTCTTCCAACTGGAACTTGCGGAAGTTGTTGGAGAAATACAGCACGCCACCGGTTGCCAGACGGGCCATGGCCAGGTCGATCAACTGTACCTGGTCACGCTGCACATCGAAGATGCCTTCCATGCGCTTGGAGTTGGAGAAGGTCGGCGGATCGATGAAGATCAGGTCGTACTCGTCACGGCTGCTTTCCAGCCACGCCATCACATCGCCCTGCTCCAGACGGTTCTTGTCGGAGTAACCGTTCAGCGACAGGTTACGGCGTGCCCAGTCGAGGTAGGTTTTCGACAGGTCGACGCTGGTGGTGCTGCGCGCGCCGCCCTTGGCCGCGTGCACGCTGGCGGTCGCGGTGTAGCAGAACAGATTGAGGAAGCGCTTGCCGGCGGCCTCTTTCTGAATGCGCATGCGCATCGGGCGGTGGTCGAGGAACAGACCCGTGTCGAGGTAGTCGGTGAGGTTGACCAGCAACTTCACGCCGCCCTCGCTGACTTCATTGAACTTGCCCTGTGCAGCCTGACGCTCGTACTGCTTGGTGCCGCTCTGGCGTTCGCGGCGTTTGACCACCACGCGGCTCTTGTCGACGTTCAGCGCCTGCGGAATGGCGGCCAAGGCGTCGAACATGCGCGCCGAGGCTTTTTCCGGATCGATGGACTTCGGTGCGGCGTATTCCTGGACGTGCACCCAATCGTGGTACAGGTCGATGGCCATCGCGTACTCAGGCATGTCGGCATCGTAGACGCGGTAGCAATCGATGCCTTCGCGCTTGACCCACTTGCCCATGGCCTTGAGGTTCTTTTGCAGGCGGTTCGCAAACATCTGCCCGCCTTCGCTCAAGCGCGGTTGCTCGATCACCGGTGCCGGAGTTGGCGTTGGCTTGATCGGGTTGCCGTTCTTGTTGAACTTGCGTTCTTGCGGCTCGTCCGGGGTCTGATCGTAAGCCGCTTGCTCGCGCTCGGCCTGACGCTGTTCCGGGGTACGACGCTCGCCGGTGACGAACTGATCCGGCAGCACTTTGATCAACAGCAGTTTGCACGGCAGCGCGCCGTTCCAGAACGAATACTGTTTGTGGCTGCGGATGCCCATGCGCTTGCCCAGATCCGGCGCGCCGGTGAACACCGCCGCTTCCCAGTTCAGGCAGGCCTGACGCAGGCGCTCGCCGAGGTTCTGGTAGAGATACAGCAGGCTGGCTTCGTCGCCGAGACGCTCGCCGTACGGTGGGTTGCAGATGACCAGACCTTTCTGGTTCTGATCCGGACGCGGCTCGAAGGTCGCGACTTCGCCCTGGTAGATCTTGATCCACTCGCTCAGGCCAGCACGCTCAACGTTGTTGCGGCCTGGCTGAATCAGACGTGGGTCAGCTTCATAACCACGAATCCACAGCGGTGGCTTGGCCAGACCGGCAGCGGCACGCTCAACGGCTTCTTCATGGAGTTTTTTCCACAGCGCCGGCACGTGACCGAGCCATGCGGTGAAGCCCCACTGCTCACGGCGCAGGTTCGGCGCCATATCAGCGGCGATCATGCCGGCTTCGACGAGGAACGTACCGACACCGCACATCGGGTCAGCCAGCGCGCCGCCTTCAGCGGCAATGCGCGGCCAGCCGGAACGGATCAGGATCGCCGCCGCGAGGTTTTCCTTCAGCGGTGCAGCGCCCTGCTGCAAGCGATAGCCGCGCTGGTGCAGGCTGTGGCCGGACAGGTCGAGGGAGAGAATCGCTTCGCCGCGATCCAGACGCAGGTGAATGCGCAGGTCCGGGTTGAGCTTGTCGATCGACGGACGGTCGCCCTGCGGCGTACGCAGTTTGTCGACGATGGCGTCTTTGACTTTCAGGGCACCGAAGTGGGTGTTGTCGATGCCTGAGCCGTGGCCGCTGAATTCAACGGCCAGGGTGCCGTCGCTGAGCATGTGATCCTGCCACTCGATGTCGAGCACACCGTGGTAGAGGTCTTCAGCGTCTTTCATCGGGAAACGCTTGAGTACCAGCAACACGCGGTTGGCCAGACGCGACCAGAGGCACAGGCGATAAGCGGTTTCCATGGTCGCCATGCCACGCACGGCGGAAGTGTGCTCGCGCGCTTCTTCAAGGCCAAGCCCGACGGCTTCCTCGATGAGCAGGCCTTCAAGACCTTTAGGGCAAGTGAGGAAGAGTTCGAAACGGTCGGACATGGTATTTCCAGAGCCTTTGGCTAGTGAATCGGCAACGCATTGCCGATCCGGTTTTCAATCAGGCGCTTTTCTAAAAGAACGCCCGCGTGGCACGAAGGTGTGCCGTTCCATCCCCGCTGCTCGGGTTAAAAGAGCTTAGATGCCGGGACAGATAAAAAAGTTGATGAAACAAAAAGTCTTAAAGCGACCCTTCGTCGCTTTATACCCCAGCGCAAACGTGGGTCATTCTCACTAAAGAATTAACCCCATCATCCAGCGCGGGGCCGATCATACCGGGGTTTGCTGAAAAACCGTGCATGAAACCCGTCGTTACTTATGGCTGTAGCACCAATTTCGTTACGTCCTTATGACAAAACGATCATTCCCTCGGTGTGACTCATTGGTTAGAACTGAACACAGGTTGACGTCGCAACGGCGTCAACACCTTGGCTCGCCACGCCGGCAGCGAGCCGCACCATGGCAGGTTTTTTCTGCCAGACCTCGGTTGAGGTCAACGCGATACAAAACAGTCAACAAGTGAGGGAAACACCCTATGAGAAGACTTAAGCGTGATCCGTTGGAAAGAGCATTTTTGCGCGGATATCAATATGGCGTTGGTGGCAAATCCCGTGAGCTTTGCCCATTTACTCTACCGTCGGTACGCCAAGCCTGGATTAACGGCTGGCGAGAAGGACGCGGCGACAACTGGGACGGTATGACCGGCACTGCGGGAATCCACAGACTCAACGAACTTCACGCCGTCGGCTGACACAGGGCATTAATTCCGACACGACAATCTGAATTTGTAACGACTTACCATGCACGTCCTTCCCGGACGGCGGGCTGCGGCCCAGGGGCTCCTTCGAGGAGCCCTTTTTTATGCCTGTCTGGCTGACACACATCTCGTGTAGGAGCTGCCGAAGGCTCGGGCCGCGTTCGGACGATCTTTTGATCTTGATCTTAAAAACAGGATCAAAAGATCGCAGCCTGCGGCAGCTCCTACATTGACCGGGTCAGCCTGGGTTATGTGCGCAGGGCGGCGATCGCGTCTACCGATTCGCGAATCAGCGCCGGGCCTTTATAGATGAAGCCGGAGTAGATCTGCACCAGGCTCGCACCGGCCAGAATCTTCTCCGCCGCATGCTTGCCTTCAGTAATCCCGCCCGCCGCAATGATCGGCAAACGCCCAGCCAGCTCACCGGCCAGCACCTTCACAGTATTCGTGCTCTTCTCCCGGACCGGCGCGCCCGACAGACCGCCCGCCTCGTCGCCATGCTCCATGCCTTCAACGCCAACACGGCTCAGGGTGGTGTTGGTCGCGATCACTGCGTCCATGCCGGTTTCGATCAGCGCTTGAGCAACCTGCGCGGTTTCTTCATCGGTCATGTCCGGCGCGATCTTGATCGCCAGCGGCACATGCTTGCCATGACGCAGGGCCAGTTCAGCGCGACGCGTGGCCAGATCGGCGAGCAATTGCTTGAGCGAATCGCCGAACTGCAAGCTGCGCAGGCCAGGGGTGTTTGGCGAACTGACGTTGACCGTCACGTAGCTGGCGTGGGCGTAAACCTTGTCCAGGCAGATCAGATAATCATCGACCGCACGCTCGACCGGGGTATCGAAGTTCTTGCCGATATTGATGCCCAGCACGCCTTTGTACTTAGCCGCCGCCACACGCGCCAACAGGTTATCGACACCGAGGTTGTTGAAACCCATGCGGTTGATGATCGCCTCGGCTTCCGGCAATCGGAAGATCCGTGGTTTCGGGTTGCCCGGCTGCGGGCGTGGGGTCACGGTGCCGATTTCAACAAAACCGAAACCCAGTTGCGCGAAGCCATCGATGGCCGCGCCGTTCTTGTCCAGACCGGCCGCCAGCCCCACCGGGTTTGGGAATTCGAGGCCCATGACCGTCACCGGCTTCTTCGCCGGCGCCTTGCACAGCAAGCCGTTTAAGCCCAAACGCCCACCCGCGCCGATCAGATCCAGCGACAGATCGTGGGAGGTTTCCGGGGAAAGTTTGAACAACAGCTGACGGGCCAGGGAATACATGGGCGGCGATGACTCGGGCGGCGAAAAGAGGCGGCGATTATAGCCGGGCATCGACCTGCGGCGCGAGGCGCACGCGCAAATCACTGGCACTGGCATATGCCTTGCACCCTCCAGGCTATCAGTGCGCAGGCCAATGACGGCAGGCGGGCAAGGACAATGGCGTCGTCCCGGGTTTTGCCTGCGCAAAGTCCGCGGCGGCGCTTTTTTTTCGAGGTACGTTGGATGAATGAACCTTCGGTAGGGCCACTGGCCTGGGTCAATGGCAGCGATGCCCCGGAAAAAAGCGCGATCAACCTCGGCTTCATGGCCCTGAGCGATTGCGCGTCGGTGGTGGTCGCAGCCACACAGGGCTTCGCCCAGCCTTACGGATTGACGCTGAACCTCAAGCGCCAGACATCCTGGGCCAATTTGCGCGACAAACTGGTCAGCGGTGAACTGGACGCCGCGCACAGTCTGTATGGGCTGATCTACGCAGTGCACCTGGGCATCGGCGGTATCGCCCCGACCGATATGGCCGTGTTGATGGGCCTGAATCAGAACGGCCAGAGCCTCAACCTCTCCCACGGTCTGCAAAACCTTGGCGTGAGCAGTCCTGAAGCGCTGGACCGCCACGTGCACCAAAGCCGCGCAAAACTGACTTTCGCGCAGACCTTCCCCACGGGCACGCACGCGATGTGGCTTTATTACTGGCTGGCGAGTCAGGGCATTCATCCACTTCAGGATGTCGACAGCGTGGTGGTGCCGCCGCCACAAATGGTCGCGCACCTGCAAGCCGGGCGTATCGACGGTTTTTGTGTCGGCGAGCCTTGGGCGGCCAGCGCGGTGCAGCAGGATCTTGGTTTCACCCTGGCCACCAGCCAGACCATCTGGCCCGATCACCCGGAAAAAGTCCTTGGCTGCACTCGCGAATTTGTCGAGCAGTATCCGAACACCGCACGGGCGTTGGTGATGGCGATCCTTGAAGCCAGCCGCTTCATCGAAGAAAGCCCGGAAAACCGCCGCAGCACCGCGCAGTTGCTTAGCGCGCCGGAATATCTCGATGCGCCAGTGGCGTGCATCGAACCGCGTTTTCTCGGTGACTATGCCGATGGCCTCGGCAATCGCTGGCAGGATCCGCACGCGCTGCGCTTTCACGGTAACGGCGAAGTGAATCTGCCGTATCTGTCGGACGGCATGTGGTTCATGACCCAGTTCCGCCGCTGGGGCTTGCTGCGTGAGGATCCGGATTACCTCGCCGTCGCCCGCCAGGTTCAGCGGCTGGACGTCTACCGCGACGCCGCCACCGCTGTCAGCGTCGCCGCATGGGGCACCGACATGCGCAGCAGTCAGTTGCTCGACGGCAAGGTCTGGGACGGCAGTGACCCGGCCGCTTACGCGCGCAGTTTCAAGTTGCACGCGTTGAACGACGACGCCCCCCTTCTCGCCCGCCGCTGACAGGAGACCGCGAACATGTTGCGCATTCTGTTGATCAACGACACAGCGAAAAAAGTCGGTCGCCTGAAAGCTGCGTTGACCGAGGCCGGTTTCGAGGTGATCGACGAGTCCGGCCTGACCATCGACCTGCCCGCGCGCGTCGAAACGGTGCGCCCGGACGTGATCCTGATCGATACCGAGTCACCGAGCCGCGATGTCATGGAGCAAGTGGTGCTGGTCAGCCGCGACCAACCACGGCCGATCGTGATGTTTACCGACGAGCATGATCCGGGGGTGATGCGCCAGGCGATCAAGTCAGGGGTCAGTGCGTACATCGTCGAAGGCATTCACGCCCAGCGCTTGCAGCCGATTCTCGATGTGGCGATGGCACGATTCGAGAGTGATCAGGCCTTGCGAGCGCAGTTGCAGGCGCGAGACCTGCAATTGGCTGAGCGCAAGCGTATTGAGCTGGCCAAGGGGTTGTTGATGAAGATGAAGGACTGCAATGAGGAAGAGGCGTACACCCTGATGCGGCGCCAGGCCATGAGCCGGCAGCAGAAGCTGATTCAGGTGGCGGAGCAGATTATTGCGATGAGTGAGTTATTGGGCTGAGGTGTTCTGACAGCTTAAGAGCCCCTCACCCTAGCCCTCTCCCAGAGGGAGAGGGGACCGATTGGGGGATGCTCACGAAGTACACCGACCTGTGATTTCTGCTGTGAATCCATAATCGACTCGGTCTTTCAGGTCGCTGAATTCGTTGGAACAACATGGTCAGTCCCCTCTCCCTCTGGGCGGTCCGACGTTTCGGGAGGGCTAGGGTAAGGGGCTTTTGATTTTCCGGCTGTTGGCACAAATCTCGCTAAGTAAAACGCACAGGTAACCAACGGCGGTTGCCCCACCCACGACAAAGACGTCGCTCACCCGTTCGCCCAACCGGCGCATCAGGTAGCGGCGTTTTTGCGTTTTGGCCCCACAGCCCGGGGCCGGTGGTGCGGCCGTGGCGGCGCCCCACCTGCTGTTGCATGACTCCTTTCGAGACTCTTTTCAGCTGAGGTGCGCGATGAATTCAAGCTTCTGGAAATCCGGCCACACCCCGACATTGTTCGCAGCCTTCCTGTATTTCGACCTGAGCTTCATGGTCTGGTACCTGCTCGGCCCGCTGGCGGTGCAGATTGCCGCCGACCTGCAGCTAACCACGCAACAACGCGGTCTCGTCGTCGCCACGCCGATCCTCGCCGGCGCGGTGCTGCGTTTTGTGATGGGCATGCTCGCCGATCGGCTGTCGCCGAAAACCGCCGGTCTGATCGGCCAGGTCATCGTGATCTGTGCGCTGTTCGGCGCCTGGAAACTCGGCATCCACAGTTATGAACAGGCGCTGATACTCGGCCTGTTTCTCGGCATGGCCGGCGCGTCGTTTGCTGTTGCACTGCCGCTGGCGTCGCAGTGGTACCCGCCGCAGCATCAGGGCAAAGCCATGGGCATTGCCGGTGCGGGCAACTCCGGCACGGTGTTCGCCGCGCTGCTCGCGCCGGTGCTCGCCGCCGCGTTCGGCTGGAGCAATGTCTTCGGTTTCGCTCTGATCCCGCTGATTCTGACCCTGGTGCTGTTCGCCTGGCTGGCAAAAAACGCCCCTGAGCGGCCGAAAGCCAAAGCCATGGCTGACTACTTCAAAGCCCTGGGCGACCGTGACAGTTGGTGGTTCATGTTTTTTTACAGCGTGACCTTCGGCGGCTTTATCGGCCTGGCCAGCGCCCTGCCCGGCTACTTCAACGATCAGTACGGTTTGAGCCCGGTGACCGCTGGCTACTACACCGCAGCCTGCGTGTTCGGCGGCAGTTTGATGCGGCCATTGGGTGGCGCCCTGGCTGACCGTTTCGGTGGCATCCGCACCTTGCTGGCGATGTACACCGTCGCTGCCGTCTGCATCGCGGCCGTCGGTTTCAACCTGCCAAGTTCCTACGCCGCGCTGGCACTTTTCGTCTGCACCATGCTCGGTCTGGGCGCCGGCAACGGCGCCGTTTTCCAACTGGTACCGCAGCGTTTTCGTCTGGAGATCGGCGTGATGACCGGGCTGATCGGCATGGCCGGCGGCATCGGCGGTTTTGCCTTGGCCGCCGGTATGGGCGCGATCAAGCAGAGCACCGGCAGCTATCAGTTGGCGTTGTGGTTGTTCGCCAGCCTTGGCGTGCTGGCGTGGTTTGGCCTGCACGGCGTCAAGCGTCGCTGGAGAACCACCTGGGGTTCGGCGGCAGTGACGGCGGCGCGGGTCTGAACCTTCGATGGCCCTGCAACTGAGCTTTGCCGAAGCCAGCGCCACCGGCCCGCGCGCGGAGAATCAGGACGCTTTGCGTCTGGTCACGCCCGCGCCGGCGCTGGCGGCGAGCAAGGGTTATCTGTTCGCTATCGCCGATGGCGTCAGCCAGTGTGCCGATGGCGGACTGGCCGCGCGTTCAACCTTGCAAGCCTTGGCGCTGGACTACTACGCCACACCGGAAACCTGGAGCGTGGCCCAGGCACTGGATCGCCTGCTGCTCGCGCAAAACCGCTGGTTGCAGGCCAACGGTGGTGGGCAACCGTTGCTCACCACGGTCAGCGCCTTGGTCATGCGTGGTCGGCGTTTCACCCTCGCCCACGTCGGCGATTGCCGGGTGTATCGCTGGCACGCCGACAGCTTGCAGCGAATCAGCGAAGACCACGTCTGGGATCAGCCGGGCATGCAGCATGTGCTCAAGCGTGCATTGGGGCTGGATCAACATCTGGTGCTGGATTTTCTCGACGGCGAACTGCGTGAAGGCGAAAGCTTTGTGCTGCTCAGCGACGGAGTCTGGTCAACGCTGGGCGATACCGCGATTGCGGCGATTCTGCGTGATCAGCCGGATCTGCACAGCGCCGCGCAGACGCTGGTCAACGCCGCGCATCTGGCGGGGAGCCAGGACAATGCCAGTGCTTTGCTGGTGCGGGTGGATGCTTTGGGTGAGGCCAGTATCGGCGATGCGCTGATTCATCTGCAGCAATGGCCACTGCCGCCACCGTTGAAACCCGGTCAGTCGTTCGAAGGCTGGCAAGTGCTGGACGTTGTCGCTCAGAGCCAGCAATCGCTGCTGTATCGGGTGCTTGATGGACAAGGTCAGACGTGGCTTCTGAAAACCCTACCCACGCGTTCCGCCGATGATTCCTACGCCGGGCAAGCACTGTTGTCCGAGGAATGGTTTCTGAAACGCGTAGCCGGTCGCCACTTTCCTGAAGTCCATGCCTGCCAGCAGCGTCAGCATTTGTACTACGTGATGCGGGAATATTCCGGAGCGACGCTGGCACAGCTGTTTCAACAGTCAGGCCCATTGCCGTTGGCACAGTGGCAGGACATCGCCGAGCGCCTGTTGCGTGCGGTCGGGTTGCTGCATCGGCGGCAGATCCTGCACCGGGACATCAAACCGGAAAATCTGCACGTGGGCGACGACGGCGAATTGCGTCTGCTGGATTTTGGCCTGGCATATTGTCCGGGACTGTCCGAAGACCCGCCGTCGACGCTACCCGGGACACCCAGTTACATCGCCCCGGAAGCATTTCGCGGTGATCCGCCAAGTGTGTCGCAGGATTTGTATGCGGCCGGCGTGACCCTGTATTTCCTGCTCACCGGGCATTTTCCCTACGGCGAGATCGAAGCGTTTCAGCGACCGCGCTTTGGTCTGCCGGTGAGCGCCAGTCGCTATCGGCCGGATCTGCCGGAATGGCTGGCGCAGAGTCTGGAGCGTGGTGTGGCGGCGGATCCGCAACAACGGTTTGAAACGGCTGAGGAATGGTTGTTGGTGTTGGAACAGGGCGAGCGGCGGAGTTTGAGTGTACGGCCCAGACCGTTATTGGAGCGTGAGCCGTTGAAGGTGTGGCGGACGATGGCGATCGTGGCTCTGCTGGGGAATCTGGTGCTGCTGGTTTTGTTGTTTCACGGCTGACACCGCATCGCGTCCATCGCGAGCAGGCTCACTCCTACAATTTGAAATGCGTTCCCCTGTAGGAGTGAGCCTGCTCGCGATGACGTCAGCCCAATCACAACAATTCTGTCTGCCTGAATGCCCCACGAACGAGCAACCCGCGTCGATTCGGTGCAAAAAATCCCCGTCAATTACCGCTCCCGCCCAATAAACACGCCATTCCCCCACTTGGCACAACCACTGCATTAACCCAACCAACACACACATAAAGCCCAACCTTCAACGACGAAGGCTGCGCTTCCCGAGAGAACGGGACCAGGACAAAGGCGTCCTCGCTAGGCAACTAGCGGGACGCCTTTTTTTGTTTGCGCAAAATTTGTCGAGCAAGGCCTGACTGCCCACAAGAGGCCAGCCGCAGCTCCCGGAGAACCTGATGAAAAAACTCAAACTAGTGATGATCGGCAATGGCATGGCCGGGGTCCGCACCCTGGAAGAACTGCTCAAGCTGAGCAACGAGCTGTACGACATCACGGTCTTCGGCGCCGAACCGCACACCAACTACAACCGCATCCTGTTGTCGCCGGTGCTGGCCGGTGAGCAGACCTTCGAAGAGATCGTCCTCAACGACCTCGACTGGTACCTGGAAAACAACATCAAGTTGCTGCTCAACCGCAAAGTGGTGGAGATCGACCGGGTCAAACGCCGGGTGATCGCCGAGGACGGCACCGAAGCCGAATACGATCGCCTGCTGATCGCCACCGGCTCGACGCCGTTCATCCTGCCGATCCCCGGCAACACCTTGCACGGGGTGATCGGTTACCGCGACATCGCCGACACCCAAGCCATGATCGACACCGCCAAAACCCACAAACACGCGGTGGTCATCGGTGGTGGTCTGCTCGGTCTCGAAGCCGCCAATGGCCTGATGCTGCGCGGCATGCACGTCACCGTGGTGCACATCGGTGAGTGGTTACTGGAACGTCAACTCGACAAAACCAGCGGCCAACTGCTGCAAAACGCCCTTGAATCCCGTGGCCTGCACTTCCGTCTGTGCGAACAGACTCAGGCGCTGCACGACGCAGGCAATGGCCGGGTCGGCTCGGTGCAGTTCAAGAACGGCGACATCATCCCCGCCGATCTGGTGGTAATGGCTGCCGGTATTCGTCCCAACACAGAATTGGCGGAAAAGGCCGGCATCCCGTGCAATCGCGGGATTCTGGTCAACGACACGCTGCAAACCTACGACCCGCGCATTTACGCCATCGGCGAGTGCGCCAGCCACCGCGGCATTGCATACGGTCTGGTCGCGCCGTTGTTCGAACAGGCCAAGGTCTGCGCCAACCACCTCGCACAACTGGGTTTCGCCCGTTATCAGGGTTCGGTGACCTCGACCAAATTGAAAGTCACCGGCATCGATCTGTTTTCTGCCGGCGATTTCATGGGCGGCGAAGGCACGGAAACCATCACCCTCTCCGACCCGATTGGCGGCGTGTACAAAAAACTGGTGATCAAGGATGACGTGCTAGTCGGCGCCTGTCTGTACGGCGATACGGCAGATGGCGGTTGGTATTTCCGGCAGATTCGTGAGAATCACGCCATTGGCGAGATCCGCGATCACCTCATGTTCGGAGAAAACGCACTCGGAGACGTAGGACATCAGGGCCAGGACAAAGCCATGGTCATGGCCGACAGCGCCGAAGTCTGCGGTTGCAACGGCGTGTGCAAAGGCACCATCGTCAAAGCCATTCAGGAACACGGCCTGTTCAGCGTCGACGAGGTGAAGAAACATACCAAAGCGGCCAGCTCCTGCGGCTCGTGCGCCGGGCTAGTCGAACAGATCCTGATCAACACCGTCGGCGGCGCGGCGGACGTCAAACCGAAAAGCGAAAAAGCCATCTGCGGTTGCAGCGATCTCAACCACGGCCAGATCCGCCAGGCTATTCGCGAACAGCATCTGCTGACCATCGCCGGGACCATGAGCTACCTCAATTGGCGCACGCCGAACGGCTGCGCAACCTGCCGCCCAGCCCTCAACTATTACCTGATTTCCACTTGGCCCGGCGAAGCCAAGGACGATCCGCAATCGCGCCTGATCAACGAGCGTGCACACGCCAACATCCAGAAGGACGGCACGTATTCGGTGGTACCACGGATGTGGGGCGGCGTGACCAATCCTTCGGAACTGCGGCGGATTGCCGACGTGGCCGACAAGTACAACGTGCCGATGGTCAAGGTCACCGGCGGTCAGCGCATCGATTTGCTCGGCATCAAGAAGCAGGACTTGCCCGGCGTCTGGAAAGACCTCGACATGCCGTCCGGGCATGCCTACGGCAAATCCATCCGTACCGTGAAGACCTGCGTCGGCAGCGAGTTCTGCCGCTTCGGCACGCAAAACTCGACACAACTGGGCATCGAGCTCGAGCACGATCTGTTCAACATGTGGTCGCCGCACAAAGTGAAACTCGCCGTCTCCGGTTGCCCACGCAACTGCTCGGAAGCGGGGATCAAAGACGTAGGAATTATCGGTGTCGACTCCGGTTGGGAGATGTACATCGGCGGTAACGGCGGAATCAAAACCGAGGTCGCTGAGTTTTTCGTCAAGCTGAAAACCGCCGAGGAAGTCCGCGAATACAACGGCGCGTTCCTGCAGCTCTACCGCGAAGAAGCCTTCTACCTCGAACGCACCGTGCACTACCTGCAACGGGTCGGCATGGAGCACATCAAGAAAGCCGTGCTCGAAGACCCCGAGCGTCGCAAGGCCCTGAACGAGCGCCTGCAATTCTCTCTGTCGTTCGAGCAAGACCCTTGGAAAGAGCGTCTGGCGCAGCCGCAACTGAAGAAAGAATTCGATGTGATCCCTGTGAAAAATCTGGAGGTGCCGGCATGAACTGGCTAGATATCTGCGCTCTCGACGAGATCAATGCCCTCGGTTCGCGAATCATTGCCGGGCCGAAAGGTGACATCGCGATTTTTCGTACAAGCGACGATGAGGTTTTCGCCCTCGACGACCGCTGCCCGCACAAGGGCGGGCCATTGTCGCAAGGTTTGATCTACGGCAAACGTGTGGCCTGCCCGCTGCACAACTGGCAAATCGACCTCGAATCTGGCGAAGCTCAGGCGCCGGATATCGGTTGCGCGCACCATCACCCGGCACGGGTCGAAAACGGTCGTGTGCAACTGGCCCTGCGGGACGCCATCTGATGAGCCGCCAGACGACCGCCTCGACCTGCTGTTATTGCGGGGTCGGCTGCGGCGTGCTGATCGAGCATGACGGCGAGCGCATCCTCGGCGTCAGCGGCGATCCGGCGCACCCGGCCAACTTCGGCAAACTGTGCAGCAAAGGCTCGACCCTGCACCTGACCGGCGACCTGGCAGCCCGCGCGCTGTACCCGGAACTGCGTCTGGGCAAAGGCCTGGCGCGCAGCCGAACGGATTGGGATACGGCACTGGAACACGCTGCCAACGTGTTCGCCGAGACCATTGCCGAGCACGGCCCGGACAGCGTGGCGTTCTATATCTCCGGGCAGTTGCTGACCGAGGACTATTACGCCTTCAACAAACTGGCGCGGGCGTTGGTCGGGACCAACAACATCGACAGCAATTCGCGCCTGTGCATGTCTTCAGCGGTGGTCGGCTACAAGCGCAGCCTCGGCGCCGACGCCCCGCCGTGCAGCTATGAGGATCTGGAACTCAGCGATTGCGTGATGATCGTCGGCAGTAACATGGCCTACGCCCATCCGGTACTTTTCCGTCGGCTGGAAGAGGCAAAATCCCGCCGCCCGCAGATGAAAGTCATCGTCATTGATCCACGGCGCACCGACACCTGCGATCTTGCCGATTTGCACTTGGCGATTCTGCCGGGCACAGATGTCGCTTTATTTCATGGGATTTTGCATCTGTTGTTGTGGGAAGACTGGATCGACCGTGACTTCATCAAGGCGCACACCGATGGCCTCGCCGACTTGAAAAATCTAGTCCGTGATTACACCCCGCAGATGGTTTCGCAACTGTGCGGGATCAGTGTCGAGCAATTGCAGCAATGCGCGGAATGGGTGGGCACCTCGCCGAGTTTTCTGTCGCTGTGGTGCATGGGCCTGAACCAGTCCACCGCTGGCAGCGCGAAGAACAGCGCGCTGATCAATCTGCATTTAGCCACCGGGCAAATCGGCCGTCCGGGTGCAGGACCTTTCTCCCTCACCGGTCAGCCGAATGCCATGGGCGGGCGCGAAACGGGCAGTTTGTCGAATCTGTTGCCGGGCCATCGAGACGCGGCCAACCCTGAACATCGCGCCGAAGTAGCGGCATATTGGGGCGTTGATCGGTTGCCGGAAAGTACCGGTCTCAGTGCCATCGAACTGTTCGAGCAAGTGCGCAACGGCAAGATCAAGGCGTTGTGGATTGCCTGCACCAACCCTGCCCAATCGATGCCGGATCAACATGCTGTGCGAGCAGCGCTTGAGACCTGCCCGTTTGTGGTTCTGCAAGAAGCCTTTCGCACCACCGAAACCGCTGCATTCGCCGATCTCCTGCTACCCGCCGCCAGTTGGGGCGAGAAAGAAGGCTCGGTGACCAATTCCGAGCGACGCATTTCCCACGTGCGTAAAGCCATCCTCCCACCGGGTGAGGCGCGGCCGGACTGGGAGATCACGGTAGATTTCGCACAACGTCTGGAGAAACGTCTGCGTCCCGCTGAGTCGAGCCTGTTTACGTTTAACCAACCTGCGCAGTTGTTCGATGAATTCAAAGGGCTGACGCGTGGACGGGATCTGGATATGTCCGGGATCAGCCACACGCTGATCGACGAGATCGGACCGCAGCAATGGCCCTTCCCTGTCGGAGCGCGGCAAGGAACGCCACGACTGTACGAGGACGGTATTTTTCCTACGGCCAACGGTCGGGCTCAGTTTATTGCCGATCCGTATCGCGCCGCCAAAGAGCAGCGCGATGCTCGCTTTCCACTGACGTTGATCACTGGCCGCTTGCGCGATCAATGGCACGGTATGAGCCGCACTGGCACGGCAGCGCAATTGTTCGGGCATGTCAGCGAAGCGGTGTTGAGCCTGCACCCGGACGAAATGCGCCGGCATCGTTTGCAGCCGGGCGATCTGGTCAACCTTAAAAGTCGTCGCGGCGCGGTAATCGTCGCGGTTGGCAGCGATGACAGCGTACGTCCGGGGCAAGCGTTTCTGCCGATGCACTGGGGCGACCGTTTTCTCAAGGGCGGTGTGAACAGCCTGACCCTGCCGGACTTTGATCCGCTGTCGAAGCAACCGGAACTCAAACACAGCGGTGTGCGCCTCGAGCCGGTCAGTCTGCCGTGGCAACTTTTCGCACTGATCGAGGGTGATGTTCAACGGCATTTCGAGACGCTACGACCGCTCTGTGAGGCATTTTCCTACGTGAGTCTCAGCCTTGTCGGACGTGAACGATCGGCATTGCTGATACGCGCGGCCAGCAGCGAAGCTCCGAATGCGCAATTGCTCGGTGAAATCGACCAATGCCTGTCACTGATCGACGGCCCGGTATTGGCCTATGACGATCCTCGCCGCGCCATTGGCAAACGCGTGCGCATTGAAAACGGCCGGATCACTGCGATCCGATTGGCCGGTGAAACCCTCGCTCAGCATTGGCTGCAAGGGTTGTGGCTGGAAGGCCGCGCGGATGAGCAACTGCGGCGCTGGCTATTGGCGCCAATGAGTGCGCCGCCGGGCAGTGTCGGGGCGCAAATGGCTGTGGATAAAACCCTGTGCAACTGCAAGAACGTCAGCCTCAACGCGGTCTGCGCCGGCATTCGCCAAGGCCTGGATCTGCAGGGCTTGAAAAACCAACTGGGCTGCGGCACGCAATGCGGATCGTGCGTCCCGGAAATAAAACGCTTACTGGCTGCCGACGTGCAGCCAGCCGCCGTCATCTGATGAGGAAAACACCATGAACGCAAAAGTCTGGCTGGTGGGTGCAGGTCCTGGTGATCCGGAACTGCTGACCCTCAAAGCGGTGCGCGCCCTGCGCGAGGCCGATGTGGTGCTGATCGATGATCTGGTCAACGACGCGGTGCTGGAACACTGCCCTGACGCCCGCATCATTGCAGTGGGTAAACGCGGCGGCTGCCGTTCGACACCGCAAGCGTTTATCCATCGGCTGATGCTGCGCTATGCCCGCCATGGCAAGTGTGTGGTGCGGCTCAAGGGCGGCGATCCGTGCATTTTCGGCCGAGGTGGCGAAGAGGCGCAGTGGCTGCGTGAAAGAGGCGTTGAGGTGGAACTGGTCAATGGCATTACCGCCGGGCTGGCCGGGGCGACGCAGTGCGATATTCCGCTGACGTTACGCGGTGTGGCGCGCGGGGTGACGCTGGTGACTGCACACACGCAGGACGACAGCCAGTTGAACTGGCAGGCGCTGGCACAGGGGGGTACGACGCTGGTGGTTTATATGGGCGTGGCCAAGCTGGGGGAGATTCGCGATCAACTGCTGGCAGGCGGGATGGCGGCGGATACGCCGGTGGCGATGATCGAGAATGCATCGTTGCCAGAGCAGCGCGAATGCCGGAGTGATCTGGCGAGTATGAGTGATGATGCGTGTGCGTTTGGATTGAAAAGCCCGGCGATTCTGGTGATCGGGGCGGTGGCGGCTGTTGTTGAAGATCAAAAGATCGCAGCCTGCGGCAGCTCCTACTTTGGATCTGCATTGGTCCTGTAGGAGCTGCCGAAGGCTGCGATCTTTTAAAGCTGCAAAGCCAAATCGCAGGCAAAGAAAAGCCCGGCCTAAGCCGGGCTTTTCTCAGAGCGGCAGCTAATTACTTAGCTTGAGCTTCAACCTGCGCTTCTACGCGACGGTTTACAGCGCGGCCAGCTTCAGTTTTGTTGTCAGCAACTGGGCGGGATTCGCCGTAGCCAACAGACTGAACGCGGGACGATTCAACACCGTACTGGTTGGTCAGAACTTGCTTAACGGCGTTTGCACGACGCTCGGACAGTTTCTGGTTGTAAGCGTCAGGACCGACGGAGTCAGTGTGACCTTCAACAGTAGTGGTGGTGGATGGGTACTGCTTCATGAAGTCAGCCAGGTTTTTGATGTCGCCGTAGCTGTTTGGCTTCACAACCGACTTGTCGAAGTCGAACTTAACGTCCAGCTCAACACGAACAACTTCAGCAACTGCTGGGCAGCCGTCAGCGTCAACAGTTACGTTGGCTGGGGTGTCCGGGCACTTGTCAACGTTGTCGCAAACGCCATCGTTGTCGCTGTCGGAGCAGACTTCAGCTGGTGCTGGAACTGGAGCAGCAGCAGGCTTGGAGCCGCCACCGAAGTTCACACCGATACCGACGCTAGGAGCCCACTCGGTGTCGCCCTGGTCGATGTTGTACTGAGCTTCAACGCCAGCACGGGCGTAGAAGTTCTCGGTGAAGTACAGCTTGGCACCGCCACCAACGTTAGCGAAGGTAGAACGGTTACGACCGTTCGAACCGTTCTGGTCGATGCTCTGGTCGGAGAAACCGGCCGAGACGTATGGACGCAGCATGTCGCCTGGGTTGTTGAAGTGGTACAGAGCGTCCAGAGCGGTGTTCGCGCCCTTAACGTTCTTGCCGTCGTTTGCACGGGCGTTGTGCACTTCGTCGTAGCCCAGACGCAGTTCAACGTCGTCGGTCAGGAAGTAACCGATCGAGCCGCCGAACAGGTTGCCGTTGTTCTTGAAGTTACGAGCGCTGTCGAATTGTTCTTTCTTTGCGAAGCCTTCGATTTCAACTGCGCCTTGGCCTTGTGCCAGAGCGCCGAACGAAGTGGCGGCAATCAGAGAACCAATGGCCAAGCCCAAGGTGTTTTTCAGTTTCATCCGTTAAATCCCCATCTGGTGATTGTGAAGCAGTCCCGCAAACCGGGGGACAACTCGGCGGCAAGTCTATCAGAACTTGCCTACACGTAAGAGATATTTGCGCTGAACTAAGTTTCAGCAATGCCTGCAAATTTCTCACGCAATTTATCTAGAGCACGTTTGTAACGCATTTTTGTCGCACTCAAACCCATGTGCATGATGTCTGCGATCTCCTGAAATTCCAGCTCTGCGACAAATCGAAGCACCAGAATTTCGCGGTCAATCGGGTTCACATACACCAGCCAGCGATCAAGCCCGCCCTTCTCCTCGGGTTTCGGCGCCTTTTCTTCGGACGCTTCCTCGAGGGGGTCAAGACTCAATGCGTCCATCAAGCGACGCTTTCGCCGTTCCTTCCGATACTGCGTAATACATTCGTTGTACGTGATGCTGTAGAGCCACGTTTTGAACTTCGATTTCCCCTCGAAGTTCTTCAGGCCATACAGCACCTTCAACATGACTTCCTGACAGACATCGTCTGCGTCGCGATCGTTCCCAAGATATCTCGCACAAACGTTAAATAATGTTCGCTGGTAACGCCGCATCAGTTCTTCATAGGCGCGCGTTACGTGAAAAAGCTCGGTATGCGAGCGCGCGACCAACTCCTCATCAGAGAGCTCGCGGGGGTCGTAGCGCGTGGATAGCGTTTGGGCTTTATTCAAAACAAGTCGTGCCGACAGTCAGGTCAATGTCCGCCGCAACCAGCATCAGCTGGCATTTTGCGGCGGCATACATTAGCAGGGTTTGCCGGATTAGCGGCTACTCACATGCTGTTCCAGCAGGATCCGATTGGAAAGAGAGACTAGCTCACCCTCATCGGTCAGCAATGTGGTTTTAACCGTGCCGATCTCCTCGATCTGGCCTTCGACCTCGCCAACACGCACTTGTTGCCCAACCTGATACAACTCACGCACATAGATTCCCGCAAGAATCTGACCGGCAATTTCCCGGCTTCCCAAACCCATGGCCAGCGCAACGGCCAGACCAACGGTAATCAAAACGATGACGATCACATGGTTCAGCAGGTCAGTCTTGACCTCAAGCTGACTGATCGCGACCGAGATGCTGATGATGATCACCAGCCCCTGAGCAATTCGCCCAAGCCCCGAAGCGTAGTCCAGGCCGACGCCTTCTGCCGCCCCGCGCACCAGCCCATTGGCCAGTTGCGCGAGCAAAACACCTACCAGCAACACCAGCGCCGCGCCGAATACTTTCGGCAAATAGAGCGCCAACATATCCAGCGTAGCCGAAACTCGCTCAAGGCCAAGGGATTCTGCTGCAGAAACCAGGAAAATCAGCAGAACGAACCAGTAAACGATTTTACCGATCAGGGTCGAGATCGGAACTTGCAACCCGGCGCGCGACATCAACTTGGTCAGCCCGGTGCCGCCCATCAGGCGATCAAGACCGAGCTTGGCGAGCAGTTTGGACAGCAGGGTATCGAGCAGCTTGGCCACGACGAAACCCAACAGCAGCACGACCAGTGCGCCGAACAGGTTCGGGATGAAGTTGGCGACTTTGGTCCACAACGCAGTCATTGCAGTGACGAGGCTCTGAGTCCAGAGATCAAGTTCCATATTCAATCAGCCTTATCAGCAGTGCGAGCGGTAGGTTTACGAAGACGGGAAACCGGCGAGACATGCGCCGATCCATTATTCAGGGCGATCATCAGCGCGGGCAGCCAGCGGCCCAGCAGGCTGAACAGATCACCGGCGCCAACCTGGCGGTTGGCGGTTTTGAGTACGCGGCCCAGGCACGCATCGTCGTCGCGGCTGGACGGCGAAGCGTTGAGCATGTCGCGCAAAGACTGTTCAAACGGATCGTGCATACGCACCTCTCGTGATGTCTGTGAAAGACGCGGGCAGATTTGGTCGGGTCACATGCGCCATCTTCATACCCAGCGCAAACGACGGAATAACCACCACTGACCGAAGGCCAGGGTGAGCACCGTCAAACAGGCAATCAGGAAACCATAAGGGCTGCTGGAGAACGGAATTCCGCCGACGTTTATACCCAGCAGACCGGTGATAAAACTCATCGGCAAAAAGATGCAGGTGATGATCCCGAAGCGGTACATCGTGCGATTCATACGCTCGCTCAAGCGTCGGTCTTCAGCCTCAAGCACAAGCCCCACGCGCTCTCGGGTCAATTCGAGCTCTTCGAGATAGCGGGTCAGACTGTTGTTCAGTTCGTTCCAGTAATCGGCATCGTCATCGACAAACCAAGGCAGTTTTATCCGCGTGAGTTGTCCGAAAATATCCCGCTGCGGCGCGAGAAATCGCTTTAGTCCGGCCGCCCGGCGACGGATGTGCAAAATGGCGCCATGCTCGGGAGTATACCGTTCGTCGGCATCCATCTTTTCTTCTTCCTCATCGGCGATTTCCGAGAGGCAAGTGACCAGATCCTGCACCTTGTTGGTGAGGAACTGCGCCAGATAAAGGATCAGTTCGGAGGAGGTTTTCGGGCCGTTGCCGTCGGCCAATTGCGCCAGCAGCTCATCGGTGGCGCGCAACGGGCGCAAACGCAGTGAAATCACCCGTTGGGCAGAAGCGAAAATCCGCACCGAGACCATGTCTTCCGGCTCGGCGCCCGGATTCAGATTGACTCCGCGCAGAAACAGCAACAGTTCGGCATCCGGCAGCGGCAACAGGCGCGGCCGGGTGTTCTCTTCCAGCAGCAGATCGCAGGTGAATTCATTGAGCCCGCTGGATTTGCGCAGCCAGGTCTGGGTCTGCGGATGGCTGCGATCCCAATGCAGCCACAGGCTTTCATGGGCCTGCAACTGCAAATCGTCGAGCTCAGTCCGGGCTATCGAACGCGCACCGCCTTTTCCGTCCAGCACCAGGGCATGCACCAGCCCCCACTGCGCGTTTTCTTCCTCGAACATCCGCATCCCTTTGTCGAAAAGCTTATTCAGGCATCTTCAGCGGACTCGGCGAGATGATCACGCCGTTGTTGTCCGCATAAATGTAGTGGCCCGGGTGAAATGTCACGCCGGCAAACGTCACCGGGACGTTGAGGTCACCAATGCCGCGTTTTTCGGTTTTCATCGGATGGCTGGCCAGCGCCTGCACGCCCAGATCGGTCTGCGCGATGACGTCAACGTCACGGATGCAGCCGTAGATCACCAGCCCTTCCCAACCGTTTTTCGCAGCCTTTTCGGCGATCAGGTCCCCCAGCAATGCACGGCGCAGCGAACCGCCGCCATCGACGACCAGCACCTTGCCGTTACCCTTGAGTTCAGCCTGTTCCTTGACCAGCGAGTTGTCTTCGAAGCATTTGATGGTCACGATTTCGCCGCCGAACGAATCACGGCCGCCGAAATTGCTGAACATCGGTTCCAGCACCTGTACCAGCTCCGGATAGGCGTCGCACAGATCAGGCGTAAGGTAATGGTTCATCGAAAAACTCCTGTAAAAAGGAAAACGATCGAGGATGCTGCGTTCTGAAGAGACGAGTTTCGGTGGTCGCTGTTTACCTTAGTCCATCCCATGGTCGCTGAACGAACCTGAACAAACCCTGAAACGTAATAGCTAAACCGCCACCAAAAATGACCAGATCCGCACATTGCGTCATATCTTAGCCGCAAGCCAACCCGAACGAAATCCCTTCAAGGCCTTCGCACTCACACAGCAGCGGCCAGATCCGGCTTCTCGCCCAGCAATGGCGTGTGCTGATCACTCAACCAACGCGCCACCAGTGGCCACACCTCGGTCTGCGCCGCTTTGCTCACCAACATCTCGACATGGCCGAAATTATCGTTGAAGCCCTGCTCGCGACCCAGATTGATGAACTGCTTGTGCTCGGAGCCGATCTGCTCGAACAATTTGCGACAGGCCCAGGCCGGATCCTGATGATCCCCTGCTGCGGTCACCGCCAGCACTGGCACTTGAACATCGGCCAGCCCCGCCCACCAATCCTTGTCCTTGTCGCCAAAACGACCGAACAAGCCGTACCAGCGCATGCTTTCCAGCGCCAGACCGATCGGCTCATCTTCCGGGCCACGTTTGAGACGCGAACCCGACAATTGCGCAAAACGCTTGAGGATAAAGCGCCCGCTCCACTCTACTGGCGGGATTTTCAGCGGCCAGTAGGTGCGGCTGACTTGGGTGCCAAAAAACGCTGCCGACGCTACCGCCGGCTCGCCCAGGTATTCGCCACCGAGCGCCGCCGCCAGGGTGATGCCGCCCAGCGAATGGCCAATCCAGTGCGGAATCTGCCCGCTCTGCTCTCGCACGAATGCGGCAATCGCCGGCAGATCGTAACGGGCATAGTCGGCGACCCGGTTGCGTCGGTATTCCTCATTGCGCTGCGACAGGCCGTGACCGCGCATCTCCGGAATCCAAACGTCGAACCCCAGTCGCGTCAGATACGCGCCCAGGCCCAGGCCTTTCGGTGAAAACCAGAAGCGTCGATTGGAAAAACTGCCGTGCAGCAAAATCACCGGCACACCGCGAGGCGCCGAGTCATCGGCCATGCCCAAGCGGGTCACAGCGATTTCCACGGACCAGTCGGGACTGTTGCCGGGTTTCAGTCGATACACATCTTCGCTCAGATCGCCGCGCCGTTCGGCGCTGATCAGGGCGACAGGAAACAGGTTGCTGCTGCTTTGCATAATGCTCTTGCACAAAAAAGGGCGGCATCCGGAGACCCCGCCCTGTTTGAATCATAAGGAACCGAACCGTGTAGGAGTGAGCCTGCTCGCGATGGCGGTGTGTCATTCGAATCGATGCTGACTGTCATGACGCTATCGCGAGCAGGCTCACTCCTACAGGGAGACGCGGCCCGTTCACATGTTGATCAAGCCGGGGCTTGGCCTTCGGCGAGGAAGAACCAGGTTTCCAGCACGGAGTCCGGGTTCAGCGACACGCTTTCGATGCCCTGTTCCATCAGCCACTTGGCCAGATCCGGGTGGTCCGAAGGACCCTGACCGCAGATACCGATGTACTTGCCGGCCTTGTTGCACGCGGCAATCGCGTTGGCCAACAGCTTCTTGACTGCCGGATTACGCTCGTCGAACAGGTGCGCGATGATACCGGAATCGCGGTCCAGACCCAGGGTCAGCTGAGTCAGGTCGTTGGAACCGATCGAGAAACCGTCGAAGAATTCGAGGAACTCTTCAGCAAGGATCGCGTTGGATGGCAGTTCGCACATCATGATCACGCGCAGACCGTTCTCGCCGCGCTTCAAGCCGTTCTCGGCGAGCAGATCAACAACCTGGCTGGCTTCGCCCAGAGTACGGACAAACGGCACCATGATTTCGACGTTGGTCAGGCCCATCTCGTTGCGCACACGTTTCAGCGCGCGGCATTCGAGTTCGAAGCAGTCACGGAACGATTCGCTGATATAACGCGAAGCGCCACGGAAGCCCAGCATCGGGTTTTCTTCTTCCGGCTCGTAGAGCTTGCCGCCGATCAGGTTGGCGTATTCGTTGGACTTGAAGTCCGACAGACGCACGATGACTTTCTTCGGTGCGAACGCAGCCGCGAGGGTGCTGATGCCTTCAACCAGTTTCTCGACATAGAAGCCGACCGGATCGTCGTAACCGGCGATACGCTTGTCGACGCTGTCCTTGATTTCCTGCGGCAGACCGTCGTAGTTCAACAGCGCTTTCGGGTGGACGCCGATCATGCGGTTGATGATGAATTCCAGACGGGCCAAACCCACACCAGCGTTCGGCAGTTGCGCGAAGTCGAAGGCGCGGTCCGGGTTGCCGACGTTCATCATAATCTTGAACGGCAGCTCTGGCATGGCGTCGACGGAGTTCTTCTTGATGTCGAAGCCCAGTTCGCCTTCGAAGATGTAACCAGTGTCGCCTTCGGCGCAGGACACGGTCACGCCTTGGCCGTCCTTGAGCAGTTGGGTAGCGTTGCCGCAACCAACCACTGCCGGAATCCCCAACTCACGGGCGATGATCGCCGCGTGGCAGGTACGGCCGCCACGGTTGGTGACGATGGCGCTGGCGCGCTTCATCACCGGTTCCCAGTCCGGGTCGGTCATGTCGGAAACGAGCACGTCGCCCGGCTGGACTTTGTCCATCTCGGAGACGTCCTTGATGATGCGCACTTTACCGGCGCCGATGCGCTGGCCAATCGCACGACCTTCCACCAGCACGGTGCCGGTTTCTTTCAGCAGGTAACGTTCCATGACGTTGGCCTGGGTGCGGCTTTTCACGGTTTCCGGACGCGCCTGCACGATGTACAGCTTACCGTCGTCACCGTCCTTGGCCCACTCGATGTCCATCGGGCAGCCGTAGTGTTTCTCGATGATCATCGCTTGCTTGGCCAGCTCGCTGACTTCAGCGTCAGACAGGCAGAAACGCGCACGATCAGCCTTGTCGACATCGATGGTCTTGACCGAACGACCGGCCTTGGCCTCGTCGCCGTAGATCATTTTGATGGCTTTGCTGCCCAGGTTGCGACGCAGGATCGCCGGACGACCGGCCTCCAGCGTGCCCTTGTGCACGTAGAACTCATCCGGGTTCACCGCGCCTTGTACGACGGTTTCGCCCAGACCGTAGGCGCCGGTGATGAACACCACGTCACGGAAACCCGATTCGGTATCGAGGGTGAACATCACGCCGGCAGTGCCGGTTTCCGAACGCACCATGCGCTGCACGCCAGCCGACAGGGCGACCAGTTTGTGGTCGAAGCCCTGGTGCACGCGGTAGGAAATTGCACGGTCGTTGAACAGCGAAGCGAACACCTCTTTGGCGGCGCGGATAACGTTTTCAACGCCACGGATGTTCAGGAAGGTTTCCTGCTGACCGGCGAACGAGGCGTCGGGCAGGTCTTCGGCGGTGGCGGAAGAACGCACGGCCACGGCCACGTCAGGGTTGCCGGCCGACAGCGCGGCAAACGCGGTGCGGATTTCGGCATTCAGTTTTTCGGGGAATTCGGCTTCCATGATCCATTGACGGATCTGTGCGCCGGTTTTGGCCAGGGCGTTGACGTCGTCGACGTCGAGCGCATCGAGGGCCGCGTGGATCTGGTCGTTGAGGCCGCTCAGTTCGAGGAAATCACGATAAGCCTGAGCCGTCGTGGCGAAGCCGCCGGGGACCGAAACACCGGCGCCTGCCAGGTTACTGATCATCTCGCCCAGGGATGCGTTCTTGCCCCCCACATGCTCAACATCGTGTTTGCCGAGCTTATCGAGGGAAACTACGTACTCTACCAAGGTGATCTCTCCACTAACTGTGTTGGAAAAGCTCAGAAACCGGCGGCCCGGGGGAGCCTTGGCCGGTTGTATGGCCTGGACCTGGAAAATAAGTGAGAATGCGGGCCAGTCGCGGCCGACAAATCGCGCCTATCATATCCAGAAATGCTCATTAGCTTAAGGCCCAAGGTGCAAATGAAACGATCTGCTTTCTTCATCTCCGATGGCACCGGCATCACTGCCGAAACCCTGGGTCAAAGCCTTCTGGCGCAGTTCGAAAACATTACCTTCAGCAAATTCACGCGACCGTACATCGACAGCGTTGAGAAAGCGCGGGCCATGGTACAACAAATCAACAAAGCCGCTGAAACCGACGGCTTTCGCCCGATCATCTTCGACACCATCGTCAATCAGGACATCCGTGAGATTCTCGCAACGTCCAATGGTTTCATGATCGACATTTTCTCGACCTTTCTTGCCCCGCTGGAGCAGGAACTGACCGAGCACTCTTCCTACACGGTCGGCAAGTCGCACTCGATCGGGCACAACTCCAATTACATGGAGCGTATCGAGGCGGTTAACTTTGCCCTCGACAACGACGACGGCGCGCGCACGCACTATTACGACAAAGCCGATTTGATACTAGTGGGCGTGTCGCGATGCGGCAAAACGCCGACGTGTCTGTACATGGCCATGCAGTTCGGCATTCGCGCGGCCAACTATCCGCTGACCGAAGACGACATGGAACGCCTGACCCTGCCGACGGCCCTGCGCGCTCATCAGCACAAGCTGTTCGGCCTGACCATCGACCCCGACCGCCTCACCGCGATTCGCAACGAGCGCAAGCCCAACAGCCGTTATTCGAGCTACGCCCAGTGCGAATTCGAAGTGCGTGAAGTAGAGAATCTGTTCCGCCGCGAGAACATCCCGCACATCAACTCCACGCATTTTTCGGTGGAAGAGATTTCGGCGAAGATTCTGGTCGAGAAAGGTGTGGAGCGGCGGTTCAAATAGGTCTGTATTGCTTGATCTGACGCCTTCGCGAGCAGGCTCGCTCCCACAGGGTTCTCGGGTGTTTGCACATGTTGCATTCACCCCAAACACCTTGTGGGAGCGAGCTTGCTCGCGAAGAACGATTACACGGTGTCTGTTAATGCCTTGGCCAGAGCTTCAAAACCTGCCAGCAACAAGCGATCATCCCCCACCGCATTACACACACTCACCCGAATAAATTGCGGCACCGCTGCATGCCCCACCGCAAACGCCTCAGCGGTGGCCACCAGATAGTTGTTCTCCTTCAACTCCGCCGCAATCTGTGACGCCCGCCACAGCTCAGGCACCTCCACCCAGAAGTGCGGACTGTAAGGGTGAGTCTTGTAGTTCAAACCCTGCAGAACAGGCGCCACCAACGCTTTGCGCCGAGCGATCTCGTTGATCTGTTCGTCCAGCAAACGCTCGGCCATGCCGCTTTCAATCCACAGGCTCGCGACTTCCATCGATAACGGATTGGCCATCCAGCATGTTGCGCGGATGGCGGCACTCAAACGCCCGATCAAGGCTTGCGGCGCATGCAGATAACCGACGCGCAGCCCCGCCGAAACAGCCTTGCTCAGGCTGCCGATCAACACCGATCGCTCCGGCGCAAAATAGCTCAGCGGTAACGGGCGTTGGCGATCCAGAACGGCATGGGCCTCGTCTTCGATAATCAGCAGATTGTGTTGACGACAGAGGTCGGCTATCGCCTCGCGCCGTGGGATCGACATTACAGCGGCCGTAGGATTCTGGATCGTCGGCGTGCAATACAGCGCTGAAACACGATGCTGACGACAAATGTCCTCCAGCGCCGACGGTAAAAGCCCTTCGTCATCCATTGCTGCGCCAATGAGTTTTATCCCGAGCTGGCGTGCGACGCCGATCAATCCCGGGTAGGACAAATGCTCGGTCACAACGGTGTCGCCGACCTTGAGCAAGCCCATCAACGTACACAGCAGACCATGCTGGCCACCGTTGACGCACAACACCTGATCGGCATGCGGGACATAAGTCGCATGCTGCAACCACACCGCCCCCGCCACACGATGCCGCGCCAACCCGGCTTCAGCGGTGTACCCGGTCAACTGTTGCAGCACCCGAGGATCGCTGGCCAGTTCCTGCAGACTCTGGCTCATGAACGCCGCTTCCTGTGCGGGAATCGGCTGATTGCGGCTCATATCGAAACAGGCTGACGGCTCATCGCTGACATTACGAAAGCCTTTGTCCTGCGCCCGCTCCATCCCGCGCTGACACACATAGGTGCCATCTCCTACGCGAGCCACCACCAATCCGACACGCTCAAGTTCACCGTAGGCACGGCTGATGGTGCCGATGGTCACCCCCAGGCTGTCCGCCAGCAAACGGTGCGGCGGCAACTTGCATCCCGCATCGATCACACCTTCGTCGATGGCCTGTGCGACCGCATCGGCCAAGCGTTTGTACTTCACGCCGACGCCATTGGCGAGGCCGTCGCGGAGGATTGACACCATGGCAATACTTACTTTGACAGTCATTCTCGCCCCGAATAGCGTGCTGAAAACAGGTTCAATCAGAAATAGACCGTTTACGTGATCAGGTCAATTCCACCGCTCGGAGCACGCCACATGTCGACCGCTGTCAGCACACCGATGAATATCAGCAAACCCTGGCTCGCAGGATTGCTCACCAGCGCGCTGTTTATGATCGTTTGCCTGAGTTGGGGCACGACGTGGCTGGGGATCAAGATTGCGGTGGAAAGCGTGCCACCGCTGACGGCTGCCGGATTGCGGTTTCTGATCGCTTTTCCGCTGTTCCTGAGCTTCGCGCTGTTGCGCAAGGAACCGCTGTTTTTTCCAAAGCAAAGTCGCGGGTTCTTTGTGTTCGTCACGCTGTCGTATTTCAGCCTGCCCTACTACCTGCTCAACTACGGCGAAATGCACGTCTCGTCCGGCCTGACAGCGCTGCTGTTCAGCTGCATGCCGGTGTTTATCCTGTTGTTTTCCGCGCTGTTTCTGCGCGAGAAAATCTACCCGTCGCAGATGCTCGGTATCGCGATCGGCTTTGGCAGTCTGTTGATGATTATTCGCAGTCAGGGTCTGCATCTGGATCAGGCGGAGTGGCTTGGCGTGTTGGCGATTCTGTGCGCAGCGGTGATGCATGCGCTGTGCTACGTGGTGACGAAAAAACATGGCAGCGCGATCAGCGTGATCACCTACAACACGCTGCCGATCGGTATCGCCGGGGTGATGTTATTTATTGTCGGCTTGAGCGTTGAAGCCCCTGAGTTTGCGCAGGTGACAGCACGTTCCTGGGGCGCCCTGCTGTATCTCGGGCTGGTGGCCTCGGTCGGCGGATTCATCGTTTACTTTTTACTGCTTAAACGCTTGAGCCCGATCATTCTGTCGTTCGTGTTTATCATTTTCCCGGTGTTCGCCGTGATCATCGGCGCCTGGTACGAGGGACAAACCCTGTCCCGGGAGCTGATGATCTATTCGGCGGTTTTGCTGAGCGGTTTTGCGCTCACCAAATTGCCTATCGAAAGGTGGCGCAAATCGTCCATGTAGGAGCTGCCGTAGGCTGCGATTTTTTGATCTTTTTTTTACAATCAAAGTCAGAAGATCGCAGCCTGCGGCAGCTCCTACATGGGTTGGTTTCATTCAGTGAGTTCGATCGTCAGATCACGAACAGGTCGACGAAACGGTTTACCGGGGTGGACTCCAGCTGCGTCTGGTCTTTGCACAACGCCAAGATCTCACCGCTACGCTGGCCGGTGAAACGTGTGGCTAGGTTGGCCTTGAACTTGTCTTCCAGCAATGGAATGCCCTCGACACGGCGGCGACGATGACCGATCGGGTATTCCACCACGACGTTTTCGGTGCTGCTGCCATCCTTGAAAAACACTTGTACGGCGTTGGCGATCGAACGTTTGTCGGCCTCGAGATACTCGCGGGTGAAACGTGGCTCTTCAACGATGACCATTTTTTCGCGCAGCACATCGATGATCGGGTGCGCCTTGTGGAAATCATCTTCGTACTGCTCGGCGACCAGATTGCCAAACGCCAGCGGCACGGCAGTCATGTACTGGATGCAGTGGTCGCGGTCGGCAGCGTTGGCCAGCGGCCCGACCTTGGAAATGATGCGAATCGCCGATTCGTGGGTGGTGATGACGATGCGGTCGATTTCATGCAGACGATTGCGCACTTGCGGATGCAACGTCACCGCCGCTTCACAGGCGGTTTGCGCGTGGAATTCGGCGGGGAAGCTGATCTTGAACAGCACGTTTTCCATCACGTAACTGCCGAACGAGCGCGAGAAACTGAAGGCGCGTTTATTCTCCGGTTTCAGCGCCAGATCGCTGTTGCTGTGGCTGAACAGCACGTCATAAAAGCCCCACTGCTTTGCCGTCAGAACCCCGGGAATGCCCATTTCGCCGCGCATGGCGATGTCGGCCAGGCGCACACCACGACTCGACGCATCCCCCGCTGCCCAGGATTTTCGTGAACCGGCATTCGGTGCATGGCGATAAGTGCGCAGCGCCTGACCATCGGCGAATGCATGGGACAACGCCGACAGCAATTGCTCGCGATTGGCACCCATCAGTTTGGCGGTAACGGCGGTTGAAGCGACTTTCACCAGAATGACGTGATCGAGTCCTACACGATTGAAGGAGTTTTCCAGGGCGATCACACCTTGAATCTCATGGGCCATGATCATCGCTTCCAGCACATCGCGAATCGTCAGCGGTGACTCACCGTTGGCCAGACGTTTTTGCGAGAGGTGATCAGCCACCGCAAGAATTCCGCCGAGGTTGTCAGACGGATGCCCCCACTCAGCGGCGAGCCAAGTGTCGTTGTAGTCGAGCCAGCGGACGATGCAGCCGATGTCCCAGGCGGCCTTGACCGGGTCGAGGCGATAGGAGGTGCCGGGAACGCGTGCGCCGAACGGGACGACGGTGCCTTCGACGATCGGGCCCAGATGCTTGGTGCATTCGGGAAAGCGCAACGCCAGCAGGCCGCAGCCCAGCGTGTCCATAAGGCAGTTGCGGGCGGTGTCGAGGGCTTCGGCGGAGGTGACTTTGAAGGTGAGGACGTAATCGGCGATGTCCTGCAGGACATGATCGTAGTCGGGGCGGTTGTTCAGGTCGACGTTGGCGCTCATTGCGGTACTCCTGTGCGGGAATGATGAGTGGGTGCGGTCTTCCTCAGGGCTTGGCGGGTTTGGTCTGGTTGATTGCAGGTCTGGGGTGCCTGCTGGTTTTGGGTTTCTTCAGTGAGTGGCCCCTCACCCTAGCCCTCTCCCGAGGGAGAGGGAACCGATTGGGGGATGCTGTAGAGGTTCACCGACGTGAGCGATCTGCGCTGAATCCATAATCGACTCGGTCTTTCAGGTCGATGTACAACCCCAGACACCTCGGTCGGCCCCCTCTCCCTCCGGGAGAGGGCTGGGGTGAGGGTAAAGCTCTTGGATCAGAACGAATCTCCGGGAATGCGCACGTAACCCTCCATCAGGACACGCGCGCTACGGCTCATGATGGCTTTTTTGACGATCCACTCGCCGTTTTCCAGACTGGCTTCGGCGCCAACGCGCAACGTCCCGGACGGATGCCCGAAGCGCACGGCATTACGTTCAACGCCACCGGCCGCGAGGTTTACCAGGGTGCCGGAGATTGCAGCAGCGGTGCCGATGGCCACCGCCGCAGTACCCATCATCGCGTGATGCAACTTGCCCATCGACAAGGCGCGCACCAGCAAATCCACATCACCGGCGCCAACCGCTTTACCACTCGACGCCACGTAATCAGCAGGCTTGGCGACAAACGCGACTTTCGGCGTGTGCTGACGTTTGGCCGCTTCATCGAGATTCGATATCAGACCCATGCGCAACGCGCCATAAGCCCGAATCGTCTCGAACATCTGCAGTGCTTGCGGATCGCTGTTGATCGCACCTTGCAACTCGGTCCCGGTGTAACCAATGTCTTCAGCATTGACGAAAATCGTCGGGATGCCAGCATTGATCATGGTCGCCTTGAACGTACCAACACCCGGCACTTCCAGCTCATCGACCAGGTTGCCGGTGGGAAACATCGAACCACCGCCGCCCTCTTCTTCCGCCGCCGGATCCATGAATTCAACCTGCACTTCGGCCGCCGGAAAGGTCACGCCGTCGAGTTCGAAATCACCGGTTTCCTGCACTTCACCGTTGGTGATCGGCACATGGGCAATGATGGTCTTGCCGATGTTGGCCTGCCACACGCGCACCACCGCAACACCGTTGTGCGGAATGCGGCTGACGTCGACCAGACCGTTGCTGATGGCGAACGAACCGACCGCTGCCGAGAGGTTGCCGCAATTGCCGCTCCAGTCCACGAACGGCTTGTCGATGGAGACCTGACCGAACAGATAATCGACGTCGTGATCAGCCTTGATGCTTTTCGACAGGATCACGGTTTTGCTGGTGCTCGAAGTCGCGCCGCCCATGCCGTCGATTTGCTTGTCGTACGGGTCGGGGCTGCCGATCACGCGCAGCAGCAAAGCGTCGCGGGTCGGGCCGGGAATCTGTGCCGCTTCGGGCAAATCCTTGAGACTGAAAAACACGCCTTTGCTGGTGCCGCCGCGCATGTAGGTCGCAGGGATTTTGATTTGTGGTGCGTGAGCCATGGTGCTCCTTAACCACAGGCGTGAGACCCAAGCCTCACGCCTGCATCAGTAGATTTAAACGGCAACCGCCGACTCTTCGAGGAAGTCCTGAGCGAAGCGCTGCAACACGCCGCCAGCCTCATAGATCGACACTTCTTCAGCGGTATCCAGACGGCAGGTCACCGGCACGTCAACGCGCTCGCCGTTCTTGCGATGGATCACCAGCGTCAGGTCCGCACGCGGTTTGCGCTCGCCGACCACGTCGTAGGTTTCGCTGCCGTCGATGGCCAGGGTGTGACGGTCAGTGCCCGGCTTGAACTCCAGCGGCAACACGCCCATGCCCACCAGGTTGGTGCGGTGAATGCGCTCGAAACCTTCTGCGGCAATCGCCTCGACACCGGCCAGACGCACGCCTTTCGCCGCCCAGTCGCGGGACGAACCCTGTCCGTAATCGGCGCCGGCAATGATGATCAGCGGCTGCTTGCGCTCCATGTAGGTTTCGATGGCTTCCCACATGCGCATGACCTTGCCTTCCGGCTCGACGCGCGCCAGCGAACCCTGTTTGACCTTGCCGTTTTCCACGACCATTTCATTGAACAGTTTCGGGTTGGCGAACGTCGCGCGCTGTGCGGTCAAGTGGTCGCCACGGTGGGTTGCGTACGAGTTGAAGTCCTCTTCCGGCAGGCCCATTTTCGCCAGGTATTCGCCGGCGGCGCTGTCGAGCATGATCGCGTTGGATGGCGACAGGTGATCGGTGGTGATGTTGTCCGGCAGCACCGCCAGCGGGCGCATGCCCTTAAGCGGACGTGCGCCGGCCAGCGCACCTTCCCAGTACGGTGGACGGCGAATGTAGGTGCTCATTTCGCGCCAGTCGTACAGCGGCGTGACTTTCGGACCGGTGTCTTCATGGACAGCGAACATCGGAATGTAGACCTGACGGAACTGCTCAGGCTTGACCGAAGATTTCACCACGGCGTCGACTTCTTCGTCGCTCGGCCAGATGTCCTTCAGGCGGATTTCCTTGCCGTCGATCACGCCCAAGACATCCTTCTCGATATCGAAACGGATGGTCCCGGCAATGGCGTAAGCCACCACCAGCGGCGGCGAAGCGAGGAACGCTTGCTTGGCGTACGGGTGGATGCGGCCGTCAAAATTGCGGTTGCCCGAGAGCACGGCGGTGGCATACAGATCACGGTCGATGATCTCTTGCTGGATCACTGGATCGAGCGCGCCGGACATGCCATTGCAGGTGGTGCAAGCGAAGGCGACGACGCCGAAACCGAGCTGCTCCAGTTCAGTGGTCAGCCCTGCTTCGTCGAGGTACAGCGCCACGGTTTTCGAACCCGGCGCCAGCGAGGATTTCACCCACGGCTTGCGGGTCAGGCCAAGCTTGTTGGCGTTGCGCGCCAGCAGTCCGGCGGCAATCACGTTGCGCGGGTTGCTGGTGTTGGTGCAACTGGTGATGGCGGCGATGATCACAGCGCCGTCGGGCATTTGCCCGGGCACGTCCTCCCACTGCCCGGAGATGCCTTTGGCCGCCAGATCCGCCACCGCAACGCGCGCGTGCGGATTGCTCGGACCGGCCATGTTGCGCACCACCGACGACAGATCGAAAGTCAGGCCGCGCTCGTATTGCGCGCCTTTCAGGCTGTCGGCCCACAGTCCGGTAAGCCTGGCGTATTGCTCGACCAACTGCACTTGCTGATCTTCGCGGCCAGTGAGTTTCAGGTAATCGATGGTTTGCTGGTCTATGTAGAACATCGCCGCCGTGGCGCCGTATTCCGGGGCCATGTTGGAAATGGTTGCGCGATCGCCGAGGGTCAGCGCCGCCGCACCTTCGCCGAAGAACTCCAGCCATGCACCGACGACTTTCTGTTTGCGCAGGTATTCGGTCAGCGCCAGCACCATGTCGGTGGCGGTGATGCCCGGTTGCAGCTTGCCGGTCAGTTCGACGCCGACGCTTTCCGGCAGACGCATCCACGACGCGCGACCGAGCATCACGCTCTCGGCTTCGAGGCCGCCGACGCCGATGGCGATCACGCCCAAGGCATCGACATGCGGGGTGTGGCTGTCGGTACCGACACAGGTATCAGGGAACGCCACGCCTTCACGCACCTGGATCACTGGAGACATTTTCTCCAGGTTGATCTGGTGCATGATGCCGTTGCCCGGCGGGATCACATCAACGTTCTTGAAGGCTTTTTTGGTCCAGTTGATGAAGTGGAAACGGTCTTCGTTGCGACGGTCTTCGATGGCGCGGTTCTTCTCGAACGCCTGCTTGTCGAAACCGCCCGCCTCCACCGCCAGCGAGTGGTCGACGATCAATTGCGTCGGCACCACCGGGTTGACCTGCGCCGGGTCGCCGCCCTGCAAGGCGATCGCGTCGCGCAGGCCGGCGAGATCGACCAGCGCGGTCTGGCCGAGAATGTCGTGGCAGACCACACGGGCCGGAAACCACGGGAAGTCGAGGTCGCGTTTGCGTTCGATCAGTTGCTTGAGGGAGTCGGTGAGCGTGGCCGGGTCGCAGCGACGCACGAGGTTTTCCGCCAGCACGCGGGAGGTGTACGGCAGGGTGTCGTAACTGCCGGGCTGAATCGCTTCGACCGCCGCACGGGCGTCGAAATAATCCAGAGGGCTGCCGGGCAGGGTTTTACGGAATTCTGTGTTCATCGGGTCAGGACTCGGGTCACGGTGTTTGCAAGGATGATGCCTGGCACCGACTTCGACATTCACACTGAACCCTGTGGGAGCTGGCTTGCCAGCGATAGCGGTGGGTCAGTCAGCATCATTGTTGGATGTGACGCCGTCATCGCTGGCAAGCCAGCTCCCACAGGGATTTAGGTGAGCTTCGAGATCAGTATTCGGCCCTCACCATTTCAGCGACGTTCGATTGGCACGAACTTGCGCTGTTCAACGCCGACATACTCGGCGCTTGGACGGATGATGCGGTTGTTGGCACGCTGTTCGAACACGTGCGCGGCCCAACCGGTCAGGCGCGAGCAGACGAAGATCGGCGTGAACAGCTTGGTCGGAATGCCCATGAAGTGGTACGCCGAGGCATGGTAGAAATCGGCGTTGGGGAACAGTTTTTTCTGCTCCCACATGGTCTTGTCGATGGCTTCGGAAACCGCGAACAACACCTTGTCGCCGACCTCGTCTGCGAGTTTTTTCGACCAGCCCTTGATCACCTCGTTGCGCGGATCGCTGTCCTTATAGATCGCGTGGCCGAAGCCCATGATCTTGTCCTTGCGCTCGAGCATGCCGAGAGTGCCCTTGATCGCCTCTTCCGGCGACGAGAAGCGCTCGATCATTTCCATCGCCGCTTCGTTGGCGCCACCGTGCAACGGGCCACGCAGCGAACCGATGGCGGCGGTCACGCAGGAATAAAGATCAGACAGGGTCGAAGCGCAAACGCGCGCGGTGAAGGTCGAGGCGTTGAATTCGTGTTCGGCGTAGAGGATCAGCGAAACGTTCATCACTTTGACGTGCAGTTCGCTTGGCTTCTTGTCGTGCAGCAGGTGCAGGAAGTGACCGCCGATAGTCGGCTCGTCACTGACGCAGTTGATGCGTTTGCCGTCGTGGCTGAAGCGATACCAGTAGCACATGATCGCCGGGAACGCGGCCAGCAAGCGGTCAGTCTTGTCGCGCTGCTCGGAGAAGTCTTGCTCCGGCTCGAGGTTGCCAAGGAACGAGCAACCGGTGCGCATCACGTCCATCGGGTGGGCGTCGGCGGGGATGCGTTCAAGCACTTCTTTCAGCGCTTGCGGCAGGTCGCGCAGCTTGCTCAGTTTGCCTTGGTATTCGTCGAGTTGCGCCTTCGTCGGCAGCTCGCCGTAGAGCAGCAGGTACGCGACTTCTTCAAATTGCGCATCGGCAGCGAGTTCGCGCACGTCGTAGCCGCGATAGGTCAGCCCGGCACCGGCCTGGCCCACGGTGGACAGTGCGGTTTGCCCGGCAACCTGGCCACGGAGCCCGGCACCACTGAGTACTTTTGCTTCGGCCATTGTGTTCTCCAATCTTGAATTTGTTAGGGAGTGTGGCGAAAAGATCGCAGCCTCGTTGCACTCGACAGCTCCTACAGGGATCTGTGTAGGAGTTGCCGCAGGCTGCGATCTTTTGATCTTTATTTCTTGGCGGCAAACAACGCATCGAGCTTCTGCTCGAAGGTGTGGTAGTCGATGCGATCGTAAAGCTCCATGCGAGTCTGCATGGTGTCGATGACATTCTGCTGCGTGCCGTCGCGGCGAATGGCGGTGTAGACGTTTTCCGCTGCCTTGTTCATCGCGCGGAACGCCGACAGCGGATACAGCACCAGCGACACATCGGCGCCAGCCAGTTGCTCGGTGGTGTACAGCGGCGTCGCGCCGAACTCGGTGATATTGGCCAGGATCGGCGCTTTTACGCGGTTGGCGAACAGCTTGTACATTTCCAGTTCAGTGATGGCTTCCGGGAAGATCATGTCGGCGCCGGCCTCGATGCATGCCGCTGCGCGATCGAGTGCCGACTCCAGACCTTCCACCGCCAGCGCATCGGTACGCGCCATGATCACAAAGCTGTCATCGGTGCGCGCATCGACGGCGGCTTTGATGCGGTCGACCATTTCCTGCTGGCTGACGATCTCTTTATTAGGACGGTGGCCACAACGCTTAGCGCCAACCTGGTCCTCGATGTGAATCGCCGCCGCGCCGAACTTGATCATCGACTTGACCGTGCGCGCCACATTGAACGCCGAGGAGCCGAAACCGGTGTCCACATCGACCAGCAGCGGCAGATCGCAGACGTCGGTGATGCGCCGAACGTCTGTCAGCACGTCGTCCAGACCGGTGATGCCCAGATCCGGCACGCCGAGGGAACCTGCGGCCACGCCGCCACCGGACAGGTAGATCGCCTTGAAACCGGCACGTTTGGCCAGCAGCGCGTGGTTGGCGTTGATCGCGCCGACCACTTGCAATGGATGCTCGCTGGCGACCGCATCGCGGAAACGCTGGCCTGGAGTGTTCAGGTTGGAACTCATGACTCACCTCGTTCAGTGGCTGTCTTATTGTGGGCGCCGTCCTGGTAATGACGGGCGATGTTGCGTTTCGAGGCCCCGATGTGACGGCGCATCAACAATTCCGCGAGTTCGCCGTCACGGTCGGCGATGGCATCGAGAATCCGGTGGTGTTCGGCGAAGGCCTGACGCGGGCGGTTCGGCGTGGTGGAAAACTGGATGCGGTACATGCGCACCAATTGATACAGCTCGCCGCAGAGCATCTGCGTCAGCGTGCGGTTGCCGCTGCCCTGGATGATCCGGTAGTGAAAGTCGAAATCGCCTTCCTGCTGGTAATAGCCAACGCCAGCCTGAAACGCCGCGTCGCGCTCGTGGGTTTCCAGAACCCGGCGCAGCTCGTCGATTTCTTCGACGCTCATGCGCTCGGCTGCGAGACGACAGGCCATGCCTTCGAGGGATTCGCGGATTTCGTAGAGTTCGAGCAATTCGGCATGACTGAGCGACACCACCCGCGCACCGACGTGCGGTACGCGCACCAGCAGGCGCTGGCCTTCCAGGCGATGAATCGCCTCACGCAACGGCCCACGGCTGATGCCGTAGGTGCGCGCCAGCTCCGGCTCGGAGATCTTGCTGCCCGGGGCGATCTCACCTTTGACGATGGCCGCTTGAATGCGCCGGAAGACGTTTTCCGAGAGCGTCTCGGAATCGTCGCCGCTGATGACCGGGGGATCGAGTTGATCCAGCATGATTGTCGACACCTTTAAATCCAATGCGGCAAAAACTAGCCAATTCGCCCGCGTCAGTCAAAGGATAAATAGGTATTGTCGACAATCGTCTAATAACCGTAGGCAATCTTCCATTGGTCGATTAACCCCTGTGGAGCCTGCTCGCGAAAGCGTAGTGTCAGTCAGCATCTGCTTGGGATGACGCACCGCCTTCGCGAGCAGGCTCGCTCCCACAGGGAATCCCAAGGGTTATAGACCGGTGCCGGCGCTGGCGCCATAAACCCACCGTGCTAGAATGCCGCCCGCATTTGCTGGCCATTTGTACGGCTTGTCATAAAAAGCTGATAGGCACACGAAGGGCCTTGCGCAAGTTTTGCCAAGGACCTGAACCGAAAACGGAACGCTGCGCACCAGGATTTATGAGACTCAAGCCTTTTCCCACATTCTTTGCCCTGTTTTGCCTGCCCGGCCTCGCCGCCGCGGGGGAAAAAACCGTGTACGGCCTCAACGAATACGCTTCGCTTGACGGCATCAATCTGGAAGTTGCGGCCAAACTCGACACCGGTGCGAAAACCGCATCGCTGAGTGCCCGCGACATCAAACGCTTTAAACGCAACGGTGAGTCCTGGGTACGTTTCTACCTGGCCATCGACGCTGCGCATTCACACCCGATCGAGCGGCCGCTGGCGCGGGTCAGCAAGATCAAGCGCCGCGCCGGCGATTACGACCCGGAGGAAGGCAAGAAGTACACCGCCCGTCCGGTGATCGAGCTGGATATCTGCATGGGCACGGCGATGCGCAGCATCGAAGTGAACCTGACCGACCGTAGTGCGTTCCAATACCCGCTTTTGATTGGCTCCGAAGCGCTGAAACGCTTTGATGCGCTGGTCGATCCAAGCCTTAAATACGCTGCCGGCAAACCCGCCTGCACCATCGCCGCTCATACCGCCGAGTAATTTCCATGCGTTCTCTAACCTTCCACCTGAAAATCCTGATCACCATTCTGGTGCTCCTGGGCGTTTCGGTTACGGCCTATCAGATTTTCGTGCTCGGCATCCCGGTGACCGAAGACGCCACCGACGACTTGTGGAACATCGACGCCAAGGTCGAGTTCGTCGCCAGCACCAAGGATCCGGTGAAGATCCAGATGTTCGTGCCGCCGTTGAGCCGCGATTACGTCAGCCTCAACGAGAGTTTTATCTCCAATAACTACGGTGTCGCCGTCAACCGCGTCGACGGCAACCGCAAGGTTACCTGGTCGGCGCGCCGGGCCAAGGGCAACCAGACCCTTTATTACCGTCTGGTGCTGACCAAGCGTTACACCGCCGAAAAATCCAAGATCAAAGGCCCGACCTTCCGCGACAGCATCGCCATCGAAGGCCCTGAGAAAATCGCCGCCGAAGCCCTGCTCGCGCCGATCCGTCAGCACTCGGCCGACGTCGAAACCTTTATTGGCGAGGCGATCAAACGCGTCAACAACGTCAACGATGACAACGTGAAATTGCTGCTGGCCGGCGATCCGTCGACGCCGCACAAAGCCAAAATCGTCGAACTGCTGCTGTCCATCGCCCACGTCCCGGTGGAAAAAGTCCACACCATCCGCCTCGTCGCCGACCAGCCGCAAACCCCGGAACTGTGGCTGCGCAGCTTCAACGGCAACGACTGGCTGTACTTCAACCCGGAAACCGGTGAGCAAGGCCTGCCGACCGACCGCCTGCTGTGGTGGACCGGCGATGAAAACCTGATCACCGTCGATGGCGGCAAAAAAGCCAACGTGACCTTCAGCCTGAACAACAGCGAGATGAACGCGATTCGTCTGGCAAAGCTGACCGACGAAAACACCGACGCCAACTTCCTCGAATACTCGCTGTACGGCTTGCCGCTGCAGACTCAGCAGACGTTCATGATCATGGTGATGATCCCGATCGGCGTGCTGGTGATCCTGATTCTGCGCAACCTGATCGGCCTGCAGACACTCGGCACGTTCACCCCGGTGCTGATCGCCCTCGCCTTCCGCGAAACGCAACTGGGCTTCGGCATTCTTTTGTTTACCGTGATCACCGCGCTGGGCTTGTCATTACGTTCGTATCTGGAACACCTGAAGCTGCAAATGCTGCCGCGACTCTCGGTGGTGCTGACCTTTGTTGTGGTGCTGATCGCAGCGATCAGCCTGTTCAGCCATAAGCTCGGCCTGGAACGCGGGCTGTCGGTGGCGCTGTTCCCGATGGTAATTCTGACCATGACCATCGAACGCCTGTCGATCACCTGGGAAGAACGCGGTGCCAGCCATGCGATGAAAGTCGCGATCGGCACACTGTTCGCGGCGTCACTCGCGCACCTGATCATGACCGTTCCAGAGCTGGTCTACTTCGTGTTCACCTTCCCGGCGATCCTGCTGATTCTGGTCGGCTTCATGTTGGCGATGGGTCGTTATCGCGGCTACCGCCTGACCGAGCTGGTGCGCTTCAAGGCTTTCCTGAAGAAGGCTGACGCCTGATGTTCGGTTTCTGGAAGACCTGGAAGGCCCTGGAAGCGCGGGGCATCATGGGCATCAATCGGCGTAACGCCGACTACGTGCTCAAGTACAACAAGCGCAGCCTGTACCCGATTGTCGATGACAAGATCATCACCAAGGAACGCGCCATCGCGGCCGGCATTCACGTGCCGGAGCTGTACGGCGTGATCTCCACCGAGAAGGAAATCGACAAACTCGACCAGATCATCGGCGGGCGCAACGACTTTGTGATCAAACCGGCCCAAGGCGCTGGCGGTGACGGCATCATCGTGATTGCCGACCGTTTCGAGGGCCGCTATCGCACGGTGTCGGGCAAGATCCTTGCCCATGAAGAGCTTGAGCATCACATCTCGAGCATCCTCACTGGCCTGTATTCGCTGGGCGGCCACCGTGATCGCGCGCTGATCGAATACCGCGTGACCCCGGATCAGATCTTCAAAAGCATCAGCTACGAAGGCGTGCCGGACATCCGCATCATCGTCTTGATGGGTTATCCAGTGATGGCGATGCTGCGTCTGCCAACCCGGCAGTCCGGCGGCAAGGCCAACCTGCATCAGGGCGCCATCGGTGTCGGTGTTGACCTGGCCACGGGTCTGACGTTGCGCGGCACCTGGCTGAACAACATCATCACCAAACACCCCGACACCACCAACGCGGTGGACGGCGTGCAACTGCCCTACTGGGACGGTTTCATGAAACTCGCCGCCGGCTGCTATGAGCTGTGCGGGTTGGGCTATATCGGTGTTGATATGGTGCTGGATCAGGAAAAAGGCCCGCTGATTCTGGAGCTGAATGCGCGGCCGGGGCTGAATATTCAGATTGCTAACGACTGTGGGCTGACGTTGCGTACCCATGCGGTGGAAGCGCGACTGGAAGAGCTGAAGGCGCGTGGGGTGACTGAATCGGTTGAAGAGCGGGTGGCGTTTACTCAGGAGATGTTTGGGCATATTCCAGCCATCGAGGGCTGATCTCCCCCGATGATCGTTCCCACGCTCTGCGTGGGAATGCATCCCGTGACGCTCCGCGTCACAGTGGACGCAGAGCGTCCATGGCGGCGTTACCACGCAGAGCGTGGGAACGATCAAAGCATGATGATCGGCTCCCTTTCCCTCGCCAGCTTGAGATATCGAGCCGAACTCGGATCTTGAAAAGCATGAAGATCTGCTCCCTTTCCCCCTCGCCCCCCTGGGGGAGAGGGTTGGGGTGAGGGGGAGGCTTTTGACTTTGATCTGGCATCGGAGAGGACTACAATCCCCACCCCGCCTCCACGGCCGATCTGCCCCGCCCATGTTGACCTGTTCTGTACACCCACTGCCCTACCGCGCCAATCCCGCCGACTACTTCGCGGCCATCCGCAACGCGCCCGGCGCCGTGCTGCTCGACAGCGGCCGGCCAAGTGCCGACCGTGGCCGTTATGACCTGCTCAGCGCCTGGCCGCTGGAACATCTGGCGGTGTTGCCCGACGAAAGCGGCGGAGTTTTCCTGCAACGCCTGCGGGATAATCTGACCCGTCTGGGCGAGGCTGATTTACCAACAGGTTTCGACCTGCCATTCGCCGGCGGTTTGATCGGCTACCTGAGCTACGATTTCGGTCGGCATCTGGAAAACCTGCCGAGCCAGGCGCTGGATGATCTGCAATTGCCGGATGCCCGCTTTGGCCTGTACGACTGGGCACTGATCAGCGATCACCAGAGGGCCAGCAGCCAACTGGTGTTTCACCCGTCCGTGATCGATAGCGAGAAACAGCGGCTGATCGCGCTGTTCAGCCAGCCGCTTGTCGAATCGATGGCGCCGTTCAAACTGAACCAGCCAATGACCGCCGACCTCTCCGCCGACAATTATCGTCAGGCCTTCGAACGCATTCAGCATTATATCCAGGCCGGCGACTGCTATCAGGTCAACTTCGCCCAGCGCTTCCGCGCTGCGTGTCAGGGCGATCCGTGGCTGGCTTATTGCGCGTTGCGCGAGGCCTGCCCGACGCCGTTTTCCGGTTTCCAGAGCTTGCCTGATGGCGGTGCCGTTTTGAGCCTGTCGCCAGAGCGCTTCATCAAAGTCAGCGACCGTCAGGTGGAAACCCGGCCGATCAAAGGCACCCGTCCGCGTGGCATGACCCCGGCCGAAGATGCCGCGAACGCCGCCGAACTGCTGGCCAGCCCCAAGGATCGCGCAGAAAACCTGATGATCGTCGACCTGCTGCGCAACGATCTCGGGCGCACCTGCCGCATCGGTTCGGTGCGGGTGCCGGAGCTGTTCAGTCTGGAAAGCTATCCGAACGTGCATCACTTGGTCAGTAGCGTCACCGGTGAGTTGGCGGATGATCGTGACGCACTGGATTTGATTGCCGGCAGTTTCCCCGGTGGCTCGATTACCGGCGCACCGAAGATTCGCGCAATGCAGATCATCGATGAGCTGGAACCGACGCGACGTGGGTTGTATTGCGGGTCGTTGCTGTATCTGGACGTGCGCGGCGAGATGGACAGTTCCATCGCGATTCGCAGTTTGTTGGTCAAGGATGGGCAGGTGTGCTGCTGGGGCGGTGGCGGAATTGTTGCCGATTCGGATTGGCAGGCTGAGTATCAGGAGTCGATTACCAAAGTCAGAATCCTCCTCGACACCCTGCAGAACCTCTGAATGACACAACCCGTGTAGGAGCTGCCGAAGGCTGCGATCTTTTGATCTTGATCCTGAAAAACCAGATCAAAAGATCGCAGCCTTCGGCAGCTCCTACAGGGGTATTCATTACAAACTCAATTCTCTGTTCGAAGCTTTGAGGAATTCCTGCTTCAACTCAGCAAAGGTGTGCACCGCGGGAAACTGCGGAAACTCGCGAATCACATTCTCCGGCGCATGGAACAGAATCCCCGCATCAGCCTCGCCCAGCATGCTCGTATCGTTATACGAATCCCCCGCCGCAATCACCCGGTAATACAGGCTCTTGAACGCCATCACCGACTGACGCTTGGGATCTTTCTGGCGCAACTGATAGCTGGTCACCCGCCCGGTTTCGTCAGTAATCAGGCGATGGCAAAGCAACGTCGGGAAGCCCAGTTGACGCATCAACGGCTGCGAGAACTCGTAGAACGTGTCCGACAGAATCACCACCTGAAAGCGCTCGCGCAGCCAGTTGACGAACTCCACAGCGCCGTCCAGCGGCTTCAGTGTGGCGATCACTTCCTGAATGTCCGACAGCTTCAAGCCGTGCTCATCGAGGATGCGCAGGCGCTGCTTCATCAGCACGTCGTAATCGGGAATGTCCCGGGTGGTGGCCTTGAGGGATTCGATTCCGGTTTTTTCAGCGAAGGCGATCCAGATTTCCGGCACCAGTACCCCTTCAAGATCCAGGCAAGCAATTTCCACAAGACACTCCCGTTTGTATTGATTATTTGAGTCGAGCGAGGCCGAACTCTAGCGACTCACATGCAGACGCGCAACGCACAGCACGCCCCCGAGCCGTGCAGCTTTTTGTTACCATCAGCGCCATATAGAGCGCCCAGCGCCACCGACCTGTAGGAAGCCGCCCTGATGAGTGCAACGTTCGACGTCGTGGAACTCGCCACGACCTATGCCAACAAATCCGCGCAAGACATCCTCAAACTCGCGTTCGCCGAGTTCGGCGATGACTTGTGGATATCTTTCAGCGGCGCCGAGGATGTGGTGCTGGTGGACATGGCCTGGAAGCTCAACAAGAACGTCAAGGTGTTCAGCCTCGACACCGGCCGTCTGCACCCGGAGACCTACCGCTTCATCGATCAGGTGCGCGAGCACTACAAGATCGACATCGAACTGGTGTCGCCGGACTACACGAAACTCGAACCGTTCGTGAAGGAAAAAGGCCTGTTCAGCTTCTACAAGGACGGTCACGGCGAATGCTGCGGTATCCGCAAGATCGAGCCGCTGCGCCGCAAATTGTCCACCGTCAAAGCCTGGGCCACCGGCCAGCGCCGCGACCAGAGCCCGGGCACCCGCAGTGCTGTAGCCGTGATGGAAATCGATACCGCGTTCTCCACCCCCGAGCGCACCCTGTACAAGTTCAACCCGTTGGCGCAGATGACCAGCGAAGAGATCTGGGGTTACATCCGCATGCTCGAGTTGCCGTACAACAGCCTGCATGAGCGCGGCTTTATCAGTATCGGCTGCGAACCGTGCACCCGCCCTGTCCTGCCGAATCAGCACGAGCGCGAAGGCCGCTGGTGGTGGGAAGAAGCGACGCAGAAAGAATGCGGGTTGCATGCCGGGAATATCATCAGCAAGGCCTAACTCCCTGCCGCGCTGATTTCCCCCTTGTAGGAGTGAGCCTGCTCGCGATAGCGGTGTCTCAGTCGATAATTTTTTTGGCTGATACACCGCTATCGCGAGCAGGCTCACTCCTACAGGGGTTTGTAGCGACTCCAAAAATGTGTACACACGAATGTCACCATCGGTGCCATTTATGTGTGCACTTTTTTGTATCCGCGCCCTGAAAAGTTACATCCCTACCAAAAACCTCTCGCCTCCGCCCGCCAACAAAATCCCCCGCCAAAAATAAATACTTGTTCAATCGGTCAATTTTTAACCAATTATTTTCAGGCACTTAGCGCTCATCGATAACTTTTCGAAATGAGCACGGCTGCGCATAGATCAACGACTGGCACAGATCTGGCTTAGGTGCATACATGTTTTGTATACAAAACTGCAAAACATAAACACTTTCGATCCGCAAGCCTGAAGCGCCCTATCCCGTACAGGCTGCAGATGCCCCGTAACCAGTGATGCTTTCACTGCCGCGACGAAGATTTGTCGAGCCTGACGGCTCATGCACAGTCATCGCGGCCCTGAACATCAGGAGCCTGCCGGAATGCGTACAAGTCTCTCCAACAACATCGCGCTGAATCTGCCCGCCGCTGCTCTCGACCAGCCGTTACCCGATGACGGGTTGACCGAGCCGTTACAACTGAGCCCCCGCCTGCACAACAGCGACCTGGCGCCAACCAAGGCCGAAGGTCGGCGCTGGGGCAAATACAGCATCTTCGCCCTGTGGACGAACGACGTGCACAACATTGCTAACTACTCGTTCGCCATCGGCCTTTACGCCCTTGGCCTGGGTGGCTGGCAGATCCTGCTGTCGCTGGGGATCGGCGCGGCGCTGGTGTATTTCTTCATGAACCTGTCCGGGTACATGGGACAGAAAACCGGGGTGCCGTTTCCAGTGATCAGCCGGATCAGTTTCGGCATCCACGGCGCGCAAATTCCTGCACTGATCCGCGCGGTTATCGCCATCGCCTGGTTCGGCATTCAGACGTACCTGGCGTCAGTGGTGTTTCGCGTATTGCTCACGGCAGTCCATCCCGGATTCGCCGCATACGACCACAACTCGATCCTCGGGCTGTCGACTTTGGGTTGGGTGTGTTTCGTGGCGATCTGGTTCGTGCAACTGGCGATCCTCGCCTACGGCATGGAAATGGTCCGCCGTTACGAAGCGTTTGCCGGGCCGGTGATTTTGCTGACAGTTGCGGCACTCGCTGGGTGGATGTACTTCCAAGCCAACGCGACCATCGCTTGGTCGACCCGCGAGCCACTGACCGGTGGCGAGATGTGGCGCAACATTTTTGCCGGCGGCGCGTTGTGGCTGGCGATCTACGGCACGCTGATTCTGAATTTCTGCGACTTCGCCCGCTCATCGCCGTGCCGCAAGACCATCAAGGTAGGAAACTTCTGGGGTTTGCCGGTGAATATTCTGGTGTTCGCCGCGATTACCGTGCTGCTCTGCGGTGCGCAATTTCAGATCAACGGCCGGATCATCGAGAGCCCGACCGAGATCATCGCCTCGATTCCCAACACCTTCTTCCTCGTGCTCGGTTGCCTGGCATTCCTGATCGTCACTGTGGCGGTGAACATCATGGCCAACTTCGTCGCCCCGGCCTTCGTGCTGAGCAACCTGGCGCCGAAGTACCTGACGTTCCGTCGCGCCGGGCTGATCAGCGCAACCATCGCTGTGCTGATCCTGCCGTGGAATCTCTACAACAGCCCGCTGGTGATCGTGTATTTCCTGTCTGGCCTCGGCGCCCTGCTCGGCCCGTTGTACGGCGTGATCATGGTCGACTACTGGCTGATCCGCAAAGGCCGGATCAACGTCCCGCAGCTCTACAGCGAAGATCCCGACGGCGCTTATTACTACAGCCGTGGGGTGAATTTCCGTGCGGTGGCGGCATTTATTCCTGCGGCGCTGATCGCCATCGTCCTGGCGCTCGTGCCGGGTTTCCACAGCGTCTCGCCGTTCTCCTGGCTGATCGGCGCCGGGATCGCCGGAATGCTCTACCTGATCATTGCCAAACGCCATGCGCACTACGCCGACATCAGCGGCGAATCGATCGCTGTCGACAACGTCTGCCATTAATTCCCTCGTGGCCCGGACTTCGGGCCGCAGAACTGCCCGCTATAAGGATTTCCCCATGCGTATTCTCGTGGTCAACGTCAACACGACCGAATCCATCACCGAGGCCATTGCCCGCTCGGCGCAGGCTGTCGCCTCGCCCGGTACCGAAATCGTCGGTTTGACGCCGTACTTCGGTGCCGACTCGATTGAAGGCAACTTCGAAAGCTATCTGGCGGCCATCGCGGTGATGGATCGGGTGATGGCCTACGACCAGCCGTTCGATGCCGTGATTCAGGCCGGCTACGGCGAGCACGGTCGCGAAGGTCTGCAGGAATTGCTCAACGTGCCAGTGGTGGATATCACCGATGCGGCCGCGAGCACGGCGATGTTTCTCGGCCACGCCTATTCGGTGGTGACCACGCTGGATCGCACCGTACCGCTGATCGAAGATCGGCTGAAATTGTCCGGCCTGTGGGATCGTTGTGCATCGGTACGGGCCAGTGGTCTGGCCGTTCTGGAACTGGAACACGAGCCACAACGTGCCTTGGAAGCCATCGTGCATCAGGCAGAACTGGCGGTGACGCAGGACAAAGCCGAGGTGATATGCCTGGGTTGCGGTGGCATGGCCGGCCTGGATGAGCAGATTCGTCGGCGCACTGGCGTGCCGGTGGTGGATGGCGTCACGGCGGCGGTAACGATTGCGGAATCGCTGGTGCGCTTGCGCTTGTCGACGTCGAAAGTGCGAACGTATGCGACACCTCGGCCGAAGAACATCATTGGCTGGCCGGGGCGGTTTGCCCGCTAAGCTCATCATCGGAAACCGAGTCGCCCCATTCGCGAGCAAGCTCGCTCCCACAGGGGAAATGCATTCCAAATGTGGGAGCGAGCCTGCTCGCGAAGGCCGCAACTCGGTATCAAGGTTGCTCAAATAGCACTAAACCGCCGCGCCAACCCTCTCTCCGCAAACTGTTCAATCACATAATCGACAAACGCCCGCGTCTTGCCCGGCAACAACTTATGTTCGGCGTAATAAATCGAGATGTTGCCATCATCGACAAACCAGTCCGGCAACACTCGCTGCAACGTACCCGCCTCCAGATACCCCACCGCAAAAGGCATGCTCACCAGTGCAATCCCCAGGCCCTGCGCTGCTGTCGCACACGCGGCTTCGGAATCGCTCATGGTCATCCGGGCCTTGAGCATCAACGGACTGTGCTGCTGATCGCGGTGCGTCAATTGCCATGAACGCACACGCCCGGTTTGCGGTGAGCGAATCAGAATTCCGTCATGCTGCTTGAGATCGTCCGGATGAGTGATCGCAGGATTGCCGTTCAGATAATCCTGCGAAGCGACCAATACCCGATGCGCTGGCGTCAATCTGCGCGCTACCACACCTTGTGGCAGCTCAAAGCCGCCGCCAATCGCCGCATCGAAGCCCTGCCCGATCAGATCGACCTGACGATTATCGAAATGCCAGTCCGGATTGATCGCCGGGAAGCGCCGCAGAAACTCGCCGAGCAACGGCACTATATAAAGGCGCCCGAACACCGTGCCCATGCTGACTTTCAAGGTGCCGATCGGCTGCCCTTCGGCACTGGCCAGATTGGCCACGGCATTCTGGATCGTGGTCAGGCTGGCACTGACTTCACTCAAAAACAGCTGCCCCGCCTCGGTCAGCGTCAGACTGCGGGTGCTGCGCTGAAACAGCCGCACACCCAGCCGCGCCTCAAGCTTTGCGACACTTTTGCCAACCGCTGCCGGGGTCAGGCTCAAGCGCCGCGCCGCCTCGGCAAAGCTGCCGACTTCAGCACTACGGACAAAGCATTCGATACTGCTGAAGGTTTCCATGGCCGCCACTATAAACTTCTGGTTTACACAGACTATAGCAATCAGGGTCTACACGGTTGCGGATCAGAGGTCGATACTCGGCTCCAACAACAAGGCATCCCGCCTTGAATAGTCTGGAGATCGAACATGACCACTCAACACCTCGGCGGCAAAGTCGCTCTGATTCAAGGCGGTTCCCGTGGTATCGGCGCTGCCATCGTCAAACGCCTGGCCGCTGAAGGCGCTGCAGTAGCCTTCACTTACGTCAGCTCCACCGCCAAAGCCGAAGAGTTACAGAACAGTATCACCGCCAACGGCGGCAAAGCCCTGGCGATCAAGGCCGACAGTGCCGACGCCGCAGCGATCCGCCACGCGGTCAGCGCCACGGTCGAAGCTTTTGGCCGACTCGACATTTTGGTCAACAACGCCGGTGTGCTGGCCGTTGCTCCACTGGAAGACTTCAAACTCGAAGACTTCGACCAGACCCTCGCAATCAACGTGCGCAGCGTATTCATCGCCTCGCAAGAAGCCGCCAGGCACATGGGCGAAGGTTCGCGCATCATCAACATCGGCAGCACCAACGCCGACCGCATGCCCTTCGCCGGTGGCGGTGTATATGCGATGAGCAAATCGGCGCTAGTCGGTTTGACCAAAGGCCTGGCCCGCGATCTGGGCCCACGCGGCATCACCATCAACAACGTGCAGCCCGGCCCTGTCGACACCGACATGAACCCGGCGCACGGTGACTTCGCCGAAAGCCTCATTCCGTTGATGGCCGTCGGTCGTTACGGTAAAGCCGAAGAAATCGCCAGTTTTGTCGCCTATCTGGCGGGCCCGGAAGCCGGTTACATCACCGGTGCCAGCCTGACCATCGACGGTGGTTTCGGCGCCTGATTTCCCGAGTTGCCTGAACGAAAAACGCCGCCCCTCTTTTCACAGAGGGGCGGCGTTTTTTTGTCTCAGACGTTTACACCCATTCCAGCGCCGGCAAACCACAGGCACTTGGCGTGAACGCTTTCAAACTCCGAAGAATCCCGTCAGCGTGTGCGTACTTTTCATCGGCCATGGCGGCATCGGGGATGGCGATGGCCGTCATGCCTGCAGCTTTCGCTGCGGTCACGCCAAACGGCGAATCCTCGAACACCAGGCAATCCTCAGGTGCCACACCCAGACGGCGGGCAGCGGTCAGGAAGATATCCGGCGCCGGTTTCGCCGCGCCGACTTCCGGATCGTCCGCCGTGACAATGAAGTCGAACAGCGCGAACCAGTCGCGGTGCAGCGTGGTTTTTTGCCCGAACGATTGCCGCGATGAACTGGTGCCGACGGCGATGGGGATGTTGTGCGCCTTGAGGTGGCGAATCAGCTCCTCGGCACCCGGCATCGCTTGCGCCGTGGGAAAACGCTCGCGCATCAATGGTTCGCGGATCACCAGAAACTCTTCAGCGGTGATCGGCAGATCCAGCGCCTGCACCACGTAGTTCGCCAGATCGTTGGCCCCGCGACCAATGATGTTCTGCTTGACGCTCCAGTCGAAGGTGCGCCCGTAGCGCTGGGCAATCAGCGAAGTGACTTCGGTGTAAATGCCCTCGGTGTCCAGCAACAAACCGTCCATATCAAAAATCACGGCCTTGATCGGGCCGAACGCCTTCAGCGGTGCATTCATCATCGGATCCGTTAACAAAGACATCCCAAGCGGCAGGTGGACCGCTGCTCGGATCTGATTAAAGGGTTCAGCAGCATAACGAGCGCGACAGACATTGAGCAACGGCCAATGTTTATTGAGCGATGAACTACTCGCAGACATTTAGCGAAATATCCTACAGGCATCGCCTACTCGCCCGACTTCTTTCCTGTTTGATCCCCCGCAAAGTCCCCGCACCTTTTTGACGTGCGCGAGAGACTGCGAATGCTTCCAACCGATCGGCTTCTGGCCCTGAACAACAGCATCGGCCTGCTCGTTGTTGCTGCTTTGAATCCCGATGAGCCGGACTTCGAACACCTGATCCGCGAGTTCCGCCTGTGCCTGAACCACTACGACGCCTGGGCCGAGCAGTTCTGGACAGGCACCGCGCTGGATGTCGAACAGGTCTTCACCGTCGGTAACGACGTACGCCTCAGCGCGCCGATCACGTCGCGCCAGCCGCTCAGTTCATCGGTGGTCATGTGCTCGGCCAGCGGGTCGCTGACGCTGGTGCATATGTTCGAGGCCGCGAGGTTTGTGCCGATTGGCAACACCCCGGTAATCCTCGAACCGGTGCTTGCCGATGTCGGCGGCGTGCTGACTTTCGGCGAACCGCTGCATTACACCATCGGCCCCAGCGGCATTCTGCAAGTGACCGACTGCGATCGGGGCCAGCGTTATCGCATCACCTTCTTTCCCGATGTGTCCACGGACCATGTGAAGAAGCTGTACGCCTCCTATCAGGGCATCATCGATGGGCTGGAGGGCTGGTTGCGCGGGGAATGGAGTGAATGTCAGCCGCAGTGGAAGGAATTTTCCAGCGCCGGGTTTCTTGAGCGTTACGGTCAGTTGCAACAGGCCGATTGGCGTGGATTCGAGAAAGCCCTGAATGGCGTCTGGGATGACATTAAACAGGTATTTGCCCTGCTCGCAGACTTGCAGGCCAACAGTGAAAAATTGCTGGAATACCTCAGCGAGGCCGAGCTTGAGGCGTTATTGAATGCCTCCAGCGACGCCATCGCCAATGGCTTGCTGATCCTCAGTGACGAGCCGCTGCTGTTCATTCATCTGGCCGCGTTTACCAGTTGGCTGAAGATGCTGCCGCCGCAGTATCTGGCTGAAGTGGTGGCCGAGGTGCGGGTCGAATTGCTGATCAGCTTCCTGTTGATGGGCGTGTCGGGTGGCATCGGCGTGCCGCTGCGTTTGAGCAGCAAGGTGCTGGCGAAGATCAAGTCGCCGCGCGCGCGGGAATGGCTGGCGGCCTCGGCATTGCGCTTGGCCGAACTGACGTCCTCGGCGGATTTGACGCGGCATGCCAGCGTTTTGAAGCCACTGATGCTCAATGTGCGTGACGTTGAGTTGAAACCGACACCGGCGATACCGCTGAACATTCGTCAGGCCGATTCGCTGGTGTTGACCGTGCCAAACCCGGCGCCTGTTGTGCGGGACAAGTCTGGCGGTTCGAGCCGGATCGAGCGGCATGAGCCGCATGACGACTCGCCGGATCAGGCGAAAAACCCCAACGGCGACAGCGCCGATTGCGTGCCGCGCACCTGCACCAACGGCTGCCCGGTGTCGATGGTCACCGGCGAAGAACTGCTGACCCTGAGCGATGTGGTGCTCGATGGCGTGTTGCCGTTTGAGTTCACCCGCCTGTATCGCTCCAGCGCCGCCGAAATCGATGTCGGGTTGGGGTTTGGCTGGAGTCATTCGCTGGCGCATCGGCTGGAATTTGCCGGCGACGAGGTTGTTTGGGTCGATCACGAAAACCGGCGTACCCGTTTTCCGTTGCCGAATACTGAGCGCCCGGCGATTCACAACAGTTTGTCGCGGGCGGCGATTTTTCTGGGCGATGAGCCGGAAGAGCTGATCCTCGCACTGGCCGGGGACACCGCGCGGTTTTATCACTTTCGCGCGGGACGGCTGACGGCGATCAGCGATGCCTATGGCAATCGTCTGACGGTGCAGCGTGATCGCCCTGACCGGGTGCAGCGCCTGGACAACGGCGCCGGGCGTTCGCTGCTGTTGCGCTATGAGCAGGCGCAGTTGGTCGGGGTCGATTACCAGGTGTTTCGCGACGGTGCCTGGAGCACTGAACAAGCGCTGGTCAGTTACAGCTACGACGCCTACCGGCACCTGATCGAAGCGACCAACGCCGTCGGTGACAGCGAGCGTTACGACTACGACGACGCTCACGTGATTCTGCAGCGGCAACTTGCTGGGGGCGCGAGTTTCTTCTGGGAGTGGGAGCGCTCCGGCAAGGCTGCTCGTTGCGTGCGTCACTGGGCGTCGTTTTCGCAGATGGACACACGTTACGTCTGGAACGATGACGGCAGTGTCGCGGTGCATTACGTCGACGGCACCGAAGAGACCTATGTCCACGACGAGCGTGCGCGGCTGGTGCGCAAGGTCGAGGCCGATGGCGGTGAACAGCTCAAGGCCTATGACGATGCCGGGCGCTTGATTGCCGAGCAGGATGCCTTGGGCGCCGTCACCGAATACCGCTACGACGAAGTCGGACGGCTGATCGCGCTGATTCCACCGGATGAGGCGCCCACGTCCTACGAGTATCGCAACGGTTTCCTGCACAAACGCTCTCGCGGCGAGGCGGTGTGGATCTACCGGCGCAATGCCGAGGGCGATGTCACCGAAGCGGTCGACCCCGACGGCCAGGTTACTCATTACTACTACGACACCCGGGGGCAATTGCTGTCGATCCGCTACCCGGACAGCAGCCGGCATCGGCTGGTCTGGAATAGCCTCGGCCAGTTGACCGAGGAAACCCTGCCCGACGGTGGCGTGCGGCGCTTTTCCTACGACGCACTGGGGCGGCGGACGACAACCGCCGACGAACACGGTGCGGTCACCCGCCAGCATTGGGACGCCGTTGGCCGACTGATTCAGACGACTTTTCCTACCGGCAGCACCCGCGCCTACAGCTACGGTGCCTACGGTCAGGTCACTGCCGAACGGGATGAACTGGGGCGCATTACCCGTTATGAATATGACGACGATCTGCACTTGGTTTCGCGCCGAATCAACCCTGACGGCACGCGGGTGCAGTACCGCTACGACCATGCGCAACTGCTGCTCACCGAGATCGAAAACGAATCAGGGGAAAAGTACCGGCTGGACTACACGCCGACCGGGCTGATTCGTCAGGAAAGCGGTTTTGATGGTCGGCGTACCACGTACGCCTATGACCTCAATGGGCATCTGCTGGAAAAGACCGAGTTCGGTGATGACGGCTCTTGTTTGCTCACCGCTTATGAGCGCGATGGCGCAGGCCGGTTACTCGTCAAAACCCTGCCCGACGGCATCAAGGTCAGTTACCAATACGACCGTCTCGGTCGTTTGATCAGTGTCGACGACGGCCAGCAACACCCTTTGGCCTTCGAGTACGACCGTCAGGACCGGCTGATCACCGAGCATCAGGGCTGGGGCACCCTGCGTTACCGTTACGACGCCTGCGGCCAGCTCAAACGCATGCGTCTGCCGGACAACAGCGTGCTCGACTACCGCCACGCCAAGGGCGGCGCGCTGAACGGGATTGACCTCAACGGCACGCCGCTGACCCGTCATGTCTATCAGTCCGGTCGCGAACTGCAACGCCAACAAGGTCTGCTGCTCAGCGAATACTCCTACGACGATCAAGGACGATTACTCGCCCACGCCGTAGGCCATCAGCGCGATGCCCTGTACCGCCGCGATTATGCCTACAGCGCCAACGGCAATCTCGCGCACATCGCCGACAGCCGCCACGGCCAGCGTACCTACGGCTACGACGCCCTCGACCGCCTGATCCGCGTACGCCACTCACGCGACGAACTGCCGGAAAGCTTCGCCCACGACCCGGCCGGCAACCTGCTGATGCAGGACCGCCCTGGCCCGAGCCAGATAAAGGGCAATCGCCTGCTGATGCAGGGCGACCGCCACTACGACTACGACGCCTTCGGCAACCTGATCCGTGAACGGCGAGGCCGCGCGCACACTCTCGTCACCGAATACCGCTACGACAGCCAGCACCGCCTGATCGGCCTGACCCGCCCCGACGGCCAGACCGCGTCGTACCAATACGACGCCTTCGGCCGGCGTATCCGCAAAATCGTCAACGGCGAGATCACCGAATTCTTCTGGCAAGGCGACCACCTCGTCGCCGAAAGCAGCGAAAGCGAATACCGCAGCTACGTCTACGAACCCGGCACCTTCCGCCCGCTGGCACTGCTCGACGGCAAAGGCCCGAAAAAAGCCTGCCCGTTCTACTACCAACTCGACCACCTCGGCACCCCGCAGGAACTCACCGACTACAGCGGCGACATCGTCTGGTCCGCGCAATACGACGCCTACGGCAAAGTCGCCACGCTGACACTGGCCGGCGAGGACTACCTGAACCAGCCGCTGCGTTTTCAGGGGCAGTACTTCGATGCGGAAAGTGGCCTGCATTACAACCGCCATCGGTATTACGACCCGCGGCTGGGGCGGTATCTGACGCCGGATCCGATCAAGTTGGCCGGTGGCTTGAATCAGTACCAGTACGTGCCGAATCCGACGGGGTGGGTGGATCCGTTGGGGTTGAGTTCCAATTGTCCGCCCAAAGGCAGAAAATCGATCAATTGTTCAAAACCTGATGATGTTGAGCTACCACAGGTTTCCAGGCGCGGTGCATTCAGACAGGCAAAAGTTGATGCAGGAATACCGAAAGGGCAACAGCCAGACATTCAAATTGATGAGGTAAGTGGCAGGCAGAAGCAGTTCACCTATGTCAACATGACGGATAGAAAAGGAAATAACATTCTAGACAGCAACGGAAAGCCGATCATAACCAGAGAATATAGATTCACCCGAGAGGATGGTTTTATATTGACACTCCAAGACCACTCAGCGGGACACAAGTATGGAGATATAAATAACCGAGGAGATCAAGGACCTCACATAAATATACGACCCGCTGATGACACACGCAATGGCAAAGTAAAAAACACCAACGATCATTATCCATTCAAGGGACGACAATGAAGTACTGGAATGAGATAGAAGGCAGCAAATTCTTCAACATGGTATTCAGCAGAAATATACCCATTGGGGAGATCAAGCTATTCGCTTTAAACATGGACAACAACCTTTCAACATTGAGCTTGGCATTTGATATTAGAGAAATGCCGGACACTCCTCCGAAAAAATGGGAATCCATAGGATACAATGCTTGCCGAATCGGAATAACATGCGGTGAAATTAGAGAGTTGACGACATCCAACATTCCAACTCAAAAAAACTTAAGTCTATCCATACAACCAGTTGGAGACAGATATCTGATTTCAGCTGTATCAAGCACTTCGAAAGTAACATTTACCACATCATCATTAAGACTGCGAGAACCTAGCGTATATTTAACAGAGTTACCTTTCTAAAATTTATTGAGCAACGGGTGCTCTGTTACCGTGAGGCATCATAAAAAATTTATATAGATACAGAGAACAGTTCGACATCCAGTTGCTCAGCATGATTCTAGACAATTTGGAATTCTCTAAATCCGGGATCTCACATTGTTAGCACTACAAAAAAACGCCTATACCTAGACTCGCTCACCAGATCAATGACTGGTGGGCAGCCATTTTTAGTCACTAACAAATTTGTAGGACCTCTAGAACTCAGGCCCTTAAAATCCGGATTCAGACGCTCAGATCTTCTCAAACATCCGATCACTGCTCATCCTCATCCTCTTCATACTCCATATCCGCCTCATCCGAATCATTCAACGGCACCGTCGCATCATCCATCAACGATCCCGGATCCTCATTCCCCGGATCATTGATAAATGGCAGTCCACTCGAACCTTTCTCTTCCTTGCCTTCGGTTTCAGGAGTCATGGCAACCTCGTCATTTCAGGGAGTGTATGACGTTCGAAAAGCCCTACAGCCAATCGTTCCAGAGTCTGACGAGCAAATGCAAAAAACCCGGCAAAATGCCGGGTTTCCGTTTAACCCACCATCAATGATGGCGGTTTTTATGTTTGTTCTTGTGTTTGTGGCCACCACCCGAATGAGAGCCACCATCGTCACCCAGGTTATTACCGACCGCACCACCCGCCGCGCCGCCCAAACCTGCGCCAATGGTCGAACCCGTAGAGCCGCCGAGGCTGTTGCCAACGACCGAGCCACCCGCCGCGCCGAGACCACCGCCAATGGCGGCTTCGGTTCGGTTGCGTTTATTCGCCCCGACGGCACTCCCGGCCGCGCCGCCAACACCCGCACCTACCGCCGCGCCAGTACTGCCACCGAGTTGTCCACCGACCACATTGCCGAGCGCGCCGCCCAAGCCGCCACCCACAGCGGCGGTGCCATCACCAGCGGCCATCGCCCCTTGTGCTACCAGCAAACCGAAAAACAGTGCAGATAATGACAAGCGCATATGAACCTCACAGTTCCCGAAGTGGGACAGTCCGCCCAGACATGGGCCTATGTGAGATTGGAGACGCAAACGGGAAAAACGTTCAGCCATGAAAAAGCCCGACATCGAGCCGGGCTTTTTCTGACAAGGGATTAGTCTCAGTGACGCTTGTGACCTTTGGACAAGTTACTGCCCACTGCGCCGCCCGCCGCACCGCCCAGGCCTGCACCAATGGTCGCACCGGTCTTGCCGCCCAGGCTGTTGCCGATCACCGAACCACCCGCTGCGCCAACACCGCCGCCAATCGCCGCTTTGGTCCGGCTCCCCTTGCGCGCCGCCACTGCGCTGCCCGCCGCGCCTGCTACGCCAGCACCGATTGCCGCGCCAGTGCTGCCGCCCATTTTCTGGCCGACGACATTACCCAGTGCGCCACCCAGACCACCGCCCAGCGCCGCGGTGCCATCACCGGCAGCCATTGCACCTTGAGCAACCAGAAGCCCCAGAACCAGAGCAGGCAGTGTTAAACGCATGACGAAAACCTCAAAAATTGGGATGACAAAAAGGGCCGGGATTTAATGCCGTCGCCGCGCAAAAGTCCAGCCGAAATCAGAGGCTTCGCGTACTCGGCGCCGATTGGACAGCGATTCTGCAAAAGGTTTTATGACAGGCAAAAAAAAGCCCGCTGGGGAGACGGGCTGGAGACTTGCTTTCTAACGGATGGCTTCACCCTACCGCGGTAGACGTGAAAAGTTTGTGAAAGCCCCCCGCATTTGCCACCGAAGTGCGTAGGACATTTCTCTCACTCAATCAGCCATAAAAAACCCCGTTCAATGACGGGGTTATGCAGTGACAGATTATTTTCTGGATCGCGCGCTGACCTTGGGTAGAAATTTTGCCTTCGGTCCTTTCGGTACTGTGGATTTGATCTTGCCGGTCTGCAACCGGTCCTCGCCAAAGCCTGACTGGTACTCGGTCTGACCGCACCGTACACAGTTATTGAAGGAAAATTCAGCGCCATCGTCTTCGATATACGGATCAGTCATACCATCGCCCCTTCGCCACCGGTCGACACCGGCAAAAACCCATTCGCCTGAAAAAATATCGACCTCCAACGCTTTTGAGACTAGCTGGTCATTCCTGGACTTGTTATTCAGATCTCCTGATGCCCGACGAATGGCCTACAAAAACTCAACGCGATGTAGTGCCATTGGTCCTGCACCGCTAAAGAATTGCAGAGACAGGCCGTTGACCTTTTTCATACAAATGAATCTCAAGGAGAGAACATGCAAATCAACGGATTCCCGAATATGCCTGTCGTAAAACTCACGGACGAACAGATCGCAGCCGGCAAGGCTGGCGCTGAAAAACTCAAGGAAAAGATCGCTTCCGGTGAAATCACCATCAAGTCTCCGGGTCCGGATACACCGGTTCTGCAACCAGGGGTCATTTACCATCCCAGCAAGCCAGTCGAACCCAACCCACCTTCTGATACACCCCCTCTGGTCGCCATTGATACACCACTGACCTATGACGAAAGAGGCACCGTGATCCTCAAGCCACAAGGCTGATTGCACCGCAAGATTGAGCCCATTCAGCCTCTGAATGGGCTTACACACCCGTCAAACAAACTCAGCGCAACTTCACCGCCGTACCCGTCGCAAACACCACAACCATCCCGCCCTTCCCGCCGGGCATACTGATCTCAAAGTCCACCCCGACTACCGCATCAGCCTGCAGAGCGCGCGCACGCTCCCGTATTTCTTCGGTCGCCTGAATACGCGCCTCCTTCAAAGCCCGCTCCAGCGTCTGCGAACGCCCACCGAAAAAATCACGCATACCGGCAAACATGTCACGGATCACATTGACCCCCTGCACCGACTCGGCACTGACGATGTCCAGATACGCAGTGATCTGCCGGCCTTCAATGGCGTGAGTGGTGGAAATGATCATGGAGTGTCGTCCCTACAAGGATGAATAAATTCGCGATTGTAATGGCTCAAAGCAGACTTCACGCCGCTGCCAATAAAATCCAGACGCCAGAAACCACAAAACCCCTGACTTCTTTCGAAATCAGGGGTTTTGTGTACTGAATATGGCGGTGAAGGAGAGATTCGAAACCGCCCGATTGCGATTTTCGTGAAGTCAGGGCCCGGTTTATAGGGGGTTCAGGCCGATAGTTAGCGCGCAAGCGTTCCCATGGCAGTCCCATAGGTTTGGGCGGCGGTCGGACACGCGAAAAGGCCATATAGGATTATTCGTTTTTTCTGGAATGGCATCGGAAAAAGGTAATTTTGGTGACTTAATCAACTGACCGGCCTGAAAGGCTTGATTTGATTGGCTTGGAAGGCATCAGCACAAGGTAATATTCAAGTAATGTAGAGGTAAGGTAATTACCTTTTAAGGAAGTAATTTCTCTATTTATTAACCCCTTATAAATCAGTTGCTTACGCTAACGTTACCTTTTTCATTACTCAAAATCACCTTCCGAAGTAATCCAGCAAAGCCAATGAATACGTGGCTTTCACCGGTCTACCGATATCCGAATCACCACATTACTTTTTTCCGACTGCGCTCTTGAAAATCAGCGCCTGACGGTGCCTCATGTCTGACGAAAAACGAGCCAGGGAAAATGCATCGGGTGCCCTACCCTTCGCAGGGATTCGCAGGCTCGCTTGCCCGCACAATCACCATGATAGCGCCCAGCTTTGGCCGCGTTCATTCGTCTGCAGGGTTGCGGAAAAATAGACCCATTTAGACCGCGGGCGAGGTGGGGGGACGACGGCGCGCGCAGGTGCAATCATAAACGCCACTTTAGAATCTGTAGCACGCCACTACCCCAGGTTGTTCTTTGTACCTTATTAGGAAGCTGGATCCGTCAATGGCACCGATCATCAGGCAACTGTTGTTGCTAGCGGTTTGAGGTGGGAACAATCAGTCGCTCAAAAATGCTTTGGGAGCTGGTTGACAGAAGTCGTTTTTTGCCCGATCCTTTGGTTGACAAATATCGATTTTTGCCAGGAAACGTTATGACCTTCAAACATCCCTCGTCGTTCTACAAAGAACTGTCTGATGAGCACCTGGCAAAGATTGCCGAACCACTGCTCGACATCCGCTACACCACCATTCAAGAAATGTCCACACCGTTCGATGACACCTATACGCAAGAAACTGCGGTGTTTGGTCGCTCTCGAAACCTTCTCATCCATTTGTGTACAAGTGGTAAGTACCAATGGCTTAGCCTCGCCAACGCAGCTATGGACGTAACATTCAGGATCGGTAACGTTCCCTGCCGTTTCTTCCGTGATGACCCGGAAAGCCCCGAGAAACCTGGTTTCTTCAAACGTAACGGTGCTGACGATCTGTTCTCAATTGATGAGAACGCTCCTGTTATGTGGCGCTTCGTAGTCGAGAAAGCGATGACCGAAGAGGACGAGGATCGAGTTTTCTTTATTGGATACAACGCTTTTCAAGAAAAAGTGTCTCAATGGGCATATGGAGCATCTGGTCCTGTACTGCACACTGTGGACAGCGACACGCCGCCTTCCAAAGAGCTGCGGCCGGCTGAGGTTGGTGTCCGCGAAGATTCCATTGAAAAGAGCGATAACGCTCAAACTGAGTGATATAGATGAATGCCGTTTTCGACGGAGCATCTCTCAGACTAGCCCGCGTTTTCAGCGGGCTAGCTCTTGAAGAGGTAGCAGAAAGGGTAGGCAAAACACGCCAATACCTGCACAAGCTTGAAACAGGCCAAGGAACGCCTACTGAACAACTGATGGGCGACCTTGCCGAAGCTTTAGATGTGGAAATTGGTTTCTTCGCATCCAGGCCATATAGACTGAATGAGGATCAGTTTCACTTTAGAAAACTGATGACCACCAAAAGCACTATCAAACAGGTAGCAATCGCTAGAGGCGAAATGATTGACTCATTGATCAAATTTCTTGATCAAGAGCTGCGTCTGCCTCAAGTCAGTATTCCTAGCCTCCCTAATTCGCACACCTTCGATGATGTTGAGCGAGTAGCAGAATATTGCCGTAAAGAGTGGGACTTGGGATTGGGCCCGATTGCCAATATGACCCGTCTCGTGGAGAACCTAGGAGCAGTTGTTACCACCTTCCAAGGTGTATCCAAAGAAATTGATGCTCTTTCAGTATCGGTCGAGCGACCATTTATCGTTCGTAACACCGCCAAAGAGAGCGCTTGCCGGCAACGCTTTGACATTGCTCACGAGTTAGGTCATTTGGTGATGCACGAAGGTGTGGTAACAGGCGATAGAGTTACTGAAAACCAGGCCAACAGATTCGCGAGTGCCCTGCTTTTGCCTCGTTCCATGATGGCAAAGCTTTTTCCGCGCCCAACTGGAACGCGGCTTGACTGGAAAGGCATAAGAGAATTCAAGCTCACTTGGAAAGTGAGCAAAGCCGGCATCCTGTATAGAGCAAAGCAGCTCGATTTAATCACCGAGAGCCAGTACAAATCAGGGGTAATCACCCTGAGGAAATATGGCGAAACGAACGGCGAGAGAGAAGACGATCTGGTAGCACAAGAACCACCTGAAATGCTCGCACGGTCGCTGTTTATTCTGGCGGAGAAAAAAGGAATAAACGCCCTAGAGATAGCTAAAGCGTTACATATAAAACCTGCGTTTCTTCAAGAGTTAGCAGGATTGGAGTCGTTAGCCCTCTCGGATCCACCCAAGATTCGAGCCCAAGCACCAGCACATTTACGCTTAGTCAAGTAAGCTCATAAGCCCGGCGCCTGCCGGGCTTTTTTGTTAGACAAAAAAGAAGCGTTTCACACTGAATTGACACCGACCACGCATCTTGGCAACAGGCTATAAGCTGCGAGTAAGCCCAAACCGCGAGCGAGACCTTGCATGTATTTTTCTTGCTAGAGATGGCTTCGACCGACAACCTCGCGCAACAAGATGAGCTGAGCTACCCTCCTCCCCAATGACTTTTTGCCTCTGCGACCGGTATGGAGTAAGTACGAGCCACACCGAAGTCGACAGGTCAATCATGACGAGAGGGGAATTAAGTGAGCGAGCCTAATCTTTCGGAACACCGTCAAAATTTTTCAGCTTTCGCTGAAACACTTCGCCTTGCTTTAGAGAACGGCAAGAGTAAATCATCAGCTTTAAAAGAAAATATAGCCATAACACTTGATAAGAAAGCAGAAACAGAATCTGCATCAAATGAATCCAAGCAAATACTCATAAAGCTTTCAAAGTCTAAACGTTCGCTCTCCCTTGAGTCAAAACCTTCGACTCTAGTAAATCCGACAAAAGCAAAAACTGAACTACTCTCAAAACGAGAAAAAGTAAAAAAACGAAAAGATGAAAAAAAAGAAAAGGAGAGCACGTCCGACAAAACAACCATAAAAACACTAGAAAACTATTTAAAAATTGCTCGCGATAAAAATTCGGAGCTGACTTCACAGTTGATATCCCTTCAGCAAAGCCAGGACTTTATCGAGGGTGGAAAACGGCATTCCGAGATCAGGGATATTTTGCGCAAGGCGATACTAGAGGCGAAAGAGAAAACGCAAGAAAATGAAAAACTAAAAAATGAGAACATCAGACTCCGAAAGATGGTTGAAAATTTAACCTTCAAGCTGCACGGTACAACTGGAGATAGTGTGTATTACGGCGGACACTACTCTGAAGCTGATTCTTAATAAAATTTGCATACATATATACTTACCACATCACAATAGTTCTCAAAACCAAATGGTAATTAAATCGGCATTTTTAATTCATAAGGATTGAATCGGACGACCTCCTCCCCGAGCCAATCATTCACCTGCACCATACGCGTCTGGATCGGCTCCAGTTCATTGGCCGCATAAATTTGTGCCGCCTCCCGAATTGACCCAAACCCACCAGCATTCTGCGGAACGATACCCATCAACTGCGGCGGTATCCGCAGACTCGCCAGCACATCATCCCGCGTCTGATTCTTGATCGAGTTAAATTCGTCCTTCGCCGCCACCTCGCTGACGGGGATCAGTTGAATCCCATCCTTCTTCCCAGTCGGCGAGTACACGAACAGATTCCGGAAATTCCCCGGCCCCTTCGATTCCTTCAGCGCTTTACGCAACGCATCAATATCCGCCTCTGTCTGCGCCGCATCCGTCATGTACAAAATGAACCCCGCATGACTTCCATTCTCGTAATACTTGCGCCGAAACAACGTTGCCGACTCATTCAACAACGCCGACTGCAAAGCGCTGATCCACTCCGGCAGTCCATAAATCTCCTGGTGCAGATCCGCCTCACGCAGGTGAAAAATGCTGTCCGACTCAAACGCGTGCTCATCCTTCCACCCGCGCACCTGATAGAACTGCCCATCAGGCCCGGCACGCATGTACTTGGCCAACGGCGTCTCCAGTTTGCGCACCCCACCCAACCGCGATCGCCGCCCTTCGAAGTAGCCATTGCCCAAGCACAAGAAGTCCAAAGCAAATTGCTCAAACGAAGCCCGCGACAACAGCGGATGCGGATAAACGTCTTGCTCAACAGATTGCGTTTGAACATCAGCCCCGAATGCAGATGCACGCTCGCTCCCACCGCCCGAGCCAACCCATCCAGCGAAAGCGGCGGCTCATACCAACGCCCGTTGAACCAGCACTCCAGATAATCGAAAACCTCCCGACCACCCAGCACTGGCGTCGGCTCACCGAAGGAAAACACCTGAGTCCCGGCACCTGTGGCGGGTGTGGTCGCGGGCAACGTCTGGTTGGCCATTTGTTCAGTCATCAATAAATCTCCATACGCCCAGTGTTGGCAGCGGTCTGCCCCTCAAGCGGTTCGCGTTGCAATGCGTGAAAGAGTGCCCAAGCCAAGTCGGCGTGGCCGATGTTGTCGTTGCGGCCGGCGGTGTAGGTGTACTGGCGTCCGCCAGCGGTGACGGTTTTGCGGATCGCCATCAGCGACTGGGCCATATCCGTCCAGCCGGCGTCGAATTCGAGCCGGCCCTTGTGGATCACGTCATAGGCCTTGAGCACTAGGCGGGTTTTGACTTCGGGGGAATAGCTGAAGGTGGTCACCGCCGGGAAGAACTGGCGAACCAGCTGCGCCACGCCGCTGCCCAAACCGGTTACATCGATGCCGATGTACGTCACCCAGTAGCGGTCGCAGACGCTCTTGATGAACGCGGCCTGCGCGGCGAAGTCCATGCCCCGGAACTGGTGGCGCTCGAGGATGCGGAACTTGCCTCCCGGCACCAACGGCGGCGCGACCACGACCATGCCGGAGCAGTCGCCCGTCTCGGCCGGGTCGTAACCGATCCAAACCTGACGGTCGCCGAACGGGCGCATGGCGAAGGGTTTGTAGTCCTCGGCCCACTCGACCCAGCTATCCACCATGCAGGACTGCAACAGGGTCAGCGGGAAGATGCTCGCGCCGTCGTCGACGAACTCGCACATCAGCAGGTTGGCGAATGCCTCGGGGCGGTACTCGCGGCGCAGCTCCTCGATGTCGAACAGGCCGCAGCCGCCCCGCTCCGCGTCCAGAATCGTGACGATCTGCCGCCACAACCGATCCTCGCAGAACCTCCCCTGCTGGAGCGCCCCGTGGGATACGTCCACCTTCGTATGCTGCGCGGCCGGCTTGCCCTTATTGAAGCGCTCACCCGTCCAGAAGGTGTACGCCTCGTGGGCCATGCTCGACGGCGTGGAAAAGTAGGTCTTGCGCCACTTCTTGTGCATCGCCATACCGGAGGCGACTTTGTTCAGCTCCTCGAACTTGAACGTCCAGAAGAATTCATCGAAGTAGAAATTGCCGTGGTAGCCCTGGGCGGTGCGGGCGTTCGTTCCGAGAAAAAACAGCTCGGCGCCGTTGGGCAAAACGATGGGATCGCCAGTCAGCTCGACGCCGATAATCTCGCGGCAGAACGCCTGAATGTAGCCCCGGAACAAATAGGCCTGGTTCTTCGAGGCCGACAGGAAAATCTGGTTGCGCCCGGTGTCCAGCGCATCGATGAACGCCTCGCGGGCAAAGTAGTAAGTCGCGCCGATCTGCCGACTCTTGAGAATGACGCGGGTGCGTTGATTCCCGGCGCGGTACCAGTCCTTCTGATAGTCGAAACACCCATCAATGAAGGCCTCGCGCAGCAGCTCGACCTGGTCATCATCAATCTCGTTTTTGACCGCCTTCTTCTTCGGCTCGGCGTTGCGCTTGGCAAGGTTCGGATTAAGGTCAGTTTCGGTACCGCCACCTTGAAAGCGCTGAATTCGCGCCTGCCGTTCCAGCTGCCGGTGCAGGAGATCAATCTCTTTGAAATCGCCGCCGCTTTTCCCCTCCTTGAGGATCAGTTGCACCAAACGCGCTTCCAGTGCCCCACCGATGCGTTCGACGTTGTCGGCCCGATCCCACTCATCGCGAGCCTTCCAGCTGTGTAGCGTTTTTTCTTTTTCGCCCGTAGCCTCAGCGATCTCGCAGACACGCCACCCCATCCAGTACAGAAACTTGGATTGGCGTCGGGGATCGATGGGCAACAGTGCGGTCGTAGTCATGGCCGCGATGCTGCCGCCCATGCCGAGGACTCAATAGCGGCGCCTCTTGTACCGCCCTTCCCTACAGTCCCGCCTCATTGCCGCAACTCGCGCGCGTCACGACCATGCCCCTCATCGCAGGCATAAAGCGCCCAAGCAAATGAGGTTTCCCGCCATGAAGAAATTCCGCAGCAACTGGTTCCGCGTCGCCGTAGAGGGCGCTACCTCGGACAAGCGCACCATCAAACGCAACTGGCTGGAACAGGCGGCGAAGAACTTCAACCCATCCACTTACGGCGCACGGATCTGGCTAGAGCATTTCCGCAGCTTGCTACCCGACAGCCCATTCAAGGCCTACGGCGATGTGCTGGCGGTGAAAACCGAAGAAGTAGATATCAACGGCCAAAAGAAACTGGCCCTGTTAGCCCAAGTCGAGCCGACGCCTGACCTGATCGCCATGAACAAAGCAAAACAGAAGATTTACACCTCAATCGAAATCGACGATAGCTTCGCCGATACCGGTGAGGCCTACATCGTGGGTCTCGGCGTGACCGATTCACCAGCCAGCCTTGGCACCGACGTCTTGTCGTTCTCCGCCCAGAAACCGGACGTCAGCCCGTTCAAGGATCGCCATTACTCCGCGACTTCGATGTTCACCGAGGCGCTGGAAACAGAGCTGACGTTCGAGGAATTCGAAGAAAAACCGAGCATCGGCGCTCACCTACTCAGCACGGTGAGAAACCTGCTCGGCGGCAAGCAGAGCAAGGATGACAACGAGTTCGCTCACATCAGCCAAGCAGTCGAAACCGTCGCCGAACACGTGAAGGATCTGCCCGCGCAAATGGCAGCCGAGAAGAAGTTTTCGACAAGCCTGCAAACCCGGCTGGATCAACTGAGCAAAGACTTCACCGAACTCAAAACCCAACTTTCCACCACCCAGGATCCCAACCAGAAAACGCGCCCTCCGGTAACCGGCGGCGACAACTCGGTAGTGACTGACTGCTGAAAGTCAGCCCCGCATAACCAAGGACGACCATCATGCGCAACGACACACGCGTTCTCTTTAACGCGTACCTGCAACAGCTCGCCCAACTGCACGGCGTGAGCGACGTCACCACCAAATTCACCGCGGCACCGAGCGTTGCCCAGACGCTGGAAAACCGCATTCAGGAATCCAGCGCGTTCCTCAGTTCGATCAACATCTACGGCGTGTCTGAGCAGTCCGGCGAGAAGATCGGCATCGGTATCGACGGCACCATTGCCAGCACCACCGACACCACCGTCAAGGATCGCGAACCCCGCGACCCGAGCAGCCTGGACAACCGCGGGTACACCTGCACCCAAACCAACTTTGACACCGGCCTGCGTTACCAGAAGCTGGATCAGTGGGCGAAATTCAAAGACTTCCAGGCGCGCATCCGTGACGCGATCATCAAAGTTCAGGCGCTGAACCGGATCATGATCGGCTGGAACGGCACCAGCCGCGCCGCCACTTCAAACCCGGCCACCAACCCGCTGTTGCAGGACGTAAACATCGGCTGGCTGCAAAAAATGCGCGTAGAGAACGAAGCCCGCGTCATGGCCGAAGTTGTGGCAGGCAGTGGCAAGATCGAGATCGGCGCCGGCAAGGACTTCGAAAACATCGACGCCTTGGTTGTCAGCATGGTCAACGAGTTCATCGACCCCTGGTATCAGGAAGACACCGATCTGGTGGTCATCTGCGGCCGTCAGCTGTTGGCCGACAAATACTTCCCGATCATTAATAAAACCCAGGCGCCGACCGAAATGCTGGCCTCCGACATCGTCACCAGCCAGAAACGCCTGGGCAATCTGCCGGCCGTCCGAGTGCCGCACTTCCCGGCCAACGGCCTGCTGGTGACTCGCCTCGACAACCTGTCGATCTACTGGCAGGAAGGCACCCGCCGCCGCACCGTCGTCGACAACGCCAAACGCGACCGCATCGAGAACTTCGAATCAGTCAACGAAAGCTACGTGATCGAAGACCTGGGCTGCGCCGCCATGGCCGAAAACATCACCCTGAGCTGAGGCGGACACCATGACCAATCCCTGCCGTCGCCATTTTGTTCGTGTCAGTGCCGCCATCGAAGCGGCAGCGGCCAATCCCACTCAAACCATGGCCGGCGCCACGGCCTACGAACATCAGCTCAATCAACTGCTGCAAGACCGTCTGCGACTGAAACAGGTGCAATCCAATCAGGGCAAAGCCGAACTCAAGCGTCAGTTGCTGGCCGATTACATCCCCTACGTGCTGGGCGTGCTTAAGGGCGGCAAAGGCGCTCAAGATGAAGTGCTGACCACCATTATGGTGTGGCGCATCGACGCCGAAGACTTCAGCGGCGCTCTCGACATTGCCGACTACGTGCTCAAACACAAATTGATCATGCCTGACCGGTTCGAACGCACCACCGGCTGCTTGGTCGCGGAAGAAGTTGCCACCATCGCGCTCAAGGCGCTGAAAGTCGGCGAATCGTTTGAGCTGGCGATTCTGAAACGCACCGCAGAACTTACCGACGCCGAGGACATGCCCGATCAGGCCCGCGCGAAACTGTTTCTCGCGATTGGGCGCGTAACACTGGAAGGCATCACCGATGAGAAGCCCGGACAACCAGGCCAAGTACAGGCCGGCATCGACATGTTGAAAAAAGCCATCGACCTGCACGACGCCTGCGGTGGCAAAAAGGATCTGGAGCGGGCCGAACGCCTGCTCAACAAACTCGCTGCCACCGGCAGCTAACCGAGCGTCCCCACGCACCCCGCCGGCTCGGGGCGGATCGGCCAGTACACTCGTCCTGTACGTGAAGCCTCGACCACCGGCGACCTACAACAGAGCGCAGATTCATGAGCGGATTCATAGCGGGCGGCACCGGTGCCCCGTCCCCCAGCGGCCACATCAACACCGACCCCTTCTGGCCGTCGATCGACCTCGACGACGTGCGCGGCACTTTGCGCATCGACTCCAGCGTCACGCCGATCCGACTGGAAACCGCGACCATCGCTGCGGCCATAAGCGTTAACCGCGAGTTCGCCAAATGGCGCCGTGCCAAACAGGCCGAAGGCTACGCCGCTCTCGCGGACGTACCGGCCGAGCAAATCGAGGACAAATCTGAACTCATTCACCTCTACCAACGGGCGATCTACGTCGCGACCGGTGCGGAGATCTGCGAGCGCTACCGCTCCTACGACAGCACCAACAGCGGCAACCAAAACGCCGATGACCTGACCCCGAGCATCGACGAGTTACGCCGCGACCAGCGCTGGGCCGTGCGCGACTTCCTCGGCCTCGGCCGTACTACCGTGGAGTTGATCTGATGGCCGCCAGCATCCGCGCCCAGCAGAGCGACACCGTCGATGCCCTGTGCTGGCGCCACTACGGCCGCACCGCCGGCGTGACCGAGGCGGTACTGGAAGCCAACCCCGGCCTTGCCAACTTCGGCGCGACCTTACCGCAAGGAATTCTAGTGCAGATGCCTGAGGTCCCAGCCCTCGCACCTATGCGACAGATGTTGAAGTTATGGAACTAAACTAAGCCGAAGTAAAAATGCTATTCCGCACAATCTTGACAGCAGTAATACTTTGAATTCATCAGCACTTCACTTTTAGAAGAAGGGTGATAATAGTCATCACAGCTCGCGCACTTTCAAACAAAGTCGTCGGCATTACACTCAACACACTTTCCGACGTACTGTTGATGAGGCTGCTCATTCAAGGAATCCAAATAATATGCCTCATCACAGCAACGATAACAGGGCAATATTTTAACATGACTCCCATTTAAAGAAGAAAGACAACACAAACAAATAAAATCTTCTTCTGAGTTACTGCTATCTAGAACCATCACTTCAGCTGAAGTTAATGCATAGGCACCACATGAGAGGCAGGGATATACTTTATAACAAAAATCTTGAGCAAAATCTTCCGCTCCTGCGCGCCAAATTGGGTTTCTCCCAATCTCATGAGGATTATAGTTATTAACCAAAATCGATTCCCTCAAAAGCACCCACGCCGTCGCGTTTATAAAAAACATTGTTCTGACAATTATGACTGCCAAATCGGCATCCCACTTTGAACTCTGCCCTTTATGAACAATTGCATTCCGCACGTCCAAAAGTTTCGCGAGCTCATTTTTCTGTCCGTACGACCAAGTCCTTGTAGCGTAAAAATGATTTAATATCTGCGAAAAATCATTAAACTCATTTATGGGCGAACCATTTTTCCGCTTTAGAATATCCTGGACTTTTCCTGTTTTCACATAATAAAATTTAAGAAACAACTCTAATGCAATTTGAGAGTTCACAGCTGCGAATTTTAGATTGTTATTATTTTCATTGGTTTTACCGATGAGCTCAAACGTAAATTTTGCAAAATCGATAAAACCTTCACGCAATTCAGATTCCGATGGCAAGACTTTAATTTTAACCTCCTAATAGATTTAATCAGACACTATAACTTTCGCGCAAACCCAGCGTAATGGCACGACAACACCACTACAACAAAGCAACTTTTGTATTCATGCACAGGCCTACACCTAACATTACACACAGAAAATTATTTCCAAACAGTCTCTAACATTTCACAGCCCTTCCCTTATGGAGCTGTAATATAACCTACCTGAAACGGCATTCCGTTAGGGTGTCTGTTCCATATCCTGCCTTGGCTGTCGACACCATAAGTCACGTATCCTGTCGCGTACATCCAAACGAAGTCCGGCATGGTGGGCGGAATTTTTCGCCCGACTGGTATAACTTGATTCTGAGGGGTGACAGCAACTATGTCATCCACTGTAGTCACATAGTACCGGTATGGATCTTGATTGAATACGGCTCTCGATACATATGAAGATCCTGATGTCGGGAAAGGGGGTGAGGGCGTACTCGGAGATGTCGGCACAGGTTGTGGAATTGGATTATCGCTAGGCTTCGTATCGTCGGGCTTCGTTTTATTCAGATCACGCGCTGCAATCCACCCATTCGCGATAGCTGCAAGTCTCGCTTGCTTCGCGGGATGAGTGGCACTTCCTTGCTCAGAGCCAATCATTTTCATAGCAACCTGAGCATTGTCCAGACTGGCCCCCATTCGCTGAAGGATGAACCCCGAATACTTATCCGCCTGCAGCTCGATCTCGGGCCTGCTCCCTCCGGCCTGAAGTGTGTGCCCCTGTAAGTGGTGCCCAATCTCATGAGCCAATATACTCAACTTTGACCAATCGCTTTTAGTTGAATTCTGAATACTCTCCATGAAAGTCTGATTATACAAAATCATCCTCTGCGGACCTTGGATAACCGCTGCTGCATTAGGGACATTGGCCGCCTTTATAATAAAGTTTGGCTCTAGCCCGGCGAAAGACATCACCTTCTCCAATGCCTTATTGGCTTCAGTATCGGAGGTAAACCCATAGACATCTTCCGAAAATCCTACACCTTCATAGTTGCAGGATTGCTCCATCTCGATTCGCTCTACAGCGCTGACTGAACACGCGATACCCAACGCAGCGATCGCCAATACAAAATTCCTTTTCATTATCACATCCACCAACGCATAGTCTGTTGAGTAATCCTAGTAGAAAAAAAGCGCTTTGCCAGCATTGGCACGCCAGATTAAAAAACCTTTCTCACAAAATTAATCCTAAATAAATCGCCTTGTATTACAGGCAGTTACAGCCCCTCACCCCCCAATATTGTTTGTGCTGAGTCATGATCAGACGGGACTTCCTGATGATGAAGATACGATGAACAAACCTGATCAGCTACGCAGACATCTGCTTGCGAGCGTAAGTGAACTACGCCACAACCCCGATAGGCTTTTGGTCTTCATCGACAACGGTAAGATTCGCTGCACTGCGGCGCAGCCCCTATCGTTCGAGTACATCTTCGATCTGCAGGTCATCATCACCGACTTCGCCGGGCATCCCGACAGCGTCATGCTGCCCCTACTCGGCTGGCTGAGCGTCAACCAGTCCGAGCTGCTGGAGAACTTGAACAAGGCCGCTGACGGCATCCAGTTTGAGGCTGACATTCTCGACAACAGCAAAGTGGATATGAGCCTAACGCTGCCGCTGACCGAGCGTGTCGTGGTGGGCAAGGATGACCAGGGCAACACCACCATTCGACATCCCGGCGAGCCGCAACGGGCTGCTGACTTTCTTGATGCGAATTGGATACCAGGTGCGCAGGGTACGGGTAGCGAATGGGTGCTGCGGAAATGACCGATCGACTGGAAGCGCTGGAAGACTGGGCGACGGGATTGCTGGGCCAGCTTGAGCCGGCGTCACGCAACAAGTTGGCTCGTAGCGTTGGCCAAGCGTTGCGGCGCAGCCAGCAACAACGAATTATTGGCCAGCAGAACCCGGATGGCAGTAAATATGCGCCGCGCAAGCGTAGGAATTTGAGAGGTAAACAAGGCCGGGTAAAACGCAAAGTGAAAATGTTTCAGAAGTTGCGAACTGCAAGCTTTTTGAAAGTGCAAGGCGATGGCAATGCTATCAACGTCGGCTACTCCGGACGGATAGCCCGGATTGCGCGAGTACACCAGTATGGCTTAAAGGATCGAGCAGAAAGAGACGCGCCAGATGTTCAGTATGAGAAGCGGGAAGTGTTAGGACTTACCGAAGCAGACCTAAATTTAATCCGCGACACCTTGTTGGCACATCTCATCCAGAATCACATACCGTAATATTTGCTGCTGAATGAAACGGTGATTGGAGCACCATCGTAGGAGCAAAACACTCCGACTTTTAATTTCCTCCGATGGTCAGAGTATGTGTGGAAGTGAGTTTGCTTTTTGACAAAATCCAACTCATTTACGCCGATACTCAATACTCCTAACATAGCTTCTGAGTCGAAATTTTGATCTTGTCGATGAGGAGCAGTTCGTTTTATGTCAACTTCCACGTAGCTTATAAATCCGCCTTCCGCTTCTAAGAGCATTGTGCACTCGTCGTTTTCTACGAAAATATTTCCAACATCGTTTGCTTCACCACCAACAGCCTGTGCTGCATTTTTGACTGACATACCTATGTACTGAAAAGGTCGATGAAACGGCTTTGCCATTAGCGGAAGATTTTGATGAAACGATCTATCTAAAGCACGCCCAAGGTTTGCTGAAGTGGTATTTCCTGAAAATATCGCCTTATTGAACACTAGCCCCATGCTTTTGATCAGCAGTTCAAACGATTGCTCGTAGTCGCCATCATTACGAAAATCGGCATAAAACTTACCCACAAGAAAGCCAGGCAACTCGCATGATTTATACATTATAGGAAGGACTTTGATCGGCTTACCTCCGACTTGGTAGTTCATAGCCACATCAAGCTCGTTCACAACCCATGGTGCGCATACGGAGTTAGGAGACAAGATAACCGCGAAAAAATTAACATTATCGATCCCATCACGAATTTTCGTGATGAGCGAGTCACCAACCTTCATTTCTGCCTCATCAAGCCAAACTCTGATTCCATGCGCATCAAGATCCTTGGCGAGTCTTCGAACGAAAGGTTTGTCGTTATGGTTATGACTTAAAAATACGCTTACTGTCACTCTTCTAACTCCTGTTAAACGTAAAAATCCGAATGAGTAATTACCTGAAACTCATGGATTCTAGTTGTACCCGAGTCTTTTACAAGGAACGGATACTGCTCGCCTGCGCGTGACACTTCACTATCGAGTGCATGAACGACTTAGCCACCCTCGCCCGCCTGATCGAAAACCTCATCCGCCTCGGCACCATAGCTGCCGTCCAGATGACCCCCCCACGCGTGCAAGTCGAAACCGGAACGCTCACCACCGGCTGGCTCCCATGGGTCGCCGCCCGAGCCGGCGCCGACCGCGAATGGAACCCACCCACTGAAGGCGAGCAGATCATCCTGTTCAGCCCATCCGGCCAACTCGGCAACGGCATCGTCCTGACCGGTCTGTTCAGCGACAACATCCCGGCCAACGGCGACCGTGAAGGCTTGCACCGAACCACCTACCGCGACGGCACGGTCATCGAGTACGACAGCGTCGCGCACCACCTAAACGCCACGCTGGCCGAAGGCGGCACCACCAACCTGATCAGCACAGGCGGCATCCACATCGTCGGCCCAATCACCCATGAGGGCGACTACACCCAGACCGGCAACCAGAACGTGACCGGCATGGTCACCGTCTCCGAAGATGTCATCGCGGCCAGCATCAGTCTGGTGAAGCACCAGCACGGCAATGTCATGCCCGGCAACGCGAAGACGGGAAAACCGGAATGAACCGAGAAACCGGCGCAGCCCTAGGCCTAGTCGAACACATAGCCCAGTCCATCACCGACATCCTGTCTACTCGCATCGGCACCCGCGTCATGCGCCGCGAATACGGCAGTCTGCTACCCGAGCTGGTGGATCAACCGTTCAACGACTTCACCCGCTTGCAGGTCTACGCCGCCACCGTCATGGCCCTGATGCGCTGGGAAACCCGCATCAGCCTAAGCCGTATCCGGTTCATCGGCGCGAACCTTCAGGGCCAAGCGACGCTGGAGTTCGAAGGCACCATCGTCGACAACAATCAGCCGCTGAGTCTGAGCGTGCCTCTGCAACTGGGTGGCAGCGTATGAACACTTTTGTGGCCATCGACCTTGGCCAACTGCCGGCGCCGCAAATCGTCGAACAGATCGATTACGAACAGATCCTCGCCGAGCGCAAGGCCTACGCCGTCAGCCTCTGGCCTTTCGAGGAACGAGCCGAGATCGCCGCACGCCTCAACATGGAGTCGGAGCCGCTGACCAAATTACTCGAGGAAAACGCCTACCGCGAAACCGTCTGGCGTCAGCGGGTCAATGAAGCATCCGTTGCCAATATGCTCGCCCTGGCCAAGGGCACAGACCTCGAACAGCTTGCCGCCAACTTCAACGTGAAGCGCCTGGTCATTCAAGCCGCAAACCCGACAGCCGTACCGCCCCTCCCCAAGCTGATGGAAAGCGACGACAGCTTGCGCGAGCGTGCGCAAATGGCATGGGAAGGCCTCAGCACCGCCGGCCCGCGTAACAGCTATATCTTTCACGCCCGCTCCGCTGACGGACAGGTCGCCGACGCTACAGCCGAAAGCCCGGCGCCGGCCGAAGCCGTGGTCACCGTGCAATCCGTGCTGGGCGATGGAACAGCATCCCTGGCTCTGCTCGACAAGGTCAAAACCTACCTCAGCGATGACGACCGCCGCCCCCTCGCGGATCGTCTCACCGTCCAGGGCGCCGAGATCATCAACTACCAGATCAAGGCGCGGATCTACCCGTTGAGCGACGGACCTGAAACCGAATTGGTACTCGCAGCGGCCGAAGCCCAGTTGCTCCAGTTCGTGCACCAGCGCCGGCGTCTGGCACTAGAAGTTTCCGAATCCATCGTGCATGCCGCGCTGCACGTCGAGGGCGTGCGTAAAGTAGTGCTGGAAGACTGGGAAGACATCGTCGCCACCAAGTACCAAGCGCCGTATTGCGCAAGCGTGGAACTGAGATTGGGGGGTGAATGATGACCTACCAGCCACTGCTGCCCGGCAACTCGACCCCACTGGAACGCCAAGCCGCGCAAGCCTTGGCAGAAATTCAGCGCGTGCCGATTCCGTTGCGCACACTCTACAACCCTGACCAGTGCCCCCTGCCCTTGCTGCCGTACTTGGCCTGGGCGTTTTCGGTCGATCGCTGGGACAGCAAATGGTCAGAAGCCGCCAAGCGTACCGCCTGCCGTGCCGCGTATTACGTCCACTCGCACAAGGGCACCATCGGCGCCTTACGCCGTGTTGTCGAACCGCTGGGCTACCTGATCGAGATCGCTGAATGGTGGCAGACCATCCCACCCGGCACACCCGGCACCTTCACCCTACGCATCGGCGTCCTAGACTCCGGCATCACCGAGGCCATGTACCAGGAACTGGTGTGGCTCATCGACGATGCCAAGCCCCTCACCCGGCACCTGACCGGCCTCGACATCATTCTTGAAACCCGACTCGACACGTTCGTGGGTGTCGCCGTTTACGACGGTGACGATATCGACGTGTACCCGTGGAACAACCCGGATATCGACGTATCAGTCCGGGGCTACAGCGGCGTGAGTCTTTACACCCTCGACGAACTGGATGTGTACCCTCATGGTTGATCAGAACTCTATTTTCGGCGGCATGTTGACGACGTTAGGCGCCGCCAAGAAAACCCACTGCGACGCCCTCGGCGTTCCGTGGCAGCCGAGCTATATGCTGATCGGTGACGCGAACGGCACCGACCCTGTGCCCAGTACGACGCAAACCAAGCTGATCAATCAGCGATACCGCGCCCAACTCAACCAGCTGTACGTTTCACCGACCGACGAAAACGTCCTCATCGCCGAACTGGTGCTTCCTCCGGATGTCGGTGGTTGGTGGATTCGCGAGCTTGCACTCGAAGACGATGACGGCGTGTTTTCGGCAATCGCCAACGTGGCGCCGAGCTACAAGCCACTGCTCGTCCAAGGCTCCGGTCGTAACCAGGTGGTGCGGATGCACATCATCACCAGCGGTACGTCAAATATTCAGCTGAAGATTGATCCGTCGGTGGTGATGGCTACCCGTGACTATGTTGATCGCTCGGTCCGCGCCGGGCCTGTTTTTACATACGTGTCGTCTTCCAGAAGCCTGAAGCCCAAAGAGCTGGGCATCGTTTTGATTGATGCCAGCGTTGCCCCGCGGACCGTTGAGCTCCCATCCGCCAACGCAGCCTTGGGTACCCGCGATGTCATCGTTCACCGCACAGACAACAGCATCCACCGGCTCATGGTGAAAGCGGCGGAGAATGACGCTCTGAAATTTCACACTCATCTCAACCTCGCCGGTTACCCATTTCTCGTATTGATGGGGGCCGGTGATTGGTGGCATCTACGCAGCGACGGCGCCGGTAGTTGGTGGCCTGTCGGTCGCTTCGACTGTACGCCCCTGGGACGCCCGGTTTTTGAAACCACCACTGTGTTCAACCCCGGCGGTTATGGCGCTCTGAATGGTCAATTGCTCAAGCGAATTGAATGGCCGTGGCTGTGGGATCACGCCCAGCAGTCAGGAATGCTCTATCCGGAAAGAGAGCGGCGAATGGAAGGTGCATGGAGTACAGGTGACGGTAAAACAACGTTTCGCTCACCCGAGGCCCGAGGCGAGTTTCTCAGAGTGCTCGATCAAGGTCGCTACGTCGAAAAAACCACCCTTACCGGTATCGCCAAAATGGGCAGTCCCGTCATTACAGAGGTTAGAGCCCAGACAACGCTCATACCCGGGATGCCTTTCGAAGGCGCCAATTTTCCGAGAGGGACCAAAATCATTGCGGTGAACGATGGAGAAATCGTCGTTTCAACCAAATCCAGTTTCGAAGGCTCCGGTGCCTGGATGGTTGCGGGACGAGTTGCAGGCTCATGGACGTCTGACGCTTTCGAGCAGCACACCCACGCCGCGTCGCTGGGTGAAGGCACCGGCAACCTCGATTCGCTGGTTCCTGCATCCGTAGCCCGTGGTAGTGCCCGCTTGCAGCATGTTGTCTCAAACAACTTTTCACCTCCCTACCTCGGCCGCATAGGCGACGCCGAAACCCGTCCACGAAACATCGCCTATCCCGGCTGTATCAAGATGATTTGAGGTTCCGATGATTACTTATTTGATTGACGACGCCGGTGCTTTGGCCGGGCCCGTGACGTTTCCCCCGATCCCTGGTTTCGGCCCGCAAGTGCCAAGTAATGCCGTGCTACTGCCCAAGGCTCTTGCGTCTGCGAAGTCTGAACACATCTGGGCCATGATTGACGGCCGCCCTCAACAGATCCGCGATCTGCGTGGCTCAGTCTTTCGGACTGACGATGGCAGCGAACTCGATTGGTACACGCTAGGGGACCTGCCCGAAGGCCTCACTCGCGAACCTCGCCCAGGTGAGCATTTCATCTGGAAACACGACAAGTGGACGCTCGACAAACCAGCTCAGCGCGCCACTCAAACCCTGCAAGCTCTGGATCGTCGCGACGAGTTGCTACGCGAGACCCAGCTGCGCATTGCACCACTGCAATACGCAGAAAAGCTCGGCACCGCGACAGAGTCCGAAATGGAATGGCTGGTGACGTGGATGCGCTACAGCGTTGAACTCAACCGCATCGAACAGCAGGAGCAATTCCCCGACAAAATCGAATGGCCGACAGCGCCTCATGAGCAACTGCGCCGGTAACGCTGCGTACTGTAGACCCGCCCGCTACAACGACCGCCGCGCGACGTAATCATCCTCCAGCGGCAACCTGTGCCTCGACTTCAAACTCACCGCACAGGCCGCTTCCATGTCCGATTATCTTCACGGTGTCCGGGTCATCGAACTCAACGATGGCTCACGCCCGATCCGCACGATTCCGACTGCCGTCATCGGTATGGTTTGCACCGCTGATGATGCCGATGCAACGACCTTCCCAATGGACACGCCTGTGTTGATCAGCAACGTACAGAGCGCCATCGGCAAGGCCGGTGAAAAAGGTACGTTGGCCGTCAGCCTGCAAGCCATCGCCAATCAGACCAAACCCTACGTCATCGTGGTGCGCGTGAAGGAAGGCCAGGACGAAGCGGAAACAGCCAGCGCCTTGATCGGCACCACCACCGAGTCCGGCAAATACACCGGCATGAAAGCGCTGCTTGCCGCTAAATCCCGATTGGGATTGGTGCCGCGCATTCTGGGCGTGCCCGGACTCGACTCGTTGCCCGTGGCCACCGCCCTCACGGCACTTGCTCAACAACTGCGCGCATTCGCCTACATCAGCGCCTGGGGCTGCCAGACCAAAGAAGAGGCCGTTACTTACCGTCGCAACTTCGGGGCTCGGGAAGCCATGGTCATCTGGCCTGACTTCCTCAACTGGAACACCGCCACCAACAAGACTGCGAACGCGAGCGCGGTGGCCAATGCGCTAGGCCTGCGCGCCAAGATCGATCAGCAAACCGGCTGGCACAAAACCTTATCCAACGTTGCCGTCAATGGCGTCACCGGCATCAACGCCGACGTGTTCTGGGATCTGCAAAACCCGGTGACCGATGCCAATTACCTCAACGGCCACGAAGTCACCACGCTGATCAACGAGGGCGGCTTTCGATTCTGGGGCAGCCGCACCTGCAGCGACGATCCGCAGTTCGCTTTCGAGAACTACACCCGCACCGCGCAAGTGTTGGCCGACACCATGGCCGGCGCGCAGATGTGGGCGATGGACAAGCCCATGCACGCATCATTGGTGCGCGACATGATCGAGGCGGTCAACGCCGAATTTCGCACCAAGGTCGCGGCAGGGTATCTGGTCGGCGGGGGCTGCTGGTATCCCGAAGACATCAATACCAAAGACACCCTCAAGGCCGGCAAGCTCTGGCTGGATTATGACTACACGCCGATCCCGCCGCTGGAAGACCTGACCCTGCGTCAACGCATCACCGACCGCTACCTCATCAACTTCGCCAGCCAGATCAACCGCTAACCGGAGAACGGCGCCATGGCCCTGCCGCGCAAACTGAAAAACCTCAACCTGTTCAACGATGCCAACAGCTACGTCGGCGTGGTCAAGTCCGTCACCCTGCCGCCGCTCGGCCGCAAGATGGAGAGCTATCGCGGCGGCGGCATGAACGGCCCGGTCAAGGCTGACTTGGGTTTCTCCGATGACGGCATCCATTTCGAATGGAAGACCGGTGGGCTGGACCTGATCGCGCTGCGCCAGTTCGGCGCCGTGAACGCTTCGGGTATCGCCCTGCGTTTCGCCGGCGCCTTCCAGCAGGACGACACCGGTGATGTAAGCGCCGTTGAAGTGGTCATGCGCGGCCGTCACGAGACCATCGAAATGGGCGACAACCAACCCGGCGAAGACACCGAACACAGCATCACCACCACCTGTTCCTACTACAAGCTCATCGTCGATAACGAAGAAATCATCGAGATCGATCTGCTCAATTTCATCGAGAAAGTGAACGGCGTCGACATGCTCGAAAAGCAGCGTGCCGCGATCGGTCTCTGACCTTCCCCAACCTTTGGACACCCCCATGCAGACTACCGAAACACACGAAACCACCCCTTCTGCCGATGACAGCAGCGTCACCCTCGACACGCCCATCACTCGCGGCAAAACCACAATCGATACGCTCACTCTGCGCAAACCCCAATCGGGCGAACTGCGCGGCGTGCAGTTGATCGAGTTGCTGAACATGGACGTGGCAACCCTGATCAAGATCCTGCCGCGCATCACTTCACCCAGCATTACCGCGCCGGAAGCCGCCGGCATGGACCCGGCGGATCTGCTGGCCTGTGGCAGCAAGATTTCCGCTTTTTTGTTGCAGAAGTCGGCGAAGACGTATGTCTGCCTCGTTGCGTAGAGGACGCTATGGCTGACTTGGCGGTGGTCTTTCATTGGGCGCCAGCGGACATGGATTCGCTGGGCCTGCAAGAGCTGATGGAATGGCGCGAGCGCGCCAGGTTGCGGAGTGTCGTCGATGGCGAATGATCTGAAACTGCGGGTATTGCTGAGCGCCATCGATCAGGCCACTCGGCCACTGAGGGCGATCAACAACAGCAGCATCGGCGCAGCCCGTGCCTTGAAGGGCGCCCGCGACAAGCTCAAGGAACTCAACTCGCAGCAAAAAGATGTGAGCGCCTGGCGCTCGCAACGCGCGGCGGCCGAGATGACGGCACAGGCGCTGCAAGCAGCACGCAATAAAGTCCGAACGCTGAGTCAGCAAGTGGCTGCAACCGGCGCGCCGACCAAGGCCATGACACAAGATTTGCGCAATGCCGTCCGTGAAGCGCAGAAGCTCAAACAACAACACCAGCACAACAGCGAGCAGCTACAGCGACTTCGTACTCGGCTGCACGACGCCGGTCTCAGTACCAAAAATCTCAGCCAGCACGAACGTCGCCTGCGTGAGCAAACCGATGCTACTAATCAAAGCATCACTGAGCAGACCCGACGTTTGGCGGCATTGGCAGCTCAACAGCGCAGGCTGGCAGCGGCCCGTGCCGCACTACAAAATCAGCGAGATGTCGCCAGTTCAATGGCTGGAAAAGGTACGGCAGCGGCAGCGAGTGGAGGCGCGGCGCTGTATGCCGGCGCAAAGATGATCCTGCCCGGCATCGACTTCGACGCAAGCATGAGCAAAGTGCAAGCGATCACCCGCCTCGATCAAAACGCTCCCGAGCTATCGGATCTGCGCAAGCAGGCACGAGGGTTGGGCAGCTCCACACAATTCACTGCCGGCCAAGCCGCCGATGCTCAGGGGTTTCTGGGCATGGCCGGCTTCCAGCCGAAAGCAATCAAAGCCGCCATGCCCGGCATGCTCGACCTCGCCTCTGCCGGCGGTACTGAGTTGGCCCAGACCGCCGATATCGCTTCAAACATTCTCTCCGGACTCGGCATGGATGCCGAGCACATGAGCAAACTGGGCGACGTACTCGTTGGCACGTTTACCCGCTCCAACACCAATTTGCAGATGCTCGGCGAAACCATGAAATACGCCGCGCCAATGGCCAAGACCTACGGCGTCGAGCTGGAAACCGCCGCCGCGATGGCCGGCAAATTGGGTGATGCAGGTTTGCAAGGCAGCATGGGCGGCACGGCCCTGAGTTCGATCATGAACCGCTTGGCAGCGCCGCCCAAAGCTGCAGAAAAAGCACTCGCACAATTGCAGATCCGCACTGCGGATGCTCACGGCAACTTGCGGAAAATGCCGGACATCCTCAAAGAGATTCACGACAAAACCAAAGACCTGGGCACTGCGAAAAAAGGTGGACTTTTCAAGGCCATTGCCGGTGAAGAAGCCGTGAAAGGCATGGCCCAATTGGTGGATCAGGCCGGCAATGGCGAGCTGCAAAAACTGATTGCCAGCCTGCGTGAAAGCCAAGGCGAGGCAGCTCGCACCGCCAAAGTCATGGCTGACAATTTGAAAGGCGACCTGACGACGTTAGGCAGTGCCTGGCAGGATCTGGGCATTGAATTGCAGGATCAGCAGGACGGGCCTTTACGGTCGCTGATCCAATCCATCACGGAGGTTATTCGCGGTGTAAAAAGCTGGGCTGCCGAGCATCCAGAACTGGCGGCCGCCATTGTAAAAACCTTAGTAATCATCGCGGGGCTAGCGGTGGTACTCGGCGGCCTGATGGTGACGGTTGCCGGTGTCATGCTGCCCTTCGTGGCGCTGCGGCTCATGCTCCTGAGCTTGGGGATTCGCCTGCCCAGCCTGATCAGCCTGTTGTGGAGCCTTGGCCGCAAGGTACTGCCGTTCGTGGGTAAAGCGCTGCTGCTCTTGGGGCGCGCGCTGATGTTGAACCCCGTAGGCTTGGCCATCACCGCTATCGCCGGCGCCGCCTATCTGCTCTATGAAAACTGGGACGCGGTAAAGCTCTACTTCACCGATGCCTGGAAAGAGATCAAAGCAGGTTTCAACGGTGGCACGACCGGCATCCTCAAGACCCTGATCAACTTCAGCCCCGTGGGTTTGCTTTATCAGGCCTTCGCGGCCGTCATGAAATACCTCGGCATTGAGCTGCCCGGCCGGTTTACCGAGTTCGGCGGGATGATTATCGACGGGCTGATTAAAGGGCTGAAGGCCGGGATCGGCGAGCTGAAAAATGTCATGGGCGATATCGGCGACTCCACCATTGGCTGGTTCAAGGAAAAGCTCGGTATCAACAGCCCTTCCCGCGTCTTTGCCGAGTTGGGCGGTTTCACCATGGCCGGCTTCGCTCAAGGACTGGAGCGTCATCGGCGTCAACCTATCGGCGTGCTGAGTGAGTTGGCTTGGCAACTCAACGACACAGCCAACGCGATCAGCGTTATGCCAGGCGGGAAAAGCCACTCGCTGACCGTCGACAAGCGATCTCCGCTCAAACCTTCTACACCTTCGACTCACGACAGCCACGACATTTACGAGATCAACATCCACCCTGCCCCGGGCATGGATCCGTTGGCGATTGGTCGTGCGGTACGCGCCGAGATGACCCGCGTCCAGTACGAGAAAGAAGCCCGCCAACGCAGCCGTTTGGCCGACCTGGAGTAACGCCAATGATGCTTGCCTTGGGCATGTTCGTCTTCAGTCTCTCGACCGCTGCTTACCAAGCTCTGCAACGCCAGACCGAATGGCGCCACGCGAGCAGCAACCGTGTCGGCTCGGCACCGGCTCGGCAGTTTTTGGGCCGAGGTGACGACTCGATCACCCTGCCCGGCGTCATCCTGCCTGAACTGGCCGGCAGCGCTCTCAGCCTCGATGCACTGCGGCTGATGGCCAACACCGGTAAAGCTTGGCCGATGGTCGAAGGCAGCGGACGGATCTACGGCTTGTGGATCATCGAAAGCCTGAGCGAAATCAAGACCCTGTTTTTCCGTGACGGCACACCCCGGCGTATTGAATTCACGGTGAGCCTCAAGCGCATCGATGACGACCGTATCGATCTGATCGGCACCGGGACCAGCGTGGGCATCAGCATCATGAGGGCACTGCTGTGATCGACGTCGCCCTCTCCCGCGTCACCGGTTATCTGGACAAGGCACTTTCACGTTACCAGAGCGAAGCCGCGTATCCAGTGCCGGCGTTCCGCATCACTGTAGACGGCAACGACATCGCCCAGATGATCAGCCCGCGCCTGATGAGTCTGGACCTCACCGACAACCGCGGCATCGAAGCCGATCAGCTCAGCATCACCTTCAGCGACCATGACGGCCTGTTGGCCATACCTCCCACAGGCGCGCTAATTCGCTTGTGGCTGGGCTGGAGCGACAACGGCCTGATCGACAAAGGCACCTACACCGTCGACGAAACCGAACACCTCGGCGCACCCGATGTACTGACCATTCGCGCTCGATCCGCCGATCTACGTAAGACTCTGAAGACCAAGCGCGAACGCAGTTGGAGCAACACCACCCTCGGCGGCGTACTGGGTGATGTCGCCGTAGGCAATGGCCTGACCAGTAACGTCGCCGGCTCACTCGATGGCCTCCCCATCCTGCAGCTCGACCAGGCTAACGAATCCGACGCCAATCTGATCAGCCGTATAGGCGAAGAATTCGATGCCGTCGTCACCGTCAAGGCTGGCTGCCTGTTGTGTCTGCCGGCCGGCGGCGGCAAGACCGCCAGCGGTGCCGATCTGCCCCACATCACCCTGACTCGCGCCGACGGCGACCAACACCGCTACCTGCAAGCCGACCGCGACAGTTACGACGGCGTACGCGCCTATTTCTACGACGTGAACAGCGCCGAAAAGCAGCACGCAATCGCGGGTGGCGGCGAAAACCTCAAGGATTTGCGCCACACCTATAGCGATCGGCAATCGGCCCTACGCGCCGCCCGCGCCGAATTCAACCGACTTCAACGCGGCAGCGCGACGCTCAGCTACACGCTTGCCATCGGCCGACCCGATCTGATCCCGGAACTGACCTACACGCTTGAAGGTGTGAAACCTGAGATCGACGAAATCATCTGGTATGGCGGCAACGTGCAGCACTCCCTCAGCGCGGACAGCGGCTACACCGTCAGCCTTGAGCTTGAGAGCAAGTTACCGGAAGACACGGTTGAGGAGTTGGCCGAGGAGAACAAAGACGAATTCACAGGCGTCATCGCGTACTACCGAGACAAGAAGGCCGGAGCGCAGAAGCCGGTAACGACTGGCGAACAGCGCAAGCCAAAACGCTTACGTTGGCTGTACGCCACTGAGGGCACAGCCAAACGTACGGCAGATCGCGAATGGAAAAAGCTACAACGAGAAAAACCATGACCCATCAAGGACGATTGCATGCAGGACATACGTTGCGGCCACTGCTGCCGCAAACTCGCCGCTGCCAGCGGTTTCACTGAATTACAGATCAAGTGCCCGCGTTGCCGGACACTCAACCACCTGAAGGCCCCGAGCCTCCCCCCAGCGTGCCGCGAGCATCCAGAACAACGAGTTCCTGAATGCCCCAACCCACCCTTGGCAGCCTGTTCGCAGGCATAGGAGGCTTTGATTTCGGATTTGAAAACGCGGGTTACCGCAGCGCCTGGCAAGTTGAACTCAACCCCATCAACCGGGCTGTGCTTGCCGATCGATTTCCCCATGCACAGCAGTTTGAAGACGTACGCCACTGCGGCGCCCACAACCTCTGCTCCGTCGACGTCCTCACGGCAGGCTTCCCCTGTCAGGACATCAGCATCGCCGGCGCCCGAGAAAGCAACCGAGACACCCGCGGACTGCGCGGCGAGCGCAGCGGATTGTTTTGGGAAGTCATACGAATCCTCAAGGAAATTCAACCTCGCTGGGTGGTGCTTGAGAACGTCGTTAACCTGCTCGCTGTCAACGATAGCCACGACTTTGAAACAGTCATCCGGGCCCTTGCGGACTGCGGGTATGTGGGATTTTGGCGAGTGCTTAATGCTCAATATTTCGGAGTCCCCCAGCAACGTCGCCGCATATTCCTGGTCGCCGGTTATCGACAAATGCCCCCCTTCGAGTTCCTGGCTGACGCCGCGCCAGTGGACGCAATACCTCCAGCGTCTCAATCGCAGCACTGGCCACGCCCAGCGGATGCCTGGGCTGCCAATACTCTACTCGCGGACAGAGCCGCCTCTCAGATCGCTATGGGCTGTACCACTCTCGTCGCTCACGCGAACGGATGGGATCAGATGGCTGAGCGGCAGCGAGCGGCTGAGGATGATGGGTTTTGCCTCGGACTGGATGCGGCCAACCTTGCGGAGGCTTTCGGTGCCGGAAATGCCGTTGTTACGCAGGTGGCGGAGTGGATTGGGCGGGGGTTGATTGCAATGAGATGATCTTTACAAGGCGTTTGGGAAATCACCTGAACGCCTTGCAGACCCACCGCACAATAAATTTATACCGGAGCCACTGTTTGAACTGAAAAATAATTTTCAACCTTCGTCGAAGCTAATGATATCGTATAGCCACCAACCTCAAAGACGCTTAAACACGGAAGTTAGATGCCTATATTAGAGTTAGCAGTCCACATTGCAGGTCCATTGGTAATAAGCATCGCTGTTCTAGCAAGTACTTACTGGGCAATGAATTTTCAAAAATCAAAAAAATCCTCAACCTATAAAAAAATAAATGTCTTTCTGTTGGATGCTGAGAGAGGCTTAGCTGAGCAAGGGTATCTCTGGCTTAGCATTCTAATTCCAGTACTATATTTTTTTTCCTTTGGCTTGCTAGCATGGACTGGCTACTCATTACAGTTGAACAGTGACGGATTCAGTGAGTTCATAAGAATAAGCACATTACCACTAGCACTCCTGTCGCTATCAGTCCCGCTTACAGTCTTAGTTGCAAGAATACATGCGACACACCAAACATCTTTACAAATAGCCACAGCACAGCATAAAAACAATATTGACACTTACTACGCTCATCGCAAAGCAATGTTTGAATATTTTAGTAGCTTAAAGAAGATAACGTACCCTGGGAGTATAATTGGAGACTTTCATGCCCATCCTAGATTGCATCTGAGATTTTTTTTGGATAAAGGCCCTACCAATGGTACCCCGGAGATAAACAATGAAAAATTCAAAGAGTCTGTAAGCATCATTTCCGAAATACAGGAATATATACATCGAGCCTTAAGCTCCAACGCAGAACCAATCAAACGTATAGAAGACTATGCGCGCGCGAGCACACAAATCTTCAAGCTCGCGGAAACCCTAAATCTACCCTGCATATATGAGAATCTAAAATCGGCAGTTCCGAAACTCGTTATATGCACAGACAGCTCAGCAGCAGAGGAAAGCGATCTCACCTTCCATGTCCTAGGCAAGGGGAATACAGACCAGCTTATTGGTAGCTACCGATATACTAGGTCTTTTCTTAGAGTCTTATGTGAATTTGCAGGTTACGACGTATCCTTTTTTGATAAAAAACAGTATCCAGTTATTGACAAGGGAACAAACTACAAATCCGACCAATACTCCAGCGAGGACATTAATAAAACCCTAGAAAAAGCCATAGCAACTAGCAGAAAGCTTAAAACAGATCGTATAACTCGAGAAGCAGAATCAACAAATAGCTCTTGCACTCCACACCAATAATGAGCTTGGCGCATCCCATGAACACTTCCGCCCCATATACAATTCTATACATTCTATTGTTATTTTTTCTTGCAATAATTATTGCCCGCTGCCTAGACAAGCATTTTAAAAATAAAAAAATCTGGGTGAAAAATCCAAAGCTGAAGCTTAATTACAGCTTCAAAAACTGGCGAATTGCAGACTACGCAGCCACGGCAATAGTCGGCTGTGTAGCATCTCTATTTCTTCTTGTATTATTACAACTAATGGGAGGACACATACCCTACATATTGCCTCGCATTATATTTCTCATGATTTGCGTAAGCACTATAACATTCTCGATCAGTTACTACAGTCTTGCAAACCTCTACAGACAATACTCTGGAGCTTTCAAGATCATCGCCACACTCACGGCACTGGTGATCACGCTAATTGCGAATGCCATGGCCGACAATATCATTTCACAATATACGCACGCAGATCCCGCCAAATTCCCTACAACTCAAAAAATATTCATTCTAATTGTCGCCGTAGCTTTATGGATCTACTTGGCAATGTACGCCATTTTCCCAGTATTCATACTGGTCCTTTTACAGATATTCAAAAACCAATTAGCAGAGCATTTCAAACAACGCACCCGGAGCTATGCCGACTCATGCACAAACTTTAAAAAAAGCAGCGCAAGAGACTTCAACCTCGGGCTCGCCTCCATAATTGGAGTTATCTATACGAGTCTAATCCTGCTCGGATTAATCAGCAACACAGACTCAAAGCTTGTTGATAAAACCCTTAAGAAAATATTGGTCTCAGCATCATTTCACTTGAGGCCTGAGGCATGCAAGATAGATACTTTTTATAGCGACTCCTATGTAGCCTTTATTAGCGAAGATAAAGTTCTCCTGGCCATACCCGACCTAGAGCTTGGATATACATTCCAAGAAAGAAAATGTGACGTTCAGCCTATACATAACGTTCGAAAACCAATACAACCAATTCACCGACTCAACTATGGAGATTACAGCTTCAATGCTTACAAAGTAATCCCCGTTCAATCATGCCCGATCCAATACTGCTCTGTTATCAATGGCAATTTCTGCATCTAGATGCCTCTACTAAATTCCCCCGAGAACCTCAGCCCCCCCCAAACTTCGAAACCACTCAAAAATCGCTGAGTTTAGCTCAGCCTTTTAGTTTAGCAATACAAACCTCTTCATCATGATTAAGCGTTACAAAAAACAAAATACTGAGACTACCACCAACAACACAACTTTAAGATCGAAAGGCACATAAAATGCAAACCCCATCATCCACTGGCGACATCATATTATTTACCCGTACTCAAAAGAGTATGAATATCATCGTACAATCGGCTCTGAGAATAACTAGGGCAAAACACCATCATGTAGCTATTGCTCTCTACAACCACAGTTTGATCCATGCAATGCCCAAATCAGGCATCCATTTACGTCCTTTAGTTGAATACCTAAACGAAAACAAAGAATTCGTTGTTTTTCGACACAAGAACTCCTTCGACGAGCAAAACTCTGAGCACCTCGAGAAATATCTAAGGCATCACAATCTGCAACGCTACAGCCTTCTAAACACTATATATTCAAGCCCACGTCACTCATTCTGCTCAGAACTTGCAGCTAAGGCTTATGAAAAATCGGAAATGAAACTGACTAAAGGTCATAAAAAACCTAAGAGCGTACTTCCTTTCGATATTTACAACTACGTAAGTTCTAGCCCCGACTGGATTGATATAACACAGTATTACAAGGACTTTTATTTTGACAATTCAGAAAAAAGTTCGCTGATTTTAGGATCAGAGGTTGAGCAAAGGCTAGTCGACCTCGCTCAGGAGATGGGTTTCAATCAACAGTTACTGGTGAACAGAATTAATTCGACGAATACAACAAATCGGGCCACCCCTTTGACAGCGCCCATGAGTTTTTGGACGAACCACCTTGCTGGACCTGGGACAATTGCACATCTTCTATGGTATTGGAAAGGAATGCTGATCAGTCTCATCCGACACACTGCTAAACAAGTGAAGAAAAAACTGTCCCCTAAGGATAAGCCCTCTGCCAAAGAAACCCAAAAATCAGAAGATACCGAGAGTTAGCATAGTACGGCTCTGGTAGTCTTGATTACCCAGCCTAGTGCTGGTGAAGTTTAATGGACGAAAGAAATAAGGATGATAATGGATGATTTCCTCTGCTCGATTAGGCGACAAACACGTCTGCCCATTACCAGGTCACGGTACTACCCCGATTGCTTCCGCCAGCGGTGACGTAAACATCAACTTCACCTATTCAAACACCGGTCACCTTTTTTGATCTTCCTAAGGGCTTCGACAGTTATCTTTTTTTGACGCTGAATAACGAGCCTAGTGCTCTGATACGCAGTAGACAGCAGGTTCACGATATCCTTTCGCTCCAGCCGCTGAAGGCTGTCATCTATCTAAGGCTCGGCAACGGTCGGCCGGGAATCATATTTACCGAATGGAGGGTTTGATACATGTGTAATTTTCGTGCGTGGGTAACGGGTGCAGTTTTACTCGCTGCCACGGCTATCTGGATGTATGTAGTTACTCAATTCACTAGCTCTTCACAACCAATCCTTGCTGGGATTGCGCTTGTATTTGGTGGCCTAGCTCTCTTCACCCTGATCATCCTCACACGGATGGAACGGATGGCGAAAGGACTCGCCTTGGTTGGTCTCGCGGTCATTGCCGCTCTACTGAACTCAGTCATGGTCGAGCCATTGATGAGCTTGCTGAACACAGAGGAGGGTAAGCATTTGGTGGCTAAAGAACTGATAAATCTAAAGTACGGAGGGTGGATCTGGGAGCATCTCAGCATGGACACAGCCCAGTTCTTAGACGCCAGTAAAAAGTGGATCAATGCCATGTTGTCTTTCATCAATATTGCTTGCGCGGGTGCCGGCGGCAGCATCATAGCCGTGGAGGGAGACCGAACGTCGATTGAGAGGCCGGTGGGTATCTGGAGGGGCTTGAGAATCTGGAGGTGCAAAACTAAAAAGGTCAGTGGGTCTGCGTCAGCAGTTCCTGCAACACCTGATACCACTCCATTCATTCAAGCCCTCGGCGGGAAAATGGACAGACAATCAGTCGTTGTGTCCGATCTTGTCAAACTGGTTTCAGGCCTCGACAAGCAACTGTCAACGCTTACAGAGCAGCGAGACCGAAGCAAATGGAAACTGCAGGTGACCGCACTCGTCGTAGCAGTGCTAATAGGTTTCGCACTCGGTGCAGTGGTGTTCAGTCACCACTAAGCAATAGCACAGCTACTTTGCGCGCCGGCATCCGGCGCACAACATCGTCGAGCAATTTTTTGGTTGTGAAATGCGGCCAACGATCGTCAATTGCTCCTCTCACAAGGTCGAAAGCTCGCGGCGGTGACGCTAGTTCAATATTGTAAGGAGATCAGTGGCCGTTGGGTCGGAGCGAACGCTACTCCACCGGCCCCGCAAGATATCTTCGCAGAGCCTACTTTTGTCTGAGAAAGAAGAGGTTCTGATGGATCACAGGGTGTTTCACTTCAAGCATGTGCTTCACGATCAAGAACGTCTGCTACCCATTGGTTGATGCTTTTGTGAGCTAGCTGTGCCTTCACGGCGACTGTCGCATGGAGTGCCGGCGCCAGGCGCAGGCTGAGATTGCCCGAGTAGGGTTTTTGGGGGGCGCGGCCGAGCTTGGCGCAGGTTTCAAGGTAGTCAGTTACGGCTTCTTGGAAAGCTTTGCGCAGTTCTGCGACCGACTCACCGTGGAAGCCAACGACATCTTTGATGCCTGCGATGTGGCCGACAAACAGGCCGTCTTCATCACTGTAATCAATTCGGGCGGCATAGCCGTTGTAGTTCATTACGTTCACGGGATGACTCCTGCTTGCTCAAGGAAAGCCCGTGCGTCACGCACTTGATAGGGCTTTGCTTCTTTGTCTGGGTGAGGTCGGTGAAAGGTGGCGACCACACCGTTCAATTCAAAACGCACTCGAGAGCCGTTGCCTTCGATGGTCCGGGCGCCCGCCGCACCGAAAAGGGCTTCGATTCGAGCCCATTCCAGTGTGTTCGGTACAGGCTTGGAGAATACGGCTTTGAGCGTACTGAGCTGTTTATTGTTCATGGTATTATATCATGATACCGCACAAAAATTTTGTACCCGCGGTCCGACCGCAGCTACGTGAAGCAAGCCTTCGATACAAAAAACGCCACTATCCTTATCGGAGAGTGGCGTTTTTTGTATCAAGCCCACCGCCTGTTTGGCACGGCCATCAGAATATCGAGTGACTCAGGTCGAGGTTGTAGGCAAAATCCGCGAGTTGCGTAAGGAAGCACGACTTCTGTGCTCTCAGCAGGCAAGTGCCTTGCCGACCTTCAACTCGCCGGAATATTCTCCAGACATCGCTGCACATTCAGCGATCGGGCTTGGAAACCCGTCGAGTCACGCAACAGCGCTCCCCTCATAAGCGTCAGCGTACTTTTACGACTGTAGGCTTATGTTATGGCGGCTGTGCGTGGGACGTCTTTAGGGCGTGCCGGTCTCCTTGACTCCCGGTTTCCAACCTGCGTACAGCTGCCACCCATTCGCTTGGAAACGACAGTGGCAGCTCCTCATGTCAAGGAGTTAGACCATGTACAGCGCTACCCTCATATATGCCCCACCTCAGCCTCAACGCTTAATTCCATTCTCTTCCCAATTGCTCTCCATTACTGGAGGTGCCAAATGATCGAAGAAGCCGAAGAAGAAACCATCGGTCACACCCACTTCATCTATTGCGCGGACAAGCCACTGTTTAAGGTTTGTGCCGGCGTTCCGTTCAAGGACGCATTGACTCAGGCATCAGATCTGCTGTGCCTAGCCAAATCACTGGCAGAAGACGCCGCTTTCGCGAAGGAAACTGACCGATATGCCTGGGGCGCACACTTCCTGACGGTGTTCGCAAAAGCGGTGGTCGATGATGTCCTCAAAGCCATGTCACCACGCCCCGGCCCGGTGACTCTGAAAGCCGCAAAATAGCGAGCGGAGCTTCTGCGTTTGAGTGCTTCGATGGTGGTTGGGCGTGCTTTTGGCGCCCTCCCCCAAGCATCAAAAAGCCCGACGCAGGGCCGGGCTTCCTTTGGGCTTTCCATTTCTATCCAATTAATCACAAAAGTTATGGGTCGCTCGAACTGAACAAGTATCACGGCTTGTGGATAAGCGCCTGTGATATGCGCTGTATGTATCCACGATCCGCTTCAGACATCGCTCTGTACCATGTAAGAAGATTCCGCTCTTCTTGCGTTAACTCGGACATTTCGCACTTTGGTTTATCCGTGCGTATGTTCTCTTTTTTGTCTTGATCCAAATGCCCACTACTCCATTAAGTGCATTGAGGGGCAACGTTACTCATGAGTGTGGAAAATCAAAACTGAAATCCGTCGTAACGAATGTTTTAAATCTCGACGAGTTATTTCTTGGCAGCAGAAAGGTGGGTGACTTCGGCCATAGCGCCGACAATTCGATGCACAGCTTTTTGGTCATGTTCAGACAGCGTTCGAAGCTGTTGAATGAGTTGGTTTTCAGCAGCATCCAGCTCGTTGGCAGTTGGCGATAGACGTACACCGGTCAAGACGTAAAGGACGTCTACACCGGCTCTGGCCACGGCGGTGAGGTAGGCAGAATCAGGATTACGCTCGCCTTTTTCATAGCTGCCCTGTGTGTTGCGAGTGATGCCGCCCTGCTGTGCAAAGGCATCTTGGTTAAGGCCCAGGCGCGTCCTTTCCTCGCGCAAGCGCTCACCTACTCCAACGTCCAAGTCTTCCTGAGATGCACAACTTTTCAAGCTTTCACCCTTTACAGGCCCAACTATTTGGGCATAATGAAATCAAACCAACACGAATGCACACGAATGGACACTATGCCCGCCCCACTCACAACCGAGCAAGCCCGAGCGGAACTTGATCGGAAAGGCATCAGCCTTGCCGAGTTTTGTCGCCGCAATGACCTCAATAGCAACTTGGTCAGTGATTTGCTCAACGGCCGCAAGAAAGGACTTCGCGGCAAAGCCCATAACGCTGCGGTGTTGCTGGGTATCAAGGTCGGCACTGTTAGCGCCGGAGACTGAGATTCAAATCGTTCACTCAACGCAAGGATGCCGCCATTGAGCACTTACAAACTTGTTTGCCCCCATTGCCATAACCGCATGCGAATACGCACCAGCGAAGGCACTCATATTTTTCTGCGTGTCGCTTATCTGCAATGCCTCAACGAAGCCTGCGGCTGGTCTGTCCGGGCTGAGTTTGAGATGACGCATGAGATGAGCCCCAGCGGTATGGCAAACCCTGCCGTGCAACTTCCTCTGGCGTGTGTGGCGCTGCGTCGAGCGGCCATGCAGCCCGATGACAATCAGATGTCGTTGATTCCGCCTCAGGCGATGGAGGCCGGACGATGAACACCATCCATTTCGCCCCTGACTATCGCACCTGCATGCAGGACGCAGCTCACGCCTACCTGTTGCGGCATCGATCTGAGTACCTCGTCGACTCAGATCGCTTGTTCAGCAGCGCCGAACACCATTTGATCGTAGCCCTTGAGGTTCCGGCCAACCTTGCAGAAAAACTGGTGTACCTGGCGTGGAATGACTTGCTGCAGGCCGAACGCGCGCCTAGCCACGTCACCGACACGCTCTAACCCTTCTCATTTCAGTACCCCGCATCCCTGATCCACAGGGTGATGGGAATGCTTTGCCTAAAAATCGAGGATTTCATGGAAGATTCCATCTGCATCAACCTGACACTGAGCCGTATCGAAGCGTGCAAGCTTCTGGATGACATTCGCGATCTGTATGCCGCACTTCATCAAAAGCACTGGGATGAAGAGCGATTCAGCCTCATTCCCATCGAACACAGGCTTAACGCAATGCTGGCAGCCATTCCGTCGTTGAAAGTTAAGCAGCAGTTGATCACTGCGCTCTCTGAAGAAATCTGGAGAAGGCGTTCTTGGTGAGTGCCTTTACCAGCACTTTGCACGCCGATGTATTGCAGCGCCTCGCCGATGACTATGGACTCAAGCGTCGCTTGAGTACCGATTATCTGCGAGGCGGCAAATGCCCCGCGTGTGGAAAGAAAGAGCTCTACACGCGGTATGCCGAGCCTTGGTTGCTGATCTGCGGACGAGAAAGCAAATGTGCGCAGCAATGGCACCTCAAAGATATCTACGAAGATTTGTTCGACGACTGGAGCAAGCGCGCGCCCTCCTCTGAGCAATTTCCCTTGGCGACCGCTCGGGCTTACCTTGAGTTTGCCCGAGGCTTTCGGTTTGAACTGATTCAGGGCTGGTTCTCTCAGGAAACGTATTTCTCTGAGGCATTAAACGCCGGCAGCGCCACGGTGCGGTTCACGCTGGAAAAGGGAGGTTACTGGGAGCGCCTGATTGATCGGCCGCATCGCTTCGGCAAGATGAAAGCGCGCTTCAAGCCCGGCGACAGTCCGCGTGGTGTCTGGTGGTGCCCGCCCTCTATCGAGCTGCTGGAGGTCAAAGAGCTGTGGATTGTCGAGGGCATTTTCGACGCGATCGCTTTGATGCATAACGGCATTGCGGCAGCGTCCGCGATGTCGTCCAACGCTTTCCCCGAGGATTCATTAAAGGAACTCGCACGCCAGCGCGGCGGCAAGCTGCCAAAGCTGGTTTGGGCGCTGGACAACGAACCGGGCGCGCACAAGTACACCAAGCGCTGGGTGCGCCAGGCTCGAGCCATAGGTTACGAATGCGAGGCCGCGCAGATCCCGCAGACGGACAGCCGCAAGGTCGACTGGAACGATCTACATCAGCGCTGGGCTTTCATCGATGATGAAAATCAGCGCGCCGAGCAGATCAAAAAAGACGTGGCGACCGCCCGCTATCACGGCTCTTTGCTGATAGCGGAAAGCGCCTCTGAAAAAGGTGTGCTGATGTACGACTGGCGCGAGCGCCATGAATTTCACTTCGGCTTCGACAGCCGTTTGTACTGGTTCAAGATGGACTTGGAGAAGTTCAGCCGGGCGATGCATACGCTGGAAAACTCCGACCTTCATGAAGATCAGCTTCTCAGCGAAGGCCAGCGCCGGCAAAAAGCCCTGCGGCAATGTGGTGGTGTCGTAGAGATCGCCAACTGTTACCCGCAGGCCCTGTATTTTCAACGCAACGAAGTCACCGATGAATCCTGGTATTACTTTCGCGTCGACTTCCCCCACGACAGTGGCAGTGTGAAAAACACCTTCACCGGTGGCCAGGTCGCTGCTGCTAGCGAGTTCAAAAAGCGCCTGCTGGGGATGGCTGCCGGCGCGGTGTTTACCGGCAGTAGCAAGCAGCTCGACAAGATCATGAAGGATCAGCTGTTCGGCTTGAAGACCGTTGAGACGATGGATTTCATCGGTTACAGCAAGCAGCACAGTTGCTACGTGTTCGGCGACCTCGCGGTTCGCGGCGGCATCGTCAGCCTGGTGAACAAGGAAGACTTTTTCGAGTTCGGCAAGCTGCGACTCAAGACACTGCAGAAGTCGATCAGCATGCACATTCAACGCGACGGGAAGCAGTACCGCACTGACTGGTTGCCGATGTTGTGGTTGTGCTTTGGTGCCAAGGGAATTGTCGCCCTCGCCTTCTGGTTTGGCTCGCTGTTCGCCGAGCAGATCCGAGCGAAGTACAAGTCGTTTCCGTTCCTTGAAGTCACCGGTGAGGCCGGCGCCGGCAAAACCACGTTACTGACTTTTCTGTGGAAGCTGCTCGGCCGCGAGCATGAGGGTTTTGATCCGTCGAAATCGACCCGCGCCGGGCGTCAACGAGCGATGGGGCAAGTTTCCAATATGCCGGTGGTGCTGATCGAGGGCGATCGGAATGAACCGGACAAAGCCCACGCCAAAGGTTTCGACTGGGACGAGCTGAAGGACTATTACGGCGGAGGCACGCTCGGTACCAAAGGCATGAAAACCAGCGGAAACGAGACTTACGAGCCACCGTTTCGCGGAGCAATTACGATCAGTCAGAACGCCGATGTCAGCGCATCCGAAGCCATCCTTACGCGGATCATCAAATCGCACTTTGCGCGGCCGGAGGTAACGAGTGAGAGTCGCGCGGCCGCTGACAACCTGAACCTGATTCCAGTTGAACAGTTGAGCCACTTTTTGCTGCTCGCCGTGCGCGCTGAGACGCAAGTGATGACTCGGTTCGCCGAGCGCGTGCTTGTTCATGAACGGCAGTTACGCGAACTCAAAGACATTCGCGTTGAACGGATTATCAAGAACCACAGCCAGTTGATGGCTCTGGTGGATTGCCTGCGCCTGGTGTGCCCGCTCGATGAAAACCAGGTTGCCACGACACAAGAAGCGCTGATGAGCATGGCGCTGGAGCGACAAGCCGCGATCAGCGCTGACCACCCGCTGGTTGCCGAGTTTTGGGAGGTATTCGAATACCTCGAAAGTCTCGGCGAAGGCCCGCAAGTCAATCACAGCATCGACCCGAAACTGATCGCCATCAATCTCAACGAGTTCGCCGAAATGGCCAGCGTGCATCGGCAGAACCTGGGCGACCTCAAGACATTGCGCGGGCTGTTGGTGAATAGCCGAAGCCGTAAATGGCAGGAAACCAACAAGCCGATTTATAGCGCGGTGCGTGCTGCGCAAGCCGTCAGCCATGCCATGCCCAAGAAGACCACGACGGTGCGCTGCTGGATTTTTCAGCGCGCCTAACCCCCTGCAATCAAAGGATCACCCGGTGCGACAGCGCTGGGATGTGCTCAATGGAGAAACACAATGCAGACAATGGATTTATGGCTTTCGCACGCCTCGATGGTGAAGCGACATTTCAGCTTACACACCTGCTCTTTCGACGTTGTTGGGAGGGGGTTATGAAGAGGAAAAAAGCGTTCCCTTGGAGTCTGGATTTGAACGGTGTTTGTGATCAGTGCGGAAAGTCACGGGCGCATGGTGACCATCAGTGGTGCAGCAAGACGCGGCAGTTGGCGGCGGCACAGCGTCGAGTTGAGGAAGCACGGACAGGAAAGCCCTCGGCTCGGAGACGGAGCGCTGGAGTGTTTTGGTTGCTGCGTCAGGATTGAGTCAAACGCAGCTACGGGCCTTGGCATTTTGGAACGCCGAGGAATTTTTCGATCAGCACAGGAGGTGCATATGGCGCATGGGGTAGAAGCCCGTGGCAATTCGGTACGGGTTTATTTTCGCTTTAACGGCAAGCGGCACAGGGAGCTTCTGCCGGGTGGAAATACTGCGGCCAACCGGGAGCAAGCAGCGCGCCTGGTCAACATCATCGAATACGAGATTCAGGCGGGCACCTTCGACTACAGCCGGCACTTTCCCAACTCGGCAAGCCTCGTTGAAAACACCTTCGGCCACTACTTGGATCTGTGGTTGAAGATCAAAAGCAACAGCGTTGCTGCGACGTCTTATCGAGGTTATGCCAACAAGGCTGAGGTGCATGTCAGGCCGAGGTGGGGCAAGGTTCAGGTCGACAAGATCGATCATCTGGATTTGCAGGAATGGGTACAAGACACGCTTTCGAAGCGGCTGAAGAACAAGACCATTCGGGACATTATCTGCAATGTGCGGCAGGTGTTTCGGCTTTACCGGACTCGCAAGAAGGTTGCGCATGATCCGACTGAGGGGTTGTTTGTGCGCTTGCCAGATCCTGAGGCGCCGGATCCGTTTACTAGGGCGGAGATCAAACAGATCCTTGAGACACCGACGCATCGTACGCAAGAAGTGTTGATGATTCAGTTCATGATTTGGGCGGGGCCTCGGGTATCGGAAACGATTGCGCTGGCTTGGGAGGATGTCGATTTACAGCAAGGGACGGTGACGTTTCGTCGGTCCAAGGTAAAAGGAGCTTATCGGGTCACGAAAACGCGGCGTTCAACTCGGAAGGTGCGACTACTAGGGCCAGCATGGGATGCCTTACGCAAGATCGATGCGATGAATCCAGTCAAACAGGCACAGACGGTCGAGATCGTTGAACGGGACAATAAAACTGTGCGCAAGCACAAGCTGCACTTTGTGTTTCTAAACACCAAAAGCGGTATGCCGCATGTGAGCGATTTTGTCGTGAGGGATCGGTTTTTCAAAGCTCATTTGAATGCGGCTGGGGTACGTTATCGTGGGCCTGGGCAATGCCGGCATACCTATGCGAGTCAGTTACTGACTACGGGCGTGGCTTCGATTGATTGGATTGCCGAGCAGATGGGACACACCAACGGGAACATGATTCGGCAGCACTATGGAACGTGGATCAACGAAGATGGCCCGGATGTCATCGGGATGCTCCAAATGGCGCTTAAGCTATAACGGATTCGAGACTCACGAGTTTTAGGAGATTCAAATTGCAAAAAACCCCAGAACCATATCAGCTACTGGGGTTTTGAACCGAGCCATTACGTGCGCCATACACTGACTGAAAAGTCATCGTGGCTGTGGTGAAGCTCTTAAGCGCTACGGAGAGACATAGGAAGACCACCGATCTGCTCTAGCCCTTTGGCTGTAAAGACTACAGTCGCAGCCCAAGTATGGTGAACAGTTCCAGAGATGTAGCCTTCCGCCAGCAAAAAACGCATGCAGGCCGCCGCGAAAGCGTGCGTGGCAAAGTGCTCAGTAGCTTTTTCTCGACCTCCCTCAGATAAGTACGCCGGTCCATCGGCTATGCCGAGTTCCTCGGGATCTAGATCTATTGCCTTTGGGAACGCATCGGCCAGAGCCACAAATACCCTATGGACTACTGCATCGAACCGGGCAGTATTCGTTAAATCCATTTGAAAACCTCTCATGCCAGTTCGAAATGCACGTTACCAGGAGACGCTGCGGCAATTCCTCGGAGATCCAAAGAGGAAAAGGCTGCAACATTTTTCAGTACAAGCTGAGCTCCAGTATTCTTGCCTGCCGCTGCAAGACCGCGTAAATCAAGCGAGGAAAACCCAGCGGCATTAAGGGTCAGACTGCCGCCAGCTGCTGCAATACCTCGTAGATCTAAAACACTAAACATGGCAATTCCTTTTCCAGTGCAATTAGGAAAAGGCATATTGCCATATTGATGAGTCGAACTGATCCACTTGATGGAAATTAATGAGGCGTTCTGACTACGCTTCGCTTTTTTCGCCAGCGAACTTCGTGACGGCAAACACGTTGCTGCTGCCCTTCCAATTTCAAGATTCCGATAGCCTCAATAGCGCATGTTGGTCCCAGCTCTGTCCCATATCGCCCTTTTCCAGACGCCAAAAACCACAAACCCCCGACTTTCTCTAGGAAAATCAGGGGTTTGCGTTTACTGAATATGGCGGTGAAGGAGAGATTCGAACTCTCGATACAGTTTCCTGTATACACACTTTCCAGGCGTGCTCCTTAAGCCACTCGGACACTTCACCGTATCTCTTCAAACATGTTCTGTCTGTCGAGGCGCGCTAATGTAGTCGAAAGCTTTTCCGATGGCAAACTTTTTTTCAGAATTTTCATGCGGTTAAGAGAAAAAGTCGTTTTGCTCGCTGGTAGGCCATGGCAAACCGGCCAATCTTCGGTGGAGGTGACCCTTCTATATAGAAGCAGAATGCCTCGCCGCGCTGGCTACGCCGTGAAACGGTGACTGGCGAGTCAGTCACGGCGCTTTACCTGGCCTGCGGCGGTGGGTAACGTCTGCCCATCTTTCTTACAAGGAATAGCGTCATGAGTGAGTTGATTTCCTACCACCTCGAAGACGGTATCGCGACCCTGACCTTGAGCAACGGCAAGGTCAATGCCATTTCTCCGGACGTGATTGCGGCATTCAACGCGGCGCTGGATCAGGCGGTGACTGATCGTGCCATCGTGATCATCACCGGTCAGCCAGGGATTCTGTCCGGCGGCTATGACCTGAAAGTCATGACCGCCGGCCCTAAGGAAGCCGTATCGCTGGTAACCGCGGGTTCGACCTTGGCGCGTCGCCTGCTCTCTCACCCGTTCCCGGTCATCGTCGCATGCCCAGGTCACGCGGTGGCGAAAGGCGCTTTCATTCTGTTGTCTGCTGATTACCGCATCGGTGTCGATGGCCCGTTCAGCATCGGTTTGAACGAAGTGCAGATCGGCATGACAATGCATAACGCAGGTATCGAGTTGGCGCGTGATCGTCTGCGTCGCTCGGCGTTCCACCGCTCGGTGATCAACGGCGAGATGTTCGATCCGAAAAGCGCCGTGGATGCCGGCTTCCTCGACAAGGTGGTTGCCGCCGAAGAGCTGCAAGGTGCCGCCCTCGCCGCTGCGCGTCAGTTGAAGAAGATCAACATGCTCGCGCACAAGAACACCAAGTTGAAGGTGCGTAAAGCGCTGCTGGAAGCTCTGGATAACGCGATCATCCAGGATCAGGAGCATCTGGGCTAAGCCCGGCTGATGCGCAAAAGAAGCCCGACCGTCGTGTCGGGCTTTTTCTTGCACGCATGGTTTAAAAGTCTGCGACCGCTCTAGGACAGGTCTGACCCTCCATTCTGAAACATGCGCTTAAACATCGGCTATCTCCGCACTCTATAGCGGCAATTGCCGAAAACAGTGCACATCCGTACACTGCGCCACCTTTTGTCCCGGTGGGGCCTGAAAATGCTGTTCGTGTTTCGTATGTTATTGATGGGCCTGCACTTTATTCTGGCCGGCGTGCTCGGGGTGATTCTCGGGATCTGCCGCCCGTTCAATCCGGACAACAGCCGTCTGTGCGCCCGCCTCTATGCGCTACCAGCGATGTGTATTTTGCGTTTACGGGTGAAATCCGATGTCAGCGGTTTGCTGAACAAACCCGATAGCTGCGTGATCATCGCCAACCACCAGTCCAACTATGACCTGTTCGTGTTCGGAAACGTCGTGCCGCGCCGTACCGTGTGCATCGGCAAGAAGAGCCTCAAGTGGGTGCCACTGTTCGGGCAACTGTTCTGGCTGGCCGGCAATGTGTTGATCGACCGTGGCAATGCGCACAAGGCGCGTCAATCGATGCTCACCACCACCAACACCCTGCAGAACAAAGACACCTCGATCTGGGTGTTCCCGGAAGGCACACGCAACCTCGGCGAAGAATTGCTGCCCTTCAAGAAAGGTGCGTTCCAGATGGCAATTGCCGCTGGTGTACCGATCGTTCCGGTTTGCGTCAGCAGTTACATCAAGCACATGCGTCTGAATCGCTGGCGCAGCGGGAAAATCCTCATACGCTCGTTGCCGGCGATTCCTACAGCCGGATTGACCATGGACGACATGCCCATGCTCATCAATCAGTGTCGCGAGCAGATGCGCGAGTGCATTGAATCGATGGATCGGCAACTGCAAGCTGCCTGAAAAGACAACCCGCCCTGTGCGGGTTTTCTTTTACCCGGTGAACTGTACAGATTTCACTGACTCTCAAGCAGCGACACGGCTAAGCTGAAGCCTTGAATTCCCTGCCACCTGCCAAGAAGAAGTGAATCACCACCATGGGTCGAGTTGTTGCTGCTGCGGTGTACAGCGCAGGCAAGAAAGTCACCAATATTACCCTCGACGAAGGCGCTGCCTGGGCTGCGAAAACCGGTCACTTTGTGTGGATCGGTCTGGAAGAGCCGGACGCTCAAGAGCTGTCCAACCTGCAACGTCAGTTCAACCTGCACGAACTGGCCATTGAAGACGCCCTGGAAAAACACAGTCGACCGAAGCTCGAAACCTTTGGCGACGCTTTGTTTATCGTCACCTACTCCCCCATCCGCGAGAACGGCGTTCTGCAATTTATCGAGACGCACATCTTTGCGGGCAAGGGCTACATCATCACCGCGCGTAATGGCCACTCGGCCTCCTACGCTCATGTTCGCCAACGTTGTGAGGCACGTCCACTGCTGCTGGAGCACGGGGAAGATTTCGTACTTTATGCGTTGCTCGATTTTGTCATCGAGAACTATCAGCCAGTCGGCGAAGCGATCCATGCCGAGATCGATGAGCTGGAGCGCAACGTGTTGTGCAGCGCGTTGAATGAGCATGACATTCAGAGGCTGCATGGCTTGCGCCGCGATGTCGTACGCCTGCGTCGGTACGCGGCGCCGATGGTGGAGATTGGCGAGGAACTGCAGAAGCTGAGTTTCCCGTTTATCGACAAGAACATGCGCCCGTACTTTCGTGATGTGCAGATTCACGTCACGCGGCAAATGGAAGACCTGACCACCTTGGCCGACATTGCCAGCCAGACCATCGAGATTGGTGTGTTGCTCGAGGCGTCACGGCAAAGCGTGGTGCAACGCAAGTTTGCTGCCTGGGCGGCGATTCTGGCGTTTCCGACGGCGGTTGCGGGGATTTACGGGATGAATTTCCAGAACATGCCGGAGTTGAGCTGGCACTACGGCTATTTCGGAGTGCTGGGGTTTATTACGGTGGGGTGTGTGAGTTTGTGGGCAAGCTTCAAGAGGTCTGGATGGTTGTAGAGCAGACAGAGTTGTCTGGAACATTCGCGAGCAGGCTCGCTCCCACATTGATCGGTGGCGCACCGGAAATCCAATGTGGGCGCGAGCCTGCTCGCGAAGCTTTTGGCCTTAGACAGTTTCTGGTTTGTGCGCCACAAAACGCATCATCCACTCCGCAACCGTAGCGCCATGGTGTTCCTGCTCCAGGCTCGCCACACCTTTGCTGTAGATTTGCGAACCCAGCGCTTCCTGACGCAGATCCAGCAGCGCCCGCGAATAATCATGGATGAACTCCGGGTGCCCCTGGAAGCACAGCACCTGATCGTTGATGTGATACGCCGCAAACGGGCAGAAATCACTCGAAGCAATGACGGTGGCGTTTTCCGGTAGCGCAGTGACCTGATCCTGGTGACTGATCAGTAGCGTCAGCTCTTCGCGTACCGGGTTCATCCACGGCGCCTTGGCCGCGAGTTTGTAGTTGTGGGTACCGACACCCCAACCCTGGGTCGCGCGCTCGCTCTTGCCGCCGAGCAGCAGCGCCAGCAGTTGATGGCCGAAGCACACGCCGAGCAGTTTGTCGCCGCGCTCGTAGCGGCTCAGCAGGTATTCCTTGAGGGTTTGAATCCACGGGTCAGTGCCGAACGAATCGGCCTTGCTGCCGGTGACCAGGTACGCGTCGAAGGTCTGGTCGTCGCTTGGGTATTCGCCCTGCATCACGTTGTAGACGGTGAACTCGGCGGCAATCGGTTGCTGTGAGAACAGGCGCTGGAACATCTGCCCGTAACCCTGATATTGATCGACCAGTTCTGGACGCAGGATGTCGGTTTCCAGAATGCAGATGCGTAGCGACATAAAAAATACCTGACACGTGATGGGAATAATGAACACCCCAGAGCCTGCCTTGAAACCCCCTGGCGTGGCAAGCCCCGGAATGCGCGTTGTCCTTAGAACATTTCACCTTTTGCCGCTTTGTCCAGCAGCAGCGCGGGCGGTGCGAAACGCTCGCCATACTGCTCAGCCAGATACTGCGCGCGGGCGACGAAATCTTTCACTCCGTATTGGTTGATGAACTGCAACGCACCGCCGGTCCACGGCGCAAAACCGATACCGAAGATCGAGCCGACGTTGGCATCCGCCGTCGAGGTCAGCACGCCCTCTTCCACACAACGCACCGTTTCAATGGCCTGCACGAACAACAGCCGATCACGCACGTCTTTAGGCGAAATCTGCCCGTCGGGCTTCTCGAAGCGCGGCTTCAGCTCGGGCCACAAATGTTTCTGCGCGCCGACCGGATAATCATAGAAGCCGCCACCCGCCGCTTTGCCCGAACGCTTGTACTCGTGAAGCAGCAAGTCAATCACGGCGAAGGCCGGGTGTTCAATCAGCGGTTTCCCTTCTGCCTGTAGGTCCTTGGCGGTTTGCTGACGGATATGGCTCATCAGGCTGAGGGAAACTTCGTCAGAGATCGCCAGAGGCCCGACCGGCATCCCGGCCTTGCGCGCTTCGGTCTCGATCATCGGCGCGCTCACGCCTTCGCCGAGCATGGCGATACCTTCGTTGGTGAAGGTGCCGAAGACGCGTGAAGTAAAGAAGCCGCGACTATCGTTGACGACGATCGGGGTTTTCTTGATTTGCAGGACGAAATCAAAACCTCGGGCAAGCGTTTCATCGGTGGTCTGTGCACCTTTGATGATTTCCACCAGCGGCATTTTTTCCACCGGACTGAAGAAATGCAGGCCGATGAATTTGCCAGGATCAGGCACAGCCTTTGCCAGCCCGGTAATAGGCAACGTCGATGTATTCGAAGCGATGACCGCTTCGGCGCCGACAACTTGCTGGGCGGCAGAGGAAACCCTGGCCTTGAGATCGCGATCCTCAAACACCGCTTCGATGATCAGATCGCAACCCGCGAGATCCGCATCACTTTCGGATGGGGTGATCCGCGCCAACACCTCATCACGCTTCAAAGCATCCATCTGCCCACGGGCGACTTTCTTGTCCAGCAACGCCGCAGAATGTGCTTTGCCTTTCTCGGCGGCAACCAGATTGACATCCTTAAGCACCACTTCAATGCCCGCCGAAGCACTGACAAAGGCAATACCCGCGCCCATCATCCCTGCGCCAAGCACGCCGACCTTACGCGTGACATACGGCGCAAAACCCTGCGGCCGCGAACCACCAGCATTGATCTCGTTGAGTTGAAACCAGAACGTGCCAATCAGGTTTTTCGAGATCTGCCCGGTGGTCAGTTCGGTGAAGTAACGGGTTTCGATCAAGTGCGCGGTGTCGAAATCGACCTGAGCGCCCTCGACTACCGCGCAGAGGATTTTCTCCGGCGCCGGCATTGTCCCTTGGGTCTTGCTACGCAGAATCGACGGCGCAATCGCCAGCATCTGCGCGACTTTCGGATTCGACGGCGTACCGCCCGGAATCTGATAACCCTTCACATCCCAGCGCTGCACTGCCGTCGGATTGGCAACGATCCAGGCGCGCGCCTTGGCCAGCAACTCATCGCGATCCGCCGCCAGCTCATCAATCAAACCCGCCTGCAACGCCTGTTGCGAACGCACTTTCTTGCCTTCGAGTAAATACGGCAGCGCTTTTTCGATGCCAAGCATACGCACCATGCGCACCACCCCGCCGCCGCCCGGCAACAGGCCGAGAGTTACTTCCGGCAGACCGAGTTGCACTGATGCATCGTCCAGCGCCACGCGGTGGTGACAGGCGAGGCAGATTTCCCAACCGCCACCCAGCGCCGCGCCGTTGATCGCCGCGACCACCGGTTTGCCGAGGGTCTCTAGGGTGCGTAACTGCGCTTTGAGGGTCAGCACCATGTCGTAGAAGGCTTTGGCTTCGGGCTTGCCGATCTTGATCAGCTCCTTAAGGTCGCCGCCGGCAAAGAAGGTTTTCTTCGCCGAGGTGATGATGACCCCGGCAATCTGGTCTTTTTCAGTCACTAGACGGGCAACGCAAGCGGCCATGGCCTCGCGGTAAACGGCGTTCATGGTGTTGGCGCTCTGGCCCGGCATGTCGATGGTCAGCACGACGATCGCGTCCTGGCCTTTTTCGTAACGAATGGCTTCGCTCATAACAAGGTTCCTTGAATTCGGGGCTCAGAGGCGTTCGATGATGGTGGCAATGCCCATGCCGCCGCCGACGCACAGCGTCGCCAGGCCATAGCGCAGACGCCGCGCTTCCAGCTCATCGAGCAAGGTGCCGAGGATCGCGCAACCGGTCGCGCCCAGCGGGTGGCCCATAGCGATGGAACCGCCGTTGACGTTGACCTTGTCCGGGTCGACCGCCATGTCCTTGATGAACTTCAGCACCACCGAGGCAAACGCTTCGTTGACCTCGAACAGGTCGATGTCTTCAACGCGCAGCCCGGCCTTTGCCAGTGCCTTGCGCGTTGCCGGCGCCGGGCCGGTGAGCATGATGGTCGGATCGGTGCTGGTGACCGCCGTGGCGACAATGCGCGCCCGAGGTTGAAGGCCCAGCGCACGCCCCTTGGATTCGGAGCCGATCAGCATCAGTGCTGCACCGTCGACGATCCCTGAGCTGTTGCCCGGGGTGTGCACGTGATTGATGCGTTCGACATGGCTGTAGACCCGCAGCGCCGTGGCGTCAAAACCCATCTGGCCGATCATTTCGAAACTCGGCTTGAGCTTGCCCAAGCCTTCCAGAGTCGACTCGGCACGAATGAACTCATCGTGATCGAGCAGAATGATGCCGTTCTGGTCCTGCACCGGCACCAGCGACTTGTTGAACGAGCCGTCAGCCCGGGCCCGCGCGGCCTTCTGTTGCGAGTGCAGCGCATAGGCATCGACGTCCTGACGGCTGAAGCCTTCCAGCGTGGCGATAAGGTCCGCGCCAACACCTTGCGGAGTGAAATGACTGTGCAGGTTGGTTTGCGGGTCCAGCGCCCAGGCGCCACCGTCGCTGCCCATCGGCACCCGCGACATCGACTCGACGCCACCGACCACCACCAGGTCTTCGAAGCCCGAACGCACTTTCATTGCGCCAAGGTTGACCGCTTCGAGTCCCGAGGCGCAGAAACGGTTGATCTGCACACCCGCGACACTGACGTCCCAATCGGCCACTTGCACTGCGGTTTTGGCGATGTCCGAGCCCTGATCGCCAATCGGCGTCACGCAGCCAATGACCACGTCATCGACCTGACTGGTGTCCAGCGCGGTGCGCGCTTGCAGCGCGGCCAGCAGACCGGCCAGCAGATTCACCGGTTTGACGCTGTGCAGGGCGCCATCGGCCTTGCCTCTGCCACGGGGCGTGCGTAACGCATCGAATATCAAAGCTTGGGTCATGACGTCCTCGAACCTGTGCGGGGAGTGATTGCTTGTGACTCCACTCTTGACCCGTGCGGCCATGGATTCAATGACCACAGCGCTCAATGCGGTTGACGCACACGCTCAGACGGACGGTCATCGGCAGCTGGGTGAACCGGTTCAGGTCGGCGAGTTGTCTAGCCAGCGGCCGGCAAAGAAGCTGGCAATAAGCCTCATGCCTTTTTTATCGCATCTGGCAAGCATTCCATATGAAATGGATCTAAGCCAAGCGTGACGCGGCCCCTAATGTAGAACATGTACGTCAGGGTCGTCGGGTTTTGCCGAGGCAGACGTTCTTCAACAGGAAGTGCAGCGCTTGCCGTCATGGATATGCAGGCAGGCATCAGGAAATAACAATAAAGGCGGTCAAGCCATGTTCAAACAACCGAAAGTTCGTCAAGCAGGGCTCATTCTTTTCGCCACGACGCTGTTGTTGATTTTGCCGAATCTGACCAAGGTCATCGGCTGAGTCGAGCGGCAGGCGCTGTTCATCGCCACTGAAAATGTGACTGGCCCGCTACCCGGGCCAGCGTGGCTGTGCCAACCTTGGCGCACTCTCACGACATGGACGGCGATCATTTGAAAGCGCTCATTGTGTTCGGGGCCATGCTGCTGAGCATGCCCTTGTCTGCCGCCCAGTTGGATCTGCAACTGGGCGCAAGCAGCCGCACCTGGCAGACCGAGGAATTGCTCAAGCATCCTCAAGTGCAAACCCTGACGATCAAAAACGATGTGTCCTACAAGAAGGACATGACTTATCGCGCCGTGCCTGTGGCCGCATTGCTGACAGGGATCAAACCGCAGGATCACCTGCAAGCGGTGGCACTGGACGGCTTTGCCGCCGAGTTGTCAGCTGCGCCGTTGCTTAATACAACAGGTGCGCGAGCATGGCTGGCCATCGAAGATCCGGCGCAGCCGTGGCCACCGCTGTCGGAAGGCAAGCACAGCGCCGGGCCGTTCTACCTGGTCTGGACCGATCCGCAGGCCGGCAATATCAGCCCGGAGCAGTGGCCGTTCGAAGTCGCGAGCATCAAGCGCATGGCGCCGGTGGCCGAACGCTTCCCTGCCCTGCTGCCGGATCCTGCGTTGAAGGCAGATGACCCGGTGAATCAAGGGTTTGCGCTGTTTCAGAAAAACTGTCTGGCGTGTCACCGGTTGAACGGTGCGGGTGATGCGCAATTCGGGCCGGATCTGAATATTCCTTACAGCCCGACCGAGTATTTCGGCGCGGATTTCCTCAAGCGCTACATTCGTGATCCGCAGAGTTTGCGTCAGTGGCCGCAGGCGAAGATGCCAGGGTTTTCGGTGGAGGTGTTACCGGAGGGGGATCTGGAAATGCTGGTGGGATATCTCAAGCACATGGCCGGGCGCAAGGTTAAGCCCTGAGCACATTTCCTTAAAGGAGTGAGCCTGCTCGCGATAGCGGTGTATCAGTCAGCACATTTGTAACTGACAGACCGCTATCGCGAGCAGGCTCGCTCCCACAGGGGTACGGCGTTTACTGTTGTTGCACCGAGATGATCGGAGTTGGCGAGACGAACACTTTCGCATGCATCTGCTCACACCCACCGCCCCGGCGCATACCGCGCACCGGGCAGGCATCCAGATAATCCAGACCTACCGCCAGTTTCAGATGGCGCTCGGGCCGCGCCAGTTCATTGGTCACATCAAAGCTGTACCAGGCGTCATCCAGCCACGCTTCAGCCCAGGCGTGGCTGGCCAGATGCTCGCAATCCTCGCTGTACAGATACCCCGACACATAACGCGACGGAATCCCGAGACTGCGTGCGCAAGCCAGAAACGCGTGAGCATGATCCTGGCAAACACCCGCACGCCCGGCGAAGGCCTCGGCGGCGCTGGTGTCGACCTCGGTGGACCCCGGCGTGTAGGTCATGTGCTGATTCAAGCCGTGCATCAGATCGATCAGCGCTGTGCGATCACGCCGCTGCTTGCAGGATTTCTCAGCGAACGCGCGTAACGCCTCATCCGCCTCGGTCAAACGGGTAAAGCGCAGGAACGGCAGCGCCGACTGGCTCTCATGCTCGGCCTCGCGCAGTTCGTCGATATCGACCTGCCCGCGCGCACCAATGATGATCGCTTCGTGCGGCTCGTCCATGGTCAGCACATGCAGGATATTGCCGAACGGATCGAGTTGCGCACGCACCGGGCGCGGCAGATCGAGCTGCCAGCTCAACACGTGTTGACGTTCGCTATCGTGTGGGGTCAGTCGCAGGTACTGGATGCTCGCCCGCACCTGATCCTCGTAGTGATAGGTGGTCTCGTGGCTTATGGAAAGTCTCATGCAGCCTCCAGGTAGGAACTGTGAATGGCGTTGCCCAACTGGCGCACCAGCGGGATGAATTCGGTCAGCCACGCGTGCAGGCCTTCCTCGAGAATTTCGTTGATGCCGGTGTAGCGCAGGCGCGCGTCCATCTCTGCCGCCAGACGCTGTGCCGGACGGCCATTGGCACCGGGCAGTTGCGCGAGAATCTGATCGATCTCTTCGGTGCAGGCACGCAGTGAACGCGGTACATCGGCACGCAACAGCAACAACTCGGCAACATGCCGGGCGCCGGGCGCATCGCGGTAGATTTCGGTGTAGGCCTCGAATGACGACAAGGCGCGCAGCAAGGCGCTCCACTGGTAGTAGGCGTGGGCCGTACCGTCGCTGACTGCTTCAGCCTGATCGCCAGCCATTTCATAGCGCGCATCGAGCAATCGCAGGGTGTTGTCCGCGCGTTCGATGAACGTACCGAGGCGAATGAAACGAAACGCATCATTACGCATGATCGTGCCGTACGACGCACCACGGAACAGGTGCGAACGTTCCTTGATCCATTCGCAGAAACGGCTCATGCCATAGCGACTGAGGCCCTGTTCGGCGATGCCGCGAATTTCCAGCCACGTCGAATTGATGTTCTCCCACATGTCCGCCGTGATGCGCCCACGCACCGCATGGGCACTGGCCCGCGCCGCGCCGAGGCAGCTGTAAATGCTCGCCGGGTTAGCCGCATCGAGGGCAAAAAAATGCAGCAGACGCTCAGCATGTAGCGCGCCATGGCGCTCGAGGTAATCGTCAAGGGTACCGGTGATCAGCAACGGCATGGCCAATTCGTGCAAACCATCGCCACGACCGTCCTGCGGCATCAGCGACAGCGAATAACTGATGTCGAGCATCCGGGCGAGGTTTTCCGCCCGCTCCAGGTAACGCGACATCCAATACAGATCCGAGGCAGTTCTACTTAACATGGCAAGCTTCCTTCAATCCTCGACCACCCAGGTGTCCTTGGTTCCGCCACCCTGGGAGGAATTCACCACCAAGGAGCCTTCGCGCAGCGCCACACGGGTCAAACCGCCGGGAACCACCCGGGTTTCGCGCCCGGACAAGACAAACGGACGCAAGTCGATATGGCGCGGCGCGATGCCGTTTTCGACAAAGGTCGGACAGGTCGACAGCGACAGCGTCGGTTGCGCGATGTACGCGTGGGGTTTGGCTTTGATCCGTTCGCGGAAAGTATCGATTTCCGCTTTCGTCGATGCCGGCCCGACCAACATTCCGTAACCGCCTGAGCCTTGGGTTTCCTTGACCACCAGATCTGGAAGATTGGCCAGCACATGAGAAAGTTCAGACGGGTTGCGGCATTGCCAGGTCGGTACGTTCTTCAAAATCGGCTCTTCGTCGAGGTAGAACCGGATCATGTCAGTAACGAACGGATACACCGATTTGTCGTCCGCTACGCCGGTGCCGATGGCGTTGGCCAGCACCACGTTGCCCGAGCGATAAGAGGACAGCAGCCCCGGCACACCGAGCATCGAATCGGGATTGAACGCCAGTGGATCGAGAAACGCGTCGTCGAGCCGACGGTAGATAACGTCCACCGCTTTCGGGCCGTCCGTAGTGCGCATGAAAACTTTGTCGTCGCGAACGAACAGATCCGCGCCTTCCACCAACTCCACGCCCATTTCCCGCGCCAGGAATGCGTGCTCGAAGAACGCACTGTTGAAGCGCCCCGGCGTCAGCACCACCACGCTCGGGTCATCGATCGGACTTGAGCTTTTCAGGGTGTCGAGCAACAGGTTCGGGTAGTGATCGATCGGGGCAATACGCTGCGCGGCGAACAGCTCCGGGAACAGGCGCATCATCATCTTGCGGTCTTCGAGCATGTAGCTGACGCCGCTCGGTGTACGCAGGTTGTCTTCGAGCACGTAATAAGTGCCGTCGCCGTCGCGCACCAGATCGACGCCGGAGATGTGCGAATAGATATCGCGGTGCAGATCCAGGCCTTGCATCGCCAACTGATATTGCTCGTTGGCCAGCACCTGTTCGGCGGGAATGATCCCGGCCTTGATAATGCGCTGCTCGTGATAGAGGTCGGCGAGGAACATGTTCAACGCCTTGACCCGCTGGATGCACCCGCGCTCGACGATTCGCCACTCACTGGCAGGGATGCTGCGCGGGATGGTGTCGAAAGGAATCAGGCGCTCGGTGCCCTGCTCGTCGCCATAGAGCGTGAACGTGATGCCGGCGCGATGGAACAGCAGATCGGCCTCGCGTCGCCGCTGGGCCAACAGCTCATCCGGCGTATCAGCCAGCCATCGGGCGAACTCCCGATAATGCGGGCGAACCTGGCCGCCGGCATCGTACATCTCATCAAAATAGGTGCGGATCATGCCGTACTCCTTGTCACCCGGACATACAGGCCTTCGCAAGGCCCGTGCCATCGGCATAAACGCTTTGATTTCAATCGGTTGGAAATACACGCCGCAGGCACCGCACCATTCCTGTGCGGCAAATGCCCCAACCGGATTGCCCCCGCTTCATTGCGACGCACTGCATCGCCTATCACCAGCATAGTCAGAGTTGATTTCACTGCCCGGCGCTGCCTGCGGATAATCCGCACATTCGCTGCAAATCTTCACCGGCCCCGGCGCCATGAAGCGGCCAGCTCAACTGATTGGGATCGCCTCGGCGGCCCGCCCCGCTGTAACCCTGACCGGTTTCCTCTCCTTATCGGTCTTCCCTTTTAGCCACCCTCTCCGGTGGCTTTTTTTTGCCTCGGTTTCTTGTTTCAGGGTTTTGCCACAGCGTTTTGCTTATGCCGGAAATGACAACGGCCAACCCGAAGGTCAGCCGTTGCTCAACAAATGAAACCAGAGATCAGTTCAAACGGTGGCGGTTGCGCACCTCCTGCTTCACACCCCAGCCTTCGATAATGCCACCCAGAGGTTCAACCACGGCAGAGAATCCCTGCTCGAAGTCGCCGATATCGTCATATGTCGCGTACATCACTTTGCTCAATTCCAGCGCCCACGCACCGTCATCACGCAGGCTGACCTGGGCATTGATGGATTCACCGCGAAATTTGCCTGCCGCCCTGCGCGCCCGCTCCTCGTCCGGGAAAATCGCGTAGAACTCGATGGGATGGAATCGGGAAAAATCGAAACCGCCTTCTTTCATGCGGCGCAGAACATTGCTGCTGATGTCTTCTTGATAGGCTGTGCTCATGAATCGTCCCCCTCGCATAGATGGATAGACTTTCCGTATTCCCGCCCCGGGCCTCTGGCCAAAGTACGACGGCAACGTGGTTGCACGCGGGAACAAGCATGTAGCTGACAAGACCAGACCTTAGCGATCCGTTCGCTGATCTCGGTTGCAGAGTAGCCCCAAGATAGAGCTGCTGCCAAGGCCTGGTTACTTCGGATGAAGGAAGATTTTCAGATTGGAGTGATGCTGCGGATTTCGATGCTGTTCTGGTTTTTCAGGCTTTTCACGCCAGCATCGGCGATGCGGCCCTCCAGATCGTTCAGATCCAGTTCGGCGGCAACAGGAAGAAAGCGTTCCTTGATGAGTTTGGCCGCCCGCTCATGACTCGGGCACTCCTCACACTCGAAGACCCCATCGACAATTTCACCATGATCGTCCACGAAAGTGACTTTCCACTTTTGCATCGGTGCCTCCTCGATCAAACCCGCAAATGGGCTTACACCTATCTCGACTGTGTACGCCGAAAGTTGGTTCAAAAGGATTACAACGGGCGAAGATGAAAAAAACGACATCGACTGTAGGAGTGAGCCTGCTCGCGGTAGCGATTTCTCATCCAACGCTGATGTTGGTAGACAAACCGTAATCGCGAGCAGGCTCACTCCTACAAAGACTTGCAGCGATTATTCAGTCGTTGCTTGGCTTGTTGATCGCCTGCAGCACGTACTGCGGCAAGGCGAACGCACCAATGTGGATTTCCGGGTTGTAGTAGCGGGTGACGATGCCGCTGCCGATGAAGCGCTGTTGCAGGGTTTCACGGCTCAGTTTGCGGTACGCCGGATTGGTCGAGCCCCAGGCGAAAGTCATCGAGCCGCCGATGTAGGTCGGCACGGCTGCCTGGTAGAAGTGCCAGTCCGGGAACAGGCTGTTCAGGCGACCGGCAGTGGTTTTCACTTCGTCAATCTGCATGAACGGCGTACCGTTCTGGGTCACGAGGATACCGCCCTCGTTCAGGCAGCGATGGCACGCCTGATAGAAGTTCTCCGAGAACAACACTTCGCCCGGGCCGATCGGGTCGGTGGAGTCGGAGATGATCACGTCGAATTTTTCCGTGGTGGTGGCGACGAAACGCATGCCGTCGTCAATCACCAGGTTCAGGCGCGGATCGTCGTAGGCGCCGCTGGAGTGGTTCGGCAGGAACTCTTTGCACATATCGACCACGGTGCCGTCGATCTCGACCATGGTGATGTGCTCGACACCGGCATGCTTGGTCACTTCACGGAGCATGCCGCCGTCACCGCCACCAATGATCAGCACGCGCTTGGCGCTGCCGTGGGCGAGGATTGGCACGTGGGTGAGCATTTCGTGATAGATGAATTCGTCGGCTTCGGTGGTCTGGATCACGCCGTCCAGCGCCATCACCCGGCCCATGCGCGGGTTCTGGAAAATCACCAGGTGCTGGTGTTCGGTGCGCACTTCGTGCAGCAGTTTTTCCATGCGAAAACGCTGGCCGTAGCCTTCGTAGAGGGTTTCCAGGTACTCGCTGGTTTTGGTGACGGTCATGGTCAAGTGCTCCGATGAATGCGCGGGCGCCAATCGTGGGGACGATTGCCCGGGAAAGGCGCGCATTCTACGTTGCCGAAGATGACAGGTCGAACCTCACAACCACAATCCCCCTGTAGGAGCTGCCGAAGGCAGCGATCTTTTGATCTTGTTTTTTACAATCAACATCAAAAGATCGCAGCCTTCGGCAGCTCCCACAGGGGTATTGCGGTGTTAGCCGATTCAGATCCGCACGTTGCCCCGCGGTCCGGCAATCGCCCAGATGATCAGGCCCAGCACTGGCAGGAGGATGATCAGCAGCACCCAGACGATTTTCATCCCGGTGGTGGCGCCGCTTTTCAGCACATTGATGATGGCCCAGATGTCGAGGGCGAGGATGATCAGACCGATCAGACCGTTGAACGTGGAACCCATGGTGTCGCTCCAGAATAGTGGCATGCACTTTTAGGATAGACGGTCGCGCGCAGGGTTCCCTTTTATTGCTATCTCGCTCAGACGTGCACGGCGATCTTGAGCGCTTCGAGCGATGGCGCAGCGGCGATACCGACTTCGGCGCACAACTCCAGCACCCGTGACACATCGTTACCGTAGACCAGTACCACCTGCAGTTCGTCGTCGAGCAACTGGCTGAAGTCCATCAGCGTGTAACCGCCGTTTTCCTTGTTCATGCTGCTCATTTGCACCTGGATGCGGTTGAGTGCAGTCAGGGCTTCGGTCTTGGCCAGTTGCTTGGGTTTGAGGTTGAAATCCACACCAGGGCCGAACGAGGCGACGATCTGTGCAAACAGGTCAACGTAGGTGTCGGCCTGGAACAGCACGGTTTCCGGCAGGCTGCCGACCACGACCCACTCGCCCAACGCAATCGGGAATGTGTCGTCGTAGTTGATGTCCGGGTTGGCTGCCAGAAAGGCATCGGCATCGGCGTAGGCTTGCGCGGCTTCGTCAGCCACTTTCACGATCTCGTCCTCGCCCATGCAGCCAGAGCTGATTTTGCTGATGAGTTCGACGAGTGCGGCTTTCATGAGGGCTGATCCTGTGGCGAAGGTGAATTTCGAGGGCGCGGAGGATAGCGCACAAAGCAAAAGATCGCAGCCTTCGGCAGCTCCTACGTTCAGCGCTCATCCACGGAATGGCAGGCCAACGCGTTCAATGTAGGAGCTGCCGCAAGCTGCGATCTTTTGAGGCCCGTCAGGCCAGCAGTTTTTCCAGCTGCGCGGTGGTATCAACCGCCCCCATCGTGCGGGCCGCATCCAGCGCTGTCACGCCATTGGCGTCCTTGGCTTGCGCGTTGGCGCCTTTGCTAATCAGGTAATCAACGATTTCAACGCGGTTGAACATCGCCGCCATCATCAGCGCCGTACGCCCATCAAACGACGAGCCTTCGATCTCTGCGCCCGCTTCGACCAGCGCCTTGACCACCGGCAGATCGCCTTTGAATGCGGCGCCGGCAATCGGGCTCTGGCCGTTGCCATTGCGCATTTCCGGGTCGGCCTTGTGTTTAAGCAACACCTGCACCGCATCCAGATGGCCGTAATAGCTGGCCAACATCAACAACGTGTCACCCTTGCTGTTCTTCAGGTTGACTGGCAAACCGGCCGTGACCAGGCGATCAAGCATCTCGGCATCACCGTCGCGCGCCTTGTTGAAAACCTGCTCGGTGAATTCGGCAGCTTCTTCAGGGGTCATCTGGCGGCTTTGGTCGGACATGGGGCAACTCCACTTTCGGTCAATCGGAAAGCCGACAGTTTCCCGAGCGAGACGGTGGCTGTCACCCCCTTTTTCTCAAGTCGAGCCATAGCCAGATTCAATAACGATGCTTGCCCTGATGAATTTCCGCCAACACTTCATCGGTGACCCGAACGTAAGTCTGCGTGCCGGGCAGCCATGCGAAGATCGGGTCATCCCCCGTCTGGCCGGGATCGAAGCCTTCGTTCTTGAGTCGGGTTTTCTGGTATTTGAAGGTGCCAGTAGTTTCCATCTTGACCTTCACTCGCAGGAACAACGGCACGGCATAAGCTGGCATGCGCTCCCGGGCAAAAGTCAGCAACTCGGCGAAATCCAGCGTCGCAAGGGATTCCGCTGGCGTGATCGCCGCCATACCGGCGCGGCCGTTGGTATTGCAGATCTCCACGCCATAAGCCACCGCCTCGGAAATATGCGGGTGTTGCAGCAGAAGATTTTCGACTTCGGTGGTCGAGACGTTTTCGCCCTTCCAGCGATAGGTGTCGCCGAGGCGATCGACAAATTGAGCGTGGCCGAAGCCGATGTTGCGTAGCAGGTCGCCGGTGTTGAAAAAACGATCGCCTTTGCTAAACACGTCGTGCAACACGACCTTGGCGGTTTTCTGTGGATCGGTGTAGCCGTCCAATGGAGCTTTTTCATCGATCCGTGCCAGCAAAAGCCCCTGCTCGCCTTTGCCGACCTTGCGCATGAATCCGTCAGGACTGCGGATCGGCTCGCCGCTGTCATGATCGTAGGCGACCAATTCCCAAGCCATCAGGGAGAAACCGATGGTGTTGTCGAAGTTGAGAATGTTGGTGAATCCGATGTTGCCGTCGCTCGCCGCGTACAGCTCACAGATGTGCTCGACGGCAAAACGTGTCTTGAACTCGGCCCAAGCGCCGGGGCGCAAGCCGTTGCCGATCATCTTGCGCACATCGTGACGGCTGTCATCGGCGCTGGCCGGTTGATCGACCAGGTAACGGCACAGCTCGCCGACGTAACCAATGGTGGTTGCACGGTAGCGGCGCACGTCGCTCCAGAACTGACTGGCGCTGAACTTGCGACGGATCGCGAAGCCCGAGGCACCGTTTACCGCCGAACCCCAGCACACGCAAAGACCGGTGGCGTGGTACAGCGGCAAAGTGCAATAGACGACATCGTCTGGACTCATGTTAAGGGCGATCATGCCGAAACTGGCGGAGCTGCGCATCCAGCGCCCATGCTTGAACACCCCGGCCTTGGGCAGGCCGGTGGTGCCGGAGGTATAAATGTAGAAACACGGATCGTCGAAGAAGATCTGCTGGCTGCTCGGCGGATTCTCGCTGGAGGCGTCGGCACTGGCGCTGATCAGATTGACGTACCCGTCGGGCGCAATGCCCGGATGGCTGTAGGTGTCCTGATCGGCGACAAACCAGGTGCGCGGTGCAGTGATCGCTACTTGATCGCGAATCGCCGCATACGCCGCAAGCAGTTCTTCGCCCACAATAATCGCCACCGGCGCCACCAGATTCACACTGTGGACAAGTGTGTCACGCGTCTGCGAGGTGTTGAGCAGCGCGCTGACCGCGCCGACCTTGGCCAGCGCCAGAATGGTCACCAGCAGTTCCGGGCGGTTTTCGATAAACACCGCGACCACGTCGCCCTTGCCGATGCCCTGCCCGTTCAGATAGTGAGCGATGCGGTTGGCCCACTGGTTGACCTGCGCATAGGTCAGCCGCACATCGCCGTGCAATAACGCCGGCCCCTCGGGATTGCGCAGTGTCGCTTGCTCGAATGTCCAGCCAAGGCCACAGCTTTGGGTCGGATCCGTGACGTTGGCCACCTTCATGCCCTTGACCACCCGCGGGATGGCTTTGGCAATCATCGGCAGTTTGCGGAGCATCATGCCCCAGGTAATCGTGTCGCTTGGCGCGTGACTCATGACAACTCCCCGTTCGACCTTGACGTGCAGGTCGATGTTTTTATTTTTCGGGCTTTGACTTGAAGCAACCGGCGCATTCGAGCACAGGTCGAGGTCGAAAATACGTCAGCGCTTCTCGGGCTGTACACGCGGTTTTTGCAATGTTTTGTATCCGCTGCTCTTTAGCGAGCGCAGCGGATCTGCGGATCTGCGATTGGTTCAATCGAATCGATATCGATCCCGCAAAATGCAGGATGCACGATGGCCATTCATGCACTTTGCACGACAACCTGAATTTTCATTATTTTTAACTCTTTGATTTATAACGATTATTTTATTTTCAAATGCTGGCACAATCGCTGCAACCTCCTCTGCATGCTTGCCATTCAAGTGCATACGGAGCTGAAAGACATGAGCCTGATCCAAGAAAAATTTACCTCCCTGTTCTCCAACTTCGACGTCACCACTGCGCCACGTCCCGATGGCGGGATCCTGCTGACCCTGCGCAGCAGCGACGGCAAAGTGTTCAAACGCGCACTGACTTATCAACAACTGCATGCCGGCGACCAACTGTCGTGGGCGATCAGTGCAATTCGTCGTGACCTGGCAGAACAAGCCAGTGAGTTGCCGCAAATTGCCATGCTGCAGAGCCAGCAGCGTTTTGCTCTGCCGACATATCACTCGCTGTAATTTTTAAAGCGCATTAAACAAAACAGGCCGTGGAGCTTTCGCTTCACGGCCTGTTTTTTGTGGCTTATGCAAAACCTGTGGGAGCGAGCCTGCTCGCGAATAGGGTGTGTCAGCCACTGAAAATGCTGGCTGAACGCACGCTTTCGCGAGCAGGCTCGCTCCCACACTAGATCGGTGAGGTCAGAAGGCTTCGGGTTCTATTCCGGTGAACGTGTCGACAGTGATATGGCTGCCCAGCTCCCCGCCTTCGCGGGCTAGGCCGCAGGTTTGCAGGCCTGCCGACTGAGCGGCGTCGAGTTCTTCAACAATGTCCGAGAGAAACAGGATCTCCCCCGGTTCAACGCCGATGGCTTTCTGAATATTGGTGTAGGACTGCGCCTCACGCTTGGGCCCTGAAGTCGTGTCGAAATAACCACTGAACAACGGCGTCAGATCCCCCGCCTCCGAGCAGCCGAAAATCAGTTTCTGCGCCTGAATCGAACCCGACGAGTACACAAATAGTTGATAACCGGCAGCATGCCAGCGCTGCAGCGCTTCAACGGCATCCGGGTAAACATGCCCCTTCAATTGCCCGGCGTGATAACCCTGCGCCCAGACCATGCCTTGCAAGGCCTTGAGCGGCGTGGCTTTGCGATCTTCCTCGATCCAGCTCAAGAGAATTTCAACAACCCGTTCAACATCGGCCTGCGGCGCATTGCTGTCACGGCGCACGGCCTCCAGTTGCTCGGCCACATCGGGGCGCTCGGCGTTCTGGCGGACAAATTCCGGCAGGTGTTTAGCGGCAAACGGAAACAGCACGTCGAAGACGAAACTCACCGCGCTGGTAGTGCCTTCGATGTCCGTAACAATGGCTTTGATCGACATCGAATCAGTCCTCCAGACGCGGGAAGCGGCCGGCGATGTCTTCGCCGGTGAAATTGGCAACCCAGCCTTCAGGGTTGTTGAACAGACGGATCGCGACAAAGTGCGGATGCTCGCCCATGTCGAACCAGTGCTTGGTGCCGGCCGGCACCGAGATCAAATCGTTCTTTTCGCAGAGTACGGCGTAGACGTAATCATCGATGTGCAAGGTAAACAACCCACGGCCGGCGACGAAAAATCTGACTTCGTCTTCGCCATGGCGATGCTCTTCGAGAAACTTGGCGCGCAGCTCGGCTTTTTGCGGGTGATCGCTGTTCAGGCTAATCACGTCGACGGTGATGTAACCGCGCTCGGTCATCAGTTGGTCGATCTGCTCTTTATAGACGCTGATCACTTCTTCCTGGGTGGCGCCGGGCTGGATTTTCGCGGCGGCTTGCCAGCGGTCGAAGCGCACGCCCTGCTCGGCCAGGGTCGAGGCGATATCTTCAAAGTGGGTCAGCACCTTGTTCGGAATCTCAGGGCTTGAGACGTGATAGACGGACAGGCTGCTCATTGGGGCAATTCCTCGGTATCGGCCTTGCCGTCCGGTTCTTGCAGACCGGTCGGGCACAGCATTTCATCAGGCAAATGGGCTACTTCTGGTGAAGTCAGCCTTGGCGGTTCATGACGCTGCGGGTTTTCAACTCGCATTCAAACAGAAATTCAAAGGCCTCGATCTGCCGCAGCGCGTCGTTCATCTGCGCGCCCCAGGTGTAGAGGCCGTGGCCGCGAATCAGGTAACCGACACAATCAGGATGGGCGTCGAGCCAAGGCTGCACCTTGGCGGCGAGGCGCGCAATGTCCTGATCGTTGTCGAAAATCGGCACGCGCACCCGCGATTCGTGGGTCGAGATGCCACTGAAGGCTTTTTGCAGCTCGTAGTCTTCGAACTCGATAAAGTCTTGCGGAGTCAGGCGCGACAGCACCGTGGCATTGACCGAATGGGTGTGCAGCACTGCGCCGATCTCCGGCCGCCAGCTATACAGCTGGGTGTGCAGCAGGGTTTCGGCGGACGGCTTTTTGCCCGGTTCCAGGCTATTGCCGGAAAGGTCGGTGGCGAGCACATCGTCCACACTCAACTGGCCCTTGTGCTTGCCCGACACGGTCAGCAGCGCTTCGCTTGGCGAGAGGCGCGTCGAATAGTTGCTGCTGGTGGCCGGCGACCAGCCGCGACCATAAAGAAAGCGCCCGGCATCGACGATTTGCTGGGCGAGTTGTTCACGCGTAAGGCTCATGGCCTGTCCTCTTGCATACGTGTGGCAATGATAACGGCAGCAGCGAGCGCCGCGAGACTGGCAATACTAAAGGTCAATGTCGCGCCGAGGGCATTCCAGCTGTAGCCGGAATACAACGCGCCCATGGCGCCGCCGGTGCCGGCCAGTGCGGCGTACAGCGCCTGGCCCTGCCCTTGCTGGCGTGCGCCGAAGCTACGTTGCACGAAAGCGATGGCAGCGGCGTGAAAACTGCCGAAGGTCGCCGCGTGAAGCACCTGCGCAAACAACAGCACCCACAAGAACTCGGCGAACGAACCTAGCAGCAACCAGCGCAGCGCCGCCAGCAGAAAACTTGCCATCAGCACCCGGCGCAGGGAAAACCGCGCAAGAATCCGGCTCATCGCCATGAACATCAGCACTTCGGCAACGACACCCACGGCCCAGAGCATGCCGATGGTGCCGCGGGTGTAGCCGAGGCGTTCAAGGTGCAAGGTCAGAAAGGTGTAATACGGGCCGTGGCTCAATTGCATCAGCGCCACGCAGCCATAGAACGCCAGCACGCCGGGGTTGCGCAGTTGCTTGAGAAAGCCCTCCCCGCTCGGCCGATTGCCTTGCGGCGGTTGCGCGTTCGGCACCCACAAGCTGCTGAGGACGATGCCAGCCATGATCAGCACCAGCGCCGCCGGGTAGATATCGAGGCTGAGCCATTCGAACAATCGGCCAAGCGCGACCACGGTGATGATGAAACCGATCGAGCCCCATAAGCGGATTTGGCTGTAGCGCGAGGTCTGCCCCTGCAAATGCGCCAGGGTGATGACTTCGAACTGCGGCAGCACCGCGTGCCAGAAGAACGCGTGCAGCGCCATGACCATCGCCAGCCAGGCGTAGGTTTTGCTGACGAAAATCAACGAAAAAGTCAGCAGCGTACACACCGCGCCGAAGCGCACGATGGCCAGGCGTTTGCCGGTGTAATCGCCGAGCCAGCCCCAGATGTTCGGCGCCACACAGCGCATCAGCATCGGGATCGCGACCAGCTCACCGATCCGCGCGGGACTGAAGCCGAGGTGGTCGAAGTACAGCGCCAGAAACGGCGCTGTCGACCCGAGCAAGGCGAAATAGAACAGATAGAAACTGGACAGCCGCCAGTAAGGGAGCGCCGTCACGGTTATGCCGCGACGGCTTCAGAGCCCGCCATCAAAGCTGGCTCAGCACCGGGGTGCTCACGCGCACATCGGCGTTCTGGCCACGGTGACGCAGCAAGTGATCCATCAGCACGATGGCCATCATCGCTTCGGCAATCGGCGTGGCGCGGATGCCGACGCACGGGTCGTGACGGCCCTTGGTGATCACGTCCACAGGGTTGCCGTGGATATCGATCGAACGGCCCGGGGTGGTGATGCTCGACGTCGGCTTCAAGGCCAGATGCGCAACGATCGGCTGACCGGACGAAATACCACCGAGGATGCCGCCTGCGTTGTTGCTGAGGAAACCTTCCGGGGTCATTTCATCGCGGTGCTCGGTGCCGCGCTGGGCAACCGAGGCAAAACCGGCGCCGATTTCCACGCCTTTCACCGCGTTGATGCTCATCAGTGCGTGGGCCAGTTCAGCATCGAGGCGATCGAAGATCGGCTCGCCCAGACCCGGCATCACGCCTTCGGCAACGACAGTGATCTTCGCCCCAACCGAGTCTTGATCGCGACGCAATTGATCCATGTAGGCCTCAAGCTCCGGCACTTTGTCCGGGTCCGGGCAGAAGAAAGCGTTCTCTTCCACCGAATCCCAGGTCTTGAACGGGATTTCGATCGGGCCGAGCTGGCTCATGTAGCCACGAATGACGATGCCTTGGGTGGCCAGGTATTTCTTCGCGATCGCACCGGCCGCCACGCGCATCGCGGTTTCGCGCGCCGAGCTGCGACCACCGCCACGGTAGTCGCGCTCGCCGTATTTGTGGTGGTAGGTGTAGTCGGCGTGGGCTGGGCGGAACAGATCCTTGATCGCCGAGTAGTCCTTGGACTTCTGGTCGGTGTTGCGGATCAGCAGGCCGATCGAGCAACCGGTGGTGCGGCCTTCGAATACGCCAGAGAGGATTTCGACTTCGTCGGCTTCCTGACGCTGGGTGGTGTGGCGGCTGGTGCCTGGCTTGCGGCGATCGAGGTCGCGCTGCAGGTCTTCGAGGGAGATCTCCAGGCCCGGCGGGCAGCCGTCGACAATGGCGACCAACGCCGGACCATGGCTCTCGCCAGCGGTGGTGACAGTGAACAACTTGCCGTAGGTATTGCCGGACATGCAGGACGCTCCGTGAAATCAAACCCAAATTCGTGATGCGCGCCAGTATACGCAGGCTAACCGAGTAGTTCATCCTCGAACCTTAGTGGTGCTGGCGAGTCCAACCGGCACCTTGGCGAATGATGGCGTGATGATGCTGCGAGTTTTGATCTTGAGTCTTACCCTCTTTACGGGCTTTGCCCAAGCGACGGTCCTACAACGCCCGGTCACTTTGGATACCGGCACCGGCGAACTTTTCGGTTCGCTGCTGCTGCCAAAATCTGACAACCCTGTGCCGGTTGTCCTGATTATTTCTGGCTCCGGTCCTACGGATCGCGACGGAAACAACCCCGACGGCGGGCGCAACGACAGCCTCAAGCGCCTGGCGTGGGTGCTGGCCAAACACAATATCGCCAGTGTGCGTTACGACAAGCGCGGTGTTGCGACGAGCCTGACGGCGACGCCGGATGAGCGCAATTTGTCGGTGGAGGCCTACGCGGCGGACGCGGTGGCATGGGGGCAGAAGCTCAAGACTGACCCGCGTTTCGGCAAGCTGATCCTGCTCGGCCACAGTGAAGGCGCGCTGATTGCCAGCCTCGCCGCGCCGAAAGTGGATGCCGCTGCGGTGATTTCTCTGTCCGGCAGCGCGCGCCCGGTCGATCAGGTGATCCGCGAGCAATTGGCTCGCAGCCTCCCACCTCCGTTGATGCTACGCAGCAATGAATTGCTCGACAGCCTCAAGGCCGGCCAGACTGACGACAATGTGCCGCAACCGCTGCAGGTGATTTTCCGTCCGAGCGTGCAGCCGTATCTGATTTCGCTGTTCCGTCAGGATCCCGCGAAAGCCTTCGCGCAATTGAAGATGCCGGCGCTGATCGTCCAGGGCAGCAACGACATGCAGGTCGGCGTTGGCGATGCGCGGGCGCTGAAAGCCGCCAAACCCGACGCCGAACTGGCGGTGATCGACGGCATGAACCACGTCATGCGCATCGTCCACAACGATATGAAGCGGCAATTGGCTTCGTACAAGGATCCGAATTTGCCACTGGCGGCGGAACTTGGCGCGAAGATCATCGAGTTTATTGACGGACTTCGCACCCGTTAAGCGCGGTTTACCCTCTAGTCCTGCAAAAAACGGCCGATAAGCCTTTGTCGCCAGCGCAACGGCTGGCGACAAGCAGGGCTTGGACAGGATCTCGCCGTTATGACTGATACCCCGACTTCACCCGACACCACCGCTGAAAAAGACGCACCGCCAGCGGTCGAGCTGCCGTGGGCGGATGTCCACGTCGAGCACCACAAGATGCTCCGCCTGGCCCCATTGCAGACCGACCGCAACACTGGCGGCCGCCCCTTGCGCTTCGTCGAATTCGGCTATGCCGAGCGCAACAGCAAAGAAAAAAGCCTGATGCGCATGACGATCAAGCTGCCCGGCCAGCGTGTGCGCAAAGAGCAGAATCAGCTGGACGTGTGGGTCGATCACACGACCAAACGTGTGCACTTCGGCCCCGACAGTGGCTTGCAGATCGAACCAATGAACCGTGGCATCGGCCGTTACATGGCCGCGCAAGGCATCAATTGGGCGAAAAAGCGCTGGCCGACCTACACCGTTGACGGCATGGACTTGAACAACAAGGACGCGCTGAACGAAGACACCCGTCTGCGTCGCGATCATTTCCTGCGGGTGCATGGTTTTGATGTGGTGTACGCCGATGCCCAGCACTTGAAGGGCAGCGTCAAGGATGTATTGGTCGGCGATTTGCTCGGCGACTGGAACAGCGAAAAGCTGCAGATCGTCGAGATTCTTGAAGCGGCACAGATGCTGCAGCAGGCCGAACAGAATCTGGCTGAGCAGGAAGTGAAGCTGAAGAAACAGGAAGAGAAGGTCAGCAAGTTCAAGCGTGAAGACGCCGGGCTGCGTTTCACCATTACCTGTCTGGTGGCGTTTGCGGTGTTTCAGGCGGGGCTGTTGATCTGGATTGCTACGCACCGGTAGATCAAAAGATCGCAGCCTTCGGCAGCTCCTACATTGGAATGCGGTAATCCCTGTAGGAGCTGCCGAAGGCTGCGATCTTTTGCTTTTAACGGGTCAGACGCGGGCAGCGAACAGCGCCTGATGATCGCGACACTGCTCCGCCGTCAACATGAACACGCCATGCCCGCCACGCTCGAATTCGAGCCAGGCGAAATCGACTTCCGGGTACAACGCGTCAACGTGTACCTGGCTGTTGCCCACCTCGACAATCAACAACCCCTTCTCGGTCAGATGATCGGCCGCTTCAGCGAGCATGCGTCGCACCAGGTTCAAGCCATCGTCGCCACACGCCAGGCCCAGCTCCGGTTCATGCTGATATTCGTCCGGCATGTCGGCGAAATCTTCCGCATCCACGTAAGGCGGGTTCGACACGATCAGGTCGAAACGCTGGCCCGGCAAGCCATCAAACCCATCGCCCTGCACGGTATAGACGCGCTCATCGACGCCATGGCGCTCGATGTTCTGGTTGGCCACTTCCAGCGCTTCGAACGACAGATCGGCCAGCACCACTTCGGCGTTCTGAAACTCGTAGGCACAGGCGATACCGATGCAACCGGAACCGGTGCACAGGTCGAGAATCCGCGCAGGCTCGCTGCCGATCCACGGGGCGAAACGGTTTTCGATCAGTTCGCCAATCGGCGAGCGCGGGATCAACACACGCTCATCGACGATGAACGACATGCCGCAGAACCATGCCTCACCCAACAGGTAAGCGGTCGGAATGCGCTCTTCGATACGGCGCTTGAGCAAACGCTGCAAATTGACCAGCTCGTCGTCTTCCAGCGCGCAATCGAGGTAGCTGTCGGCGATTTCCCAAGGCAGGTGCAAAGCTCCCAGCACAAGCTGCCGCGCTTCGTCCCAGGCATTGTCGGTGCCATGGCCGAAAAACAGATCCTCCCCATGGAAGCGGCTGACGGCCCAACGAATATGGTCGCGCAGGGTACGAAGTCGGGAAGTGATCACGGGGCAGAACTCCAGAAAAAACGACTGGCGATTCTAGCAGCCAAAACGCGCGACGACGACGCAGGAAAAACATCGCACCGACGGTAGGAGTTTTCTGTTTTTTGCATCGGCTATTGAACAGAACGTGTAACTTGACAAGGCTGCAGGCCAATAACGACGGTGCCTACGATGGTAGCGATTCACAGAACCGCTCAGCCAGAGGACAATGTCGCAAAAGCCCCACCCCAAGGAGCCCCAGAATGTCCGTTCCAAAAACGATGTTTCAACTCAGCGGTCGCGGTTACGCAGCGGCCACACTGAGCCATGCCACCGTGGTCATCATCGATGCCCAGAAAGAATATCTCAGTGGCCCGCTGGCCCTGAGCGGCATGGACGCGGCCGTCGCAAACATCAAGCAAGTGGTTGCCGCAGCCCGTGCAGCCGGTCGGCCGATCGTGCACGTGCGTCACCTCGGCACCGTCGGCGGCCTGTTCGACCCGCAGGGCGAACGCGGCGAATTCATCCCTGGCCTCGAGCCACAGGGCGATGAAACCATTATCGGCAAACTGCTGCCGAGCGCGTTCCACGGCACCGAGTTGCTGGACCGTTTGCAAAACCTTGGCTCACTGGACCTGATCGTCTGCGGTTTCATGAGCCACTCCAGTGTCAGCACCACCGTACGTGCGGCGAAGAATCTGGGTTTCCGCTGCACTCTGGTCGAAGACGCCTGCGCCACCCGCGACCTGCCATTCAAGGGCCGAGTGCTCAGCGCCGCCGTGGTGCAGGAAGCCGAAATGGCGATCATGGCGGACAATTTCGCCACGCTCGCGTTGACTCAAGACCTGATCTGATCGGCTCTGATGGGCGGCTCGTGGCGCCGCTCATCTGCAAAATCCTCTCATTTGCCGCAAATGCCATAGCCTCAGGAACAACCCGGTCAACTCCCGGTCGAAGGGCCGATACCCATTGAGGAAGGTCGGAATGAAGTTATCCGATGGATTTGACGCACGCCGCTTGCGGCCCAAAGGCCAAAGCAACTGGCGTTTTCGATTCGGCGCGGCGATTGCCGCCATTCTGGCGACGTTCGGTGTGCTGCTGGCGATGGCCGGGGCCGCCAGCCTGCTCGGGCGCCCGCCAGCGCTCGGTGATTTGAATGCCACGCCGATGGGTTCGGCGATCATTCTGGCAGTCGGCTTGCTGTTTCTGTATTTCGGTGTCGCCCTGTGGCGTCGTTGCCGGCGTCGCGCCCGGCAATCGCGGGAACTGAACATGTCCCCGCACCTGATGAAAAAACACGACTGAATCACCGGCCTGGCTTTTTGCCGGGCCGTTTTGTTTCGACTTGGGTAAACTGGCCGCCCTTCGCGGAGGCTGACATGCAAGACGACGATTTTTCCCTGTTCAAAAGTGCGATCCAAGGCGTCAAGCCGATCAAGCACGACCGCGCCGACACCGGCAAACCCAAGGCTGACCGCGCACAGATCGCCAAGCTGCGCCAGTCCGCCACCGTGCGCACCGACACCGCTACCGTGGATGGTCTGTCCGACCAGTTCGTGATCGACGTCGGCCCGGAAGACGAGTTGATGTGGTCCCGTGACGGCGTGCAGGAAAGTCAGATGCGCAAGCTCAAGGTCGGCCAGATCCCGTTCGAAGGCAGCCTCGACCTGCACGGCATGAGCGTGGAAAAGGCCCGCGAAACCCTCTGGGCCTTTCTTGCCGAAGCGACTAAATTCGAAATCCGCTGCGTACGCGTCACCCACGGCAAGGCTGTGCGCCTGGACGGCAAGCGGCCGATGATCAAAAGCCACGTCAACACCTGGTTGCGCCAGCATGCCCAAGTGCTGGGTTTCTGCTCGTGTCAGGCGAAACACGGCGGTGCCGGCGCGGTTTACGTGATGCTCAAACGCACCATGATGGAAGGCCGCGACGAATAATCGCGTTACACCGAACTTGCAGGGTTGTGTCCGCCACCGTACCCTTGCCCTTTGCGAAAATCCCCACAGGTAGTTTCATGTCCCTGGAACAGAATTACACCGCGATTCTCGGCCAATTGGGCGAGGACGTGTCCCGCGAGGGCCTGCTCGACACGCCAAAACGTGCCGCCAAAGCCATGCAGTACCTCTGCCGCGGTTATGAACAGACGCTTGAAGAGGTCACCAACGGTGCCCTGTTCAGCTCCGACAACAGCGAAATGGTGCTGGTCAAGGACATCGAGTTGTACTCGTTGTGCGAACACCACCTGCTGCCGTTCATCGGCAAGGCGCATGTTGCGTACATCCCGAGCGGCAAAGTGCTGGGCCTGTCTAAGGTCGCGCGGATCGTCGACATGTACGCCCGTCGCCTGCAGATCCAGGAAAACCTCAGCCGTCAGATCGCCGATGCAGTGATGCAAGTCACCGGCGCGCTGGGCGTAGCCGTGGTGATTGAGGCCAAGCACATGTGCATGATGATGCGCGGTGTCGAGAAGCAGAATTCGTCGATGATCACTTCGGTGATGCTCGGTGAGTTCCGCGAAAACGCAGCGACCCGCAGCGAATTCCTCAGCCTCATCAAGTAATTCGTTGCGCGAAGAAAACCGGCATTCATCGCCGGTTTTTTTTCGTCCGTGAAAAATCGGGTAAGCTGCGCGCCTTTCTCAATTTGCACCGTGAGGCTTTAAACGTGTTCGTCAAAGCGCTTCGTGTCGGCCTCGGCCAACTGGTTATCTTCATCGACTTCATCACCCGCCCGGGCAAGAAACAGCGTCCTGCCGAGACTCAGGCCCAGGTCAACGCCGCCGCGCAAGGCCTGACCCTGTATCAGTTCCATGCCTGCCCGTTCTGCGTGAAAACCCGCCGCACACTGCGTCGCCTGAATGTACCGGTGGCGCTGAAGGATGCGAAGAACAACGAGCAGGATCGTCAGACGCTGCTGGATCAGGGTGGCCGGATCAAGGTGCCTTGCCTGCGCATTGAAGAGAATGGCCAGACAACCTGGATGTATGAGTCCAAGGTGATTATTGATTATCTGGATAAGCGGTTTGCCGCTGTCTGATGATTATGTTGTGGGTTGATTGACGCCTTCGCGAGCAGGCTCGCTCCCACCCTTTGGAATGCATTTCCACTGTGGGAGCGAGCCTGCTCGCGAAGGGACCCTCTCAGCCACCGCAAATCCCAGACAAAAATAAACCGGCCCTCGAGCCGGTTTATTGTTTTCAGGCCGCTTTCTCTAGCAGCGCCTGGCGCACCACCGCCGCCAATCGCTTGAGCCCTTCATCCAGTCGCGCCGGATCAATGTGGCTGAAATTCAAGCGCAAATGCCCATGATGGTTATCCGGATCCGGAAAGAACGGCTCCCCCGGCATAAACGCCACGTCATTGGCCAACGCCTCATTGAGCAACGTTCGCGTATCCAGCGGCTGCTTCAACGTCAGCCAGAAAAACAGCCCGCCCTGCGGCATGTTCCAGTCGGCGAGATCAGAAAAGTGCGTTTCCAGCGCCGTTTGGAAGGCATCGCGCCGTTGCCGATAGAAGCCGCGCAACTCACTCAGATGCTGCAGATACTTGTCGCTGCCGATCCATTGCAGGGCCTGCCACTGACCGATGCGGTTGGTATGCAGATCTGCCGATTGCTTGAGTTTGAGCAGATGCGGGAACAGGTCCGGGCTGGCGATCAAGTAACCGACGCGTAAACCGGGCAACAAGGTTTTCGACACGGTGCCGGTGTAGATCCAGCTCGCCTTCTGCAGACGCCCGGCAATCGGCTTGGCGCTGCCGCCATCGAAAGTCAGCTCGCGGTAGGGTTCGTCCTCGATCAGGGTGACGCCGAATTCGTCGAGCAATGCCGCTACGGCTGCACGCTTGGCTTCGCTGTAACGCACGGCGGACGGATTCTGGAACGTCGGGATCAGGTAAATGAACGCTGGCCGGTGCTGTTCGAGACGACTGCGCAATTGCGCCAGATTCGGGCCGTCGGCTTCTTGCGGCACGGTCAGGCAATCGGCGCCGAATAGCTGGAAAATCTGCAATGCGGCGAGATAGGTCGGCGCTTCAAGCAGAATTTCCGTGCCCTTGTCGATGTACAGCTTGGCCGCCAGATCGAGGGTTTGCTGCGAGCCGCTGACCACCAGTACCTGACTTGCGGTGCACTCCAGGCCCAGCGCCCTCGCCTCCGCTGCCAAGGCTTCGCGCAATGCCGGTTCGCCTTCGCTCATGCCGTATTGGCCGAGTGACAGCGGCATGTCAGCCCACTCGACCTTCGGCAGCATCGCTTCGGCCGGCAAGCCGCCAGCGAACGACATGACCTCCGGGCGCTGGGCGGCGGCAAGGATTTCACGGATCAAAGAGCTTTTAAGGCGCGCGACACGTTCGGAAAAGGCCATGGAAGTCACCGGTAGCGAGGCATGGGAATAATGAGTCAAACTGGTTGACTGAAATTACGACAGCTTGAGCGAGTACGTCAATATGCTTGACCTTAAAAACCCCGCGAGCCAACAACAGGCGATGGAAGCGTTTTTCTTCGGCTATCAGGCCTTCACTGCCAAGGCTGATGAAATGCTTGAGCGCCGTGGGCTGTCGCGGGTACATCAGCGAATTGTGTTTTTCATCGCTCGATACCCGAATTTGAGCGTGAAGGAATTGCTGGGATTGCTTGGCGTGAGCAAGCAGGCCTTGAACATGCCGTTGCGACAGTTACAGGAAATGCATCTGGTCGACAGCGTGGCGTCCGAGGCCGACAAGCGAAAGCGTCTGCTGGAGTTGACGGCCGAAGGCGCGAAGTTTGAACAGGCGCTGCGGCGTGAGCAGGTGAAATTGCTGGAGCGAGTGTTTGCCGAGGCTGGCGAGGCGGCGGTGAATGGCTGGCTGGCGGTGAATATGGCGCTGGGGAAAAGTCAGACGGCTCTCGACTGAATGGGACTGCCTCTTCGCGGGCAAGCTCGCACACAGGGGCACGCATTTCAAACGTGGGAGCGAGCCTGCTCGCGAAGGGGCCAGTGCGGGCGATATATCGCTATCGACGGAACTTTCGTAAACAAAACCAAAAACAATATTTGCTTTATTTGTACACAAAAGCATAATCCACAGCGTGCGAGTTCCTGACCGCATGGTCAACAAATTCGCGTATGCCTCAAAGGGCCGCTGCCACCCCTCATGGGTCCGGCCCTGGAAATAACAATAAAACTCTTGAGGAGTACTCGCTGTGGAAAGCCGCAAATCCGAAGCATCGACGCTGGACCTCTCGCCGCCATTACGCAGTGGCTTGCTGGAACGTCTGTTTAAACTCAGCTTGCACGGCACCACGGTGAAGACCGAGCTGATTGCCGGTCTGACAACCTTCATCACCATGGCTTACATCATCTTCGTCAACCCGAACATCATGGCCGATGCCGGGATCGATCACGGTGCAGCCTTCGTCGCCACCTGTATCGCCGCCGCGCTGGGCTGCCTGTTGATGGGCCTGTACGCCAACTGGCCAGTGGGTCTGGCGCCGGGCATGGGCCTCAACGCATTCTTCACTTACACCGTGGTCGGCACCATGGGCTACAACTGGGAAACTGCACTGGGTGCGGTGTTCGTCTCCGGTGTGCTGTTCATGATCCTGACTTTCTCGCGAATTCGCGAGTGGCTGCTGAACAGCATTCCAGTCAGCCTGCGCTTTGCGATGGGTGCCGGTGTCGGTCTGTTCCTTGGCCTGATCGGCTTGAAAACCGCGGGTATCGTCGTCGATAGCCCGGCCACACTGATCAAACTCGGCTCCCTGCGCGAACCTGGCCCACTGCTCGCGGCCATCTGCTTTCTGATGATCGCGATCCTCAGCTACCACCGAGTCTTCGGCGCAATCCTCATCAGCATCATCACCGTGACCCTGGCCGGTTGGGGCCTGGGCATCGTGCACTACGAAGGGATCATGTCGACCCCGCCAAGCCTGGCTCCGACCTTCATGGCCATGAACGTCGCCGGCGTGTTTAACGTCAGCATGATCAGCGTGGTGCTCGCCTTCCTCTTTGTGCACATGTTCGACACCGCCGGCACGCTGATGGGCGTCGCCCAGCGCGCCAATCTGGTGAATGCTGACGGCCGTATCGAAAACCTCTCCCGCGCGATGAAAGCCGACAGTGCATCCAGCGTGTTCGGTGCCGTGGTCGGTGTCCCGCCAGTCACCAGTTACGTAGAAAGTGCCGCTGGTGTGGCCGCTGGTGGTCGGACTGGTCTTACCGCAGTCACCGTAGGTGTGCTATTTATAGCGGCGATGTTCTTCGCACCGCTGGCCGGCATGATTCCCGCTTACGCCACCGCCGGTGCACTGATCTATGTGGCGATGCTGATGATGGGCGGCATGGCCCACATCGAATGGGACGAAGCCACTGACGCGATCCCGGCCATCGTCACCGCGATCATGATGCCACTGACCTTTTCGGTCGCCGACGGCATCGCGCTGGGCTTCATCACCTACGTGGCGTTGAAGGCTGGTACCGGCAAGTACAAGGAAATTTCCGTGAGCCTGTGGGTGCTCTGCGCGATTTTCATCGCCAAGTTCATCTTCTTGTAAGCGTCACGCGGTTCAAGCTTCAACACAGCCTCACCCAATCGGGTGGGGCTTTTGCACATTCTTGAGTACAACAAAAAAAGGAGGAAAGTGATGAGTCTGGAAACCTGGCTGCTGTTCAGCGGCGCTGCATTGGTGGTGATTCTGATTCCGGGGCCACTGTCGTTGTTGATGATCAGCAACAGTCTGAATTATGGGTTGCGCCGTTCTTATCCGGCATTTCTCGGTGGCGTATTCGCCTCTATCTGCCTGCTCAGTGCTTCGGCGTTGGGGCTGGGTGCCTTGTTGCTGGCATCGGAGCAACTGTTCAGTGCCCTGAAAATCGTCGGCGGACTCTATCTGTTCTATCTGGCCTGGCAGAGCTGGCAGCAATCGCGCCAGCCATCGGTCGGCGCCGTCGTGCCACAAGCTGCCGCCGTTCCACGGTTTCGCGCGTTGTTCGGGCGCGCCTTTGTACTGGGCGCCAGCAACCCGAAAGACATCCTGTTCTTCGCCGCTTTCCTGCCGCAATTCCTCAGCGCCGAACAGCCCTTCCTGCCGCAGTTGCTGGTGATGATCGCCACCTGGACCCTGCTGGATCTGCTGTGCAAACTGGCCTACGGACTCGGAGCCCACGGCGCAGCGCGTTACTTGCGCAGTGGCAAAGGACAGAGCTGGTTCAACCGGATCAGTGCCGGCTTGTTCGGAGGCGCCGGCGCGGCATCGTTGCTCAGCAGTCACTGAGACATTTGGATCACAAAGTTTTTATTTATCTGTAGCCATCCCTGACTTGAAAAACTCAAGTCAGGGATGGCATTCGCAGCGACCGCTCGTGTTGCTCGCGACATCTCCCCGCCGCAACAACTGCATCCCTCAAGCGCAATACACAGCAACAACCCGTTGATGTACATCGTTCAAAAGGCGACCGTACTATCACGACTCAAATAAATAAAAACCCGCCAGAACAAGGAAGTTCACATGGCCACCCTGATACGTAAAGCGTCATTGGAAACTGCAGAGATCACCGACGCCGTCGTCATCGCCGACATGCGTTTCGAGCGCAATGAACATCATGTTTCGACCATTGATTTCAAACCCGAAACTGATGAAACAACCAGCATCAAAGTAAAAAGCAAAGTCGATCAATTGAAAATAGTCGACTCCGTATTCGGCCCGCTGCAAATCGGCAATATTTCAATAACACGAGTGTCACTTTATGCCTTGGGCGCCACGTTTGACGGCCAACCACTGAGTGGCAAAAGCACCTTTTTCCGGGTACCCAAGCGATCTTTCATCAACGCGTTGCAGTTCAGTGCTGTCGACATTGAACACCATATGAAATCGTCAACAGGCAAGGACAGTTATTTGTTGACGACACTGCTTTTCGAAATGGCCAGCGAACGCCCACTGACGGCCCCTCACCTGATAAGAGAAAGTTCGCAAGTTTCTACAGACGAAGGTAACTACCGTAGCAAATTGGTAAAACTACTGGATTCCGCACAGAAACTGGATCTGTATCACGCAAACCTGCCCAAACATAATCCTCGCTGGGTGTCCCTGGCGAAAAGTTACGCCGCGCTCGGTTCGAGTGTCGGCATCCAAGCTTTCGGCATATTCATGGGTTTACGCGGTGTGGTGGATGCTATCAAAGCAAACAACACCACCGAAGTCGCCATCAACAGCTTGGGTATTGGTACGGAAGTGGGTTCCATTGTTGTTGACATCGCCGTCAGCAAAATTGCGTCGAATATGCTCTCGGCCGGGCAAGGCGCCCTTATGGATTTTGCCAAAACCCGGTTTGCCCTGAGGCTGGGTCGCTCCGGCGGTTTGATCGGCGGCGCACTGACATTGCCGTTCGATATCTTCACCGCTGTCAGATCGATCAATGCCGCTGAAAATGCCGTCGGAAAAGAAGCCATGGACCATTACGTGAGCGCTGGATTGAGTATTACCAGCGCCGCCATGACGATCATCCTCGGTGCGGCAGCGTTGGCAGGCTTTTCATTTGCAGGCCCGGTCGGGCTTGCAGCTGGAGCAATCCTGGCCATCGGATCGCAAATTTATGGCGCGGTACGCGTGGTCGACGACATTGATGACTACATCGAACTGACGCTGGACGAGCGCTGGCGCACAGGCTGGTTTTCGTTCTGCATGATGGACCCTGACCAGGCCGTGCAAAACCGCTATCTGCTGGCAAAAACCAGGCTCCAACACGCGAAACAATTGAAAGAAACAGCCAGAAAACTGTTGGATGGGCAACTAAAGGACACAACCGAAGCCATCGTTAATGGCAAGTTTGAAGTCCACCTCAAACCCTCCCGAGTGCGCAAGCGTAACTGGTGGACCAAACAGGACCGTTGGGAAACGATCCAGGTTCCCGAGATCAAGGGAGGCGATGACATCATTGACGCCCGCAACGGGGTTTCCAAGGATACGCCAGGTGCAGAGTTGGGTACGGTTGGCGAAAACAAGGGCATTCTCTGGTTCATCAGCGAGGGCCAGGACTCAATCAAGGGCGTTGAAAACAAACCCAACAGCTTTCACTACCGATCGGGAAAAAAACAGCTGACCGGGGGTGAGAAAGACGACCGCTTCGTGTTCGAGGGTGCAGGGGATCTGCTTGTACAGGATGCCCAGTTTTCTGAGTATTCAACACTGAAAGGCGGCGCAGGCAACGACACGCTTGTTCTGGCTGGAAGCAATTACACACGCCGCACCGATAGAAAAGGCTATGACGTCGATCTGCTGGCCCAAACCCTGCAGGTAATCGCAACCGATCCGTCTGTAGAAGAGGGTGAAAAATATACTCTCCACAGCCTTCTGGAAAGTATCGAGAATGTTGAAACGGTCAGCGGGGCCATCAGTGTTGTGACCGGTTCGGATAAACGCAACATCATTAATTCGCGCGGCCAGGACACCATCAATGCGGGGCCCGGAAATGATCAAATCCATCTGACGTATCCCGGAGCAACAGCCTCGGGTGAGGCTGGCATTGACGAATACATCATTGACCACAAACCAGGCCGTATTGCCATCATCGAAGACGGCACAGAAGAAAGTATTGTTTTGCTCAACTGGAAATACGAACTGATCGAAAGCTGGGCAATCGAGAATGGCGCGCTGATCATCAGTTCCCGGTTCGCATTTGCGGACGACCCGAAAAGTGTCGTGATCATTCAAGGCCTGTATAAGAAAGACGCGAACAACTTCGTATTGCAGAATAATAAATTCACGTTCATGACCGGCGACGGCTACTCGTTAAAACTGCCTGACGCCCCAGACCTGCCCGACAGCATCGAAAATGGCCACAACCTCGAAATCGAAGTAGTCGTTGTAAAAAAAGGAACACCCGAAAGACCCCTTATCCTCCACGCTCCCGAGTGCCTGATCGATCATCAGCGTGATGCGAGTTACTACCTGCCAAGGTCCAGGAAAAACACGACAATCCGGTTGGTGAAACGTGCCGAAGCGGTGGTTCGTCTGCATCTTGATTACGACATCAGCGAACTGACACAGGTTGAAGCGCACTTCACCTCGGGAGAGAAGAAGTCAAATGGAGAACTTTTTGCGGGATGCGACCTGATTTATCACTTCGGCCACAACACACTGAAATTTGGCTTGTTCGCCTATGCGGAAGGTGGACTTGCCCCCAGAAACATGATCAGGATCTTGCGAACCATGGCCGCACGTCCCAACTACCGGGTCGTGCTCATTTTTAAAGGTGGCGTCACGGTCAATTTGCAACTGACACCGGAAACCGATGTTTGCCCCCTTGAAAGCCATAATCCGAATGATTTTGATACTTGGACGACGCAGCTCTCACTACCACTGCCACGGCGCACAGATCAGACTCCTTTTGAGTTACCTGAAACCAAACCCTTCAAATTCGACAGGGCGGGATGCGGTTCGCTTTTTTCCTATCCCGAGCAAACCTCGATCCAGAATCTTGAAGGTACTGGTTCCACCTACCTGATTCACCTGGTTGCCGATATAGCGATCAGATTGTCTACCCCGGGAGCACTCGCAAACGCCCCTGCCAGACTGCCTTACTCTTCCACCTGGGACCTCGACGCGACGAAACTCGGCAAGGTCGAGATCAGGCTGGAAAATAACCAGCTGCACATCGGCACCTGCATTATTCATTTGCCGGAGTACGAAAGCGAAGACCTGATCGATCAGGTCCGAGTCATTACCGAGAAAGGGCTTGTCCATACCGTCGATCTCTCTTTCGACAGGGTTTACCTGGATGGTCTGGATGCCCGCTTCTTTGAAGACCCCGGCTCGGCAAAAGACTTGCCCGAGGCTTTTGCAGCAATGGCCAATCAAGAGATCAAAGTGAGAAACATCGTGCTCGCCGACAACCGTCCCGAGGCGCTGAGTTACAACTTTCCCGCACACGGCTGGATCCTGCGCAGAGACAAATCTCGCGTTGAATACTCAGCACTGCAAGTGGTCAATCGGTGCAGCCATCAAGAACTCCCCCTCTTTGCACAGCCGCCGTTGATGACTGCTCCCTCTGCTTGACGCGCGCACCCCCGTCAAAAACCGATAACCACGTGCGCACTCCGAAGTGCAGTAACCGAACGTGTCCACAGGGATGCGGACGAGTGCGCCTGAAAAATGCGCTGAGGCACGTGCCCGCGCATCATCACTCAACGAGTAACTTCACATGGCCAAACCACCCAAAAAAGTTCCTGTGACAGTGGCAGCAGATACCACTGTTACAACCAGACCTGCACAGTCAGGCTCGGGTACTCGCGTCACTGCAAACCTGCCTGAATCAGCACTGCCTGGCGTCGACTCGACCACGGGACCTCCCGGTATCGCCACCACTCGCCCGCCCGTCGTCATCGTCAGTGATATGCCCGATACCTACCGTGCCGCCCGCAGTGCAATCGCCTGGCCACAGGATCGATTGCACGAGCTGATACCAAGCGGAGAAAACACGGGTCTGTTCACCGGCCCGGATCAACGAACCTACGCGCAAATCGGCAACGAAGGCCGGTTTGTCGTCGAACGGGATCTGCAAGGCAACTATTACGTTCCGCTGACCTTTGCACCCGGTGTTCCCGGCCCGGTACTGACCAGGATTGAAGGCCAGGCCAACTGGCACATCCAGCGCCCTGGCTGGCAATCAACACAGTCTCGACCCGACACCCCTGCCACGCCACCGTCCCTCACCTACCTTGCGCCCGATGACGCAAAAACGCTGACCAGAGCAGAACTCTCAACGGGGGGACTTCGATACAACAAACTCAAACATACCTTCGTCGATACCGCAGACGGCACAGTCATGGTTCGGAAAAACCAGCAAGGTGAATATCAACTGACCTCGGCAACAAGCAGAGACTTGCCCGATGTATTTTTTCAACAGATTCCCGGAACGGTGCTCTGGCGCCGCAAGCATCCGCACTTGCCAACCCCCGACCATCCCGCTGCAGGCAGGTCGCGGCCAATGGCCGAAGCAGACGAACCGCAACCCGGCCCAAGCAAACGCGCGCGGGTCAACGTCCCCGAACAACCACTAGCACCAATAACCTTCGATGCCAGCGCTCCAGCCGAGCAAACACCGTTTTTCTGGCTACCCTGGGGCCATCTGAACAAACCAGCGCAGGTGGAGTCGGTGCAGCTCGGCTGGTTTCATTATCCGGTGGTGCCGAAGGGTTCCACCCCTCACCCCAAAGTCTACTTTGTGCAACATCCTGACTTTGTGCCAACACACTTCGATGCGTTTGAACAAATGCTCCGTACGGCGCCCTCGATGCAGCCTGTTGCAACATTTCGCATCGGTAACGATCCGGGAGAAATACACCCTGGAAAACGTTTCTTCGATGAACCGATCTCGCAGTCGGTAGCCAAGACATTCCCTGATTTCTCTGATGACACGGCACGGGCCGTCGCCAGAAGGCTGTTCGAACTCGCGGACAACACACCGATGATTACCGGCACCGGGCTGGTCAACATTCAGGCAGTCCTGCATCAGTGGAAACAACGGCCATTTCCCACCGCACCTGCGTATGCCGACCCGCTGAACATGCTAGCAGTGGCACCTTCCACCGATTTCCGCGGTAAAAAACTCATCCGTATGCCCTCCCAGGTCGACGGCGAACTGCAACGACTCAGCTTCGATCCCAAGCATTTTCCCGTCGAATGGAACCACTACAAAACCTACCCGACCGACCTGAACCTCAGACGCCTGCTTGGCGCCCTGTTGGTTCGCAGCGGCTATGACATATTTCCCCTGACATACGAACACCGCATGCCAACGCTGGTATTCAGGCGCGGAACCAGTGAGCGGATTTATTTTATGAAACTGGGTGTGGTGGATCATGTCGGCCTGTCCCACACCCCGGGCAATGAACTGGCAGAACCCAGCCTGCCGGCCAGGATAGGCAACGAGGCGTTTCACGCCCTGGCCACCGCGACCATGGAAAACAAAGTGGTCTGGCTCATCGGGGGCGTATTGAAGGTTGAGTCGATTCCGGATTCGGTGTTCGTGCTCAGGGAGCGCTGAGATCCCGCTACGACTCGCACCGGCCCTGCCGGCGCGAGTCGGCATGACTTTCGAACGCCTCGAAACACCCTGCAGCACTTGCCCTCATCGCCATACATATATACCGCACGCCGTGGCGAGTTTTTGCCGAACATCACGCCTTTGAAGCCAATGGGTCGGGCAAACACGATGCCGCGCAATTGCACATCGAATCCGCTTCCCGAATATCCGGCCGCATCACTGATCAGCGATTCATCGGAGCAAGTCCATGGCAAAACCACCCAGGAAAATTCCTCGCACGGCGTCACCGGAGGCGTCTAGCCGAGCAACCAATCCTTTACCTGTTCCAGTTGCAGCACTTCCCGGTGAACCGGGTCATTCCACTCCGCACACCGAAGCCACTTCATCACACGCGTTGCCAGAAGCACCCGCCGACCGCCCCAGCGTCATCGTCGGTCGTCCGTTCACCCGGCATCGCCAATTGAGCGAAGCGCGAACCTCTGATTGGGTGAGGCAGCAATCCATCGAAACCGGACCGTCTGCGCTGGCCGGTGCTTCCCGCAGCGAAAGACCAGCGCATCCGGTCTATATCGACCCCGAATCGGCAACCCAACTGAAGCTGCAACCAGGCACTGAAGAAGGGTTTCGCTACGACAAACGCAAGAAATCCTACGTCGAAATGGTCGGCGGCATGGTCATGGTGAGCAAAACTGCGGAAGGCTGGCGACAGACACATGCCGGGGAATCAACCCCGACGGGACAAAGAGTGGAACAGATTCCGGGGACAACACTCTGGCGTGAAATCGACACGCCGCAGCAAGGCGACCCAGCCGTAATCAATCCACTGTCCACCGAAGCGACCGATGCCATACCCGGCCAGAGCAAGCGCCAACGCCGGGACGAACAGAGCCATGTTGCAACCGGTACCAGCACGCTGGTCGAACATCTGTTAGCCCAGCCGGGCGTCGCCCTGGATCTTTCCGCCGGTCAGTGGAGAAACTGGGGGAAGTCCACAAAACCCGATTCAGGCGAGTCGATAGAGATCGACGGGCAACACTTTCGGATCGTCATGCAAGGTGTCAGTGCCGATACCGAACTGGTCTATTTGCAACACCCGGGATTTGCACCGGACCGCTATGACGCGTTCGAAAACATGCTGCGTCATGAGCCTTCGCGCCAACCGAAATGGGCACTGAAACGCGAAGGCCAATGGAAGGTTCTGGACAACGCTCCACCGTTCGAAATGTCCGCCACCCAATATGTTTCCGCCGCCTACAACTATCTGTCCGAGCAGGCGACCAGCAACCTCGCGCGGGCGGTATTCGATCGGCTTTCACTGCCTCAGGGCATCAACGCCCATGGACTTTCGGTGATGGCGCTGACCTTCCGCCACTGGCTGGACAGGGTGAATCACGAACCCCCGCTACACGGACTGGCGGACCCTTTGATAATGCTGCCAAAACTGCCGACATCGCCCGGCCATCTGGCAGGCGGCCGCTTGCTCACACTGCCTGCGCACAACTCAGCCGTATTACAGCGCCTGGATTTCGACCCACAACGGTTTCCTCAAGAGTGGGCCCCCTATGCAGCAGCGCCGACGCCAGGAAACCTGCGCGGATTGATGGCGACCATCCTGCAACACAACGGCTACAGCATTAATCCGACCACGCGCCGACTCAGTGAAGGTGCATTGATTTTTTACCGCCCGGGCGTTGCCGCTCTATTCGTGTTGAAGCTGCCACCCATCGCTGGCAATCAGGTTACTCGCACCACACCCGCAGGTACCGAACTCATCGACCCCGCCTATCTGACGAGGCTCAGCGTGTCGCAAAAACAGGCGCTTGAGGTGCAGTTGGCTCACACCGAAGTCATCCATCTGGTGGGGGGTATACAACCCATATCCGCTGATTACCCGACGCTGTTCATTGTGAGAGAGGCCTGAGCCGCTGCTGAACGCCTGAACGGTGCGTCCGCAAGTCCGGACACCTGCACACCCACAATCCAAATCAAGAGATTCAGTTAATGGTCAAACCACCAAAGCGTGTGGCCGGTGTTATTGCGCCTGACACACGTCCAAATGCCGCTGGCATTGTCCCCAGAATCCCCGGCGAAAACACGCAACCCTCTGCAGACCTGCCGAGCAATTCCGTGCGTCAACCGCCGGTGCGGGTCCACGAGGCATCCGCCGTCTACCCCGTGTCGGTAGCGGCCGCTCTGCGCTCCATCAGCTGGCCTGCCGATCAAGTGCACCTGCTACAAAGGCTGGATCCCGACAGCGGATTGTTCACCAGTCCGGAGGGAAAGCTGTACGCCCATGTTGAAAATGCAGGGCATCTGCTGGTCGAAATACATCACGATGGCCGCTACCAGATTCCCTTCAACTTCACTCCGCATCTGGCGGGTCCTTTCCTGATCAAAACCGAGCGCCAGCCAGTCTGGACCTTCGAACGACCCAGTTGGCTGGCGCACAACCCAGACAATGACGGGCCAGCTGCAGCCGCTGAGCGTATCCCCGGGGAACAGCCGATCTACCTCGCCCCCGATGCCGCCGCCCTGCTCTCCCCCCGCCTGCAAACACCGAACGGCGTTCGCTACGACAAGCACCGAAAAACCTATATCGATACCGCAGAAGGAACCGTCATGGTGCGTAAAAACGCCAACGGTCACTATCAGCAGACCTCCGCGACGGCGCGCAAAGTATCCGCTCTATTGTTCGAACAGATTCCCGGGACGCGACTGTGGCGCCGCAAGACCGGGCTAACCGATTTGGCTACACAACGCCCGCATCAGGAAGAGGGGACAGACGCCACCCGGGCGCTGACCGAAAGCCTGCTCTCGGACAACCCCGACGCGATCAACTTGAGTTTCGGTTTATGGCGAAACTGGGGACACAGTGTCCGACCAGCATTGGGCCAGCATATCGAGATCGACGGGCAGTATTACCGGGTGATGCAACAAGACCTGAATACCAACCCGCGACTGGTTTACCTGCAGCATCCGTTGTTCTCACCCGCCCTGTATGACGCTTTCGAATACATGCTGCGGGACAACCCGTCGCTGCAGCCTAAGTGGGCGGTTAAACAAAACCACCAATGGACGGTCCTCGACAGTGTCGTGCCCTTCGAGATGCCGATCACCCGGTACATCGCCAGAACCTTCAAATACTTGTCGGATCAATCCGTCAATTCACTCGCCCGGGCCATGTTCAATCAGGCGAACCGATCGGAAATCATCATTGCCCCCGGTCTGGCGCTGATGAACCAAGTGTTTCGTTACTGGGCCAACAGGGATCGGCGCAGAGCACCGAATCGAGAGCTGGCCGACCCGCTCCTCATGTTGCGCCCTCTGTCCGGACCGGAACCAACCCTGGCGATTGCTTCCTCACTGGGTGAAGGCCTGATGCGCCTGGATTTTGATCCCGGGCGCTTCTCTCACCACTGGAACGAGTACGCCACGACGCCCACTGCGGCCAATCTGCGAAGGCTGTTCAGGCAGATTCTGGAGGATGACGGTTACGTGGTGAGCAACCCGACAAACACGCTTGCGGAAAACGAATTGTTGTTTCACCGCGAGAAAATCGATCACGTGTTCGTACTGAAACTGCCACCTCTTAACGACGGGCGCCTGCAGCGATTTCGGCCTGAGCCTTTTGAGAACAATGAAGTCGTGCTGCAAACATCCAGCAGCGAATCAAAGCCTTTGTCGACTTACCGCACAGAAAAAAAGATCAGCTACCTGCTCGGCGGCACCCAAACAGATGTTCTGGGGCAGACAACGCTGTTCATTTTCAAAGACCAATGACCGCACAGGACAGTCAACCAAAAAACATGAACAGCTAAGAGACACTTCAATGACCAAACCCACAAAGACTACAGTCCGCCCTGCTTCGCCCGACACCTCCGCGATCAACAGATCTACCGCTGGCAATGGCAGCCTCAAAAACACCCAGGGTTCTGACATTTTTGCGCCAGGTACGAAGCAACCGCCCGACACTTCCACTCCCAATACGTCTGGCAGTGAAATGGCAGGCGCCCCACGCGTGGTGGTGAGTTACATAACGGATCCGCTGCTCACCGAAACCAATGCCAGACTGGCCGAGATATCCCTGCCGGTATTACAAACCGCTCTTCTACAGCCGCACATGTCCGTCGACGGGTTATTCGTGACCCCGGGCGGCCAGATTTACGCGCACCTGGAAGACGGCCGGCATTACCGGGTTGAACTCAACACCGCCGGTCACTACCAGATTCCCTGGCCCGCGGCCCCGGGCGTGACACCACCCATTCTGAAAAAAATCCACGGCCAGTCACGTTGGCGCATCGAGGCACAGTGGTACGCGGCTCACTCCAGACAGAGGAGTCTGTCTGCGCAGCAACGGACTGCCGAACCACTACAAGCGATCATCCTCGTCGACCCGCACCTGGCGACCCTTCTGCCTGCCGCGCGGGAGTCCCTGGACGGTTTTCGCAAAGGGCCGCGTGGGAAAACCTATGTCGATATCGCCGAAGGAACCGTTCTGGTTCGCAGGAACGAACAAGGCGAATACAAACTGGCTTCAGCAACAACGATCAATGTGCCGGATATAGCGTTCGAGCAGATTCCCGGGCAATTCGTCTGGCGCCGTAAATTGCAGACGACTACAGATACACAACAAGCTCCAAAAGCAGGCAGTTCCCGTGCCCTCCCCCGGTCGGAAAGGCCCGGCCCGAGCCCAAGTAAACGCCCTCGACTGCCAGAAGACAGTGATCCTCTCAATCCCTTCGTACTCATGGGCATCAGTGAATTATGGAAAGGCTGGGGAACCACGACGAAACCGTCAGCCGGCGACTCCATCGAAATCGGCGGCAAGCACTTTGCGATACTTGACCAGCCGAGCCACGCCATTGACGCCTTTGCCTTCATCAAGCCGCCACAGTTTTCTGCTACTCGTTTCGATGCTTTCGAACAGTTGCTGCTGACCAATCCTGAGTTGCAACCCAGGGCGGCGGTGAAGTGGGAGGGCAATACGGGGCATGGCAATCCGGCATGGAGAATCGTGGAGAGTCGGCCATTTGAAAAAACCCTGACGCAATATGTCAGCGATCAGTTCCCCTACCTTTCCGATCACTCTGCAAGTAAAGCCGCACGGGAGATGTTCAATCGAGCCAGTCACTCCGAGAAAATAACAGGGTCCGGGATCAGTGCATTGTTCGAGACTTTCAAGTACTGGGAAAATCGCTCTATTTTCACGGGCGATAACAGAGTCGCTCGTCAAGACTTGAGCGACCCGCTGATGCTCCTCTCGCCGCTTGCGACTGACGTAAATGGCTACATGCGTATGCCGCTACCTTCCGCTGAAGGTCTGCGAAGAATCGACTTCAACCCGAAATTGTTCTCCGGCTCGCAACACCAAAGGGGTCGCCGAACAACGCGAACACTGTTCAAAGATCTTCTTAGCGCACACGGCTACTACATTGCCCATGATTTCGGCGCCAACCAGGGGAATGCCTTATTGATCAAGCGAACGGGGGTTGATCCTGTTTTCATCCTGTTCATGGACAGGATTCAAAACAACACTGTTTTTCTCCCTGATCCAGTTGCCTGGCTCAAGAAAAGAGTCTTTGTCGACAACATGGACGTGCAGGTCAAAGACGAGTTGATGGTGCATTTGCACACCAACAGAATCATTTTTTTGCTGGGCACCAACGAGCCTCTCCCCACTCACGAACATAACCTTATTGTCACCCGACACAGCTGAATGAGCTCCGGAGTTCTCTGCAGCACAGGCGGGCAGATTACTCAGGCATAAAAAAGCCCGCAGTGTGAGCGGGCGAAAGACCAAAGAAGCTATATGCGCAGTCGCTTCCCGGCGGGGGGCAGCTGCTTGGGGGTCAACTGCCCCGGTACGTGGAATAGCTGTAAGGCGAAATCAGCAATGGCACGTGGTAGTGATCCTGTTCGGCAGAGATGCCGAAGCGCAGTACAACCACGTCCAGAAATGCCGGCTCCGGCAACTGAACGCCGCGGGCGCGGTAGTAATCGCCAGCGTGGAACTGAACCTGATAAACCCCGGTACGATAATCATCGCCTTGCAGCAGCGGCGCATCGACCCGGCCATCGCTGTTGGTTATCGCACTGGCGACCAATTCCAGGTGCGAACCTTCAACGCGGTACAGCTCGACCTTGATCGAACTGCCCGGGCAACCGTGTGCAGCGTCCAAAACGTGTGTTGTCAAACGTCCCATTGATTCTGCGCGCCTGCCTGCGTGGAAGCAGTCAGACCTCGCGCCTCCCGAAGTCAGATAAAAAGGAGACCGCACCGATTCGGAGCACGAAAAGCTGCGGCGAGCGACTGATTAAGACACTTTTCAAAAAAATTGTACACAATAAAAACGACATTTTTCACACCACCCCCGCCAATCGGGGGTTTCCCCGCGTTCTGCCAGCAACACGCCTATACATTGCACCTTCTATCCATTAACTGACTGGTCAGGCAGGTTTCTTGCAGGCTCACGCCAATACCAGGAAAAGATGACAGTCGGCGAAAAATGCGAAAATTCAGGCTTACAAATTGCGAATAAAGTTGTATACAATCAGCCCATCGCTGTGACGCCAGCCTGCCAGGCCGCCACACCCATCTGTCAACGAATAAGAAGGAAGACTGCAGTGAGCGCTGACTACCCACGCGACCTGATCGGTTACGGCAGTAACCCTCCTCACCCACACTGGCCGGGCAATGCCCGCATCGCTCTGTCGTTCGTACTCAATTACGAAGAAGGCGGCGAGCGCAACATTCTGCACGGCGATAAAGAGTCCGAAGCCTTCCTCTCCGAGATGGTGGCCGCTCAGCCGCTGCAAGGCGCGCGTAACATGAGCATGGAATCGCTTTACGAGTATGGCAGCCGCGCCGGGGTCTGGCGGATTCTGAAACTGTTCAAGGAATTCGACATTCCGTTGACCATCTTCGCCGTGGCCATGGCCGCCCAGCGCCACCCGGACGTGATCCGCGCAATGGTCGATGCCGGCCACGAGATCTGCAGCCATGGCTACCGCTGGATCGACTATCAGTACATGGACGAAGCGCAGGAGCGCGAGCACATGCTCGAAGCGATCCGCGTCCTCACCGAAATCACCGGCGAGCGCCCACTGGGCTGGTACACCGGCCGCACTGGCCCGAACACCCGTCGCCTGGTCATGGAAGAAGGTGGTTTCCTCTACGACTGCGACACCTACGACGATGACCTGCCGTATTGGGAACCGAACAACCCGACCGGCAAGCCGCATCTGGTGATCCCGTACACCCTCGACACCAACGACATGCGCTTCACCCAGGTGCAAGGTTTCAACAAGGGTGACGACTTCTTCGAATACCTCAAAGACGCGTTCGACGTGCTTTACGCCGAAGGTGCCGAAGCGCCGAAGATGCTCTCGATCGGTCTGCACTGCCGCCTGATCGGTCGTCCGGGTCGCCTCGCTTCGCTCAAACGCTTTATCGAATACGCCAAAAGTCATGAACAGGTGTGGTTCAGCCGTCGCGTCGACATCGCGCGTCACTGGCACGAAACTCACCCGTACCAAGAGGCCGCGAAATGAGCCGCTTTCAAACCCTGCAACCGTCGACCCTGAGCCGCGACGCTTTCGTCAACGCCTTCGCCGACATCTACGAACATTCGCCATGGGTGGCCGAGAAGGCCTACGACCTGGGCGCAGATGCCTCGATCGACGAGATCGAAACCCTGCACCAGCGCATGAGCGACATCCTGTTGAGCGCCGATCATGCCAGTCAACTGGCCCTGATCAACGCTCACCCGGACCTGGCCGGCAAAGCCGCCGTCCAGGGCCAACTGACCGAAGCCAGCACCAATGAACAGGCTGGCGCCGGTATTCACCAATGCACGGCCGAAGAGTTCCAGCGCTTCACCGAGCTGAACGACGCCTACAAAGCCAAGTTCAAGTTTCCCTTCATCATGGCGGTAAAAGGCAGCAACCGGCATCAGATCCTCGCGGCGTTCGAAACGCGCATTCACAACTCGGTCGATACCGAATTCAAATGCGCGCTGGCGGAGATCAACAAGATCGCCCTGTTCCGTTTACTGACTCTTTAGCAAGCCTGACCCGAGTACATCAAACGCGGAGAGTACCCAGGGTCCTGCAAGCATCCCCAGCCACTTTTTTAAAGGCAGACAAGAAGAATGAAAGCTTACGCCGTACCTTTCGAAAAATTCGTCAACCTGGCCGATGCCCGTCTGGGCACCAAAATCATTTCGGTCACCGATGACTGGTTCGCAGACGCCAATCGTCTGTTCCAACCGACCCCGGCCGTATGGAAGGAGGGCGTGTTCGATGACAACGGCAAGTGGATGGACGGCTGGGAATCACGCCGCAAGCGCTTCGAAGGCTTCGACAGCGCTGTGATTCGTCTGGGCGTACCGGGCTCGATCAAAGGCGTGGACATCGACACTTCATTCTTCACCGGCAACTTCCCGCCATCGGCCTCTCTGGAAGCGTGCTTCCTGGCGTCGGGCGAGCCTGATGAAAACACCCAGTGGACTGAAGTGCTGTCGGCCGTCGAGCTGCAGGGCAACAGCCATCACTACCACGAAATCAGCAACGACCAAGCTTTCAGCCACCTGCGCTTCAACATCTACCCGGACGGCGGTGTTGCCCGTCTGCGCGTGTACGGCATTCCGTTCCGCGATTGGTCGGCGGTTGGCGACAACGAGCAAGTCGACTTGGCTGCGGCCCTGAATGGTGGCCGCGCCCTCGCCTGCTCCGACGAACACTTCGGCCGCATGAGCAACATCCTCAACCCGGGCCGTGGCATCAACATGGGCGACGGCTGGGAAACTGCACGTCGTCGCACGCCAGGCAATGACTGGGTCATCGTCGCGCTGGGTCACCCGGGCGAGATCGAGAAGATCGTCGTCGACACCCTGCACTTCAAAGGCAACTACCCGGACACTTGCTCGATCCAGGGCGCGTTCGTCAAAGGCGGTACTGACAGCCAGATCGAAACCCAGTCGCTCTTCTGGCGTGAACTGCTGCCAAGCCAGAAACTGGAAATGCACGCCGAACACACCTTCGTCGAGCAGATCAAGGCGCTGGGCCCGATCACCCACATCCGCCTGAACGTGTTCCCGGATGGTGGTGTGAGCCGCCTGCGCGTTCTCGGCAAGGTCGCTAAATAACAACGCAATGATCGTTCCCACGCTCTGCGTGGGAATGCATCACTGGACGCTCTGCGTCCACTCAGGATGTGACGCGGAGCGTCACGGGCTGCATTCCCACGCGGAGCGTGGGAACGATCACTCAACGAAAAGAAGAACAGCATGCGCACACTAACGATTGAACCGCTGAGCAAAGAAGCCTTCGCCCCTTTCGGTGACGTGATCGAAACCGACGGCAGCGACCACTTCATGATCAACAACGGTTCGACCATGCGCTTCCACAAGCTGGCGACGGTACAAACCGCCCAGCCCGAGGACAACGCGATCATCAGCATCTTCCGCGCCGACGCGCAGGACATGCCGCTGACCGTTTGCATGCTGGAACGCCATCCGCTGGGCAGCCAGGCTTTCATTCCGCTGCTCGGCAACCCCTTTCTGATCGTGGTCGCGCCCGTTGGCGATGCACCTGTATCAGGCTTGGTCCGAGCCTTCCGCAGTAATGGCAGGCAGGGCGTTAATTACCATCGCGGCGTCTGGCACCACCCGGTGCTGACGATCGAAAAGCGGGATGACTTCCTGGTGGTTGATCGCAGTGGCACAGGCAATAACTGCGATGAGCATTTTTTCAAAGAGGATGAGCGTTTGATCCTCGCCCCCCACCAATAAGAGAAGGTCTGATCACTCGACAACAAGAGTGACAGGCGAGAGGTAAAGACTGTGGAAGCACATCTGTTGGAATGGCTGAACCTGAGCGTGCGCTGGGTTCACATGATCACTGGCGTGGCCTGGATCGGCGCGTCGTTCTACTTCGTCTGGCTGGAGAACAACCTCAACCGCGTCAACCCGAAAACCGGCCTGGCCGGTGACCTGTGGGCGATCCACGGTGGCGGTATCTATCACCTCGAAAAATACAAACTGGCCCCACCGGCGATGCCGGAGAACCTGCACTGGTTCAAATGGGAAGCCTACTTCACCTGGATGTCGGGTATCGCGCTGCTGTGCGTGGTGTTCTACTCCAATCCAACGCTCTACCTGCTGGCTCCGGGCAGCACCCTGAGCGGCCCTGAAGGCGTGGCCATCGGTATCGGCTCGCTGTTTATCGGCTGGTTCATCTACTCCTTCCTGTGCGACTCGGCACTGGGCAAACGCCCTGCTCTGCTCGGCTTCATTCTGTTCGTGCTGATCATCGGCGCGGCGTATGGCTTCAGCAAAGTGTTCAGCGGTCGTGGTGCATACCTGCACGTCGGCGCGATCATCGGCACCATCATGGTCGGTAACGTGTTCCGCATCATCATGCCGGCGCAGCGTGCCCTGGTCGCGGCGATTGCCGAAAACCGTACGCCGGATCCGGCGCTGCCAGCCAAAGGATTGCTGCGTTCGCGTCATAACAACTACTTCACCCTACCGGTGCTGTTCATCATGATCAGCAACCACTTCCCGAGCACTTATGGCAGCCAGTACAACTGGTTGATCCTCGCCGGGATCGCGGTGTTGGCGGTGTTGGTGCGTCACTACTTCAACACCCGTCATGACAGCCACAAGTTTGCCTGGACCTTGCCTGTGGCAGCGGTGGGCATGATCAGTCTGGCGTACGTCACCGGCCCGATGCCAATGTCGACCGCGCCGGAAGTGGCCAAGGCGCCAGCCAAAATCGAGTACCAACCGCTGCCGGAAACGGCACTGGGCGGTGGCGCGAAACCGGCTGAAGCAGCACCGGCAGCCCCTGCCGAACCTGCAGCAGCACCGGCGCAAGCCTCCAACGCAGGTCCGGCCTTCGACAAAGTGCACAACGTGATTCAAGAACGTTGCGCGGTTTGCCACTCGGCCAAACCGACCAGCCCGCTGTTCAGCGCAGCTCCGGCGGGTGTGATGCTCGACACCCCTGAGCAGATCCGCCAGAACGCGGCGCGCATCCAGGCGCAGGCCATCACCACGCAGATCATGCCACTGGGCAACATCACGCAGATGACCCAGCAGGAACGTGACCTGATCGGTGCATGGATTGCCCAGGGAGCACAGACCAACTAAGCAGTAAAAGCATCGCTGGCAAGCCAGCTCCCACAGGGTTTTGCACTGCCTGTGTGGGAGCTGGCTTGCCAGCGATTCGCCGCAACGCGGTTTTTACCTGATGCACAGAAACAGCTGTGAGCAACCCGGCAGCTGTTCAATCACAAGAATAAAAAGATCCGAGGTGTTGCATGTCCGAGCTGTCCAAAGCGCGCATCCCCGACGCACCCGCCATTCAGCGATTGCCCCTTTTGCAACTGATCCTGGTCGGTTTGCAACATGTTCTGCTGATGTACGGCGGTGCCATCGCGGTGCCGCTGATCATTGGACAGGCCGCTGGCCTGAGTCGTGAAGAAATTGCCTTCCTGATCAACGCCGACCTGCTGGTCGCCGGTATCGCCACCATCGTCCAGTCCATGGGCATCGGCCCGATGGGCATCCGCATGCCGGTGATGATGGGCGCCAGTTTTGCCGCTGTCGGCAGCATGGTCGCCATGGCCGGCATGCCCGGTATCGGCCTGCAAGGCATCTTCGGTGCCACGATCGCCGCCGGTTTCTTCGGCATGATCATCGCGCCGTTCATGTCCAAGGTCGTGCGCTTTTTCCCGCCGCTGGTGACCGGCACGGTCATCACCTCGATCGGTTTGTCGCTGTTCCCCGTGGCCGTGAACTGGGCCGGTGGTGGCGCTGCCGCTGCGCAATTCGGCTCACCGATTTATCTGGCCATCGCCGCATTGGTGTTGGGCACTATTCTGCTGGTCCACCGCTTCATGCGCGGTTTCTGGGTCAACATTTCCGTACTGATCGGCATGTGCTTCGGCTACATCCTGTGCGGCGCGATTGGCATGGTCGACCTGAGCGGCATGGCCAACGCGCCATGGGTTCAGTTCGTCACTCCGCTGCATTTCGGCATGCCGAAATTCGAACTGGCACCGATCCTGTCGATGTGTCTGGTGGTGGTGATCATCTTTGTAGAATCCACCGGGATGTTCCTCGCGCTGGGCAAGATCACCGGCCAGGAAGTCTGCCCGCGCATGCTGCGTCGCGGCTTGCTGTGTGATGCCGGCGCCTCGTTTGTCGCTGGTTTCTTCAACACGTTTACCCACTCCTCGTTCGCCCAGAACATCGGTCTGGTGCAGATGACCGGAGTACGTTGCCGCTCGGTGACCATCGTTGCCGGTGGCTTGCTGATCGTGTTGAGCCTGCTGCCGAAAGCAGCGTTTCTGGTGGCGTCGATTCCGCCGGCGGTACTCGGCGGCGCAGCGATTGCGATGTTCGGAATGGTCGCGGCCACCGGCATCAAGATTCTCCAGGAAGCCGACATCGGTGACCGTCGCAACCAGTTGCTGGTCGCGGTGAGCATCGGCATGGGCCTGATCCCGGTGGTGCGTCCGGAGTTTTTTGCGCATTTGCCGATGTGGATGAGCCCGATTACCCACAGCGGCATCGCCATGGCAACGCTCAGCGCGCTGACGCTGAACCTGCTGTTCAACATTCTCGGCGGCAAAGAGCGCGCGGCGATCAACGACTGCCACGCACACCAGCACTAACAGCAACACCGATGTACCCCCTGTAGGAGTGAGCCTGCTCGCGATAGCATTTTTTCAGTCAACTGATGTGTTGAATGTCATACCGCTATCGCGAGCAGGCTCACTCCTACAAGGGCAAAAAAAGCTCTGCGCCTCAAACAATAAAAACAAGAGGGAGCAACAGATGATTCGCACGCAAACCAACGTTCTGTTGAGTGGCGGCCTGCTGGCCGCGAGTCAGGCCATGGCCGGCGATTTACTGCTGTGGCAGACCAACAGCCTGAGCTATCTGTACGGCAAGAACTTCGCGATCAACCCGTCGATCCAGCAGACGCTGACCTTCGAGCACGCCGATAAGTGGAAGTACGGCGACAACTTCTTGTTCGTCGACAAAATCTTCTACAACGGCAAGGAAGACGCGAACAAAGGCCCGCACGCGTTCTACGGTGAATTCACCCCGCGCTTCTCCTTCGGCAAGATCTTCGACCAGAAGCTCGAGTTCGGCCCGATCAAGGACGTGCTGCTCGCCATGACTTACGAGTATGGCGAAGGCGACAGCGAGGCCTACCTGATCGGCCCAGGCTTCGACCTCAAAGTGCCCGGCTTCAACTACGTCACCCTGAACATCTTCCGCCGCCAGACCGAAGGCCCGCGTCCCGGCGATGGCGTCTGGCAGATCACCCCCGGCTGGTCCTACAGCTTTCCCCTGGGCAATTCCGATGTGCTGATCGACGGCTACCTCGATTGGGTAGTCGACAACGATGAGAACTCACGCGGCACCTACCACGCCAACCTGCACATCAATCCGCAAATCAAATATGACCTGGGCAAAGCTTTGGGCTGGAGCCAGAAGCAGCTGTATGTCGGCACCGAATACAGCTATTGGAAAAATAAATACGGCGTCGAGAACACCCACAACTTCGACACCAATCAGAACACCGCCAGCCTGCTGGTCAAGGTGCACTTCTAAGATGGCCCGCAACCGTGCCCCATGCCTGTCGTCGGTGCTCTGTTGCGGGGCACTTGAGACCTGGCCGTTGAGTCAGTATTCTCCGCGGCCTCTTGAATTCGGTCTAAAAAAAAGCCCGGATTTAATTCCTGACCGAAAAGCCAACTTATCCCGGCCCCGGTCAGTACCGAGGCATCCCGAAAACACACTCAATCGACTGTTTTTCAGCAGCCGAGCGGGTGTTTTTTTGCTTTTCGAAAGCCTTGGCTCGGCTCTTGCTAACAGCAACGAAGCTGACCGATCGGATGAGTTTTTTGCAGCAACGAAAAAAGGCGCCACACCAGAGCGCCGATCTTAAAAAAATAACGTGGAACACCTACTTTGGGAGCAACCGAATGAAACGTATGTGCACCAGCCTGATGCTCGCGGGATCGATGTTGGCCGGCGGCCAGGCCATGGCCGAAGGCCTGCTGCAGTGGCAGAACAACAGCCTGACCTACCTGTATGGCAAGGACTTCCAGGTCAACCCGCGCATCCAGCAGACCGTCACCTTCGAGCACGCCGATGCGTGGAAGTACGGGGACAACTTCTTCTTCCTCGACAAGATCTTCTACAACGGTGGCAAGGACTTCAGCAATGGTCCGAACACCTACTACGGTGAGTTCAGCCCGCGCATCTCGCTGGGTAAAGTGCTCGACCAGAAGATCGAGTTCGGCCCGATCAAAGACGTCCTGGTGGCGATGACTTACGAGTTCGGCGAAGGCGACACCGAGTCGTACCTGATCGGTCCAGGCTTCGACTTGGCGATCCCGGGCTTCGACTACTTCCAGTTGAACTTCTACCAGCGCCACACCCAGGGTGCTCGCGCCGGTGACAACGTCTGGCAGATTACCCCGGTCTGGTCCTACACCATCCCGGTCGGCAAGTCGGATATCCTGATCGACGGCTTCATGGACTGGGTCACCGACAACGACTCCAACTCCAAGGGTGATTACCACGCCAACCTGCACTTCAACCCGCAAGTCAAATACGACCTGGGCAAGGCGCTGAGCTTCGGCGAGAAGCAGTTGTACGTCGGTGTGGAGTACGACTACTGGAAAGACAAGTACGGCATCGACGACACCGGTGCGTTCAAGACCAATCAGAGCACCACGAGCTTCCTGGTGAAGTTCCACTTCTGATGCGGGTGTAAGTGGCGTCTGCGAGGACGCCATCGCTGGCAAGCCAGCTCCCACAAGTTCTTTGGTGTAGACAAAATCTGTTTACGACGCAAAGCCCTGTGGGAGCTGGCTTGCCAGCGATTGCCGCACCACCGATCTCAGGCTGGAACCACCGCTTCGGATAGCCCGAGAAACCGGCACAACTCCTCGCGCTTGGCCAACGCATCACGCCGCCCCAGATCAATCAACTCGCTGCAGTACCCCGCCTCGAACAACAGATAACTCAACACCCCTGCCCCACTCGTCTTGGTAGCCCCCGGCCCGCGCAGAAACAGACGTAACGCCGCCGGCAACTCCTGGCGATGCCGTGCCGCAATCTCATCGATCGGCTGACTCGGCGAAATCACCAACACCTCCACCGGTGCCACGCCCAACTCGCGCGTCGGCGTGCCGGCAGGCATCAAGTGGCTGAACTGGTTGAGACGCTGCAGCAACTCGATGTCGCTCTCGAGGCTGTCAATGAACGTGCTGTTGAGCATGTGCCCGCCAATCTGCGCCAGCGTCGGCTGTTGCCCCGTGTAGGCGCGCTCCAGCGGCTGCTGCGGATCAAACCCGCGCGGGTTGCCGCTGACACCGACCACCAGCACCCGGCTCGCCCCTAAGTGCAGCGCCGGGCTGATCGGCGCCGATTGCCGCACCGCACCGTCACCGAAATATTCATCACCGATTTTCACCGGCGCGAACAACAAGGGAATCGCCGAACTGGCCAGCAGGTGATCCACCGACAGCTGCGTCGGCACACCAATGCGCCGATGCCGCAGCCATGAATCGATCTTGCCGCCGCCCTGATAGAACGTCACCGCTTGCCCGGATTCGTAGCCGAACGCCGTCACCGCCACCGCATGCAATTGCTTGCGCGCGATCGATTCGGCGATACCGGGCATGTGCAGTTTTTCATTGAGCAGTGCGCGCAGCGGCGAACTGTTGAGCAGCGCCACCGGCAGTTGCCGGCCGAGGCCGAGCAGGCTGTGGCTGACAAAACGGCTGGCCTGACGGATAACCCCGGGCCAGTCGCTGCGTAGCACGCGATGGCTGCGAAAGCCTTGCCAGAACAAGGTCAGCCGTTCGATGGCGGCGCGAAAGTCGGTAGCGCCACTGGCGAGGCTGACCGCATTGATCGCCCCGGCCGAGGTGCCGACGATCACCGGAAACGGATTGTCCGCGCCCAACGGCAGCAATTCGGCAATCGCCGCCAGCACCCCCACCTGATACGCCGCCCGAGCCCCGCCGCCGGAAAGAATCAAACCTGTGACCGGTTCAGTTGGGCTCATCGCAACACTCCATGGTGCTTGAAAGGATGGGGGAATCAACCGCGTTTGGCGTACAGCTTCGGCTCGCCCGGTGGCCGGCTCTTGAAGCGTCGATGCGCCCACAGGTACTGCTCGGGGCAGGCACGCAACGCGCTCTCGACCCACTGATTGATGCGGATGCAGTCAGCTTCTTCGGTTTCGCCGGGGAAATCTTCCAGCGGCGGATGAATCACCAAGCGATAACCGCTGCCGTCGGCCAGACGCTCCTGCGTGAACGGCACCACCAGCGCTTTACCCAAACGAGCAAACTTGGTGGTCGCAGTCACGGTCGCGGCTTGAATGCCAAAAAGCGGCACGAAGATGCTCTGTTTGGCGCCGTAGTCCTGATCCGGTGCGTACCAGATCGCGCGACCGGAACGCAGCAGCTTGAGCATGCCGCGCACGTCGTCACGCTCCACCGCCAGCGAATCGAGGTTGTGCCGCTCGCGGCCCTGACGCTGAACATAGTCAAACAACGGATTCTTGTGCTCGCGGTACATGCCGTCGATGGTGTGCTGCTGGCCGAGCAACGCCGCGCCGATTTCCAGCGTGGTGAAATGCGCCGCCATCAAAATCACGCCTTTGCCTTCGCGCTGGGCCTTTTGCAAATGCTCCAGGCCTTCAACGTGGGCCAGCTTGGCCAGACGCTCGCGCGACCACCACCAGCTCATAGCCATTTCAAAAAAGGCGATGCCGGTGGAGGCGAAATTTTCCTTGAGCAGGCGTTTGCGCTCAGCGGCGGATTTTTCCGGGAAGCACAGTTCAAGATTGCGCTTGGCGATGCGCCGCCGGTCGCCGGCCACGCGATACATCAGCGCGCCCAAAACTCGACCGATGGTCAGCAAGGCCGGATACGGCAACTGCACGATCAGCCATAAAAGCCCCAGACCGCACCAGAGCGGCCAGAAGCGTGGAGCAAGAAATGCTTTTCGAAAACGCGGGCGATCCATTAAAGCTTCCGTAAATACAGTGGCCGCGCATTCTACATCGTTCGACCCGGCTTGCGGCCTGCGGGCGTTCTCGTTATAAGTCTCGGCACTTTTAGTGACAAGCCGTTGTATGCCGACATGAGCCAAACCGAACCGTTAGACCAAGATCCCGTATTCCAGCTCAAGGGCAGCATGCTGGCCATTACTGTGCTGGAACTGGCCCGTAACGACCTCGAAAGCCTCGATCGGCAATTGGCCGCCAAAGTTGCCCAGGCGCCGAACTTCTTCAGCAACGCGCCGCTGGTTCTGGCGCTGGACAAACTGCCGCCGAGCGAAGGCGCCGTCGATCTGCCAGGCCTGATGCGCGTCTGCCGTCAACATGGCCTGCGCACCCTGGCGATTCGCGCCAGTCGCATCGAAGACATTGCCGCCGCCATCGCTATCGACATTCCGGTGCTGCCGCCGTCGGGCGCCCGCGAACGGCCGCTGGAAACACCCGAAGCCGAAGTCAAAAAGAAACCGGAAAAACCGCCTGAGCCAACGGTCAAACCGACCCGCGTCATCACCACGCCAGTACGTGGTGGCCAACAGATATATGCCCAGGGTGGCGATTTGGTCGTGGTGTCTTCGGTCAGTCCGGGGGCGGAACTTCTCGCCGATGGCAACATCCATGTATACGGCCCGATGCGTGGTCGGGCGCTGGCCGGCGTGAAGGGTGACACCAAGGCACGGATTTTCTGTCAGCAATTGAGCGCTGAACTGATCTCCATCGCCGGTCACTACAAGGTTTCCGAAGATTTGCGTCGCGACCCTATGTGGGGCTCGGGCGTACAGGTCAGCCTGTCGGGCGACGTGTTGAACATCATTCGGCTTTAACGGATACTGCCGCATTTTCCAAGCATCTCTAAAACGTAGCGAAAACGGCTCAAACGAAGTAGGAAAAAGGCTCAAAGCCAAATTCCAGCCAAGGCTGTCCGACTGCAGTAGTTTTCAAGAGATGTTTTTCAGGGGCTAAAAAGTCCTTCTTCCTTAGGGGTGAAACACCTTGGCCAAGATTCTCGTGGTTACATCCGGCAAGGGTGGTGTGGGTAAGACCACCACCAGCGCCGCTATCGGTACCGGCCTCGCTCTGCGCGGCCACAAAACAGTGATCGTCGACTTCGACGTGGGCTTGCGTAACCTTGACCTGATCATGGGTTGCGAGCGCCGCGTGGTGTATGACTTCGTCAACGTGGTCAACGGCGAAGCCAACCTGCAACAAGCGCTGATCAAAGACAAGCGCCTGGAAAACCTCTACGTACTGGCCGCCAGTCAGACCCGCGACAAAGACGCGCTGACTGTCGAAGGCGTGGAAAAAGTCCTGATGGAGCTCAAGGAACAATTCGAGTTCGTCGTCTGCGACTCCCCGGCGGGCATCGAGAAAGGTGCTCACCTAGCCATGTACTTCGCTGATGAAGCGATCGTCGTGACCAACCCGGAAGTGTCCTCGGTACGAGATTCGGACCGCATGCTGGGCCTGCTGGCCAGCAAATCGCGCCGCGCCGAACGTGGCGAAGACCCGATCAAGGAACACTTGCTGATCACTCGCTACCATCCAGAGCGTGTTGAAAAGGGCGAAATGCTGGGCGTTGAAGACGTCAAGGAAATCCTCTCGGTAACCCTGCTCGGCGTGATCCCGGAATCCCAGGCGGTGCTCAAGGCATCCAACCAGGGCGTCCCGGTGATTCTCGACGACCAGAGCGATGCCGGTCAGGCCTACAGCGATACCGTCGACCGTTTGCTGGGCAAAGAAAAAGCCCACCGTTTCCTCGATGTCGAGAAGAAGGGATTCTTCGAGCGCCTGTTTGGAGGTAGGTAATGAACCTTTTTGACTTCTTTCGTGCCAACAAAAAGCCAAGTACCGCCTCGGTAGCGAAAGAGCGTCTACAGATCATCGTGGCGCATGAGCGCGGCCAGCGCAGCACGCCGGATTACTTGCCAGCCTTGCAGAAGGAACTGGTCGACGTGATCCGCAAGTACGTCAACATCGGCAACGACGACGTACATGTTGCACTGGAAAGCCAGGGCAGTTGCTCGATTCTGGAACTCAACATCACCCTGCCTGATCGCTGAGTCGATCCGGCAGGTACGACGGCGGTTCAGGGCCATCCCCATGCGGGATGGCCCTGAACCGCCGTTGGCATTTGTTACGAGGCTGTTTTAATGCCGCTGTCCAACATCCGCATCATCCATCAGGACGCCGCCGTGCTGGTGGTCGACAAACCGACGTTGCTGCTCTCGGTGCCCGGTCGCGCCGACGACAACAAGGATTGCCTGATTACCCGCCTGCAGGAAAACGGCTACCCGGAAGCGCGCATCGTCCATCGCCTGGACTGGGAAACCTCCGGCATCATTCTGCTGGCGCGTGACGCCGATACGCATCGCGAACTGTCGCGGCAGTTTCATGACCGCGAAACTGAAAAGGCCTACACCGCACTGGCCTGGGGTCAGCCGGAACTCGACAGTGGCAGCATCGATTTGCCCTTGCGTTACGACCCGCCGACCAAACCGCGCCATGTCGTCGACCACGAATTCGGCAAGCATGCGCTGACCTTCTGGCGTGTGCTGGAGCGTTGCGGTGACTGGTGCCGCGTTGAGCTGACACCGATCACCGGCCGCTCGCATCAGTTGCGCGTGCACATGCTGTCGATCGGGCATCCGCTGCTCGGTGATGGCCTCTACGCCCACGAGCAAGCGCTGGCGGCATGGCCGCGCCTGTGCCTGCACGCGAGCATGCTCAGCTTCACCCACCCGCAAACCGGCGAACGCCTGCGCTTCGAGTGCCCCGCGCCGTTCTGACGGACACCGCCGAAACCATGTAGGAGCTGCCGAAGGGACCCGGTGCAGATTCAATTCCCCGGCCGATGCGTTAAACTCCCGCCCATTGCTGTCTGGAGTTTCTTATGCGCGAAGAGTTGAACCAAGGCCTGATCGACTTTCTCAAGGCCTCCCCTACCCCGTTCCACGCCACTGCCAGTCTGGTGCAGCGTCTTGAGGCTGCCGGTTTCGTGCGCCTCGACGAGCGCGAGCCATGGACCACCGAGCCAAACGGCCGCTATTACGTCACCCGCAACGACTCCTCGATTGTCGCGATCAAAATGGGCCGCACTTCGCCACTGCACGGCGGCATCCGCCTGGTCGGCGCGCACACCGACAGCCCGTGCCTGCGGGTCAAGCCGCAGCCGGAACTGCAGCGTCAGGGCTTCTGGCAACTGGGCGTTGAAGTCTACGGCGGTGCGTTGCTGGCACCGTGGTTCGACCGTGATCTGTCGCTGGCCGGCCGCGTGACCTTTCGCCGCGACGGCAAGGTTGAAAGCCAACTGATCGATTTCAAGGCGCCGATCGCGATCATTCCCAACCTGGCGATTCACCTCAATCGTGAAGCCAATCAAGGCTGGGCGATCAACGCACAGACCGAACTGCCGCCAATCCTTGCGCAATTTGCTGGTGACGAGCGCGTCGATTTCCGCGCCGTGCTCACCGATCAACTGGCCCGCGAACATGGCCTGAACGCCGATGTCGTACTCGATTACGAGCTGAGCTTCTACGACACGCAAAGTGCTGCAGTGATTGGCCTCAATGGCGACTTCATTGCCGGCGCGCGCCTCGATAACCTGTTGTCGTGCTACGCCGGCCTGCAAGCTTTGCTCACCGCTGAAACCGACGAAACCTGCGTGCTGGTGTGCAACGACCACGAAGAAGTCGGCTCCTGCTCGGCCTGCGGTGCCGACGGCCCGATGCTCGAACAGACACTGCGCCGTCTGTTGCCGGAAGGTGACGAGTTCGTCCGCACCATCCAGAAATCCCTGCTGGTCTCGGCCGACAACGCCCACGGCGTGCACCCCAACTACGCGGAAAAGCACGATGCCAACCACGGCCCGAAACTCAACGCTGGCCCGGTGATCAAGGTCAACAGCAACCAGCGCTACGCCACCAACAGCGAAACCGCCGGCTTCTTCCGCCATCTGTGCATGGCCGAAGAAGTCCCGGTACAGAGCTTCGTGGTGCGCAGCGACATGGGCTGCGGCTCGACCATCGGCCCGATCACAGCCAGCCACCTCGGTGTGCGCACTGTCGACATCGGCCTGCCGACCTTCGCCATGCACTCGATCCGCGAACTGTGCGGCAGCCATGACCTGGCGCACCTGGTCAAAGTGCTGAGCGCGTTCTACGCCTGCCGCGAATTGCCTTAAAAGCTTCGGCAAATTGCGATTCAATGTAGGAGCTGCCGAAGGCTGCGATCTTTTGATCTTAAAAACAAAATCAAAAGATCGCAGCCTTCGGCAGCTCCTACTCAGATCAATAGCGGTCGGCAGAAACCGACCTAGACTTACATCATTCATTTCGACAAGGCAGTCTCCATGATCTCGATGTCTTCGTTCCACGCCATGCTCATTCCGATTCTGAGCGGAATGATCCTGCTGGCCATCGGTTTCAACTTCCGCGACAAGAACGCCGGTGTGTTCGCCATGTGGATCGGCATGCTGACGATCCTCGCCACCGTGGTTTACAAGATCCTCGCCAAACTCAACGAATAAATCCGCGCCCGGCTCGCATTGAATGGGTGGGCCTCGTACACTCCAGCGAATCCGCCCCTTGCGAGGTTGACCGCCTAGTGTTCGCTCGTCTTTTTGCTTTGCCCAGTCTGTTCCTTGTCTGCCTGATGACACTGCTGCCGATGGCGTCCGCCCACGCGGTCGGTCTGCCGGGCCTGCTCAACACCAACAAGGCGCAACCCGAAGCCCAGGAACCGCTCGGCCAGTCCCTCGACGAAGTCATCAAGTCGCTGGAAAACGACAAGCAACGCGCGCAACTGCTGACCGACCTGAAGAAGCTGCGCGACGCGACCAAAAAGGCCCAGGCCAGCCCCGAAGAAGGCGTACTCGGCCTGATCGGCGGGACCCTCGCCAACTTCGAAAAGCAATTCACCGGTACCGACAGCCCGCTCAACCGCTGGGGCAACGAGTTCGACCTGGCCAAGGAAGAGCTGAGCGGCATGATGTTGCCGGCCAACGAATGGCTGCCGATCATCTTCGGCTTCGCCATGATCCTCGCGGTGTGGAGTCTGCTCGCCGCCGCACTGATCTGGCTCGGCCATCGCGTGCGCATGCGTTTCGGCCTCACTGAAGAATTGCCGCAACACCCCAAAGCCCTCGACATGCTGCGCTTCGCCCTGCGCAAACTCGGGCCGTGGCTGATCGCTTTAGTGATGACCGTTTACATGAGCTACGCCTTGCCGTCGTCTCTAGGTAAAAGCCTGGCAATGGTGCTGGCCTATGCGCTGGTGGTCGGCACCTGTTTCTCGGCGATCTGCGTGATTGCGTTTTCCCTGCTCGACGGCCCGCACCGCCATCGTGCACTGTACATCCTCCGTCATCAGGCGTTCCGGCCGCTGTGGCTGATCGGCAGCTTCGCCGCGTTCGGCGAGGCGCTGAATGATCCACGCCTGATCGAAAGCCTCGGCGTGCATCTGGCCCACACCGCCGCGACCATCGCCAATGTCCTCGCGGCGCTGTCGACCGGCTTGTTCATCCTGCGTTTCCGCCGACCGATCGCGCATTTGATCCGCAATCAGCCGCTGTCACGACGACTGACCCGCCGCGCCCTCAGCGATACCATCGAAATCCTCGGCACCTTTTGGTACGTGCCGGCGCTGGTGCTGGTCGGCATCTCGCTATTCGCCACCTTCGTCTCCGCCGGCGACACCAGCACCGCCTTGCGCCAGTCGCTGATCTGCACCGTGCTGCTGGTGTTGTGCATGGTGATCAACGGCCTCGTGCGCCGTCATTCCTTGAAACCGCAACGCGGGCCGAAACGTCACGCGCTGTACTCCGAGCGTCTGAAAAACTTCTTCTACACCCTCGCGCACCTGCTGGTCTGGCTGGTCTTTATCGAACTCGGCCTGCGCGTGTGGGGCCAGTCGCTGATCGGTTTTGCCGAAGGCGAAGGCCATGACATCAGCGTCAAACTGTTCAGCCTGATTGGCACACTGGTTTTCTCCTGGCTGATCTGGATCCTCGCCGACACCGCCGTGCACCACGCCCTGACCCGCTCGCGCAAAGGCCTGGCCAATGCGCGGGCGCAGACGATGATGCCGCTGATCCGCAACGTGCTGTTCGTGGCGATCTTCATCATTGCGCTGATCGTCGCGCTGGCGAACATGGGCATGAACGTCACGCCACTGCTGGCCGGTGCCGGTGTGATCGGTCTGGCCATCGGTTTCGGTGCGCAGTCACTGGTCGCGGACCTGATCACCGGTCTGTTCATCATCATCGAAGACTCGCTGGCCATCGATGACTACGTCGACGTCGGCGGCCACCTCGGCACTGTCGAAGGCCTGACCATCCGCACCGTGCGCCTGCGCGACATCGACGGCATCGTTCACACCATCCCGTTCAGCGAAATCAAAAGCATCAAGAACTACTCACGGGAATTCGGCTACGCGATCTTCCGCGTCGCAGTGCCGTACAACATGGAAATCGACGACGCGATCAAACTGATGCGCGAAGTAGGCCAGAAGATGCGCACCGATCCGTTGCAGCGGCGCAACATCTGGTCGCCGCTGGAGATTCAGGGTGTCGAAAGCTTCGAGTCCGGCAGCGCGATCCTGCGGGCGCGGTTCAAGACTGCGCCGATCAAACAGTGGGAAGTTTCTCGAGCCTTCAACCTGTCGCTCAAGCGCCATCTCGACGAAGCCGGACTCGATCTGGCAACGCCGCGCATGAGCGTGCAAGTGATCACTGCCGGTGGCGGTCAGCCGAAGGAATAGCACTCAGGCGCGCGGTAGCAGTCACAGGCAGGGAAGCCCGACAACAATAATCAAGGAGAACCCGATGCAACTGACGCGCATTGCCCAAGCCGTTCTACTGACCCTGTTCGCCAGCCACGCCGGCGCCGCGACGCTGGAAAGCACCCGCACGCAAATCGCCGAACAAGCGCAAAAGCTCGAGCCGGAACTGCTGGAAACCCGCCGCGACATCCACGCCCACCCGGAACTCGGCAACACCGAAAAGCGCACCGCCGAACTGGTCGCCAAACAACTGCAAGCTCTGGGCCTGGACGTCAAAACCGGCGTCGCCCGCACCGGCGTAGTGGCCGTGCTCAAAGGCGCCCTGCCCGGCCCGACCGTGGCCCTGCGCGCCGACATGGACGCGCTGCCGGTCAAGGAAGTCGCCGACCTGCCCTTCGCCTCGAAAGCCAAAGGCACCTACCTCGACAAAGAAGTCGACGTCATGCACGCCTGCGGCCACGACGCCCACACCGCGATCCTGCTGAGCACGGCGAAAATTCTCACGGGCATGCGCGACACCTTGCCCGGCACCGTGGTGTTCTACTTTCAGCCTGCCGAAGAAGGCCCAAGCGACTTCATCCCCGACGGAAAAAACACCTGGGGCGCGAAAATGATGGTCGAGGAAGGCGTGATGAAATCACCGAAACCCGATGCGGTCTTCGGCCTGCACGTCTGGGCCGGTGTTCCCGCCGGCCAGATCGCCTTCCGCCCAGGCGCCACCCTGGCCAGCTCCGACGACCTGCGCATCAAAATCCTCGGCAAACAGACCCACGCCGGCCGCCCTTGGGACGGCATCGACCCGATCACCGTCGGCGCGCAAACTATCGTCGGCCTGCAAACCGTGGTCAGCCGCCGCACCGATATCTCGTCTTATCCGTCAGTGGTCAGCATCGGCACCATCAACGGCGGGACGCGCTACAACATCATTCCCGAATCCGTCGACATGACCGGCACGATCCGCTCCTACGACTACGGCATCCGCCAGAAACTGCATGCCGACGTCCGCCAGACCGTGGAAAAAATCGCCGAAAGCGGCGGCGCCAAAGCCGACGTCAGCATCATCGAAAAATACGACCCGACCATCAACAACCCGGCACTGACGGAAAAAATGCTGCCGACGTTGAAGTGGGCGGCCAAGGATGATGTGGTGAATGCACCGCTGGTGGGTGGCGCGGAAGACTTCTCGTTCTTTGCCAAGGAAGTGCCGGGACTGTTTGTGTTTCTCGGCGTGACGCCAAGAGACCAGGACATGAGCAAGGCAGCGCCGAATCACAATCCGGGGTTCTTTGTCGATGAGTCGGCGCTGGTGGTAGGCGTGAGAACATTGGCCTCGTTGGCGACGGATTATCTGTATGCCAATGCGGGGGCGGGCAAGTAGGGATGAGGTGACTGTGGGGGCGCCTTCGCGAGCAAGCTCGCTCCCACATTTGGACCCTGTACAGCCTGCCAGAAACAGGTCGGCTGTCAGGCCGCCATCGCTGGCAAGCCAGCTCCCACGAGGATTGAGCCAACCGGTAAACCTGTATCGCTTCGGCTTCTCACCACTCAACACAATGAGCGCAAGCTCGAGTACCGTTCTTGATCTTGATCCACGGGCGACGTCGGAAGGCTGAGTGGAGGGATTGATCCGGGGGTGGGAGCGCAGCGACCGTTTGGCGCAGCCAAACACAGCGAGAGGAGGTGCAGCGAAGCAAACCGTAGGCGCTGCGCCCGGATCGATCCCGGAGCGAAGGAACCCCGAGCCCCAGCGAGCGGGCCGCACGTAGGAGCAAGCCTTTTTGGTTACTTTTTCGGCGTCTGGAAAAAGTGACCCGCCGTAAGGGCGGAACCCTAATCAGCACCACCCGAAGCAACGGATATGCCCCCCAAAACGATCAAACCACATCAACCCCAACGTGAATCGCATCATGCCGCCAAAACTCCAGATCACAATCAATCAACCGCTCATGCTGATCATAATTGACCCGAGCAATCCGTAACCCCGGGCTCCCCACCGACACCCGCAAAGCCGCCGCCGCATCCACCGACAATGACGTCGGCACAATCTCAAACCGCACCCGCCCATAGTGCAAATCGTAATGCCGCGCATACAACTCGGTGATCGACTGATTCAAATCAAACTCAAGAATCCCCGGAAAAAACTGCGGATTCAAATAATGCTCCACATACAACACCAACCGCCCATCAATCCGCCGCGACCGGCAAATCTGAATCACGCTCGACAACGCCGGCAACTGCAACCACGCACACACCGCCGCCGACGCCGGCTGCAACCGCGCCGAAATCACCTCGGTCGACGGCACCCGCCCCTGCGCACTGACCATCGCGTGAAAGTGACTGCGCTGCATCAGGTTATAGGCCAGACGCGGCGGCGAGACGAACCAGCCACGGCGCTCCTCACGATAAATCTGCCCCTGCGCCTCCAGTTGCAGCAACGCCTCTCGCACAGTAATCCGCGTCGTACCGAACAACTCACTGAGCTTGCGCTCGGCCGGCAACTTGCTGCCCGCCGCCAGCAACCCGTGATCGAGTTGCTCCTGCAACACCTGGCCAATCGCTGTCACCGCTTTTGTTGCCTCATCGCGCATCAACGTTACCTATCTGGACTAGACCAGCACTGTTTCGGGGCAAAACTGCACGGCGATCAAGCCGTTTCCTGATGTTGCAAGCCTAGGCAGTGCAGATGACCGCGAGATGACAAAACTACCGAACGGTCGTCTTCACGACTTGCAATACATCGGCCAAGTCCCTTGCTCTGCGGGCCTTTGGGCATGGTCTACGCTTATCTGGCAGCCGCCAATACCAGGCAAATAAAGGGCCTGACACAAGGCCGCCGACATCAAAGTGTCATCCAGCCCCCTTAAATTGGCTCAGGTATTGCTGACCTAGACCAACACACACCGCAATCGCAGCGTTGAACACGACCAAGGAGCTTCGGAATGAAACAGCTTTTCCTGGCAACACTGTTAGGCTCGACCATTGCAATGTGCACCTCCGCCATGGCGGCCGGCACCGATCTGAAAACCCTCGAAGCCGCTGCGAAAGCGGAAGGCGCCGTCAACAGCGTCGGCATGCCCGATGACTGGGCCAACTGGAAAGGCACCTGGGAAGACCTGGCCAAAACCTATGGCCTGAAGCACATCGACACCGACATGAGCTCGGCCCAGGAAATCGCCAAGTTCGCCGCCGAAAAAGACAATGCCACCGCTGACATCGGCGACGTCGGTGCGGCCTTCGGCCCGATCGCGGTCAAGCAAGGCGTGGTGCAACCGTACAAGCCAAGCACCTGGGATCAAGTCCCGGACTGGGCCAAGGACAAGGACGGCAACTGGGCGCTGGCCTACACCGGCACCATCGCCTTCATCGTCAACAAAAAACTGCTGCACGGCTCCGAAGTGCCAACCAAATGGGCTGATCTCAAGGGCGGCAAATACAAAGTCTCGATCGGTGACGTGAGCACCGCCGCCCAAGCCGCCAACGGCGTTCTCGCTGCGGCACTGGCCAACGGTGGCGACGAGAAAAACATCAAGCCTGCCCTGCTGCTGTTCGCCGACATCGCCAAGCAAGGTCGTCTGTCGATGGCCAACCCGACCATCGCCACCATGGAAAAAGGCGAGATCGAAGTCGGTGTGGTCTGGGACTTCAACGGCCTCAGCTACAAAGCCAAGATGGCCAACCCGGATGACTACGTGGTGCTGATCCCGTCCGACGGTTCGGTGATTTCCGGCTACACCACCATCATCAACAAGTACGCGAAAAACCCGAACGCCGCCAAGCTGACCCGCGAATACATCTTCAGCGACGCCGGCCAGACCAACCTCGCCCGCGGTAACGCCCGCCCGATCCGTGCCGAGCACTTGCAACTGCCGGAAGACGTGAAGGCCAAACTGCTGCCGAACGAGCAGTACAAAAAGGTCACCCCGATCAAAGACGCCGATGCGTGGGAAAAAACTTCGAAGGCCCTGCCACAGCAGTGGAACGAGGAAGTCATCGTAGAGATGAAATAAACCGGCTTATCACTACTGCGTGATCTGTTGAAGATCCAAATGTGGGAGCGAGCCTGCTCGCGAAGGCGTCGTGTCAGTCGACATCAATGTTGAATGATCTGCCGCATTCGCGAGCAGGCTCGCTCCCACAGGGGATCTCGGCTGAATCTGAAATTTCCTGTTTCGCGGAGTTTTTGCCCCTATGAAGCACAACGTCATCCTTGTCGTGCTCGACGGCCTCAACTACGAGGTCGCGCGTCACGCCATGGGGCATCTGCAGGCTTATGTTGGCGCAGGACGCGCCGCGCTCTATCAACTGGAGTGCGAACTGCCGGCCCTGTCCCGACCGCTTTATGAATGCATCCTCACCGGCGTGCCGCCGATCGACAGCGGCATCGTCCATAACAACGTTTCGCGCTTGTCCAATCAGCGCAGCATTTATCACTACGCCCGCGATGCCGGTCTGAAAACCGCTGCCGCGGCGTATCACTGGGTCAGCGAGTTGTACAACCGCTCGCCTTTCGTAGCTGCCCGCGACCGCCACACCGACAATCTGTCGCTGCCGATCCAGCACGGGCATTTCTACTGGAGCGATCACTACCCGGACTCGCACCTGTTCGCCGACGCAGAAAACCTGCGCCTGCGCCACGATCCGGATTTCCTGCTGATCCATCCGATGAACATCGACGACGCCGGGCACAAACACGGCCTCGACTCTTCGCAATACCGCAACAGCGCGCGCTTCGCCGACATCATCCTCGCCGACTATCTGCAGAACTGGCTCGACGCTGGCTATCAGGTATTGGTGACCGCCGACCACGGCATGAACAACGATCGCTCGCACAACGGCCTGCTGCCGGAAGAGCGTCAGGTGCCGCTGTTTGTCCTCGGTGACGCGTTCAGCCTCGACGCTGACGCCGCACCGAAGCAGACCGAAATCTGCGGCACGGTCTGCGAACTGCTCGGCGTGCCCCATGACAAACCGGTGTGCCGGGAGTTGCTCAAGTGAACTCAATGACTCGCGGTAAATGGCTGGCAGCCCTGTGCGTGGTGCCCTTCGCGCTGTTCTTTATCGTCTTCGAAATCGCTCCGCTGACCTGGGTGATGATCAGCAGCCTGCAATCAGAAGAATTCGGCTGGGGCTTGGCCAACTTCAGCAAGATCTTCAGCTCGAAGTTCTATTTGCAGGCGATCCAGTACAGCCTCGAAATCAGTTTCTGGTCGAGCGTGTTCGGCATCATCATTGCCGTACTGGGTGCGTATTCCCTGCGCCGGGTCGATTCGAAACTGCGCAATTTCGTGAATGCCTTCGCCAACATGACCAGCAATTTTTCCGGCGTACCCTTGGCCTTCGCGTTCATCATCCTGCTCGGTTTCAACGGCAGCATCACGATCATGCTGAAGCAGTCGGGGATCATTCAGGATTTCAACCTGTACTCGAAAACCGGGCTGATCATCCTCTACACCTACTTCCAGATTCCCCTTGGTGTGCTGCTGCTCTATCCCGCCTTCGACGCCTTGCGTGAAGACTGGCGCGAATCTGCCGCACTGCTTGGCGCCAACGGCTGGCAATTCTGGCGGCATATCGGCTTGCCGGTGCTGACCCCGGCGCTGCTCGGTACATTCGTGATCCTGCTGGCCAACGCCCTCGGTGCCTACGCCACGGTGTACGCGTTGACGACGGGCAACTTCAACGTCCTGCCGATCCGCATTGCGGCGATGGTCTCCGGCGATATTTCCCTCGATCCGAATCTGGCCAGCGCTTTGGCCGTGGTGCTGGTGGCGCTGATGACCATCGTCACCGTCGTGCATCAACTGCTGCTGAAGAGGAGCTACCATGTCTCGCGCTGAATCCGGACCGGCCGGCCTCTACCACCGCGTCGTGGTTTACCTGCTGTTCGCGATCCTCTTGCTGCCACTCGTGGGCACGCTGGTCTATTCGATCGCCAGCAGTTGGTCAGCGACCATTCTGCCCAGCGGCTTCACCTTCAAGTGGTACATCCAGTTGTGGAGCGATCCGCGTTTCCTGCACGCATTCGGCCAGTCATTGCTGGTGTGCGTTGGCGCGCTGGTGCTTTCAGTCGTGCTGATCCTGCCGCTGCTGTTCGTGGTGCATTACCACTTTCCGAAACTCGATGCGCTGATGAACATCCTCATCCTGCTGCCCTTCGCGGTGCCGCCGGTGGTGTCTTCGGTGGGACTGTTGCAACTCTACGGTTCCGGGCCGATGGCGATGGTCGGCACGCCGTGGATTCTGATCGGTTGCTACTTCACCGTGGCCCTGCCGTTTATGTACCGGGCGATCACCAACAATCTGCAAGCGATCAACCTGCGCGACCTGATGGACGCTGCGCAACTGCTTGGCGCCAGCACCTTTCAAGCGGCGTTTCTGGTGGTGCTGCCGAATCTGCGCAAAGGCCTGATGGTCGCGTTGCTGCTGTCGTTCTCGTTCCTGTTTGGTGAGTTCGTGTTTGCCAACATCCTCGTCGGCACCCGCTACGAAACCCTGCAGGTGTATCTGAACAACATGCGCAACAGCAGCGGCCACTTCACCAGCGCGCTGGTTATTTCGTATTTCTTTTTCGTGCTGGTCCTGACCTGGATCGCCAACATCTTGAACAAGGACAAAAGCGAATGAGCTATGTCAGCGTCCAACACCTGCAGAAAAGCTACGCCGGCACCACCGTGTTCAGCGATATCGACTGCGAAATCAACAAGGGCGAGTTCGTCACCCTGCTCGGCCCGTCCGGTTGCGGCAAGTCCACCCTGCTGCGTTGCATTGCCGGACTGACGCCAGTGGATGGCGGCAAGATCCTGCTGGATGGCGTCGACATCGTGCCGTTGAGCCCACAAAAACGCGGGATCGGCATGGTGTTTCAGAGCTATGCGCTGTTCCCCAACATGACCGTGGAACAGAACGTTGCCTTCGGTTTGCGCATGCAGAAGGTCAATGCCGACGACAGCCATAAACGCGTTTCCGAGGTGTTGAAACTTGTTGAACTGAACGACTTCGCCAGCCGCTATCCACATCAACTGTCCGGTGGCCAATGTCAGCGCGTGGCCCTCGCCCGCTCGCTAGTCACCCGTCCGCGTTTGTTGCTGCTGGACGAGCCGCTGTCGGCGCTCGATGCGCGGATTCGTAAACACCTGCGTGAACAGATCCGCCAGATTCAGCGCGAACTCGGCCTGACGACGATTTTCGTCACCCACGATCAGGAAGAAGCGCTGACCATGTCCGACCGGATTTTCCTGATGAATCAGGGAAAAATCGTCCAGAGCGGCGACGCCGAAACCCTGTACACCGCACCGGTCGATGTGTTCGCCGCCGGCTTCATCGGCAACTACAACCTGCTTGATGCTGATGACGCATCAAAGCTGTTGCAGCGCCCGATCAACCACCGCATCGCCATTCGCCCGGAAGCAATCGAATTGAGCCTCAACGGCGAACTCGACGCGCAGATCCGCAGCCACAGCCTGCTCGGCAATGTCATCCGCTACCGGATCGAAGCGCGCGGCGTAGAACTGGTGGTGGATGTGCTTAACCGCTCGGCGGCCGATCTGCATCCCGACGGTCAGCGACTGGCACTTTCCATCGATCCAACGGCCCTGTGTGAGGTAGCCTGATGACTTTGCTGACGTTGAAGAGAGAACTGCACTGATGGCCCTGGCAATTTTTGATCTGGACGAAACGTTGATCCACGGCGACTGCGCCACCCTCTGGAGCGAGCAGATGGGGCGCCTGGGCTGGGTCGATCCCGAGTCGTTCATGCGCAAGAACAACGAACTGATGGACGCCTACAGCCATGGCAAATTGCGCATGGAAGAGTACATGGAGTTCAGCCTCGAACCGCTGATCGGCCGTACGCCAGAAGAAGTCGATCATCTGGTCGGGCCGTGGGTGGAAGACTTTATCGAACCGATCATCTTCAGCGACGCGACCAAGACCATCGCCGCCCACCGCAAGGCGGGAGACCGGATTCTGGTGATCTCGGCGTCGGGCACGCATCTGGTCAGACCGATTGCCGATCGACTGGGCATCGATGAGATTCTCGGCATCGAACTGGAAGTCGCCCATGGCGTTTACAGCGGCCATACCGTCGGCACCCTGACCTACCGCGAAGGCAAGATCACCCGTTTGCTGGAGTGGCTGGATGCTGAAGAAGAGAATCTGGAAGGTGCGAGTTTCTATTCCGACTCACGCAATGATCTGCCGTTGTTGCTGAAAGTGGATTTCCCGCACGTGGTGAATCCAGACCCAGTGCTGCTGGAACACGCCGAAAAAGCCGGCTGGCCAATCCACCTGTGGAAATGACAAAGATTTAATCTGCAATTGCAGGCTGACATTCCGAACCCGAGTTCGACACCATGTGTCAGGTCGATGTACCTCGACAGAACAACTCAGTCAGTCCCCTCTCCCTTTGGGAGAGGGTTAGGGTGAGGGGCTTTTTGCCCTGGTCTCAGCTCAGACTTTCGTCAATCACCAACACCAGTTTGCCAGCCACCTTGTTGCTCGCCAGCTCCGTAAACGCCGCCTCGGCATCCTTCACCGCAAACGCCTTGGCCAACTGCGGACTCAACCGCCCTTCGGCAAACAACGGCCACACCTGCTGGCCCAGATCACTCAACAGATCCGCCTTGAACTGATCGTCACGACTGCGCAACGTCGAGCCCAGCAGTTGCACACGCTTGGCCAAGACCTGCGCCAGATCCAGTTTGGCCTCACGGCCACCCATCAAACCGATCAACACCCAACGGCCGTCCAGCGCCATCAGTTTGAGGTTCAGCGCCGAATAATTGCCGCCGACCGGATCGAGAATCACATTGAACGGCCCGAAATCACGCAGGCTCTCCAGATCATCGGTGCGCAGCACCCCGCCCTGCGCACCCAGCGCCTCACAGTAGGCCAAACGCTCGGCCGAACCGACGCTTACCCAACATGGATTGCCGAACGCCTTGCACAACTGAATGGCGGCTGAACCGATTCCACTTGCGCCGGCATGCAGGAGAACTTTCTCACCCGGTTTGAGCGCCGCAAGTTGAAACACATTCAGCCAGACTGTTGCATAAACCTCAGGCAATGCGGCGGCCTCGATCAGCGAGACGCCTTCGGGAACCGGCAGCACATGCCGGCCGTCGACGACTACCTCTTCGGCCATGCCACCCCCGGCCAGCAGGGCGCAAACCCTATCGCCAACCTGCCAGGCACTGCCGGCGCCGACCTCGCTGATCACCCCGGAGCACTCAAGCCCAAGCACTTGGCTGGCACCTGGTGGGGGCGGATAAAGCCCTGCTTTCTGTAATAAATCGGCGCGATTGAGGCCCGCTGCCGCCACTCGGATGCGGACTTGTCCTACATCGCACGTAGGACTCGGCTCTTCAACCCATGCCACTTGACCGTCAACGCCTTGCAATGCCTTCACAGTGCCTCCATAGTGAGTCTGGACTGAGCCCGAAGCTGTAGCGCCGGGCTTTTTGCATTATGCGACCGGCTCTCGTAGAACCGGCGACTTCAAAGACGGCCTAATATGCGTTATCAATTGTCCCCGCGTCGAATCAGCATGAAGCATTTGCTCCCCAGCACCGCCCTCGCTCTTTTCATCGGTATCGGTTTGTTACCGGTGTCGGGCACTACATTCGCAGCCAACAGCTGGGACAAGTTGCAGCCTGATCGCGATGAAGTCATCGCCAGCCTGAACGTCGTCGAGTTGCTCAAGCGTCACCACTACAGCAAGCCGCCGCTCGACGATGCGCGCTCGGTGATCATCTACGACAGCTACCTCAAGCTGCTGGATCCGTCGCGCAGCTACTTCATGGCCAGCGACATCACCGAATTCGACAAGTGGAAGACCCAGTTCGACGACTTCCTCAAAAGCGGCGACCTCAACGCCGGGTTCACCATCTACAAGCGCTATCTGGACCGCGTAAAGTCGCGTCTGGACTTCGCCCTTGCCGAGCTGAACAAAGGCGTCGACAAGATGGACTTCACCACCAAGGAGACCTTGCTGATTGATCGCAAGGACGCACCTTGGCTCAAATCCACCGCTGAACTCGACGACCTGTGGCGCAAACGCGTCAAGGACGAAGTGCTGCGGATGAAGATCGCCGGCAAAGAGCCGAAGCAGATCCAGGAAACCCTGACCAAACGCTACAAGAACCAGTTGGCGCGCCTGGACCAGACCCGTCCGGAAGATATCTTCCAGGCGTACATCAACACCTTCGCCATGTCGTACGATCCGCACACCAACTATCTGTCGCCGGATAACGCGGAAAACTTCGACATCAACATGAGCCTGTCCCTCGAGGGCATCGGTGCCGTGTTGCAGAGCGACAACGACCAGGTCAAGGTCGTGCGTCTGGTGCCGGCAGGCCCGGCTGACAAGACCAAACAGGTTGCCCCGGCCGACAAGATCATCGGTGTTGCCCAAGGCAACAAAGAGATGGTCGACGTGGTCGGCTGGCGTCTGGACGAAGTGGTCAAGCTGATCCGCGGCCCGAAAGGCACCGTGGTGCGTCTGGAAGTGATTCCGGCAAGCAATGCGCCGAACGACCAGACCACCAAGATCGTGCCGATCACCCGTGAAGCGGTGAAGCTTGAAGACCAGGCCGTGAAGAAGTCCGTGCTCAACCTGAAACAGGACGGCAAGGACTACAAACTCGGCGTGATCGAGATCCCGGCCTTCTACCTCGACTTCAAGGCGTTCCGCGCTGGTGATCCGGACTACAAGAGCACCACTCGCGACGTCAAGAAACTGCTGACCGAACTGCAGAAAGACAAAGTCGACGGCGTGGTCATCGACTTGCGCAACAACGGCGGCGGTTCCCTGCAGGAAGCCACGGAGCTGACCAGTCTGTTTATCGACAAGGGGCCGACCGTCCTCGTGCGTAATGCCGATGGCCGTGTCGACGTCCTCGAAGATGAAAACCCGGGCGCGTTCTACAAAGGTCCGATGGCGTTGCTGGTCAACCGCTTGTCCGCCTCGGCTTCGGAGATCTTCGCCGGCGCCATGCAGGACTACCACCGCGCGCTGATCATCGGTGGCCAGACCTTCGGTAAAGGCACCGTGCAGACCATTCAGCCGCTGAACCATGGCGAACTGAAGCTGACTCTGGCCAAGTTCTACCGGGTTTCCGGTCAGAGCACCCAGCATCAGGGCGTGTTGCCGGACATCGACTACCCGTCGCTGATCGACACCAAGGAAATCGGCGAGAGCGCACTGCCGGAAGCCATGCCGTGGGACACCATCCGCGCAGCGATCAAACCGGCGGCCGATCCGTTCAAGCCGTTCCTGGCGCAGCTCAAGTCCGAGCATGACACGCGCACCGCCAAGGATGCCGAGTTCGTGTTCATCCGTGACAAGCTCGCCCTGGCGCAGAAACTGATGGAAGAAAAAACCGTCAGCCTCAACGAAGCCGAACGCCGTGCCCAGCACAACGACATCGACGCCAAGCAACTGACGATGGAAAACATCCGTCGCAAAGCCAAAGGCGAAGAGCCGCTTAAAGAGCTGAAGAAAGAAGACGAAGACGCTCTTGCGGCCGCTGACCCGGACAAGGTCAAACCGGAGGACGATGCCTACCTGAGCGAAACCGGGCGCGTGCTGCTGGATTACCTGAAGCTGAGCAATCAGGTGGCCAAGAAGTAAGGTGATGGCAATTTAGTGCTGACGATCCCCGGATCGTCATCAAACAGTCATCATTCTGTCGTGCAATAAAGGACTGGGAGCCATTCTCTTCATCGAGAATGCTCCCAGTCCTTTTTTTATCGCCAGAGATTGCCATGACCACGACCGAACAGCTGAGTGCCTTGAGCTCGATCCTGACTCAAAGCGGTTTACACAGCCTGTTCCAACCGATCATTTGTCTCTCGGAACGGCGCATTCTCGGCTACGAAGCGCTCACGCGCGGCCCTTCCAACAGCCCTCTTCACTCGCCGATCGCGCTGTTCGCCGTGGCCCGTCAGGCCGGGCGTTTGAGCGAGCTGGAAATCGCCTGCCGCCAAAGCGCTTGCCGTCGCTTCAACGAGCAACAACTGCCGGGCAAACTGTTCCTCAACGTCTCGCCGGAATCCTTACTTGAAGCCGCCCACCAACCGGGGCGCACATTGCAGTTGCTGCAGGATTTCGGCATTCCGCCCAGTCAGGTGGTCATCGAACTGACCGAACAGACGCCCATCGACGATTTCCAGTTGCTGCAAACCGCCTTGCATCACTATCGAGCGATGGGTTTTTCCATTGCACTGGATGATCTCGGTGCCGGCTATTCCAGCCTGCGTCTGTGGTCGGAGCTGCGCCCGGACTACGTGAAGATCGATAGACACTTCATCGATGGCATTCATCAGGACGCGCTGAAGAGAGAGTTCGTCGGCTCGATCCTGCAAATCGCCAAAGCCTCTCGCGCACAAGTCATCGCCGAAGGCATCGAACTGCCAGAAGAACTCGCGGTGCTGACGGAAATGGGTGTCGATCTGGTGCAGGGTTACTTGCTCGGTCGTCCTCAGGAACATCCGCCCCGCGACGCCCGCGCCTTGATGCCCAAACACGACAGCAGCAGCGTTGCGCTGAACGACGAAGGCAGCGACCTCAGCGCCCTGCTCAACGACCAACCGGCCGTGCACCGCGACACACCCACCGCCAACGTGCTGGAGGCCTTCCGCCGCCAGGCCAACCTCAACTCACTGGCAGTACTCGACGAACAAGGTCAACCCTGCGGCATCGTCCACCGCCACTCATTGTCGGATGCGTTGCTCAAACCGTTCGCCACCGACCTGTTCGCGCGTAAACCGATCAGCCGTCTGATGAACGACGATTTCCTCGCCGTGGAAATGAGCCAGTCGCTGCAACAAGTCAGCCGCCTGATCACCAGCCGCGCGCGGCAACGCATCGAAGAAGACTTCATCATCACCCTCAACGGCGGCTACCTGGGTCTTGGCCGGGTGATCGACGTACTCAAACTGATCACCGAGTTGAAGATTCAACAGGCGCGGTATGCCAATCCGCTGACTTTGTTGCCGGGGAATGTGCCGATCCAGCAATGCCTGACGCGGTTGCTGCAGCAGGGGCGCGAGTCGGTCATCTGCTACGTCGACATCGACAGTTTCAAACCCTTCAACGACATTTATGGCTACGGGCGTGGTGATGAAGTTTTGCTGTGTTTGGCGCAATGCCTCAACGAGCGCGTCGACCCGAGCCGCGACTTCGTCGGCCATATTGGCGGCGACGACTTCCTCCTGGTCCTCGGCCCGGAAGACTGGCGCAAACGTCTTAATCAACTGCTCGATGATTTCCAGAGTCAGTGCCGACGTTTCTATCGGCCTGAACACCTTGAGGCTGGATGTTTTATTGCGCCGAATCGCCAAGGGGTGCGGCAGGAGTTTCCGCTGTTGTCACTGTCCATCGGTGTGGTGCACCTACACCCCGAAGCCTGCGCACAGCTGGATGCCAGTCAACTCGCGGAAATGGCTTCCCAGGCGAAGCATCATGCGAAGAATATTCCGGGGTATAGCGTGCATGTGATTGATAGTCTTGCCACTCCCGACGTCCATTCACCACAGTTAATCGGACAACGTTGACTTGCACCCTGTGGGAGCGGACTTGCTAGCGAAGTGACAACTTACAAACCAATATCTCTGTAGATCAAAAATGATGAAGGCTCATCCAGGAACACCTAAATGTTACTGCGTGAAGCTTCTCTGAAAAGTACAGAAATGTGCTTTAACCACGCATTTCCGTCTTGCCAGTCATGCCAATAGCAGTAACAACATCCAATTTCCTTCAGTAAGAAATCTCGAAACTTATTTTCTGTCATATTCATCGCCAGCAAGGCATCGATTTCCGTTATCACTCTCTCCACTGCGCTACAGTCTGAATCGGCTAAGAAAGATCTGACAACATCATCTGCGAAGGCAAACTCACACATCCAATCCTCATGAAAATAGGCTCCGAGAAACTGGAAAAGGCTAGGAAAATCTTCAGTTGTCATTTACAAAACCCGTCAAAATAAAGTAACCAAGTGGTGAAGTTGCATCCCGTCGCAGCACTAATCTAATACTAAACAACGGTTCTAGTGTTCCACTCTGTCTCAGAACACCCACACCAGCAGGAGCAGACACTCGCTCATTGATCACAAATTTACTTGCGTTACCTGCTAGAAAATTATCAATATCGACTTTGTTGTTCCTGATAACATTCGAGAGTGCAGCTTCAGCCTCTGCCCTATTAAGAAATGTTGACGCAATAGGTATGTTCGGCTCAGCCATTAGTCTAGCTCTCAGTTGAGCCTCCGATCTATTGACATGTCTTGCAATAGCATGTCCACCTCGAGACTCGTGGGCCTCTAATCCCCCACCTGGAACAATTTCACTATAGGGCCCATCTGCCTGTATCGCTCCAGGGCACGGAGTGCAAGCTAACCCCAACGGATCCACCCACCCCGTCGGATTCGGCACGTACTGGTACTGATTCAAGCCACCGGCCAACTTGATCGGATCCGGCGTCAGATACCGCCCCAGCCGCGGGTCGTAATACCGATGGCGGTTGTAATGCAGGCCACTTTCCGCATCGAAGTACTGCCCCTGAAAACGCAGCGGCTGGTTCAGGTAGTCCTCGCCGGCCAGTGTCAGCGTGGCGACTTTGCCGTAGGCGTCGTATTGCGCGGACCAGACGATGTCGCCGCTGTAGTCGGTGAGTTCCTGCGGGGTGCCGAGGTGGTCGAGTTGGTAGTAGAACGGGCAGGCCTTTTTCGGGCCTTTACCGTCGAGCAGCGCCAGCGGGCGGAAGGTGCCGGGTTCGTAGACGTAGCTGCGGTATTCGTTTTCGCTGCTTTCGGCGACGAGGTGGTCGCCTTGCCAGAAGAATTCGGTGGTTTCGCCGTTGACGGTTTTGCGGATACGCCGGCCGAAGGCGTCGTATTGGTAACTGGCGGTCTGGCCGTCGGGGCGGGTCAGGCCGATCAGGCGGTGCTGGCAGTCGTAGCGGTATTCAGTGACGAGTGTCTGCGCGCGGCCGCGACGTTCGCGGATCAGGTTGCCGAAGGCGTCGTAGTCGTAATGACGATCGCCTTGCATCAGCAGGCGATTGCCCTTTATCTGGCTCGGGCCAGGGCGGTCCTGCATCAGCAGGTTGCCGGCCGGGTCGTGGGCGAAGCTTTCCGGCAGTTCGTCGCGTGAGTGGCGTACGCGGATCAGGCGGTCGAGGGCGTCGTAGCCGTAGGTACGCTGGCCGTGGCGGCTGTCGGCGATGTGCGCGAGATTGCCGTTGGCGCTGTAGGCATAATCGCGGCGGTACAGGGCATCGCGCTGATGGCCTACGGCGTGGGCGAGTAATCGTCCTTGATCGTCGTAGGAGTATTCGCTGAGCAGCAGACCTTGTTGGCGTTGCAGTTCGCGACCGGACTGATAGACATGACGGGTCAGCGGCGTGCCGTTGAGGTCAATCCCGTTCAGCGCGCCGCCCTTGGCGTGGCGGTAGTCGAGCACGCTGTTGTCCGGCAGACGCATGCGTTTGAGCTGGCCGCAGGCGTCGTAACGGTAACGCAGGGTGCCCCAGCCCTGATGCTCGGTGATCAGCCGGTCCTGACGGTCGTACTCGAAGGCCAAAGGGTGTTGCTGGCCGTCGTCGACACTGATCAAACGACCGAGACGGTCGTATTGGTAACTGACCTTGATGCCGTCGGGCAGGGTTTTGACGAGTAACCGGCCTGCGCCATCGCGCTCATAAGCGGTGAGCAAACAAGAGCCGTCATCACCGAACTCGGTCTTTTCCAGCAGATGCCCATTGAGGTCATAGGCGTACGTGGTACGCCGACCATCAAAACCGCTTTCCTGACGAATCAGCCCGGTCGGCGTGTAATCCAGCCGATACTTTTCCCCGGATTCGTTTTCGATCTCGGTGAGCAGCAGTTGCGCATGGTCGTAACGGTACTGCACCCGCGTGCCGTCGGGGTTGATCCGCCGCGAGACCAGGTGCAGGTCATCGTCGTATTCGTAGCGGATGATGCGCCCGAGCTCATCGCGCTCGGCAGTGACCTGGCCGTAGGCGCCGTAGCTGTAGGCGCGGGTGCTGCCGGTAGGAAATGTCGTCTGAATCAGTCGGCCGACGGCATCCCAGTGTTGCCGGGTGACCGCACCGTGTTCGTCTGTGGTCGTGGTCCGCCGCCCCAGTGCGTCGTAGGAAAAACGCCGCACGCCACCGTCGGGCAGGGTTTCCTCGGTCAACTGGCCGAGGCTATTCCAGACCAGCCGATGCCGGCTGCTGTCCGGGTAGCGGATCGACAGCAATTGCCCCCGGGTGTCGTAGTAGTAATGAGTAACCTGGCCGTCGGGGTCGACCGCTTCGGTGACATCGCCCTCGGCATTGCGCCGGTAGATCCACACCGCCTCGCCGCGAGAGCGTTTGTGCAGGAAACCGTTGCGATACTCGTAGGACGTGGGCGCCTCATCCGGTGGAATCAGCGCGATCAGCCGTCCGACTTCGTCGTAGCGGTATTCGGTGACGGCGCCCAAGGCATCCTGCTCGGCAATCAAGCGCCCGGCATCGTCATAGGCCTTGAGCTGTTCACCGCCATCGGCCTCGACCTTGCGCACCAGCCGCGCACGCTCGTCGTGGACATAGGTCTCTTCGGTGCCGTCGACGTAATGCACCGCGACACTGCCGTCATCGTTCCAGACGTAACGTGTGTCCATCTGCGAAAACGACGCCCAGTGACGCACGCAACGAGCAGCCTTGCCGGAGCGCTCCCACTCCCAGAAGAAACTCGCGCCCCCAGCAAGTTGCCGCTGCAGAATCACGTGAGCGTCGTCGTAGTCGTAACGCTCGCTGTCACCGACGGCGTTGGTCGCTTCGATCAGGTGCCGGTAGGCGTCGTAGCTGTAACTGACCAGCGCTTGTTCAGTGCTCCAGGCACCGTCGCGAAACACCTGGTAATCGACCCCGACCAACTGCGCCTGCTCATAGCGCAACAGCAGCGAACGCCCGGCGCCGTTGTCCAGGCGCTGCACCCGGTCAGGGCGATCACGCTGCACCGTCAGACGATTGCCATAGGCATCGCTGATCGCCGTCAGCCGTCCCGCGCGAAAGTGATAAAACCGCGCGGTGTCCCCGGCCAGTGCGAGGATCAGCTCTTCCGGCTCATCGCCCAGAAAAATCGCCGCCCGCGACAAACTGTTGTGAATCGCCGGGCGCTCAGTATTCGGCAACGGAAAACGGGTACGCCGGTTTTCGTGATCGACCCAAACAACCTCGTCGCCGGCAAATTCCAGCCGATGCGCCAGCGAATGACTCCAGCCAAACCCCAACCCGACATCGATTTCGGCGGCGCTGGAGCGATACAGGCGGGTGAACTCAAACGGCAACACGCCATCGAGCACCACATCGCTCAGGGTCAGCAGTTCTTCGCCGGTGACCATCGACACCGGGCAGCCGTTGGTGCAGGTGCGCGGCACGCAATCGGCGCTGTCGCCGTTGGGGTTTTTCGCCTGATCCGGCGAGTCGTCGTGATGCTCGTCTTTCTTCAACAAGGTGTTGCGCTGCGCATCCCAGCGCAATTGCATCCGGCCTTTTTTCACCCCGGCGGCGATGCCACGGGCGGCAACGGTTTTGTATTGATCGACGTATTTGATGAACCCTTCGACGATGCCAAACATCGCCTTCACCAAACGCTTTACCGCCGAGAGCAATTGCACGGCGCGATCCGCCAGACGCAGCGTCAGATAAGCGATGCCTGCGCCACCACTGACGAACGTCAAGACGACGCTGATCAGCACATCGATGAGCAACTGGACCATCATCATCGACGCCGCTTCAGCAGTTTTGCCGGCGATTTCACTGGGTGGCAGCATCTCCAGCCAAAAGCTGGCAGTGCGCAGCAATAGACACAGCGCCGCCTCGTCACTGACCAGCAGTTGCAGCTTCTCCATGACCTCGGGCGCGGTTTTCGCCAGCTCGATCAGATCCGCCGCGCCACTGCCCAAGCGCTCAGCAAACTGACCGGGATCCTTGAGGATGTCCGAGAGCAAACCAATGCTGTCCCACACGCCCTCGATCGCCGCCCAACTCCCGGCCAGCATGCCGTTGCCCGCCGCCGTCGCCACCGACTGCGACCACTGTGGCTTGAAACTCTGCCATTCACTGCGCAGCCAGCCATCCAGCTCCGCGGTCAGGCCGTCATAGGCTTTGAACAGGTCCTCGACCTGACCCGAAGTGACAGCGCTGTGCACCTGCACCCGGTAGAACTTGCCAGGTATTCCTTTGAATGAGCCTTTGCCTTGCGCATCAAGGGTGATGGGGGTGGTTTCGCCACTGTCCATGGCGATCACATCGACCACGATGTTGCCCAGCGGAATGTCGTAGACCGACTCGAATTTGCTTTCGATCAGCATCGGGCCACTCTTCGGGCACTGGACGACACCGGAGAAAAACGCGTTGTCGGTGCTGCTGACGGCAGTGCTATCGGAGCCGAAGCGAATGATCCGCTCCATGCCCATCAGTGACGGCAGATCCGCCGCGTGGCTGACCTCGTCCGCCGCGCGACTGGCCCAATGTTTGAGCTGTTCGCGGTAAACGCTGAGGGTGTCGGGAAAGCTGTCGAGTGCTTGCTCGATGCGGGTGACGGCGTCCATCAACGCACGCGGGTGGGCGAAGTGGACTGGATAAGCGGATCAAACATGGGCGTTCCCTCGCGCAAAAAAATTAGGCGCGGGAACTGTGCGGGGGATCAATCGGGAAAGAAGTCAGGCAAGTAGGCGATGACTGTAGGACTTGTCTGTAAAAAACAGCTCACAGATAAACAGGCGCGCAAAACCGCAAACGCGGCGTGAGGAAAACCTCACGCCGCGTTTGTTCGGGCAGACACAAATGGATTTACAGTGTTGAGTCGCGAGTACTCAGCTCTTTCAATTTGAGCTCCGCCAACGGGTGGCCGGCTTTGGCCGCCATGCCCCACCAGCGTGCGGCTTCGGCAGGATCCGGCGGTTTGCTCGGCGTTCCGGCCAAACTGATCACGCCGACCTGATAAGCCGCTTTGCCATCACCCGCGAGCGCGGCCAGCCGCAACAGGCGCACTCCTTCTTCACGTGCACCCAGGCCGACACCACGAAAGGTCAGGATGTGCCCGTAGAAGCTTTGTGCACCAACATCGCCAAGGTTGGCCATGCGCGCAAACTGCCCTTCAAGCCAGCGCCAGCCTCGCGGTTGGCGGACAAACCACGACCAGTGAAACAGCCTGCGCGCCAGCCAGTAACTGGCCCGCGCCTTGAGTCGTAAAAACACTCAGGCCTCTGCCGATTCCGGGTACTCGTACTCGAAGACCCTGACCACTTCCGAGGCATGCCAGGAAGCCGCGGCAACGCCGTCGGATGGCCCGGAAAAACGCCCCAGACGTTCAACACATTCGAAGAAACCTGTGCGCGGCAGGCGACTGGCGCCCTGGCTGATCACCAGCGAACTGCGCAACGGTTGTTCGGCCTTGGCATCCAGCGCGGCCAGATGTTCAAGCGCGGCCGTCAGGGTTTGCATGGCCGGCGTCGGCAATTGCAACCGCTCGAGCAACGCCCGATAAGTCAGCAGATGGCGCTGGCGACGCGCCTGATCCAGTTCCCCGAGCAATCCGTCCCAATGTTGACGACTGATGCGTACGCTCACGATTCATCCCTCCACCCTGGCACCGTCAATTCCCAGGCCAGGCTGCGGCGAATCGCGGCGTCGGGCTGACGCTCGCCACTTTCGATCATGGCCAGATAAGACGGGCTGATGCCTACCGTGCGGGCCAGCGCCTCAATGGCGATGCCCTTCCCTTCGCGCAAACTGCGTAGTTGATCCAGACCTGGAAGTATCGCGTCTGGTGAGGCCGTGAGCGGCGTGGCTGCCGGACGCGACGGTGTTTCGTTGATGCCTGCTGCTTTTAGTAGAGCCTGATACTGAGCCCACGGCAGAACCGCGTATTCGGGTTCGCCATCGCGTGCAATTATCTGAATATCCATGACTACCCCGTAGGACAACAACACTTAGCGAGTCGGCACTTTTCCCTAGAAGTGTAATCCTAACAGCGGCCAAGGTCGCGGGGGGTATCTATCTGTAGGTGGGTGCTGAGAATCAGGTTTTTTTCGGCCCCTGTAGTTGCAGTTGTTCGGGGGTATCCGGCAGGCGTTCGACGACTGCCAGTTTTTCCGGTTGCTGACGGTTACGCCACAGGCGAAACGCATTGAGTTCATCGTCGAGGGTTTTCATCAGCCAGGCGAGGACGGCGATGTCGTCGAACATGCCAAACACGGGAATGAAATCTGGAATCGCATCCACCGGACTGAGGAAGTACATCAAACCCGCCACCACCGACACCAGGGCTTTGCCACTGATAGCGCGGTACTCGCCGCGCCAGTAGGCCAGGCACAATGCCTGAAGCAAGCGTAAATCGTCCTTGAGTTTACCGAGACGATTGCCTTGCGCGGCGCCTTTGCTGGCAACCGCAAACAGTAAGGTCGGTAAACGGCCACGCGCCAACAGACGGCCGGCCAAGGGCAGGAATCGAGCGAAATTCCACGGAGCTTTCATCTATTCCTCCCGTTGAAATGTTATCCACACAAATTGTGGATAACCTTGTGAACAGAGCTGCATTTCAGCGCTGAAAGCCCCGTTTCATAAGGGCTGCGCTCAGATCGGGCGTTTTTTACTCACATAAAAAACCCCAATATTTCATTGACTTGGCTGCTCAGGGCGGCTAGCGATGGCAGTCTCATTGGCTATGACTCTCCCGACCGCCATCGGTTCGCTCTGTTTACCCTTGGCAGGGTCCAGATGCAACAACGCCCCGCATAAGCGAGGCGTTGTTGTCAGACCCGTTACCGATTACTTGGCAGCAGCGGCTTCTTTAGCTGGATCCTTGATGGCCAGCAGTTCCAGGTCGAAGACCAGAACCGAGTTGGCCGGGATTGCCGGGCTTGGCGACTGAGCGCCGTAAGCCAGATCGCTAGGGATGTACAGTTTGTACTTCTCGCCAACGTGCATCAGTTGCAGACCTTCAACCCAACCCGGGATCACGCCGCTCACCGGCAGATCGATCGGGCTGCCGCGCTCGACGGAGCTGTCGAAGACGGTGCCGTTGGTCAGCTTGCCGGTGTAGTGAACGGTCACTACGTCAGTCGGCTTAGGCTGTGGGCCATCAGCTTTCTTGACGACTTCATACTGCAGGCCGGAAGCGGTGGTCGTCACACCTGCTTTCTTGCCATTTTCTTCGAGGAATTTCTTGCCGGCGGCTGCCGACTCTTCGCTCATCTTGGCCATACGCTCTTCAGCACGCTTCTGCAGCGCGGCGAAGGCTTCGACCAGTTCTTCATCTTTCAGCTTCTGTTCTTTCTTGCCGACGGCATCTTCGATGCCCTGGGCTACCGCTTTGGAGTCCAGATCATCCATGCCTTCCTGAGCCAGGCTCTTGCCCATGTTCAGGCCGATACCGTAGGAAGCTTTTTGCGCCGGGGTTTTCAGCTCTACGCTGGTCTGCGAATCACAACCCGCGAGGACCAGGCTAACCAGGGCAACCGCCGCCGCCAACCGATGCTGTTTCATGCTATTTCCTTGTTCATGCGCCGAAAGGGCAATCGAGTAAAGCCGCGAGCTTATCAGGCCGCCACGACCAATGGCTACCGGCATGAGAGCAGGAATCTTCCGATAAGTTCAGGGATTAAAACGCATTGGCGCGAAGCGACGATGAAGCTTCTGTCATCTCGTCCCGGCAATCGGCGTCGTTTCTTCTAGCATCATCTGGCGTAATGGCCACTTGCCGCACAGGGCCAGGCTCAGGCATAACAGCGGAACAAATCGACAAGGATGTTTATCTTGCGCCTCTTATTCCGTGTGCTGACCCTGATCGTCGTGCTGCTGGGACTGGTTCTCGCCGTGGTCCTGTATTACGTCGCCAATCCGAAACTGCCCTTCTACACCCCCGCCGAGCAGGTGCATTACCTCGATCAGTGGAGTGACGAAGACCGGCAAACCTACTATTTCACGCCCCAGGGTACGCAGGTCAAAGGCCTGCGCTATGAGTGGTTCCAGGCGCTGGAACTGCCCTTCTCGGCGCAACGTTTCGCCTCGCCTGATTACCTGGCGCGTTTCGGTTTTCTGATCGACCCGCAGCAGAAAGCCACGACGACCAACCCCGGCAACCTCCCCGTCGGTTTTGCCCGACATCAGAACCCCGGCAGCACCGAACAATATCTGGACATCACTTGCGCCGCTTGCCACACCGGCGAATTGCGCTTCAAAGGTCAGGCCGTGCGAATTGACGGGGGTACCGCGCAACATGTGCTGCCGTCCAGTGTGCCTACTTTGCGCGGCGGCAGTTTCGGACAGGCATTGGTGGCAAGTCTGACCTCCACTTACTACAACCCATGGAAATTCGAACGTTTCGCCAGAACCGTACTGGGCGACGACTACGACGCGCGTCACGAGCAATTGCGCAAAGACTTCAAAACCTCACTGAATACATTCCTCAAAGTCGCCTGGAACGATACCCATCGCGGCCTCTACCCGACCGAAGAAGGCCCCGGCCGCGCCGATGCCTTCGGACGCATTGCCAACGCGACGTTTGGCGATGCGATTTCCCCCGCCAACTATCGCGTGGCCAATGCCCCGGTGGATTATCCGCAGCTCTGGGATATGTGGTCATTCGACTGGGTGCAGTGGAACGGCTCGGCGCAGCAGCCGATGGCACGCAATATCGGTGAAGCGTTGGGCGTCGGCGCCACCCTGAATTTTTTCGATGACAACGGCCAGCCACTGCAGGGCGAAGCACGCTATGCCTCCAGCGTGCGTGTGCGTGATCTGCACAAAATCGAAGAAACCCTGCAAAGGCTCAAGCCACCAGCCTGGCCAGAGGATCTGTTTGGCGCCATCGACAAACCCTTGGCAACCAAGGGCCGCACGCTGTTTGTCGAGAACTGCGCCGGTTGTCACGTACCGCGCCAGACTCAGGAAGGTGAGCGCTGGGTGCAGCATTTGCACATGCTGCCAGTCGCTGTCATCGGCACCGACCCGACCGCTGCCGACAATATCGCCAACCACCGTTTCGACCTCACAGCCCTGCAGTGGGATCTGAAAGAACTCGAAAAAATGGACGTCAAGCTGCATCCGACACCCAAGGAGCCACTGGACTTGAGCCAGTTATCGGTGGCCAAGGGCTTGGCTTACGTCACCGCCTTCGTCGAAGACCGCGCCTATCGCGAAGCCAACGTCACGCCGCAGGAAAAACCACGCCTGGACGGCTTCGGCCTACCCATCGGCGTACGCGAAAAAGTCGCTTACAAGGCGCGCCCACTGGCCGGTGTCTGGGCCACCGCGCCGTTTTTGCACAACGGTTCAGTGCCGAGCATTTATCAGTTGCTGTCGCCGCAGGATGAACGCGTCACGACCTTTTTCAAAGGCACCGTTGAATACGATCCGCGACATCTGGGTTATCGCACCGAAGCGTTTACCAATGGCTTCCTGTTCGACACGCGCATCACCGGCAACCACAACAGCGGCCATGAGTTCCGCGCCGGCGAACGTGGCAACGGCGTGATTGGCCGGCTATTGCAGCCCGAAGAACGCTGGGCACTTCTTGAGTACCTGAAAGTCCTCGGCGGCCCACTGGAGGCGCAACTGCCATGATCTCAACCTTCAAGAAAGAACAGTCGCTGCTGGCCAGAATCTGGTTGTGGCTGGGTCGTGTACTGGGCAAGGTTCTGTTGATAGCGCTCGTCATCGGCCTGTTCGGCTGGGCCATCGCCACAGCATGGTTTGCCTGGCATCACCGCGGCCCGGTGTCGGCGCTGGAGCAGGTTCCGCCTGGCGAAGCGGCGATGACACAGGACGTGATCCAGACCGCCGTGCGCATCGTCGATCAGCATCGCGAAGGCACCCGTTATCTGCGCGACGCCCATGCCAAGGCCCATGGCTGCGTGAAGGCGCAGGTGCAAGTGCTGCCGGAACTGGCGCAACCGCTGCGACAGGGCGTGTTCAGTGAGCCCGGAAAAACCTGGCAAGCGATGATTCGCCTGTCCAATGGCAATGCCTATCCACAGTTCGACAGCCTGCGCGACGCCCGGGGGATGGCGATCAAACTGCTGGACGTTTCGGGAAAACAGCTGCTCGGCAACCGCCAGTCACAGCCTGAGCAGGATTTTGTGATGTTCAGCCACCCGAACTTTTTTGTCAGCGATGTCGCCGAGTATCGTCAGAACGTGTCGGCGCAGGCTGACGGCAAAAAGGTCATGGCATTTTTTCCGGGATGGGACCCGCGCACATGGCAGGTCCGCCATTTGTTTATTGCGCTGGCAACCCTGTCACCGCCGCCGGACAGTCCGACCGCGACCACTTATTTTTCGGTATCGCCGTACAAATTTGGTGAAGCCAATGCAAAGTTTCGGGTGGCGCCGGCCCCGGACAACTGCCCGGACTACACACTGCCAAAACAGAATCATGACTTACCGAATTTCTTGCGCAGCGCCTTAAACCAGCAACTGTCGACGGACCGGATACCGGCGTGTTTCGTCCTGCAGATCCAGCGTCAGGATGCCAACAAGTACATGCCGATCGAAGACACCAGCATCGAATGGCGCGAGCAGGATTCGCCGTTTGAAACCGTAGCGCGGATCACTCTGCCACCGCAGGACTTCGATACACCGGCGCTGAATCTGGCGTGTGACAATCTTTCGTTCAATCCGTGGTTCGGGCTTGAGGCGCATCGGCCGATTGGCGGGATCAACCGCTTGCGTAAAGCGGTGTATGAGGCAGTGAGCGATTATCGGCACAGCCAGAATGCCGCGCAGTAGAACGGTGTCAAAGCACCTTTGAGGACATGGAATCAATAAATCCAGGACAGCAAAAAGCCCGCACTAGGCGGGCTTTCTGTGGAATCTGGCGTTCAGTGTTCCAGATTCCGAATATGGCGCAGCGGACGGGACTCGAACCCGCGACCCCCGGCGTGACAGGCCGGTATTCTAACCGACTGAACTACCGCTGCGCGAAACGCTTGAAACGAATGGTGGGTGATGACGGGATCGAACCGCCGACATTCTGCTTGTAAGGCAGACGCTCTCCCAGCTGAGCTAATCACCCTTCGCTTCGTTACGGGACGCATTATGCCACAAGTTTTCGTAAAGTGTTGATTTAATTGAATTTTTTTTCAAATAAATCCGAAAACCAGTAAAACCACACATCCCGCGGGTACAACCTTGGAGCAGAAAAAAACCCGCCTTGGCGGGTTTTTCCGTGGTGACCTGGCGTTCAGTGGTCCAGGTTACCGAATATGGCGCAGCGGACGGGACTCGAACCCGCGACCCCCGGCGTGACAGGCC